>Ga0315904_10003083_pt1 | contig 24998 bp, 18 predicted proteins | sample LakEriMetagenome_6_FD_203529 | JGI IMG/M metagenome (GOLD analysis project Ga0315904, IMG submission 203529) | Freshwater fungal communities from buoy surface, Lake Erie, Ohio, United States - Buoy 12 MA120 | ecosystem: Environmental > Aquatic > Freshwater > Lake | place: USA: Lake Erie, Ohio... | reverse complement strand
CGGTTGAGGTAGTACAACAGACTAGGAGTCCGTTGTACGAATGGCATTCACGCACCCTCCGCCGTCAGCCGATTCGCTAGCATTCGGCGGTCACGCGTGTGATGCAATGCATGTCCTAGTTCTTCTACTTTCTAGCATTCGGCGGTCACGCGTGTGATGCAATGCATGTCCTAGTTCTTTTACAATGCATGTCCTAGTTCTTTTACTAACCTTGCCGTTCAAATCGCGCAAGCTCTTCCAATTGCCGTTGTATCGATTCGCAGGCATGGCCTGACAGATAATCCAGTAAACCTTGCGCCCATGGACTCAGATCGGTTCGCTCGATGTATCGACGCGATAGCCACTGCCCGACGCCAAGACACACAAGCCCAAAAAACAGGTTCGCAACCAGCCATTCCAAACCGACTTGGGCTAGTGCATCGACACCCGTCAGCAATTCCCAAATAATCAGTGAAATAGGACACCAAGCGACAATGCCGATCAATAAAGTCCATTTGAACGCTCGATACTCCGCGAGGCGGATGCGATGGATTGCCCGTTGAAGTTGGACCACCGGGCTAGCGTAGTCGATGGTTGTTGTTTGGATCAAGGAAAATACGCATAGGCCGGTGATCGTTGCCGAAGCAATTGCTAAACCCGCCATGACAACCCAGTACCTGGGTTCCTGCAGGTGGTTTGTCAGCACGATAACAGATACTGCGACCGCGACGACTCCAAGCCCTACCTCCAACCAACGGGAGATTTGCAGGTGAAGCAGTCGAAATCTAATCGTGTCGAGTGTTCTCTCGCGAAGCAATCGCTCGCTGATCACGAGACTTCGCTCCATGTTCTCATTGTGTGTGAGCCATACTCCTCTGATTTCATCTAGTTCCATTGGATTCCTCCCCAGTATTTTGCTTTAGGCGTCCTTTGAGGGCACCACCTAGCTTGGTCTTGATTCGTTGCAACTTCGTGCCGACGTTGGACACGGAGATGCCTAGAATTTCCGCAATAGTTGCATGGTCCGTTCCTTCGAGATAGAGCAAGATTAGCGCTCTTTCCATATCCGCTAAATCCTCAACGCAGTGCATCAGAAGTTCCAGGCCGTGGTTAGGTTCCGTCGATGGCGCAGCAATCATTCCCGCGGAGGCATCATCGATCGATTTCCGCAGTTGGCTATGTCGGCGCTCCCGGCGATGAAATGAAATCGCTACATTGATCGCGATCCGATAGATCCAAGTCGTTTCATTGAACCGATCGTCATAGCGGTCGAGGGACTTCCACAATTGGATTGCGATCTCCTGGATGACATCTTCGCGATCTGCTGGATTGCGGCAGTAGGTGAACGCGACTTTATAGATCAGTCCAGCGTGGCGTTTTAGAAAGCTGTTGAATTCGTCTTGGCTCATGCCAAATGATTCGCAAGCCAACCTGAAAAAATCACAGAAGAATTCGATTTATTCAGCGAATTTATTCGCGTTTTTGAGCCACGAACGGATCGATTTGAGGTCGCGGGTGTTGAGGACCTGCTCCTTGGTCAGCCCCGCGCGGCGTGCGACGGCGACGCCGTACTGCATCAGAGCCAGATTCGACAGCGAGTGGGCGTCGGTGTTGATCACCAACATCACCCCCGCCTCCGCTGCGGCGGATGCCATCACATCGTTCAGGTCGAGCCGCTCGGGGTTGGCGTTGATCTCGAGGCACTTGTCGAACTCCTTGGCCGCTTGAAGGATCGCTGTGAGATCGATTTCATACGGATCTCGGCGACTGATCAATCGCCCCGTCGGATGGGAGATCGAGTGGACGCTCGGATGCCGAATTGCCCCGATGATGCGGTCGGTGATCTGCTCTCGCGTTTGCCGGGTCCCAAAGTGGACGCTGGCGGTCACCCAGTCGGCTTGCTTCAGGCACTCATCGCTCAGATCGAGCGAGCCATCCTCGAGGATATCGCATTCGATTCCTTTGAAGATATGAAACGAGCCATCGAGCTTCCTGTTGATGGCATCGATCTCGCGCCATTGCGCGAGGGCTCGCGCGTCATCAAGCCCGCGCGCGACGGTGACCCGTTTGGAATGGTCGGTGATCGCGATGTAGGCCAGTCCCATCTCCTGAGCGCGGGCGGCCATCTCTTCAATCGATTTCTCGCCGTCGGTGGCGGTCGTATGCATATGCAAATCGCCGCGGATATCGGACAGCTCGATCAAGTGCTTGATCCGCTGCTGGATATCGGGGCCAAACTCCAATCGGTTCTCGCGCAGCTCCGGAGGAATCCATGGCAAGCCGATCGCGCGGTAAACTTCGTGTTCGTCTTTGCCAGCCACGCGGCGCGTTTCGTCGTCCGCATCGAAGACCCCGTACTCGTTGACTTTCAAGCCTTTGGCCTTGGCCAGCGAACGGACGTGGACGTTGTGTTCCTTGCTGCCGGTGAAGTATTGAAGGGCCGCGCCCCACGCTTCGGGCTCGACCACGCGCAGGTCGATCTGAAACGAGTCCGAGACGCGGACGCTCATCTTGGTATCGCCTCGAACGAGAACTTCCTGGATCGCGGGAAACTCCGCGAAACGGTCCATGACCTTTGTGGGCGCGTGGCTCGTGACCAGGATATCGAGGTCGCCGACAGTCTCTTTGCGTCGACGGTAGCTCCCCGCGAATTCGAGTTGCTCGACTTCGGGGTCGTTTTCGAAATGCTCGCGCAAGCGAGCCACGATTGCGTCGGCGGCGTCGATGGAGAGTCGTTTCGCGGCCTTCTCGACAATCTCCAGGTTCTTGAGGATCGAGGCCTGCGTTTTTTCACCAAAACCTTTGATGGCCGCGACCGCGCCGCTTTCGCAGGCAGATCTCAGCGAATTCAGATCATGCACCTGCAGTTCCCGAAACAGGGCCATCGCCTTTTTTGCGCCGAGGCCGGGAACTCGCATGATATCCCGCAACGTGGGCGGGATCTCACCGCGCAGTTTCTCGAGCTGCGGCAAGTGCCCCGTCTCGATGATCACTTTTGATTTCTCCGCGAGCGTGTCGCCGATCCCTTCGATGGTGGTCAGGTCGAACCCTTCGGCGATCAAGTCCGCGACGGGCTGAGCGAGCCCAGCGATCGCCATCGCACCGTGGCGATAGGCTCGGATGCGGAAGGGATTCTCCCCGGACAATTCCAGCAGATCGGCCATCTCCTCGAAGAGGGCCGCGAGTTCCTCGTTGCGTATGCGGTGCTTGGTCATGGGGTGGGTGCAGGGAAGACGGACAGAAAGATTTCGCTCATCGTAGCAAGCCAGCGGTCCATGTCATGATGGGTGACCACATAGTTTTCTGCGGCGCGGGCTCGCTCGAGCCACGCGTCGGGGGCTCGAAATCGATCCTGAATCGCGCGGCACAGGGCGGACGGATCCGCCGGGGGGACAAGAACACCGAGCGGATGCTCGCGCAGCAGTTCGCCGGGCCCTTGTTCGGTGTTGGATGCCACGACCGGAGCTCGGCAGGCCATGGCTTCCAGCATCGCGTTGGGCATCCCTTCATAGAGCGACGGCATGCAAAACAAATCGCAACGCTTCATCATCGCGTAGGGATTCGCGACGTGGCCGTAGAGGTGGACGTGGTCTTGAATGTTCAAGGATCGGGCTTGTTCCGCCAACGCACCGCGCAGCGGACCGTCGCCCGCGAGATGGAGATCGAGTTCGGGAAGGGACTGCGATTCCCGCTCGCGCAGGTATTGGGCGACCGCATCGACCAGGTAACGATGCCCTTTTTCAGCGCTTAATCGACCGGCGGCCAAGACATGGACGCGATCGCTCCGAAATCCTGGGGCAGGGATATCGCCGTTGGCGAGCGACTGGATGCGCGGCAAATCGATGGGGCTGGGGACGACGCGAAATCGATCGCGGGGAATGTCGTAGTAGCGCGACGCGCTGTCGGCGGTGCCTGGGGCGACGGTCAAGAGCGCCGCGCTCTCGCGGTATGCACGCGCCAAGCGTCGGCGCTTGATCCAGCGCCATTTGTTCTCCGATCGCTCGACGTCGAATTGGGGAGGGGAGACGATCGTCGAGACGCGCGGAACATGCGCCGCGCGCGTCGCCGGTCCCGCGATCATCGTCATGTGAAAGAGCCGATCGTAGGTGACATCGATTTTCTCTCTTTCCAAGATGTGTCGCAGGTGCGCGATCTGCCAATGGTGGATCCGACCCGGCCAGGACAGTTTGGGTGCGCGGTGTTCGTTCCAGAACGCCATGCGCTGCACATCGCTGGGAATATCGGCCAGGAGCGATCCCTGGTCGTAGAGCAGATACAGCATCGGCTCGAACCGGGCTCTATCCAAGCCTCGAAGCAGATACAACAATTGACGTTCGCTGCCGCCTGGCTCCATGGACGAGGAGCACAATAGGATTCGAACCGGGCGATCAGCCATCACAGAGCAACAAGTTTTCGATCGAGGCAAAAATGGATATCGTTCAACGGGATGATTGTACCGCATTTGTGACCAAGGACGGATCGGTGATCCGCGAGCTGCTCGCCCATCGCAATTCATGCATTCGGAATCAGAGCCTAGCCGAAGCGACGGTACCGCCGGGAACTCGCACCACCGCACATCATCACCCCAAGACCGAAGAGATTTACTACGTCCTGTCCGGATCGGGGACGATGCACTTGGGGACCGAATCGCGGCGAGTGTCTCGCGGGGATGCGGTCGCCATCCCCCCCGGCGCGGTCCACTGGATCGAGAACGACGCTTTGGATGATCTCGTGTTTCTGTGCGCGTGCGCCCCGGGGTACGAGCACACGGATACCGTGATGGCCACGTAATTCCGCAGTATCACGCGGTTCACGCCGCTTTGGAATTTTCGAAAGAATCTTCCGGAGAGTGGCCCGTTCGTTCGACTGATCCATGAAATATCGAGGAATCAATCGCGCTAGCCTTTCGGATGCGGATCGCAGACCATCGCAGCGGGCCGCATTCCTGAATTGTTTTCTCTCGAAATTTTTGTCATTCAAAAATACGCATTGTTTTGGAATGGAAAAGTCGCCCGGCATTCTTTAAAATGAATGCATGATCGTCCCGTAGCGTTGGGGGCAAGGCACGCGTCCGGAAGTTCGAACAGGTCGGTACTCATGATTTGCGGAATTCGAAACAGGGTCGATCCAATCGCGGACGAGGAGGGTGCAGTGGCTCCGTGGATCAGAGTTTCTTGGCAGTTGGGTTTATTATTTTTCGGAATCTCTATGTGCAGCGCAACCGCACTCGCCCAGGTCCAGGAACCGCGCGTGTCCGAGGGTGCCGAGCGATTGTGGGCCGCCGCGAAGGCAGGAGATTTGGTTGCTGTTGCAAAGGAACTGGATGCCGGGGTCGACGTCAATGCCGCGACCGCTTATCAAACCACGGCGCTCAGCTTTGCAAGTGACCGCGGGCATACCGATGTCGTCCGCCTGCTTCTCGAGCGGGGTGCCAATCCCAATGTCAAGGATTCGTTCTACGGCATGAGCCCCCTCACCGGGGCTCAGATGCGAAAGCGTTATGAGTTGGTCACTCTGTTGCTCGAGAAAGGTGCCGAGGGTGCACGGCAACTCCTGCTCGATGGGGTTGCGCAGGGAGACAAGGCGCTGGTCGAGGCCGTTCTCAAGGCGGGGACCGTCGATGCCGACGCACTCGCCTCTGCAACTCTCCAAGCGACGGGTACGGAGCCCTCCGAGTTGTTGGAACTGCTCGCTCGTGCGAATGCTCCCGCTCGAGAGTTTCCGAAACTGACCGCTGAGGAGCTTGCTTCCTTCGCGGGCAGGTACTCGGAAAGCAAAGGGAATTTCATCATGGTGGTCAAGGTCGGCGAGAAAGGCTTGGAGATCGACTTTGGAAACGATTTGTTTCGTCCATGGTTCGCGTTTGGACCGATGGAATTTCATCGTGGTGGCAGCCGCCTCGTCTTCGAATGTCAGGACAGCAAGGTGGTCAAGGTGTTGATGGAGTCGAACGGTGCTAAATACGAACTCGCCCCCAGCGCGTCGAGTGAGGATTCCTCGACGCCCAAGCCCCCCGAGCCCAAGCCGATGGATGCCGACGACTCTGCCTCCGATTCGAAACAAGAAATTGCCCCGGAGCTCGCGCATGTCTCGAGCGATTGGGACTTGCGTGCATCGAACGTGAATTGGCCAGGTTTTCGCGGGACCCATGCGCGTGGGGTAGCGGACGGCCAGCATCCGCCGATTTCGTGGGACGTTGAACAGGGAGAGAATGTCGCGTGGAAAACTCCAATCCCTGGTTTTGGCAATTCGTGCCCGGTCGTGTGGGGAGATCGTTTGTTCGTCACGACGGCCTCGAGCCGCGATGGCAACACCGACGTCAAGATCGGACACTATGGCGATGTCGACTCGGTCCAAGACGACAGCATCTACGAGTTCATTCTGTACTGTTTGGATAAGCGGACGGGAGAGATCCTGTGGCAGCGCACCTGCAACACCGCAAAGCCGGCGGTCAAACGGCATTCGAAATCGTCCCACGCCAATCCGACGGTGGCGACCGACGGGGTGCATGTCATCGCATGGTTTGGTTCCGAGGGATTGTATGCCTTTGATATCGATGGGAATCCGCTTTGGAACCGCGATCTCGGAGTGCTCGACAGCGGATGGTTCTTTGATCCGAGCTACCAGTGGGGGTTCGGCAGTTCCCCGACCATTTACGGCGATCGGTTGTTCCTGCAATGCGATATCCAGAAAGGTTCGTACGTTGCGGCGTTGGATTTAGCGACGGGCCGGGATGTTTGGCGGACCGAGCGGGATGAGATCCCGACGTGGTCGTCGCCGATCGTGTACCCGTTTGGAGATTTGCCTCTGTTATTGACGCACGGCACACGTGCGGCGCGCGCTTACGATGCGCGGGATGGCAAGCTGCTCTGGTGGATGGCCGACCACTCAGAGATCGTCGTGCCGACCCCGAACGTGGCGCATGATTTGATCTATATCGCCAGCGGCTACGCCCCGATCCAACCGATCGTCGCGATTCGGCCGGAGGCGCGTGGAGAATTGAAGTTGCCCGGGCGAGTTCCCAAGGGGGGTGGCGAAGCACCCGAGAGCGACCCCGGCGTGGCGTGGAGTACCCAGCGCGGTGGCCCCTACATGCCCAGCCCGATCATCTATGGCGATTTTCTCTACGTCTGCTCCAATCAAGGGATCTTGACCTGCTATCGAGCAAAGACCGGCGAGGAGGTTTACAAGAAGCGACTTAAGGGGGGAGAAACCCTCAGTTTCACTGCATCCCCCATTGCCGCCGACGGGCATCTTTATTTCACCTCGGAGTCAGGGCACGTGTACGTCGTGCAGGCGGGGGGCGTGTTCAAGCAGTTGCACGTCAACGGAGTCGGGAGCAAGGTTCTGTCGACCCCGTCGATTTCTGAGGGGACTCTCTTTGTGCGTACGGTCGATCATATCGTCGCGCTGCGTTCGGGCAGCGAGTTGGCACAGACTGTAAATCCGTAGGCATCCATCGCCAGGGACAGGGACCGATCCATTCAGGAGTTTCTCCCGTCCCGTCGGAGTGAAATCGATTGGCGAATTATTGTGGGATTCGAGAGATTCCCCACGAACCCGGGTTTGAAAAGCGTATCCAATCGAATCCGATCTTCGAATACAATAGAACCGTGCGGGGTTCGTGATCCACCAACCCCCCTCCCTCCTTTTTCCCTTCCCAGTGCGTATGTCCAAGTCTCGACGACTTGTCCAACTCGTTTTCGCGTTGTCGTTATTGCCCTTGTCATGGGGTTGGGCCCAAGAGGGCACAACTCGGGTCGACTTCAAAACCGAGATCCGTCCCATCTTGTCGAACCGATGTTTCGCGTGTCATGGCCCCGATGAGAACACGGTCGAAGCTGGCCTGCGGCTCGACACGCGAGAGCGGGCGACCCAGGCGCTCGAGTCCAGCAACGTTGCGGTGGTGCCTGGCGATCTGAGCCAATCCGAAGTTGTGCGAAGGATTCTGTCCGACGATGAAGATATTCGCATGCCCCCGCCTCACTTTGGCCAACGATTGACCGATCATGAAATCGATTTGATCAAGCGTTGGGTCACCCAGGGGGCGGAGTACGCCATGCACTGGTCGTTTGAACCGCCGGTCTTGCCCGTCATTCCGATGGTTGAACCCGACGAACCAGCCCTGTTGCCCTGGAACCATGGGCCGATCGATCGGCTCGTCCTGGCCAAGCTTGCTGAAAAAGATTGGACGCCATCGCCGCGAGCGGATGCATTGACCCTCCTGCGGCGCGTGACGTTGGATTTGACCGGGTTGCCTCCCACACTTGAGGAGCAGCAAGCCTTTCTCCGCGAGCCTTCGAGCGACGCCTACGAACGCGTGGTCGACACGCTGCTCGCTTCTCCTGCCTACGGCGAGCACTGGGGACGGCGCTGGCTCGACCTGGCGCGTTATGCCGACTCCGCAGGCTACGCGGACGATCCGATGCGAACGATTTGGGGATATCGCGATTGGGTCATTCGAGCCCACAACGAGAACATGCCTTTTGACCAGTTCACCTTGGAGCAACTCGCGGGGGACATGCTCCCCGATCCGACCCCGGAGCAGTTGGTCGCGACCGCATTCCACCGCAACACGTTGACCAACAACGAAGGCGGGACCAACGACGAAGAGTTCCGCAACGTCGCGATCGTCGATCGGGTGAATACCACCATGTCTGTGTGGATGGGGATGACGATGGCATGTGCCCAGTGCCACAACCACAAATACGATCCGATCTCGCAGAAGGATTATTTTCAGGTCTTCGCGATATTCAACCAGTCCGAGGACGCGGATCGAAGGGATGAATCCCCCGTATACGATTGGTTCAGTGCAGACCACCGGGCCCTGCGCGAGCGTTTGCAGCGCGAACTTGAATCAATAGAGAAAGCCATCGTTACCCCCGATCCAAACTTGGTCGCGGAACAGCAAGCCTGGGAGAAGCAGTTCCGAGAACCGATAACGTGGAGTTCGGTGGTACCGACGTCCGGCCGGACGAAATCCGGCGGCGCATTGAACATCGATGAGACCGGACTGGTTCGAGCCGTAACTCCCGCCGACACCGATGACTACACGCTCGAGTTTGACTTGCCGGCTGCCATGAAGCTGGAGGACATTCGCGGGCTTCGCATTCGGAGTGTTCCGCAATCGGATCTGCCTCATGGTGGTGCGGGTTTTGGCGACGGAAATTTTGTTCTGACCGATGTATCGCTCAGCGCTTTGGACCCCGATGAGGCGTCCGCATCGATGGGGCGATTCCTGCGGATTGAATTGCCCGGCCCGGAACGGATCCTGTCTCTTGCCGAAGTGCAGATCTTTTCCAAAGGAGAGAACATTGCCCTCAAGGGGGCCGCGACCCAAAGCAGCGAATCGTATGCGGGTTCAGCTCCGCGCGCGGTCGATGGCAACACGTCGGGGAACTATGCTCAAAATTCCGTAACGCATACCAAGGCCACCGAGAACCCTTGGTGGGAGGTCGATCTCGGCGCGGAATTCCCTGCCGAGACTGTCGCAGTCTGGAACCGGACCGATGGTGACGTCGGCTCGCGGCTAGCGGGTGCCAAACTCTCGCTGCTCCGATCCGATCGATCCGAGGTTTGGCGAGAAACCTTGCAAACTGCCCAAGTGGAGAATCGATGGAGCGTGCAAAGGATCGACGCTTGGAAAGCTTCGCGTTCGCGCGCGGATCATGAGCAGCCGGGTTTTGCGGCGTCCCAAGCGATCGATAGCGATGCCAAGACCGGCTGGGCAGTAGGCGGCTCCATCGACCAACCGCACACGCTTGATCTCTCCGGCGCATTCGCGTCGGCACCGTCGGAGTCCACCGCTTCGGCGAATCGCGTTTTGCGATTGAAGCTAGCGTTTCAATCCAAACATGCCGGGTTGCTGTTGGCGAGCTTTCGCATCGATGTGTCGAGCGACGCTCGGTCTGACGCGATGTTGGCTATTCCCGTGGACGTCCTCAACCGAATACGTACGAACGACCGTACCGTGGAAGACGAAGAAGCGATTCATCGCCACTATATCTCTACCGTGGCGCCCTCGCGCGATCCGCTTCGTAAGGAACGGGATGCCCTTCAGCGCGCGCTCGATGGCATCAAGCCCATCACGACGGTCCCCGTGATGCGCGACTTGCCTGTGGAAAAGCGGCGTGAAACCAGAATCCAACTCCGAGGCAATTACCGGGTGACCGGCGACACCGTCTCCCCCAACATTCCGGAGATTTTCCGGTCGCATGGGAGCGACATCGGCGAGAACCCTTCGCGACTCGAGCTCGCGCAGTGGTTGGTCTCCAACCGCAATCCGCTCACTGCGCGGGTCATCGCCAATCGCATGTGGGAATACCTGTTCGGTGTCGGCATCGTGCGTTCGAGCGAGGAATTCGGCTCGCAAGGGGATCTGCCCGTGAATGGGGCACTGTTGGACTATCTAGCGATCGATCTGATGCAAAGCAATTGGGATTTGAAGAGATTCCTGCGATCGATTGTTCTATCGGAAACATACAAACAGAGCTCGAGCGTTGATCGCAAACGCTTCGAAGAAGACCCGGAAAACATATTCGTCTCGCGTGGTCCTCGGCTTCGAGTCGCCGCAGAGCAGGTTCGCGACATGGCTTTGTCCGCTGCAGGATTACTGTCGAACCGGCTCTATGGTCCTCCGACTCGCCCACAGCAACCGACCATGGGGCTGAAGGCAGCATTCGGATCCAAAACGGACTGGGATACAAGCAAAGGAGAGGATCGTTATCGAAGAGCGATCTACACCCAGTGGCGACGCTCCAACCCGTACCCATCGATGGCGACATTCGATGCCCCCAATCGCGAAGTCTGTGTGCTGAAGCGAGATCGAACCAACACGCCTCTGCAAGCCCTCGTGATGCTCAACGACCCGGTCTACATCGAAGCAGCCCAAGGGCTCGCTCGCCGCGTCGTGAACCATGAGCTGCCCGATGGGCTGGACGAGCAGCGAATCGAACGCATTTTCCAGCATGCGATTTCTAGAAAGCCGAATTCGAGAGAGACGGCAGCCCTCGTGCAACTGCTGCAGGAATCGCGCACCGAGTACACGGGCAAAGTCGACCAAGCCAAGCAATTCGCCAGCGATCCGATCGGTCCGTTGCCAGCCAGCGTCAGCCCGGTCGAGATGGCAGCGTGGACAACGCTGTGCAATATCGTTTTGAACTTGGACGAATTCCTGATGACTCCCTAGAGCTCGTGTGATACCGAGGAGCGATCGCCGTGGAACGACCCCTGCATGATTTTCTGACCCAACGGACCCGACGATATTTCCTAGGGGCTGCGGGGACGGGTCTGGGCGCGTTGGCCTTGAATCAATTGACCGGCATGGCCAATGATCCGACCAACAAGAATCCCCTCGCCCCGCGCGGCTCGCATTTCCCAGCAAAGGCCAAGCGGGTCATCTATCTGCACATGACCGGCTCGCCGCCGAACCTCGACTTGTTCGACCACAAACCCAAGCTGATCGAACTCGACGGCCGGGATGCGCCGGACTCGGTCATCAAGGGGCGCGAGTTCGCGTTCACGACTGGTGTACCGAAGCTGCTGGGCACCCGACATCAATTCGAGCCGTCCGGCCAGTGCGGAATGCTCCTGTCCGACTGCTTGCCCCATCTGAAACAAGTAGCTGATGAGTTGTGCGTTGTCCACAGCATGCATTCCGATCAATTCAATCATGCGCCTGCGGAGCTTCTGATCTACACCGGATCACCCCGAAGTGGTCGTCCTTCGTTTGGCTCCTGGTTGACCTATGGACTTGGGAGCGAAAACGAAAATCTGCCCGCGTTTGTCGTCTTGATCAGCAGCGGCGTTCAACCCAACGGTGGTAAAAGTTCGTTCGGTAGCGGTTTTCTTCCGAGCGTCTTTCAAGGAGTCCAATGCCGATCGCAAGGGGAACCGGTTTTGTACGTCTCGGATCCCCCCGGCATGGATCGAACGGTCCGTCGCAAGAGCCTCGATACGCTGGGCGAATTGAATGCCATGCAAGCCGAAGCGTTTGGACATCCCGAAACCATGACCCGCATCGCTCAATACGAACTCGCCTACCGCATGCAAACCAGTGTACCAGAGGTGATGGATATCTCGCGCGAAAGCCAGGAGACTCTCGATGCCTACGGCGCGAATCCTGGGGTATCGAGCCTGGCCAACAACTGTCTACTCGCGAGACGGTTAGTCGAAGCGGGCGTCCGGTATGTTCAGCTATTCGATTGGGGTTGGGATTTTCATGGGACGAGCCCTGAGGCCGACATTCGCGAAGGATTGACCAACAAATGCGCGACCATGGACAAACCGGTCGCGGCCTTGATCAAGGATCTCAAACAGCGGGGTTTGCTCGAGGAAACCCTGATCATCTGGGGCGGCGAATTCGGACGCACTCCCTTTCGCGAGGGACGCACGGCTGCCAGCGCTCTGTTGGGTCGCGACCATTACCCCGATTGCTTCACCATGTGGATGTCCGGCGGGGGAACTCGCGGCGGAACCGAGTACGGTCAAACCGACGAACTCGGATTCTCTGTCGCGGAAAACCCGGTCCATATCCACGACCTGCAGGCAACCTGGATGCATCTGCTGGGCTTTGATCACACCCGGCTCACATATCGGTTCCAAGGACGCGATTACCGATTGACCGATGTGCAAGGCAATGTGATCCGAGCCCTCGTGGCTTAGAAAGGACAGTATCGAATGCATTGTGTCGCGAGTCGAATTCGCCATTGGGCCTTCATGTACGGCATCCTGGGGATCGTTGCCAACCTGGCATTGGCTCAGGATCCGAATCAACAGCCACCAACACCTCCGTCGATTCTCGACACCATCCCGCCCGATGACCCGATCATGCGAGCCATTCGCGAACGAGCCGGGATCGTGCCCGCGAATTCATCGCTTGTCGCGGAAACGCGTCCGGCAGCGTCACGCAAAACCCCTGACCGATGGCGGATCGCAGAACGACTGTTGCGACAAGCCCGTTTCATGGAACGGGATGCGGATTCATTGGAACAACTCGGCGATGTCGAGATTGCTAAATCGCTGCGGCAACTGGCGTCTTCGGCCAGACTGCAAGTGGTTCGGATGCTTCAAGTTGCCGAGAAGCCAATGGAAGAAAACCGGACGAACTTACCATGAACTGGGAAATAGGCATGGCACAATCTTTGATAACGGCAATGCAACCGCTTGCCGTAACGGTTCTCTGTTGCATGACATTCTTGGCAGGTTCTGTCATCGGTCAGACACCGGAGGATACCGCGACCGAACCGGCCGTTGCGCCCGACCAGGCGGTGTCGACCTTTCGCGTTGGCGACGGGCTGCGATGGACCAGCCTCTTGGCGGAGCCAACCATCACGCAACCTCTCCAATCGGTATTTGACTCGCACGGGCGCTTGTGGGTGGTGGAATATCGTCAGTATCCCAACCCCGAAGGTCTCAAGCCGCTCAGCCGCGATAAACATTGGCGGATCGTTTACGATTCGACGCCGTTGCCTCCGGGGCGAGGTGGCTTGTCGGGCAAGGATCGAATCTCGGTCCATGAAGATCGAGACGGCGACGGTGCGTTTGAAACGCATGGCGTCTTTGTCGATGGTCTGAATATCGCCACGGCAGTTGCGCCCGATTCCAACGGAGCGTGGGTCTTGAATCCGCCGTATCTTCTGTACTATGCAGATGCAGATCATGATCTGCGAGCGGACGGCGACCCGGAGATCCACCTTGCAGGTTTTGGGATGGAAGACACCCACTCGGTCGTCAACAGCTTATGTTTTGGCCCCGACGGTTGGCTTTACGCCGCGCAAGGCAGCACGGTGAGCGCGTCGATTAAGCCCTACGGTAGTTCCGCGACACCGATCGCCAGCATGGGTCAAGCCCTATGGCGTTATCATCCGGTGTCGCGCGAGTATGAGATCTTTGCCGAAGGTGGTGGGAACGCTTTTGGGGTTGCCTTCAATGATCGCGGCGAAGTCTTTTCAGGTCACAATGGGGGAGACACTCGCGGGTTCCATTACTATCAAGGGGGCTACTACCGCAAGGGGTTCCAGAAGCACGGCGATTTATCCAATCCCCATAGCTACGGATATCTCAATCCGATGGTGCATGACCCGATTCCCCGATTCACGCATACGATGCTGTTCACGGAATCGACTGCCCTGGAGTCTTTGGCCCCGCGATCGATGCTCGCCGTCGACCCGTTGCATGGCAAGCTGATTCAAACCCAGCTTGAAAAAACCGGCTCGACCTATGCCACCAAGGATATCGCCGACACCGTATCGAGTTCCGACAAATGGTTTCGCCCTGTCGCAATCAGCGATGGTCCCGATGGAGCGGCATATGTTTGTGATTGGTACGACTCGGTGGTTGCACATCTATCCGCGTTCGAGGGGAAACTGGATCGCGATCGCGGGCGAGTCTATCGCTTGGGTCCGCAGTCCTCTGCGAAGGTGGCGCCGTGGGATGCGGATCTCGCGCATCGCAACGATTTGGCATCGCTCGAGTATCTGTATGCGACACTGAAACACCCTTACCGCTGGCAGCGTTGGCAAGCCCGTCAACTACTCCAGAGCCATCCCGATCGCGATACGCTGCGTGAAGGCATTGCGAAAGATTTGGCTCAAGCCCAGGATCCTTCGTCGCATCGGGCACTCGAACTCCTGTGGACTGCTCATGCCTTGGGTTGGATCCCCGATACGATCCCGTTTGCGATTCAGGAGTCTGGCAGCAGCCGATCGACGGCCGATACCTCGAATGCGCCGTGGCAAGTAGCGCGTTTGTTGCAGCATCCCCACCCCATGGTCCGGGCCTGGACCGTGCGATTGGTTTGCGATGATCGTGCTGCATCGAGCGAGAGTGTTTCCGCGATCGCCTCATGGGCTCGCGCGGAAAAAGACCCGAGCGTCTTGTGCCAGATCGTTTGCTCTGCCAAACGATTGCCGGCAGGCGATGCCACGTCGATTGTTCGCGCGATTACGATGAATGCAAACGTTGGCGATGACCCGTTCCTTCCGTTGTTAACATGGTGGGCACTCGAGCGTCACGCTGCGGATCGCGATACGATTTTGGATTCTTTGGTCCGAGAAAAGGGGACTTGGGAATCAGCGATCGCGCGCCGCATCCTGTATCCGAATTTGGTTCGTCGTTGGTCCTCGATGGGAACGGTTGCCTCGTATCAAGGAGTTGCCGAAGTCTTTCAACAGATCGCGAGCTTGCCGGAGCTTCCGCGGAATGAGGCGGGCAAAGCCGCGCAGGATACGTTCGAGCAAGCGTTCGTGGGTCGCTCGCTGGCGGGAGTCCCCGACGCGATCATCGATGCGATGGTGCGATTGGGGCAACCGTCGCTGACCCTGTTGGTGCGGCGTGGTGATACCGCCGCGTTATCGCAAGCGGTTGCGACACTGCAGGATTCCAAGAGTCCGGATGCGATGCGGGCTCAGTTGTCGCGTCTGGCCGGGGAGCTTGCCCATGTGCGCAAGGCTCCCGGCATGTGCGAGGCTCTGGTAGGAATCGCGAAAGATGGCGGTTCGAAGACAGCCGTACGCGGCGCGGCTCTCAGCGCTCTTTCGGGCTACGATGACGATCGCGTTGCGACGGAGATCCTGGGATTTTGGGGCGAGTTGCCGCAGGAGTTGCGGCCTGCCGCCGGTGCGGTCCTCGCTTCGCGTGCTTCGTGGACCCTGCAGTGGCTCCATCGTTGTTCAAACAACCCATCCGTTGCGGATCAGATGCCGCCGGAGTCCGTTCGCGCAATGCGTCTGCATCCGAATGAAGCATTGCAAGCTCAGATTGCGGAGCTTTATCCAGCCTTTGCATCGATCGATTTGGCAGCTGCCAACACGCGGAGCCGCGAGATCGCCTCCATGATTCTCGACGGAAGCGGCGACCCGTATCAGGGGAAGAAGTTGTATCGTGAATTGTGTAGTCGATGTCACCGGTTGTTTGATGACGGCGGAGCGGTGGGCCCGGAGTTGACTGGATATCAGCGAGACCAGCTCGAGACGTTGCTCCGCAACATCATCGCGCCGAGTCTCGAGATTCGCGAGGGTTACCAGATGGTGCGAGTCATGACGGACGATGCCACGGTGTTGAGCGGGTTTGTTGAGAGTCAGACCGAAGAGCAAGTGCTGTTGCGCAACATCGATGGCCAGTTGCACACCTTGGAGCGGGAATCGATCGAGTCGCTGCAACCGCAGGTTCTATCGTTGATGCCGGAGGGGCTGCTCGACAAACTGCAGCCCGCGCAACTACGCGACCTAATGGCCTACCTGCGCAGTTCGCAGCCGCTCAACGACGGCACGTAAAGGCTTGTTTTGTGGTGTGCCAGAGGTACCGATCTTGAGCCGCTATAAAGGTGACCAACCGAGGTGTTGACAGGCTGCCGCGCGACTCGGCAACGTGGAGACCTGATCGCAACCAGAACGCGATCAGCTTATTCCTCTCTTCTTCCCGCAGGGGAGAAAGGTTGGGGATGAAGGGGCGGGGCAAGGGGGAGCAGCCATTTTTTCGCGCAATCGCTCTCTCCCTGCAAATGTTAGCTGAGATGCGCGAGCATCCGGGTGATCGAATACGTCATCGTTCATCCTCCACTCCTCTGGCCTTCGATCACCCTCCGCTCCCGTCGCCTCTCAACCTGTGCGTGCGATCCAGCCACAGCCCAGCGCACGGCTTCCTTCAAAGACCGCTGCCAGTTGTCCCGGCGATACGCCGTTCATCGGCACCGCGAAATCGACTCGGAATCGATCATCCGCACCGCGGACGACAATCGCTTTCTCCGGCGCGGAGTTGTACCGAATTTGGACTTCGCATTCGTGAGGGGAATCGATCGGGAAGTCGACCAACCAGTTCGATGAATCGGCTTCGAGCCATGATCGCCCGAGCGCCTCCGGTGGACCGATCACGACGCGATGTGTTTCCGGATCGATCGCGGTCACGAAGTAGGGTGAACCCATCGCAACGCCGATCCCTTTGCGTTGACCGATGGTAAAGCCTTCGATACCCGGATGATGGCCGACCACCTTGCCGTCGGTCGTCACGATCTCGCCCGAAGTGTCGACGCCGCTTCGGTCTCGTACGAATTGCGCGTGAAGTCCGCTGGTGACGAAGCAGATCTCTTGACTGTCTTTTTTGTCAGCGACGCGCAGGCCGATCTCGCCCGCCAGGCGTCGGATCTCGGACTTGCGATAGCCGCCGACCGGCAGGAGCATCCTCGGCAACAGCGATTTCGCGATCCCGGTCAGCACGTAAGCCTGGTCTTTATCATCGTCCAATCCCCGATGCAAGGCGTAGGGGGTCTCGGGATCGCCGGTCTCGAGCATGCGAGCATAGTGCCCGGTCGCGACGTACTCGGCCCCGACCGCTTCTGCGTAATCGAACAAGCGTCCGAATTTGATCCAATTGTTGCACTGGACACATGGGTTGGGGGTTCGGCCGTGATGGTATTCGTCGACGAAGTAATCGACGATCCGTCGGAAATCCGATTCGAGGTCCAGGGCATAGAACGGGATACCGAGTTTATCCGCGACCCGCCGCGCATCGGCCGCATCGCTGGCGCTGCAGCACCCTTGCTTGTGATCGAGTCGCCCTTCCAGAATCGGGAGCAACGGATTCGGCCGATCGGAACCGAGGTCGCAGGCTTGGCTCGACTGCTCGCCGTGGCGCATGAAGACGCCGACAAGGTCGTAACCTTGTTCCAGCAAAAGATGGGCAGCGACACTCGAGTCCACCCCACCGCTCATAGCCAAGACAACACGTTTTTTATTCATACGGACATTGTAGGCGGACCTGCCCGGGCATGGGAGAGTTTCCTCCGCGCCGCTATACTACTGCGACAAACTTTCTCAACCTTCTACTGCCAACGATCGTTCCGTCATGAAAGCCATCGCCGTTCGTCCTGGGACCCCCAACAGTGTGCACCTGCGAGATATCCCAATGCCCGACATCGCACGGATCCAGGACGGCAAGGGGATTCTCGTCAAAGTTCTCAAGGTAGGAGTCGACGCCACGGATCGGGAGATCAACGACGCACTCTATGGGAATCCACCCCCGGGGGATGATTACCTCGTGCTCGGTCACGAATCGTTTGGGATCGTCGAGCAAGTTGGCCCCAACGTTCGCAACATCCGCCCAGGCGACTATGTCACGGCCACCGTGCGCCGTCCCGGCGGATCGATCTACGACAAGATCGGGACGTACGACATGACCAGCGAGGAAACTTACTACGAGCGAGGCATCAATCTGCTCCATGGTTATCTGACGGAGTACTTTGTCGACCACGAAGATTACATCGTTCGTGTCCCCAAAGGATTGAAGCACCTACACGTCTTGATGGAACCGATCAGTTGCGCCGCCAAGGCGATTCATCAAGCCTTCGAAGCCCAGCGGCGCATGAAGGTGTGGAGCCCTCGTCGAGCTTTTGTGCTGGGAGCCGGCCAGATCGGATTGCTTTCGACGCTCGTGTTGAGACTGCGCGGCCTGGATGTCTTTACCCTCGCCCGCGCCAAAGGACCGCATCTCAAGAGTTCCATCGTCGAAGGGCTGGAATCGACCTACGTGCCGACCTCGGAAGTGAGTCTCGAACAATTGACTGCCAAGGTCGGAAAAGCCGACTTGATCATCGACGCGACCGGTTCCTCGCAGCTCGCATTCAGCGCGATGGAATGCCTCGGTCATAATGGGGTGCTGGTTTGGACCAGCATCACCGGAGGCAAGAAGACAACCACCGTCCCGAGCGACAAGATCAATATCGAATGGGTACTCGGAAACAAATTGCTCTTGGGAAGCGTCAATGCCAACCGGGAACACTTCGAAATGGGGATTCGCGATCTGGCTCTGGGCGAAGTCATGTTCCCCGGCGTCCTCGAAAAGATTTTGACCCATCCGGTTGCCGGTCTCGATCAGTATCAGGAAATGATGCGGCTTCTGGTCGAAGACAATTCGGCGTTGAAGGTTTATGTCGATGTCGCCGACTGAGCAACGGTTCCAGCGCATCAGCCCGGTGACCGGCGAGCCAACTTGGGTTGGACCCGCATCCAGTCCAGCTCAGGTTCGAAGCGCTGTCGATTTAGCGGCCAACGCGTTTCCGGTTTGGAGACGAATCGAGCCCGCGGAACGGATCGCATGCATTCGCAATTACGCCGGTTACTTGGCCCAGCATCGCGATGCCATCGCGACCGCCATCACGCTCGAATCGGGAAAGCCACTTTGGGAAAGCCGCATAGAAGTCGGCACTTCCATTGCAAAAGTCGACCTTGCCATCGAGGCGATCCGGGAACGTCGGGATCTGACGGTGCATTCCGCTGGGAACGGGAACTCATCGAATGAAGGTTCGGAAGTCAGGTATCGACCGATCGGGCCAGTCCTGGTCTTGGGGCCGTTCAATTTGCCGCTCCATTTGCCGGGCGCGCATATCGTGCCGGCCCTTGCGGCGGGCAATACCGTGGTCTTCAAGAGCAGCGAAAAAACACCGATGGTCGGTGAGCATATCGCCTGTGCGATGGCGGCATCGGGGCTTCCTGACGGCGTGTTTCAACTGTTGCAAGGGGGGGCCTCGGTAGCGATCGAAGCGCTGCAATCGGCACAACTCGGCGGTGTTTTCTTCACCGGCTCGAGGAATGCAGGAGTTGCAATTCACCGCCAACTGGCTGGCCGTCCCGAAGTTTTGCTCGCCCTGGAGATGGGTGGCAACAATCCGTTGGTTGTCGATCGCTTACGAAATACCCGCGCAGCGGTGGAGATCATCCTGCAATCGGCATACATCACCAGCGGGCAACGTTGCACCTGCGCACGGCGTTTGATCGTCATCGACACGCCGGACAATCGTCGACTCATCGAACAACTCACAGGCATCTTGCCAAAGATTCGTATCGGGGATCCGATGGCGGAGATCGGTTCATTTCTGGGAACCATGATCGATGATTCCGCCGTGCAGTCGGTCCTCGACAAGCAGCGTCAGTACCTCGATCGCGGCATGATCGCAATGCAGGAAGCCAAAGTCCGGGATTCGCTCCCAACGCAATTGAGTCCTGGTCTGCTCGATGCCAATGGCGTTGAACCAGATGACGATGAAGTGTTCGGGCCGTTATTGGTACTGCAGTGGGTCAGTGATCTCGAAACGGCTATCGCAACGGCGCAGCGAACGCGCTATGGATTGTCTGCATCGCTTCTGAGCGACGACCCCGAAGCATGGCGAGTGTTTCAACGAGAGGTCGATGCGGGGGTCCTCAACTGGAACCATCCGACCACGGGTGCAACCGGCACCCTTCCTTTCGGAGGCCTCGGGTGGAGCGGCAACCACCGATCCAGCGGTTATTTTGCCTGCGATTACTGCAGCGACCCCTCCGCCTCGTTGGTGCGCCCGCAGGTGATGCAAGCCTCGAAAACACCGGTCGGGCTGGAACAGATTTGGGATGCATCATGAGCGATCGTTGGATCGAGATTCAGATCGATGGATTGATCGGTCCGACGCATCACTTCGGTGGCTTGGGAGTTGGCAATGTTGCTAGCCAGAAAAGCCGGTGGCGTCCCTCCCATCCGAAGGGAGCGGCTCTGGAGGGGATTGCAAAGATGGAGCGCGTGGCCTCGCTCGGCGTTCCGCAGTTTTTTCTTCCTCCGCTGTCTCGACCGGATTGGGGATTTCTCGAGCATCATGGCTATCGCGGCGATCGGGGCGATATCCTTAAGCGTTGCGGTGACGAGAATCCGCGGCTGCTTTCGGCCGCTTACAGTTCGTCCTTCATGTGGACCGCCAATGCCGCGACGACTGCCTCGGGCCTGGAAACGGTCGACGGCCGTTCCCGCGCGGTGATCGCAAACTTGTGCGCATCGATCCACCGCGGTATCGAGGCGCGCGGCCGATGGTCGCAATTCCAATCGTGGACAGCAAGTACCCCGGGTATCGACATCCACGAGCCGCTCGACCCTGTGCCGCCCCTGCGCGACGAAGGTGCGGCGAACCATATGCGTCTGTGCAGCGCTTCGGGTACCGGACCTGGATTGCACCTCTTCGTGCATGAACCAAATTCAATTCCTGAACAAGTAGGTGCACCGAAGTTCTGGTCTCGCCAGGGACGGCTTGCATCGAAGCGAGTTGCCGACCTGCTGCAGTTGCCGGAAGAGCGAAGGATTTTTTTGCAGCAGACCCAAACGGCGATCGATGCGGGAGTCTTTCACAACGATGTGATCGCCACCAGCCATCGAAACCTGTTGCTGTGCCATGAGGATGCATTCGTCGATCAGTCGGAGAATCTCAAGCGAATTGGTGAGACCTTCGGGCGATGCACAGGGGAGTCGCTCCAGGTGATCGAGGTATCGCGGGATACACTACCTCTCGATGAAGCGGTGCGAACCTATCTCTTTAATAGCCAAATCGTGACGGGTTCGGACGGTTCGACGCATTTGATTTGTCCGAGTCAGTGCCGCGAATCTCTGGCGACCAGGTCGTTGATCGATGGATGGATCGCGGACTCCGGAAATCCCATTGTGGACGTAGCCTATGTTCCGTTGGGTGAGAGCATGGCCAACGGGGGCGGGCCGGCGTGTTTGCGGCTCCGTTGGACTCTGCCCGAGTCGGTCGTCGACCACGACTTGGCGGTTTGGCGTTGGACACCTGAGCGGGGAGAACAGCTTCGCACTTGGATCGATCGCTATTATGTCGACCAGTTGCAATTCGCTGATTTTCAGAGCTTGGAATTCGCCGAACAAGCGATCGCGGCGGTCGCAGCCTTTCCGTGAATTTCAAGGACCCAGGCTGCGTCGTGTGGATGACGAGCCGACCTCGCGGACCTCTACCGCGTCGATTGTCTTGGAATGGTCGAAGCCAGTCTCGGGGGGCCATGTCTGCTCAAAGATCGTACCTTCTGATGCAGCGATCGTCAGTTGGGCCTGGAATCGCTGAAAAGTATTGATCAGGAGCAACACGATACCAAAAAGTACGCCCATGCCGTTCCACCAGACGATCGAAGACAGGAGGAGCAGGCCGGAGGTCCACTGTCCGATTCTCGCCGCGAGACGCAAGGCGACTGGGCGGTCGAACCAGTAGCACAGGATGCTCCGCAGCAACCGTCCGCCGTCGAGCGGAAAAGCGGGTAGTAAATTGAAGATGGCCAAGGCGAGGTTGGCCACGATCAATTGCTGCACAACGGTCAGCTTGACCACTTGGTTCGGATCGATCGCGAGCGAGGCCCCCGAGAGCGAGGATCCGATCAGCAGCGCCAGCGCGATCACGAAATTCACAGCGGGACCGGCGATCGCGATCCATCCTTCGGCGACGGCGTTCAAATTGCCTCCCTCGATCCGAGCAACTCCGCCGATCGGCAGCAGGGTGATGTCGTGCGTCTTCTTGCCGAATCCCTTGGCGGCCACGGCATGGCCCAGTTCATGCAAAAACACGCAGCCGAAAACCGCGAACACGAAACCGACGAGGGCGATAGCCTGGTAAACTCCCTGGCTCAAGCCACTGAGGAAAACGAAGATCGCCAGGATCCAAAAGGACCAATGGATGTAGATCTTCGCACCTTGGAGTTGTCCGACATAGAGCGTTCGAAACATGGTCGCGCGGCTGCCTGACTTCAAGTGAGAGAGAAACGTTGGACACGGTTGTTGCCGGAGTCGACAACGTACACGCGACCGCGGGAGTCGGTGTCGACTGCCCAGGGTTGATTCAGTTCCCCGGCGGCGCTGCCGGCAGTTCCCCACGAGGAGATCGGTGTACCATCGCGACGCCAGCATTGAACCCGGTGTCCTCCGAATTCACTGACCAGGAGTCGGTCGCCCGAGATGAGCTTCATGCCGTACGGGTACATCAATTGACCCGGCTCGGTCCCTTCACCCCCGAGGACTGCGATGGATTTTGGTTCCTTGTCGCGCCAATCCACGACTTGGATGCGATGGTTGCACGCATCGGAGATCCAGAGCAAGCCCGCCTCGTCGACGGCGAGAGTTTGAGGCCGGCTGAATTGCAGCGGCGCGTCTCCATGTTCGCCAAAGCGATCGATGTACTGGCCGTCGGGGGAGTATTTGTAGATCCGATCGAATTCGCCATATTCAGCCAAGTACAGGGTTCCATCGGGCGCGCGAGCGATGTCGGTGACCCAGCCGAATTGGCCGGGCTCCGAACCATTGACGCCGCCGATGGTCTTGTCGGTAAGGAGTTCGCCCTTGGGGGTGTAGGTGAGGAATCGAAAGTAGTGGGTGTCGGCCACGAGGAGGTTTCCGGTGGCGGGATCGATCGAAGCGCCGGTCGGTTTGCCGTTCGCTCCTTCGGGGGTCTTCCATCCCCGGAGGAATTCGCCGGCGGCGTTAAAAACTTGAATTCGGGCCGTTTTGTCGATGACATAGATTTCGTCGGAGGGACTGATCGCCATGGCCCTGGGTTTCTGAAAACGGCCGTCGGCCAGCCCACGCTGCCCGATGATCAGTTCGGACGGACCAGGATTATTCGAGCGATTAGGAACGCATCCATAAAAAAACGTGGAGGCAACCAGGGCGAGTGCGTGGCGGCGATGGATGGACCGGGGGGATCGATCGAGGTGGGAATGCATACGAATCATCATATCCCATGGCGATACGGCTTGAAGATTTCTTTGGGGTGTCCGATAATGCATTTCGCGGTTTCGACCGCATGTTTTGGAGGATAGCCGAATGGTTAGGAACCTGACTCGAAATCAGGCGCCGGGAAACCGGTTGTGGGTTCGAATCCCATGTCCTCCGCTTTGCTGGGTTTCCTGCCAGATGCCGGGAAACTGTCTGCCCCGATCGACGGCGATCATGAGGCGAAACGCGTTTGCAACGATTTTTGGAGCGGGGGTGAGCGTGGCGATTGTTGCCACCATTGCAATTTGCGGCTAACACCCAGCGGCTGGGATGAGAACCACCTTCCCGTCCCTCGCAAGCTCGTGAGGAATTTCCGCATGGAGCACCACCAGTTGGCTGCGATCCTGATCGAAACGCTTGGCGATCAAGCGATCTAATTCCTGCAATACCGATGGCGAGCGAGAGAAGTTCGTCCACTTGGTGTGAGGTGAGGAGGCCTGATTCGAATCTCCATCCGCGAACGGATGGGAAGTGTCGAATGCGATGGATTCTTGCAATCCACTTCCGATCGCCCGGAGAGAAACGGAACTCGCAATTCTTGCGGCACGCTGCGCGATATCTTTGAACTTCGGAATCAAGCAAACGACAAGTCGTTGATTCTCTGGGCCGTTGGTGGATTCCTCGCGATGCCACTGAGCCACGGCAAGAAAGAAAGGCTGATCCCAGACCTGGGCTCGGAACCCCGACCCTGGGCTTTCCTCGTGGTCGAGTTCGGACTCGACCGCCAGGCCATGACCGAAAAACGCGTTGATCGCTTCATGAAACTGAGCAACCACCGATTCGTTTTCGTCGTCCTCGCTAGCCCGTCGCTCTGCTTCCTCTGCTTGGATTTGATGGAGGGCAATTTGAAGTTTTGCGAGCACGCGATCGGTCATTTGGATTTTGCCGCGCACCTGGGAGGCTTCGACCCGGAGTCGTTGCAAACGCGTACCTGTCATCTCCAGTTTCGCGCGCTCTCGATTCTGAACTTCGCGTTCCCAATTTTGGACCCTCGCCTGGAGTTGATTGGTGATTCGCAAGACATCTTGCAGCGCTTCCGGAACTTTGCCGTCATGTTGGAATTCTCTTCGCAACGTTCCCATTTGGGCTGCCAAGTCCGATGCTTGGAAGAGACAGCGATCCTCCAAGGACAAACGCAGGGTGGCAAGCGCGACTTCCGCAGAGCTAAAGAACGTGAAGAAAGGTTCATTGCCGTTATAGACGCTCAGTGTACTGTCCGTCATCGAAGCTGGACCGGTCAGGGAGTCGGGATCCAAGATGTTGCCTCGTATTACTTATTTTAAAACACGACAACCAATCAGCGAATTTATTGTACTCGATACGCGAGGTTGATTCAGCTTCCGGAGACCGTAGCTAACGCTGCCAAGCGGTGGTTGCGTTCCCTAGATGCAACGCGTTACGCCAAAATGTCGAGCGCGGGTTTACCGGCGACATCCGTCAATCGGAAATCGCGGCCT
>Ga0315904_10003082_pt1 | contig 24999 bp, 16 predicted proteins | sample LakEriMetagenome_6_FD_203529 | JGI IMG/M metagenome (GOLD analysis project Ga0315904, IMG submission 203529) | Freshwater fungal communities from buoy surface, Lake Erie, Ohio, United States - Buoy 12 MA120 | ecosystem: Environmental > Aquatic > Freshwater > Lake | place: USA: Lake Erie, Ohio... | reverse complement strand
GACCACTGGCATCACCGCCAGATCGTCGATTCGCTCAAGGCCGGCAAGCACGTCTACGCCGAGAAGCCGATGACCAAGACCGTCGAGGAGGCTCTCGACGTGGTGAAGCTCTGGCGGGAGACGGGCCGCGTGATGCAGGTTGGCGTGCAATCCACGAGCCTCAAGGTCTGGGAGCAAGCCCGCGGCCTGATCGAGGCCGGCAAACTCGGCAAGGTGCTCGGCTTCCAGACCGAGTTCTTCCGCAACTCGTCGGTCGGCCAGTGGCGCTACTACAAACTTGACCCCGCGATGAGCCCGGCCACGATCGACTGGAAACGGTGGCTGGGCGTCGATGCCGGCCTCGCCCCCATGATGGACTTCGACCGGGCCCTCTACGCCCAGTGGCGATGCTACTGGCCGTTTGGTTCGGGCATGTTCACCGACCTTTTCGTCCACCGCACCACCGCGATGCTCAAGGCCACCGGCCTGCGGTTCCCCGCCCGCGTCGTGGGGGCCGGCGGCATCTACCTGGAGCTCGACAGCCGCGACGTGCCCGACGTGGCCACGGTGGTGGCCGACTATCAGGAAGGCTGCCAGGGCCTGATCACGGCCACGATGTGCAACGAACGGTCGCGGATCAAACAGGTGATCCGCGGCCACAACGGCAGCTTCGAGTTCGGCAATGGTGAAGAGTTTACCGAGTTCGCCTTCCTCGCTGAGCGGCCCCAGGTGACCTTCGATTCGACGATCCAAGACGAGGTGATCAAGACCGACCTCTCGGCCGACGACCTCCAGAAGAACGACACTACGACGCTCCACTTCCAGAACTGGCTCGATGCCATGCAGGCCGGCAAGCCAGAGATGTGCAACAACACGCCGGAACTCGGCGCCGCCGCGGTGACGACGGTGATCCTCGGGGCGATGAGCTACCGCCAGGGGAAGGTGTTTCACTTCGATGCCGCGAGCGGTACGTATTCCGACGGCAATCCCGGCTGGGCGAAGCAATGGGAGGCGCTCTCGAAGTCCGGTTCGAAGCCGCGGCACGTACCCGGCTGGCATGCCGGCGAAACGGGCAGCGTGCTCAAGCCCGAGGACCACCAGAAGCTCGCCGGTCCGTGGGTGGGCGGCAAGGACCCCGCCACCGCGGGCTGACCGCCACCAAGCCCCGCCATGAAGCCAACGATCCTCCGCGACCGCGCCGTCACACCCGACGGCAAGACGCTCACGCTGCACGAGCACGATGGCGTATTCACGATCCGCATCGGCACCGTCGAACTCATGTCGAGCCGGCAGCACCACTCCGAGGAGCGGCTGGCGGAACTCGCCTGCGCGGGCCTGCGGCAGCGGCCCCGGGCCCGCGTCCTGATCGGCGGCCTGGGCATGGCCTTTACGCTCCGGGCGGCGCTGGGCCGGCTCGCACCCGACGCCGAAGTCGTGGTCGCCGAACTCATGCCGGCGGTGATCCGTTGGAACCAGTCGCCTGACTATGGCCTTGGTGCCGACGCGATGGCCGATCCGCGGGTGACGGTTGTCGAGGGCGATGTGGTGAACGTGCTCCGCGACAACACCGGCCGATTCGACGCCGTGATTCTCGACGTGGACAACGGGGCCAGCGGCCTGAGCGTGGCCTCCAACAACCGGCTCTATTCGCTGAAGGGGCTCACGCGGGCTTCCGCCGCCCTCCGGCCGGGTGGCTGCCTGGCGGTCTGGTCGGCCGACGACGACCGGGCCTTCGCCGACCGGCTGGGCAGGGCCGGGTTCACCGTGAAAACGGAGCGAGCGACCGTGCACGCCGGCGGCGGCGGCTGGAACACGCTGTTTCTCGGCCGCCTGCCCCGGTCGCGGTGAGCCTGCCGCCATGCAAGCGACAGGCCCGACCCAAACGTTGCTGGCCACGGCCCGCCGGTGTTCTACTATGGAGTAACGGTCCCCGGCGACGGCCGGGGAATGAACCGCCTGGCGGCGATCTCGCAGTGATCGCGACGGCTGGGATTCCTCGTAGCAAAGGAGGTGATTCAGTGACGCAATGTGACTGTATCGGAGGGCTGCGCCGATAGCGGCGAGTCGACGGGCCTGCCGTTGACGCAGCCCACCAATCCCGCCATCGCGGTGCGACGAGGGTGGCATGCTCCATCCCCGCCGGCCAGATGACGAATCAGTGGTTCCTACGGCTGCCGCCCCGCAAGGGGCGGCAGCTTTTTTTCTGCGCCACCCGAAGCGAACCGCCGCCGCGTCAGTCGTAGATCGGGAAGAACGTCCCGAAGGCGAGTTCGCAGAACACGCCCGGGTCGTTGAACCGTCGGTGTCGGTCGAGCCCGGAGATGGCCCGCATCTGACTGTCGTCGAGCACGAACGATTCCACGTCGAGGTTTTCGGCGAGCCGTTCGATCCGCGATGTCTTCGGAATCACCGACGTGCCTCGCTGGACACCCCAGCGGAGCACCACCTGTGCGGGCGTGCGGCCGGTGGCCGCGGCGATCTCCTGCACCACCGGATGACGGAGCACGGAGTCTTCCGAAGTCGCCATGCCGAGCGGCACGTACGATCCGGCGCCCAGCGGCGAATACGCCGTGACGGCGATGCCCGACTCGCGGCAGAACCGCAGCAGCTTCTCCTGCACCAGAAACGGGTGCATCTCCACCTGAAGCGCGGCCGGGGCGATGTGGGCCCGCGCGGCCAGTTCGCGAATCACACCGACTGGGCAGTTGCACAGGCCGATCCGCTTCACGAGCCCCGCCTCCACGAGCCGCTCCATCGCCCCCCAGGTGTCGGCGAGCGGCACCTCGATCGGGTGCATTCGCGGAGCATGCACGGCGGGATCGCGAACCCAACCGGGCGGATAGCGTTCTGCAAACGGCACGAACTCCAGTGCGATCGGAAAGTGGACGAGATAGAGGTCGAGCTGCTCCACGCCGAGATCGGCGAGCGTCCGCTCGCAGGCGGCCCGCACCCGCGAGGGCTCGTGGTAGGTGTTCCAGAGCTTCGAGGTGATCCAGAGGTCGTCGCGGCGACAGTGGCCCGCGGCGATCGCGCGACGCATCCCCTCCCCCGCCTCGCGCTCGTTGCCGTAGTCGCAGGCCGAGTCGAGGTGGCGGTAGCCGATGCGGATCGCCTCGGAGACCACGTCGGCCGTGCGGTCGCGCTCGAGCTTCCAGAGACCGAGCCCCACCGCCGGAGGCCCGGCCACGCCCCCCGCGACGCCGCTCACCGGCGGCCGCCCTTCTTCGTGGCTTTCTTCACGACCTTCTTGACGACCTTCTTCTTGAGCTTCTTCTTTACCACCTTCTTCGCCATGCGGGCCGTCACCTGCCTGCCGGCCGCCTTGGCGGCTGTCGGCTTCTTCGCCGCCGCAGCCTGGGCGGGCTTCTTCTTTGCGACTCCCTTCTTCACAGCGGGCTTCTTCGCCACCTTCTTTCCCCGGGCCTTGGCCGTAAGGCGTGCGTGGGCGGCGTCGGCCACCTCGTCGAGAAACTCGTGGGCCTCGGCCGCGAGATCCTCCGCCGAAAGCGGCTCCACCTCATCGATGATGAACACGGCCAGTTCGCCGCGCCGCTGGGCCGCCGACAGTTCCTTGTATTCGTCGAGCGTGAGGTCGTCGTGATCCTCGTCCTCGCTCGTCAGAAACTCGAAGCCCACCCGGGCCTGTGGATCCCAGCCGTCGATGTGAAACTCCACGCCATACTCGCGAAACTGCAAGTTCCGCTTGATCGCGTAACCGCGCTTCGTGAACAGCCGCGCCAGCAGGTCGCAGCCTTGGGTCTCGCTGAGCGTGTCGTACATCGGAAGCAGGAACTCCTCGGGTGAAAACGGGGTGGTCGCGGCCGAACGCCGCCGCCGGCGAAGAATAGCCGATCTCGGCCGCAGCGGTCACCCGAGTGTTGGTAAAGTTGTTGCGACCCCTCGCCACCCCCGGGCCGCACCATGATCCGCCGAAGCATCCGCGACGCCGCCGACTGGATCTCCCGCGTCATCCACCATCCCCGCGAGGAACTCACGCATTGGCAGGCGACGGCGCGGTTTTGGTACGACCTCGCACGGGTCGGCGGCCGGCGGCTCCAGGAAGACCGGGCCCTGCAGATGGCCGCGGCCCTCGCCTTCCACACGCTGTTTGCCCTGATGCCGCTGGCGATCGTGAGTACGGCGCTCTTCAAGGGCATGCAGGGGGTCGACAAGCTCCAGTCGCTCGTCCACCAACTCGTGCAGTCGGCCGGCCTCGACACGGTCCGGATCATGCCCGCCGACGGCACGGCCGGCACCGACACCGTGTCGCTCGGCACCTGGCTTGAGGACATGATCCGCAAGTTCGGCACGATCGACCTGGAGACGCTCGGCCTGCTCGGACTCGCCGCGATGATCTACGCGGCCGTCGCGATGATGGTGACGATCGAAGACTGCTTCAACACGATCTACCGCGCGCCCCAGGGCCGCTCCTGGCTGCGGCGGATGCCCGTCTACTGGACGGTGCTCACGGTGGGGCCGCTCGGCATTGCGCTGCTGTTCGTCGTGGACAGCCACGTGGGCCGGTGGATCGCCTCGGTGGAGGCCCGCGCTGGACTGATCCATGTGCTCGGCGTGATCTGGAGCGTGGGCATCATCACGCTCATGCTGCTCGGCACGTTTGTCCTCCTTCCCAACACCCACGTGTCGTGGCGGTCGGCGGTGGGCGGCGCCTTCGTCTCCGCGGTGCTCCTCCACATCGGCAAGGTGGGCCTCGCCGCCTACATCAACAACGCCTTCTCCTTCAGCCACCTCTACGGCCCGCTCGGCTTTGTGCCGGTGCTCATGCTCTGGACCTATGCGATGTGGGTTTGCATCCTCTTCGGCGTGGAGGTGGCGGCGATCGTGCAGCGGCTCGGAGGTCGCCATGAGATCGACGAGGTGTCGAGGCTTCGATCCCGTTCGGCGCTGCTCGACGCCTCGTCGGTGCTGCTCCTGATGGAAGCGATCGCCGAAGGTTTTGAAGCCGGCAAGGCGGTGCCCCTCGCCGCGCTCGTCGAGGAGACGGGTCTGCCCGAGCCGGTGGCGACCGAGATCCTCGAGAAACTCGCCACCGAGGGCTTCGTGCACCGCGTGGCGACGAACGTCGCCGCCTACACGCTCGCCCGGCCGCCGCAAGACATCTCCGCCGAGAGCCTCGTCGAGTTTGGCCAGGGCATGCTGCACGACCGCACCGGCCGCCGCCGGTCGCGAACGGTCGAGGCGCTCCGCCGCTCGCAGCGGGAACTGGCCGCCAACACCTCCCTCGCGGCCCTCACCGATCGCGCGGTGGGGTGAGCGACTGCGACAGCGGGCACGACGCGACCGCGGGTTCGCCGCGACGATAGCGGGCGAGCAGTTCCTTCGACCGCGCCGCGAGCATCCGGCGAACCTCGCGACGCTTCCCCTTCACCCGCGCAATCTTCATGGAGTCGTAGGCGGTGGTCTGGTGTCGCATCCAGGCGATCACCGCCGCCTCGGCACGCCGCTCGATCGGGATCCGCTCGGTGCGGGCCACCGTGCCGCTGCCCACCGGAGTGGCATGGGCCGTGACGGCCGCGGCGAGCCGCTCGGCGAGCGTCGCATGCCGCTCGTGAAACCCCAGAAAGGCCCGCACGGCCAAGGCAAAGTCTTCCACATACTCGGCCTGCACGGCATCGCGTCGCTTCGCCGCCGATGCCTGCCGCTTCGCGTACGCCTCCGTCGAGCGTTCCGACTCCAGTTCGGCCCGGATCCGTTCCACCGCGGCGCGATCGGCCCAGACGCCCCGCGAAAACGTCCTCCGGCCGACCTTTTCCTGAACCACCCAGTGATCCCCCGCCGCCTTGATCCGCCGCGTCAGCCCCGGATCACCGGGCGGCACGAGGATCCAACCGGCAGGCACGGCCAGCACGGCCCCGTTCGCCGCGCGAACGGTCGAGTCAGTCGGCCCCGGTACGTAAAGGTTTCCGGCCATCGGCTCCGAGAATCTCCTCGTGGACCAACGTATCGGCCACACGAGCGTATCGGCCACACACGGCGCCGCACTATAACCCCGTGAACCACCGCCCCTCGCGGCCCTACGACCAGTCGGCTTGTTCCCCGGAGCGCAGGTTTTCAATCTGCGGCACTTCCGGCACAGGTTGAAAACCTGTGCGACCGCTCGCCACGCAGTGTCCAAGCCCAACGCCGTAAGGCGTGGGGCGAACCGCCACCAAACGCCGCCACCAGCGACCGACTGCCGTACGCCTTACGGCGTTACGCTCCCTGACGCCGAACCGTCCCGCTCCCGCGGCCTCACGGCCAGTCGGCTTGCTCTCCGGAGCGCAGGTTTTCAACCTGCGGCACTTCCGGCACAGGTTGAAAACCAGTACTACCGCTCGTCACGCAGACAAAAAGCCGGGGTTTTCGACGTTTGCGGCTTGGTTGGAGACCGCTATCTTGCCGACCCAGCGTTCCACTTGTCAGGCGGGCGACTGATGCGCGGTGCTCCACGCAGATTCCTCTTCCTTCTCCTCGCCGCCACGGCGGCAGCCGCTTCTGCGCGCGAGTATGTCGTTCGCGGTGTTGATGATCCCGCCCCCGATTTCCTCGCGCGGTCACTCGCCAACGACAACGGCTTGCTCCTACTCACGAGCCCGCTGACGACGCGGAAGGCATACCTCGCCGCCGTCGTCGACAAAACCACGCTTGCACTGCAGCACGCGGGCTACCCAGATGCCAAGGCGACGGCCACCGTTGAAACCGGCACCGACGGCGACCGCGTGGTCGTCGATGCGGCACCCGGCACCCGGCACCTGGCCGCCGCGATCGAGATCACGGGCCTGCCCGACGACCTCGCCAGCGACCTCCGCGGGTGGCTCCGTTCGCAGCGGCCGCCCGCCGACGCCGTGCCCCGCGCAGTGGACACCGAGAGCGGCTGGAGCGGCACGCGATGGTTCGACCACCGCGGCCAGCCGGCCCGCATGGAGCCCGCCCTGTGGAGCCGCGGCCAGCCGGCCCCGTTTGATCCCCACCACCTCCGCGACGTCCGCGCGGCGATCGCCCGGTTCCTCCGCGACCACGGCCACTTCGCGGCGGCACGCGGAATCGAGAAGCCTCAGGCGACCGGACCACGTTGCGATGTGTCGGTGGCCCAGAGCGACGACGGCGCAGTGCTCGCGATCGCCTTCGCCGATCTGCCGGCGGCGGCCGTGCTCCGGGAGGTCGAGGTCGCTCCCGCCTCGCGGGTGTCGGCTGCCGTCGTCTGTGAGACGCTCGGCATCGAGGTCGGCCGCACGGTCACCGAGCATGACCGTCTCGCCTGGCATGAGGCCCTGCGGGAATCGGGCCGCTTCGTTCGCCACGACGTGAAGTTCAAGGAGACCAAACCCGACGCCGATGGTGTGGCCGGCGTGGTGGCGATCTTCGACCTCGCGGCCTATCCACACGTGCCGCCCCTCGGCCAGCCGCTCTCGCGCGAGGAGGAGGTGATGCTACGATTCCGGTCGTGGCTGCTCGACACGCTCGCCAACGACGACGACCTCGCAATCACCTGGCATCGCGATGCCGACGAGCCGGCCGCCGCCGCACTCTCGATCTCGACCCGCTCCGGCGTGCTCCTCACGTGCCTCCCGGGCACCGACGACGCCTGCGGCGTGGCGGCCAGCGACCTCGGAGTTGGCTGGTATCTGGCCCGGGCCGCAGGCCGGTTCGAGGTGCCGCTGCCCGTGAAGGTTCGCGGCTGTTTCACCGCGGCCCTCGACCTCGCTGAAACGAGCGACCGCGGCCGCCACTCCTACCCTCGCAAGTTCACTGTCGCAGCCGCGCTCGAACCGCGGCCGCGCGATGCCGAGGCGGCCGTCGCCCTCACGGCCAGGATCGAGCCGGTCGCCTGCCTGTCGCTCGTGCATGGGCCGGAATCGCAGGTCCGCTGGGAAGACACCGTGCTCGTGATCGCCGAACGTGGCGTTGAGGCGAGGTTCGACGGGCCATCGGGGCGGCTCGTCTCGATGCACGCGGCTGATGGATCGACGGTCAACGTGGCCGCGACGCCGGGCCTGCTCGCCCGCGATCTCGGGGCGCTCCGCGAACGGGCCGGCGCCGACGCCTACCGCGCCGATGCCCCGATCACATCGCTCGTCGAGTTCATCGCCGCCGAGGGTTTCCTCGACGCCGCTGGCCGGATCTCCACCGCCGCGGGCTTCGCCGAAGCCTTCACCACGTGGCGGCCGCGGATCGGCACCGTCGCCGCCAACCTTCTCGAGATGGCGGGCCGCGGTGGCTTTGCCACCGCCGATTCCCGCGTTGCGACCGCCATCGCGCAGCTGGCCGACGACGACTCGCAGCCCCTGCCCGTGATCCCGACGGCGCCCGCCGCCGGCCCGACCGACCCCTGGTCGATGCTCACCCTCGCCACAAGCACGCAGGCCTGGCGGTGGCTCGACGAGTCGTGCGGCCGCGACAGCTGGCCCTGCGCCCTGGTGCGGATCGCGACGCTCGCGGCCGGCAAAGACTCCACTGGGGCACTCTGGGAAATCACGTCGCTGATGGCGAACACGCGCTATGGCCCGGTTGCCAACCTTGCCGCCGCCAACCTGATCCCGATCGAGACGATGGCTGTGGCATTCGCGAGGCAGGGCCAGACCCGGCTCTCGACGGCAGCCTTTCACGCCGACTGCGAGGCCGTCCTCGCCGTACTCGCCGACTGCGGCCTCGACCGCTGCTGCGTAGCGCTCGTCCGCTCGCTCGATGAAGACGAGGCCCGTGCGATCGGCGGCAGTTGCCTCAATGACCCAGGCGCCCTGCTGCCGCTCGTGCACGACCTCCGCGGCTGCGACTCGGAAGATGCCGCGCTCGCCGCCCTCCCTGCGGCGCTCGACCACTGGTGGGACTCCTCGCTGCGGTCGCTGGTGGCTTCTGCGCTCGACGCCAAGACCGATCTCAAGACAGCCGACAAGCCCGACACCGATCAGACGCCACGGCGGTGACATCGCAGGGTCTGTGTTCTGCGAGTTGCACACGGTCGAAGCGGCGTGGTTACAGCCACAGGTTGAAAACCTGTGCTACGAGGTGACGATTCAGCGAGGGGCTGCCCATGCTCCGAGAGCCGGCGTTGGCGGCAAGCGAAGGCAGGATGCCGAGAGCGCAGCCGGCATCGAGTGAGCGTCGGGCAGGATGCCCGACGCGAGCGTCCGGCGACGGGGCATGGGCAGCCCCGAGCCGCCGCGAAGGACAGACACAGGTTGAAAACCTGTGCTACGAGCGACGCGGCCCAGCAGACGTGCTTCCGAAGACGCGCGCCGTGTTCAGCCGCAGCCGCACGTGCCGCCGCCGCATGTGGCAGACCGTGCCACCAGTCGCCGCTCGATGGCCAGCGAGGTGGGCGTGATCGAGAGCCCCCCGAGCGCCGTGCAGCGGAGTTCCCGCGGCATCTGCTCCGCCACCCGCTTGGCCGTGGCCACGACCTCGTCGAACGGGATCACCTGATCGAAGCCGGCGAGGGCCATGTTCGCACAGGCCAGCGCGTTAGCGGCGGCCATCACGTTCTTCCCGAGGCAGGGCACCTCCACGCGATTCGCCACGGGATCGCAGATCAGGCCGATCATGCTCTGCATTGCCAGCGACGCGGCGGTGAGCGACTGGGTCAGCGTGCCTTCGGCGAGCGTCACAATGGCGGCGGCCGCCATCGCGGCGGCCGAGCCTCCCTCGGCCTGGCAGCCTCCCACTTCGGCCGCAAACGACCAGGGCGTGCAGATGAACACGCCCACGAGCCCCGCAGCGAGCAGGCCCCGGGCCATCGCCTCCTCGTCGAGCCCGAGATCCTCGGCGAGCGTGATCACGGCCCCCGGCAGCGCGGCGCAGGCGCCCGCCGTCGGCGCCGCCACGATCACGCCCATCGAGCTTTTAACTTCCATCAGCGCCGTGACGGCGAGCACGATGCGGTTGAGCGAACCGCCACCGACGAGGCTGCCGCCGGCGAGCGCCGCCGCAAAGCCCGGAGCCTGGGCCGGTAGCACGCGGTCGTCGTAGGTCGTGCCGGCGATGCCCTCGGCGATCGAGGCCCGCAAGAGCCGCACGATCCCGATCATGCGGTCGATCACTTCCCGCTCGGATAACCCGCCGCGTTCCATCTCGTAGGCAAGGGCGTGCCGCCAGAGCGGAATCTCCCTGCCTGCGTCGTCGGCGAGGAGAGCGGCAGCCGACGAAAATGGCACGCTCGCGCCGCGGCGCGACCGTACCGGTAGCACCGGGGCGAGCGCGTGCATGCGGGCCGCCGGATCACCGGCTTCGATCGCGGCGACGGCAACGGGCGGCAGCGGTGCCTGCGACTGGATGCGCACGAGATTTCCGGCGGCCGAATCGACGATGGTCGCGTGGTCGATCGTGACACCCGCGAGCGATTCGATCCTGGCCACGAGGTCGGCGGCCTTCTGCCGGGAACCGGCCACGACGAGCGTCTCGTGGTAGTCGCCGTGCAGCGACAGGCTCCAGCCGTCGATGTCGATCACCTCGATCATCCCGCCCCCGGTGGAGATCGCGCGGACGGTGTGCGACTGCCCGTCGCGGGTGAGCGTGAGCCGGTAGGTGTTGGGATGCGGGTCGCCGACTTCCACCGTCTCGATCCGCACCCGCGTGCCGGCGTCGCGAAGCGCCGCACCGGACCCGGGCAGCCGCGGGTCGGCCGCATCCCAGCCGAGCAGGCCACCAAAAAGCCCCATGTCGGACCCCTGCGACTCATGCGTGGTGGGCAGCGATCCGCCCCGGTCGAACTCCACGAGCACGTCGTCGGGCGTGCCGCCGACGAGGTCGCGGGCGAGCCGCCCGATCCGCAGGGCGGCCGCGCAGTGCGAACTCGACGGCCCCCGCATCACCGGGCCGATCACGTCGTTGAAAATGCTCACCAGCATCGTCTGCCTCCCACACTCACATCTCCCGGCTCCGCATGGCAAAAGACCGCTCGAGCAAGTATCGTTCATCGGCCATTTCCGCACACGCCGTCGGACACAGAGCCGCGACATGACTCAGACCGATTGGACCGTGTTGTCGCTGCATGTGGCCGCCATGCTCGCCACGGCCGTCGTCCTAGGCTCCCTCGCCCGGCGACTCGGCATCCCCGCCGTGGTCGGCGAGATCGCCGGCGGCCTCCTGCTCGGCCCCACCATGCTCGGCCGCCTGGCGCCGGACCTCTTCGCCTGGCTCTTTCCTCCGACGGGGCCGGTCGCGTCGGCGCGGGGGGCGATCGCCCGGGTCGGGATGCTGTTTTTCATCGTCACGATCGGGCTCGACATCAGCCTCAACGAACTCCGCCGCAGCGGCCGCAAGGCGCTCCTCGTCGGCAGCGTCGGCACGTTCGTGCCGCTCGTGCTCGGATTCGTGATGTGCTACCTGTTCCCGGGCGTGATCGGCGTGACCTCGAAGGACCAGTTCGCGACGGCGCTCTTCATGGGGTCGATCCTCTCGCTTTCGGCCAACCCCGTGATCGCCCGGATCCTGATGGACATGGGGCTCTTCAAGAGCGACATCGGCCGTACGATCATGTCGGCCACGCTCGTCGACGACCTCGTCGGCTGGGGCCTGTTCGCCGTGATCCTCGCTGAGTTCGGGCCGCAGGCCTCGGGCGGAGGCACAGGCGTGGCGGTGCTCGGCGCCGTGGCGGTGTTCCTCGGGGGAGTCGTACTGGCCGGCCGCTACCTACTGCCGCCGCTGCTGCGCTGGGCACACGAGCGGCTTCCCTACCCGGCCGGCTCGATCTCCTGCATCCTCGCCCTGGCCCTCGTGTCCGCGGCCGGCTCGGAGCACCTCGGCCTACACTCGTTTCTCGGCGCGTTCGTGATGGGCATCGCCCTGGCGGGCGTCTACGAGAGGCAGCCAGAGCCGTTCACGATCATCGGCGACTTCTCCTATGCCGCCTTCACGCCGATCTTCTTCGTGTCGATGGCGATCTCCGCCGACTTCATCGCGGGCTTCGACCCGTGGCTCGTCGCGCTGATCACGGCTGTGGCGTTTGTCGGCAAGATCGCGGGCGTTTATCTGGGCGGCAAGATCGCCGGCATGGACGACCGGCAGGCTCTCGCGGTGGGCTGCGGCCTCAATGCCCGCGGGATCCTCGGCATCGTGATGGCGGCGGCCGCCCGCGATGCCGGGCTCATCGACCTCAGGCTGTTCGTCGCCTGCGTGCTCATGTGCGTGATCACCACGATGGCCGCCGGGCCCGCGCTGGGGGCGCTCGTCGGCCGGCGGGCAACGGAATGACGCCGTCCCGGCCGGACGTTTTCACGCCGGCCAGGACAGCGTCCGAACGCCTCACGCCGTAAGGCAGCCTGCGGCTAGAGGCGGCGTCTCGTGGCGGTTCGCCCCACGCCTTACGGCGTTGGGAAGGATCCGGTGTCTATCCTGGTCTCGCCCCACGCCTCACGGCGTTGGGCTTGGACTGCAGTGCAGAGAGCCGACCGGCCGTCAGGCCGCGGGCGTCCGGCGACGCCTGGCGAACCAGCCGATGCCGGCAGCGGCAGCGACCGCCAGAAGCGTGAGCGACTGCGGTTCGGGCAGGAAGAGCGTCTCGGGAGCTGTGCCGAAGCCGAACGTGACGTTCCCACCGACCCAGTCAGCATTGAATGGGTTCAGGTCCGTGACCTGCGTGCCGGTCACGGCAAAGGTGAACCGCGCGTGGTTGCGGATCAGGAAGTTGTCCTTAAAGCCGTTCGCGGGCAACAGGCCGCTCGAGCCACCATCGCTGTAGATCCCAAGGTTGATCATGCTTGCAGCGTCCGTGCCTTTCACAACGTTTCCGTCAAAGTTGATTCCCTGGGGTGCCAGTGCGCTGTTGCCCACCGTGCCGATGCCAAAGCCAAGCGTCGGCGGGATCGTCACCGGCGTAGCGAATGATCTGAACTGCCAGCCCTGGTCGCCGGGATTTACGGCGATCAGGTTCGAGGCCAGCATCGAACTCCCCGTCAGCGTCTGCGGCGTCCAGGAGACGGGCTGGTTTTGCAGGATCGCCGTGCTATCGACGGCAAAGGCCTGACCGGTCCCCGAAACATAGGTCAGGCCAGGGCGAACGCCGTTATCCGGGTTCGCGATATTGAAGTAAAAACTGGTGAGGATGTCGGTTTTTTTTCGCGACGCCGGACCCTCGTTGTAGAGGTCAATCGTCAACGTGGTATTGGTACCGGTCAGCACTGCCCTCACGGTCAGCGGATAGCCGTCGAAGGAAGACGTGCCGCTCTCGACGAATGTCACCGTGGTGGCGTTCGCCGACAGGGCGAGCGGCACGAGCGCGACAAAGGCCGCTGACAGACAGGTGAGAAAACGCGACGAACGAAACGGGGACCCAGGAAAAACAGGCATGGAACGATCTCCGAGATCGCGCCTGCCCTGGCGACTTGGCAAGGAATCAACTCCGCGGATCAGTTCCGCGGAGCAGGGTTGGATGACTTTGCGGGCCGCCGCCGACGCCGCCACCAGGCAGCACCGCCGACCGCCGTGATCGCGAGCGCCGCGTTCATGCCGGGCTCTGGCAAGGCGCTGACGTACGCCGTGGACGTGCCCTTGATCGTGAAGGAGTAGTCGCCCGGGGCCAGCGGCACCGTCTGAAAACTCGCGACCCCCGGACCGGGGTAGATGTGGGTGGGGACGTTGGTGTTGTTGTTGTAGACCTCGGATCCCGTCGCGGGGGATGAGAGGAGCCGTGAGATCGCGGGGTTGGAACCGAGCAGCCCGCCGAAAACCGAACTGCCGAGACTATCGAGCACATCGAAGGAAAACGCGTTCGAGGCGATGGCAATGTTGGTCAAAGGCGAGTAGGAGTAGACCGCCATCCGTTCCACGACGTTGAAGTCGAGCGACACGCCAACCCGGGCGTTGGGATCCTCGCTGATGACGGAAAACTTGCCCGCCACCGCCCAGTCCGATATGCCGTTGCTGATCGTGCCGTGCGTGGCGGAGGTGAGCAGCGTTTCGGCGAGGAGGTCGACCGAGAGCGTGTTAGGCGAACCGATGCCGGCGAACAGGCGGTTGGTGTCGACCATGCTGCCGAGCGGCGGCCAACTGCCCGGCGGGAGCGTGGGAATCGTGGCACTGGCCGCGCCCGGGGGAAGCGGGTCGGGATTCGGGGCGGTGTAGACGTCTGACCGGGCGAAGTTGTGGTCCAGAGCGAAGTCGCTCGCCACGGGAATCCCTTTCGTGATCCCCTTGGCCACACCCTGCCCGGTGGGATTGAGCTGCACGAGCACTCGCTCGCCGACGGGCTGCGAATAGCCCACGGGAGCGTTGTTCGTCCAGTTCTCGGGCGGCGGCAGCGGCAAGCCACTGCCGATGAACGACTGATCGGCATCGAGGCCGCCGATGTGGGCATTGATACCCGGCGCGCTGTCGACCGATGCCGCGGTGCTCATCTTCACCACGAAGCCGGCCGTGTCGCCGACCAACAAGGCATTGCCGCCTGGAATCGGACTGAGCGTCATGCCGTAGATCTTCTGCTGCGCGAAGGCGTACATGGCGGTCGGGGCCGGATCCGCGGCGCGGCTGCTCTGGGCGGCGAACGCCAGGGCCGTGGCGGCGATCATCATCACGATCGCGGCCGACGTGGTGTGCAGAAGTGAGCGTGTCCGGCCACAGATATGGGCGACTTTCGCGAGGGACTGCGGTGCGAATGTGAGGGTCGACATGGTGACGATCTCCGGAGGCTGAGTGGGTCACCCCGGGGGGAAAGGCATTGGCCAATTCGCCCGAGGAAAACGAACGCTTGATCCGACGCTGCTGGAATGCAGTGGGGGCCGCCCTGCGGCGTTTCCTCCACGCGTCGGCCTACGCTGCGCCGATCACTCCGCACGAGGCGAAACGACCAGCGACCCGTCTTCCGAAAACTGAACCCAGGCCCGCTCGCATCGTGCGGCGTTGCAGGCGGCCCCCGCTGACAGCAGGTGTTCCGCGCAATGGCTCCGGCTCGGCCAACCTTTCGCGAACCGCCGCGCTCAGGACAGCGACGACGTCAAAAGCCTGTAATTTGCCGTGGCATCGCGAATGGACAGCTTGGCCGCCGGCGCGACGATCGCGCGCACGGTCGCTCAGCCGATCGCGAACTTCTGCGGGGGCGGGCACTCGGGATTCACCCACTGAATCACCGCCGCCCAGTTGGCGCTCTCCTGGTCGTGCTGCAGGTAGCCGAAGATCGGCTTCACGACCTGCCAGCCGTCTTTCAGGTGGGCTGACAACACGGGATCGGTCCGTGCTCCGTCAACCACCTCACGGACATACTCCGCGGCGGGTACGACGCCAGCCACGGCCCCGTACCCTGGCAAGCGACTGCCGCCGACCATCCGCCAGAGCTTCTCCTCGATCACCAGACCACGGGTGGCGTCCGTCAGGGCGTGAGCCAGCCCATGATGCTGGTGCTGGGGGCTCACGAACACGTCGGCGCCGTAGAGCGTGGGGCCGGCAGGGTCGTGATCCGTGAAGGTGCCGTGGGCCGTGAGCACGTCCCACGAGTCGTCCACGTGGTAATCGGCCATCCGCAGCCGCAGCGTGAAGTGCACGCCCACCGGCTTTCCCGTTGGCGCGTGCTCGGCCACGAACTGACCCTGCGGATACACCGCGTGGTGCGCAGCCAGTTCCTCCGCCGTGTAGGGCGTATCGTGCGGATAGACCTCGCGGCAGATCTCGCTGATCGCGGCGTAGTCGGCCGCCTGCATGAGCCGGATGCGGTAGTCAGATGGCAGCGTCATGGTTGGACCGGTGGCGAAAGAGTCGTGAAGTCACCTATTCTACCTCGGCAGGCGTTGCCTGCATGAGCCACGACACGGAGGACTTGATCGTGACATCGGATGAAAACCTGCCGACCAGCGGCAGCGTCGAATCGAGACTCGGCACGCTCGACCTGCAGAATGGCTATCCCACCGCGACGACGGTGGAAAAAGTGTTCGACGACATCGACTTCCAGCGGGCCTGCCAGGCGTACCTCTGGGCGCTGCCGCTGATGGCGATGCAGCAGTGGCAGAGCGAACACCTCACGAAGTTCGGGGCGGGGAAGTTCGACTATGTCGATTACCTCACCTTCCAAGACAAGCTCGGCCTGCTCACCGCCAACGCCACCACGCCCTACATCATGGCCTTCCCGAACCTGACGGAGAGCGGGCCGCTCGTGCTGGAGATTCCCGCCGGGCCCACCGCGGGGGGCTGCACCGACTTCTGGCAGCGGCCCATTACCGATTCAGGACAGACCGGCCCCGACAAGGGCGCGGGAGGCAGGTATCTGATCCTTGGGCCCGACGATCCCGACATCGCGGCCGAGGGATACCACGTGTTCCGCTCGCCAACGGTCAACATCTGGTCGGCCCATCGCGTGCTCGAGCCCGACCCGACGAAGGCAGCCCAGCTGATCGCAGGCCTGCGGATCTATTCCTACGCCAACCGCGAGGCCCCACCCCCGACCCGCCACATCTCCCCCGCCGGCCGGAAGTGGAGCGGAGAGCAGCCGCGCGGGCTCGCCTACTGGGAAGGTCTCGCGAGGATCATCGACGAGGAACCGGTACACGAACGCGACCGGATCATGATGGGAATGCTTCAGCCCCTGGGGATCGAGAAGGGCAAGCCATTCGCACCGACGCCGCGGCAGCAGCGGATCCTGACCGACGCGGCCCGCGCCGGCGAGGTGATGGCCAGGACGATCGCCTACCAGAAGCGGTTCGAGGCCGCGAGGCTCTGGCCCGAGCGGCAGTGGGAGAAGTCGCTGATGCTCGCCGAGACCAACCAAGAGGCCCCGCACCATACGCAGTTCGACGAGCGTGCGAGTTGGTTCTACGAGGCCGTTGGCGTGTCGGTGGGGATGATGGGGCGGGCCGTCGGCGTTGGGCAGGTCTACCTGGAGGCCACGAAAGACCGGCAGGGCAACTGGCTCGACGGCGGAAAGACCTATCGGCTCACCGTGCCCGGGCACGTGCCCGTCGCGCAGTTCTGGTCGGTCACCGCGTACGACAACGAAACCCGCTGCTTCGTCGACACGGGCGTGCAGCCTGATCGGTCGTCGCGCGACGCGATCGCCACCAACGCCGACGGCTCGGTCGACATCTTCTTCGGCCCAGTCGCTCCCGCCGGGAAACCGGAAAGCAACTGGATCCGGACACTGCCAGGAAAGGGCTGGTTCACCTACTTCCGGTTCTACGGCCCGACGGAGGCCTACTTTGACCGCTCGTGGACGCTCACCGACATCGAGCCGGTCGGCTGACCGCGTGGGCTTCTCCCTGAACGACCATTGACAGAAAAGTGTTCATATGTACACTCTTGCGTCGGTGTCGTATACTCGCCAGCAGGAGCACCGTCCATGGCCACCATCCCGCAGATTCGCAACCGCCTGCTCGAAGGCTTTTCCGAAAAGCAGGCTGATCTCCTGGCCCACGTCGTGATCGAGGCCCACGACGACCTCGTCAATCAGGCTGACTTCCACGCCCTCACGGGCGTCGTGAGGGAACTCGCAGACGCTCAGAAGGAACTTGCAGACGCTCAGAAGGAACTTGCAGACGCTCAGAAGGAACTCGCCGATGCTCAGAAAGATCTCGCCGACGCGCAGAGGCGGACCGAAGAACGCGTAGAGGAACTCACCGACGCGCAAAAACGCACGGAGGGAACACTCACCGACGTCGTAAAAACCCAGCAGAAAATGCTGATTCGGCTCGATCGCCTCGACGGCCACATGCTCGAAGACAAGGTCGCGAAGAATCTTCCGGCCTTCCTGGGTCGTGAGTTTCGCAGGTGCCGCGTCTTGGACCGGGCCGAGTTTGTCGAGGGCCTGGAGGCGCGGCTACCCGAAGCGGAACTCGCCGACCTGATGCGGGCCGATGTCATCGCCGTCGCCAAGCGTGCCGAACAGCTCGTGCATCTCGTCGTGGAAGTCTCCTGCACGGCCGATGCCGACGACCTCGACCGCGCAGTGCGGCGAACGACAGCTCTCGCCTCGGCGGGATGCACTGCGATCGGAATCGTAGCCTGCGAGTCGATCTCGCCGCAGACGCTCGCCGCAGCCCGCAATCACGGCCTGCGCGTGCTCACCAACGGCTGGCTCCTCCCGGAAGCGGCCTGAGCGCCGAGACCGCAGGAAGCATAACGCCGTAAGGCGTGGGGCGAACCGTTACACGACGCCGTCTCCAGCGTGGTTCGCCCGCGGCCTTACGGCCGGTCGGCTTTTGCAGCTGCAGTACAAGCCCAACGCCGTGAGGCGTGGGGCGAACCGTTACACGACGCCGTCTCCAGCGTGGTTCGCCCGCGGCCTTACGGCCGGTCGGCTTTTACAGCTGCCGTACAAGCCCAACGCCGTGAGGCGTGGTGCGAACCGTTACACGACGCCGTCTCCAGCGTGGTTCGCCCGCGGCCTTACGGCCGGTCGGCTTTTGCAGCTGCCGTACAAGCCCAACGCCGTGAGGCGTGGGGCGAACCGTTACACGACGCCGTCTCCAGCGTGGTTCGCCCGTGGCCTTACGGCCGGTCGGCTTTTACAGCTGCCGTACAAGCCCAACGCCGTGAGGCGTGGGGCGAACCGTTACACGACGCCGTCTCCAGCGTGGTCCGCCCGCGGCCTTACGGCCGGTCGGCTTTTGCAACTGCCGTACAAGCCCAACGCCGTGAGGCGTGGGGCGAACCGCCGCAAGACGCTGCATCCCGCGTTTCTCCTTCAGCGCACGGCGCGGTTGCGGCCGAGGTGGGCCCGTTCCTGCCAGCGGAGTGCGAGGATCGTGACGATGGCCGCCACCACGATCTGCGTGGCGAGTGCGGCGATCGGGATCCAGATGGCCGGATCGTAGTCGCCGAGGTTCTGCCAGAAGACCGGCACCCCCTGCCCCTCGCTCCGGCAGCCACGATGGGCCCAGTAGAGCGGCGAGAAGAGCATCGCGAGGACTTTGAGCACGCCCCCCGTGATCGGCAGGATCGTGGCCCCGAGCAGGATCTGCGGCGTGATCAACAGCGGCACCGCGAGCACACCCTTGTCGGTCGAGCGAACGCAGGCTGAAACGATCAGGCCGATCGTCGCGCAGGCCACCGCCGCGAGCCAGTTGCAAAACGCGGAGACGACCGGCCCGCGCCGGTAGATCTCGGCGGGCCCCTCTCCTCCAAACGCTTCGCGGACCATGAACCCCAGCTCGACGGTGGTCCTGAAGATCGCGATCTGCACCGCGAGCACAACAGCCAGCGCGGCGACCTTCGCGACCACATACGCGGGGAACCGCAGGCCGTGCCGCCGCTCGAGGTCGAGCATCGGCCGCTCCTTGACGATCTCCCGGAAGCCGGTGACAAACCCGAGGATCACCATGCAGATGCTCATCAGCGAGAGCCATTTGAACGTGCCACCGGGGTCGATGATCTCCCGGACGGGGGCGACGGCGACTGTGTCGGTCAGCGCATCGCGAACGATCCTCGCGGTGGACGGCTCCCGCAGATGGGCGAGCAGCTTTGGCTGACTGTCGAGAAACACCCGAATCTGACCGGGAATGCTGGCGTCCTGCTCGGAGACCGTCTCGGTGGCGATCGCCTCCGACACCTCCCCCCACACGTCCGCCAGCACCTGCTTCTCGCCGGGGTCGAGAAGCCGCGTCAGCATGAGCGGATTCCGAAAGTTCGTGGCGGAAAAACCCGCAAGCACGACCGCGGCGAGAGCCAGCGGCAGGAGCATGCCCATGCGCAGGCCCACGCGGTCGCGGACAACTGTTTCGAGTTCGCGGCAAAAGAACGTGGCGAACTGTCGGCCGAAGCCGGAGATGGAGACCGCTGCAAGCGACGCCACCCGCTCCGCCGCCGCACCGGTGGCCGCGCGGCCGGCCTGCTTCACGTCCGCCACGAGGCGGTCTTCGGCCTGCCGCTCCCGCCAGCGGGCTGACCAGAAGCCAGGCGGCCGGTCTTCGATGGCCACGTAGACATCGGCGAGCCGCTGCACACCGAAGTGCTCGATGGCCTCCACGCGGGAGCCAAACCAGACTACCTCCCCGTGGCCGAGGATCAGCAACTTGTTGGCCTCATCCACGTTGTCGAGGTGATGCGTGACGGCCACCACGGTCGTGCCCGCCCGGGCTCGATCAGCGAGGAGCGACATGATCCGGGCCTCGGTGGCCGGATCGAGGCTGGAGGTGGCCTCGTCGAGCACGAGCAGGCCTGGAGCGGCGAGCATTTCGGCCGCCAGGCTCGCCCGCTTCATCTCGCCCCCCGAGAGCGTGCCGATCGAATCGTGCCGCACCCGGTCGAGGCCCACTTCGGCCACCACCCGATCAATCGCCGCCTGCCGCTCGGCGACGGTCGCGTGCGACGGCAGCCTCACCGCCGACGCATAGTGGAGCGCCCGCTCCACCGACAGGGCTTCGGGGTTGATGTCCCGCTGGGGCACGTAGCCGATCACGCCGCGAAGGGCGTCGGCTTCGCGAAACACGTCGTGCCCGCCGACGAGCAGGCTGCCGGCAGAGATTGGCCGGTCTCCCAGCATCGCGCGGACGAGCGTGCTCTTGCCAGCCCCGCTGGGGCCGAGCACGCACACGAACTCGCCCGGCTCAATCCGGAAACTCACGTTCGCCAAAAGTGCTTTAGGTTCGGCGCCGTCGCGGCCATCCGTCACCGACACCGCCATGCCATCGGCAACGACCGAGAGGCCCGTCTTCGCTGCGAGCATCATGCTGACCAAACCCTTCATCCCTGCGGCCGCCGAGCCCTTCCATTGGGGCCGGCGCCGAAATCGTGGCAGTGGGCATCAAACTGGGGGCAGGATACCATCATCACCCGACACCGTCCCAGTGCCGACCGCCGGCTTCTCTCATGGCGCAGCGACGCACCGATCTCGACGCCCTGCGCAGCTTCGCCATGCTGTTGGGGGTTGCGCTGCATGCTTCGCTGAGCTTCTTTGCAGTTCCATGGCCCGTGCATGACACACGGCGCAGCGATCTGCTGCCGCTGTTTTACGTGTTAGTGCACGGCTTCCGGATGCCGCTCTTCTTCCTACTCAGCGGCTATTTCACGATGCTCGTCTATCGTCGCCGCGGGCTGAAGAGCCTGCTCGAACAGCGGTTTGCGCGGATCTTCCTACCGCTGGTGATCGCGGCTTCAACGATCGTGCCGCTCGACACAGCGCTCAAGGGATTTGCGCATCGCGTGATCCGTCCGGAACCGGCCATCGCGGAGATCCTCTCCGGCGACGAGGCGGCCGTGCGCCGCCGGCTCGCCGCGGACGGAGCGGCCACCAGAAAAGAAGCCTTCTATGGCCGCACGCCGCTGGCTTGGGCCACGCTGCAGGGCGACCCGAATATCGTCGCCGCGGTACTCGATGCCGGCGCTGATGCCAACGAGCGCGACAGCAGCGGAAACACAGCCCTCCATGTCGTTGCCTTCTTCGGCCACGACGCAGCCGGCCGACTGCTCCTCGAGCGGGGAGCGGATTCGCGCGCCCGAAACGTGGTCGGCCGGCTGCCGGCGGCGATGATGGCGCTCCCGGCCGACGCCGCCGCCGACTTCGCCCCGCTCATCGGCCTCGACCCGCTCGGCGTGGATGACGTGCTGCGAGGACGCGAGCGGCTCCGCGATCTCCTCCCCACGGGCCCCAACGCCGAGGGCACGTTCGGTGGCCCGCTCGACCGACTGATGCTCGCCTGGTCGCGGGTGCTGTCGTCGGAGCGACTGCGGGTGGGCGTCGGCTCGTGGTCGATCCACCTCGTTCAGACGAACCTCTTCGACCACCTCTGGTTCCTATGGTTTCTCTGCTGGATGGTCGCCACCTTCGCCATCCTCGCCGTAGCAGGACTCCTACCAACGGGCCGCGGACGCTGGTGGCTCGTGGCCGCGTCATGCCTTCCGCAGATGGCGATCGGTATGTCGCTGGCGGGGTTCTACGGGCCTGACACGTCTCTGGGCCTGCTGCCGACGCCGCATATGCTCGCCTTCTACTCCTGCTTCTACTTCTTCGGCGTCGCCACATTCGCGGCGGAGGGGATCGACACGCGGCTCGGCCGGCACTGGAAGCTCTTGCTGCCGGCGGCGGGGGTGCTCCTCTTGGCCGGCCTCGCGACGATGAACAATCGCACGCTCGCCACCGTGCTCCAGCCCGCCTATGCCTGGACGATGTCGATGGGCCTGATCGGCGTGTTCCACCGGTTCTTCAGGAACCCGAGCCCGACGGTGTCGTGGCTGGCCGACGCCTCGTATTGGATGTATCTCATCCACGTGCCGCTGATCATCGTGGCCCAACTGCTCGTCCGGCAGTGGCCGTTGCCTGCGAACGTGAAGTTCCTCCTGATCCTGGCGATGGTGACGCCGATCATGCTGGCGACCTACCGCTGGTGCGTCCGCTTCACGCCGATCGGCCGCCTGCTCAACGGGCCACGTGATCGCCGGGCGAATAGTTGACGGTCCGCGTCCAGCGTGGTGTGCCCGAGGCCTTACGGCCTTCGGCTTGTACGAATCCTGTCCAAGCCCAACGCCGTAAGGCGTGGGACGAACCGCCACCAGACCCCGCGTCCAACGTGATGCGCCCGAGGCCTTACGGCCTTCGGCTTGTACGAAACCTGTCTAAGCCCAACGCCGTAAGGCGTGGGACGAACCGCCACCAGACCCCGCGTCCAGCGTGGTGCGCCCGAGGCCTGACGGCCTTCGGCTTGTACGAAACCTGTCTAAGCCCAACGCCGTAAGGCGTGGGACGAACCGCCACCAGACCCCGCGTCCAACGTGGTGCGCCCGAGGCCTGACGGCCTTCGGCTTATACGAAACCTGTCTAAGCCCAACGCCGTAAGGCGTGGGGCGAACCGCCACCAGACGCCGCCAACAGCCCTGCCTCACTCGTGCCCGGCATCAGTACCGGTGGTCGTCGGGGTCATAGTCGGGCGAGAGAACAACGTTCCCTTCCGGATCGGCGACAAACTTGAACTGGTGATCCACCAGCCGCCGGAGCAGCCGCGACCGCACGATCGTCGAGAAGAACCTCTTGAACGACTCGCCCTTGCCGTCGAGCGGCCTCTCGGACGCGAACATGAACATCGGCAGCAGCATCTCGTCGTGAATGGTCTCGTTGTGCCAGACGTTCTGAGGCGGATCGAACGGGTTTCGCGGGTTGGCGGCGGAGTTGTCGTAAGAAACCTCCGCGTCAAACCGCGTGCCGGCAGGAAATCGGCGGGGCTGCTTGAGGTTGTAGGGGGACTGCCAGTTGTAGTCCCACTGAGGAACACGCAGGAGCAGGAGCGACTGCTTCTCCCCCGGCAGGCTGGCCCTGAGCTCGATCCACCGGGCCAGCTGGTGCGCGTGCGGCACGACGCCCACGAAATCAGCGTCCTCGGGCAGCGTGTAGCTGCCGCGGACGCGGAAGTCGGTGACGCCCGGCGGCACCACCGCAAAATCGCCGCTGAGGTAGATCATGTTCATCACCGTGCGTGGCGGCTGCTTGTCGAGCCAGATGCCGATCCGGCTCGAATCGGTTTCCAGCTTTCCGGTGCGAACATAGTGCACCTGCGCCGTGATATCGCAGCCTGCCGGAATCACCCATGCCGCATCGGCCGGGGCGACCGTCGCCCGCACCCCCGGCACGAAGCCGCTGACGAACGAGGCCCGCGGCTGGCCGTCGTCGCGAAGAGGAGGCACCCGGAATCCGATGCCGTGCGAATCCTGAAAGCCACCGCCCCGATCGTCCGGATGGCTGAAGCCGTCGCGGCCGCCATGCTCCCGAATGGCCTGCTCCACGGTCTCCCGCGGTAGATGGCCGATCAGCGCGTGGTGCACGACTTTACGATTGCGCGGGAGGAACTGTATCGCGCGGATCCGGAGATCTGCGGTGCGATTCAGCGGAAACACGATGTTGCGGTAAACGTCGTTGCCGTGGGAGCCGAGCTGCGTCGGCTCGGGCTGCTCGAGCACGATGTCGGGGGGACCGAGATCCTCCTGGAAGGCCGAGGAGTCCGGCAGCGGCGGGAGCGTGGGTGGATCGGCGGGATTTCCCTCCGGCTTGCCGGCGGCCACCCATGCCCGCAGCATGGCGATCTCCGCTGGCGTCGGAGGCTTCGTCCCCTGATAGTCGAGATCGCTTTCGATCTGCGCCGGCGGCATCCGCCGGGCGTCGATCTCCTCGAGCCCGATGTCGACCCACTCCACCGCATCGTCATAGGAGAGGAGGCTGAACGGACCGGCCTGCCCAGGGCTGTGGCACTTCTGGCACTGGGCATGGAGAAAAGGGAGGACATCCCTGCAGAACGTCGGCGTGGCTGGGGCAACGGCCGCTGCGGCCACAGGTCGCTCAGGCCGGTCGAGCGGGCAGCCGGCAGGGTCGGTTCGCGGCTCGCGGATCTCGCGACCGGCGACCAGATCTCCAATCGCATTTGCGAGTTCGGGCTCGGCATCGCCGGGCGTCATCACACCGCGGATCTTGTAGCGGTCGTCGATCCGGCCTGAATAGCGGATCTGCCGATCGCGGTCCACGAGGACCGCCTCGGGCGTGACGGTCGCATCAAGCGCCTCGGCCAGCGCGAAACCGGTGTCGAAAAGGATCGGAAACGTGATGCCGAACTTCGTGCGGTAGGCCTCGACCTCCGCAGGGTCGTCGGCTTCGCAGACCACGCCCACGAAGCGGATGCCGTCCTTGGCGAATCGGACTACGAGTTCGTCGAGCACAGGCGCATAGTCCTGCGCCATCGGGCAGGCGGGATGGAGAAACGCGAAGCAGACGGCCCGCCCGTCGCCGAGGAGCTCGTCGAAGCCATGCACCGTCCCGTCGAGGCCCGCCAATCGCAACTGATCCTGCGGCACGGACACGGAAGGCTGCGGCACGCCCGCTGCCTCCTCGGCGGCCGCTGGCCCGATCGCGAGCGGGATCCACGCGATCGCCAGGAGCGCAAGCCCGCACACGCAACCCCTGCTGCCGTACAAGCCCAACGCCGTGAGGCGTGGGGCGAACCGCCAGCAGGCACCGCGTCCAGCGTGGCTCGCCCGCGGCCTCACGGCCGGTCGGCTTGTACACCTGCCGTCCAAGCCCAACGCCGTGAGGCGTGGGGCGAACCACCAGCAGACACCGCGTCCAGCGTGGTTCGCCCGCGGCCTCACGGCCGGTCGGCTCTCACTCGCTCCGCTTTCGATCGCAACATT
>Ga0315904_10003077_pt1 | contig 25026 bp, 13 predicted proteins | sample LakEriMetagenome_6_FD_203529 | JGI IMG/M metagenome (GOLD analysis project Ga0315904, IMG submission 203529) | Freshwater fungal communities from buoy surface, Lake Erie, Ohio, United States - Buoy 12 MA120 | ecosystem: Environmental > Aquatic > Freshwater > Lake | place: USA: Lake Erie, Ohio... | reverse complement strand
GACAATGGCACCGTCGCCATCGCCGCCAGCATTGCGCCCGATGCAGCCTTCACCAAGAAAAACGAGATCGCCAAGCTCACCGACTTCGCCGTAAAAGACCATGTCTCCGTGCGCCTCTCGATCCGACCCGATAAACCCGCCGAAGCCGTGCTCAAGGCCATGAAAGACGCCGACACGGCAACAGAGACCAAGAAAACCGCCACGGCGATCTACACCGGCACCACCGTCAGCTCCTCGCTGACCAACCTAGATGCAAAAGACAAGGACGGCAAGACCACGCGCTTCCGTGTCTCCGAGAAGACGATCTTTATCAAAGGCGGAAAGCCCGCCAAGCCCTCGGACTTCGCCCCCGATGCCCCCGTCGCCGTGATTGCCCGCTCCTCGCCCTCGGGAAATCTCCTAGCAAGCCACATCGCCGACACCGCAAGCGCCGCAGAGCAGGCCAAGAACGACGCGCTCTCCACCTGGACGGGGCAAGTCACCGAGAAAAAAGACGGCAAGCTGACCCTCAAGCGCGAGGACGGCGCAATGCGCACTGTCCAGATCGCCGAAACGTCATCGGCGCTCTTTGATAAGCTCACGCCGGGCCGCAAAGTCCACCTGCACCTCATCAAAGGCGAGACCGACAAAGACGGCCACCGCACCACCGACAAGTTCACCAACGCTCGATAACACGATACAATAACCCCATGCCTGAGTATGTGGTATCGGTCGGGATGGAGTGCCATGCCGAGCTTCTGACCAAGTCTAAGATGTTCTGTGGGTGTGAAAACGCCTTTGGGGGTGAGCCAAACACCCGCTGCTGCCCGATCTGTCTGGGTCTTCCCGGAACGCTTCCGGTGTTTAACAAGCAAGCCGTGGAGCACGTCGTACGCACCGCGCTGGCGCTCAACTGCGAGATCTCGATGCGGACGATCTTTCACCGCAAGAACTATTTCTATCCCGACCTGCCCAAGGGCTACCAGGTCAGCCAGTACGGCAACACGCCTATCGGGATCAACGGTTTTTTAGAGATCGAACGCGAGGATGGCAGCCTTAAGAAGATTCGGATCACACGGGCGCACCTAGAGGAAGACACCGGCAAGTCGCAGCACGTAGACGGCCTAGGTTACTCCGTGATGGACTACAACCGCGCCGGAGTGCCGCTCATGGAGATCGTGACGGACTTTCCGCCCGATGTGGAGAGTGGCGAGGAGGCGCGGCTCTATGCCGAGACCCTGCGCTCGATTCTGCTTTACCTAGGCGTGAGTGATGGCAAGATGGAGCAGGGCTCGCTGCGTGTGGAGCCGAATCCCTCAGTGCGCGAAAAAGGCAGCGAGGTCTACGGGATCAAGACCGAGATCAAGAACCTCAACTCGTTTCGCTTTGTGCAACAGGGCGTGGAGTACGAGGCCAAGCGCCAGATCGCTGCCATCGAGAAAGGCGAGCCGATTATCCAGGCCACTTTCGGCTGGGACTCTGAGAAAAACGAGAGTGTCCTCCAGCGTGTCAAAGAGAGCGAGCAGGAGTACCGCTACTTCCCTGAGCCTGATCTGATCCCGATTGAGTTTCTCGAGGAGTACATCGAGAGCCTCCGCGCCAGCCTCCCCGAGCTGCCGATTCCGCGTAAGCGCCGCTTTATGCAAGAGTACGGCCTGCCTGCCACCGACGCCGCCCAGCTTGTGAGCGAGCGTGCCACAGCAGACTACTTCGAGGCCACTGCAAAGCGCGCCGATCCCAAGCTTGTCGCCAACTGGATGCTCGGGGATCTCACGCGCCTTGCCAATGCTGCCAGCCAGTCAGTCTACAGCACGCCCATCACCGCAGAGCACCTAGCAGGGCTGGTCAATGCCATTGGCAAGGGCACGATCACCGGCAAGATTGCAAAAGAGCTGATCGAGCCCATGTTTACCGACGGTAAAACCGTCGAGGAGCTCATTCAGGAGCGCGGTATTAAAGTTGCCGATGCGGGGGTCGTTCAAGAGATTGTCGAAAGAGTCATCGCAGCCAACCCCGATATTGTCGCAAAAATCAGAGCGGGCAACGAAAAAAGCAAGGGTTTTCTAGTAGGTCAGGTGATGAAAGAAGCACGTGGCCAAGCTCGCCCTGATGATGTCAACCGGTTACTAGACGAGGCGCTCGCATAGAGTAAAAACGCTCCTAAAATTCTCCACGATTTTGGGAGCGTTTTTACTGTTTTTGCTGTTTAATAAATGGGGAGGCTAATGTCTCCGAATCTACCGCAGACGGAAGTTAAGGCAGAGCAAGAATGTCCAGGATGGGAACTCTCCCTCTCAAGGATCACCCGGTCTTCTCAACGATGAACCGAGTCCGTAGCGCCTCCTCTTCAGAACCCTCACAGGTGTTCTCAACCTCGCACAGTGGTGACGAAGATGGCTTTAGCTCATCAAGTCCCGCTTATACAGATGAGCTAGAAGAAAAAGAGAGTGCAAGCGCATACGATGCCCGTGAGCAGGAGCAACAGCTTCGACGGTATCTGGGGCATCCCCGCTCCTCCCGACTCCTCACGGCCCTCGAGGAAGTAACTCTAGCACGCCGCGTTGCTCGTGGCGATCAGCAGGCCAAGGACATGCTCATTGAGTCGAACCTACGCCTTGTGATCTCCGTGGCGCGCCGCTACTCCGTTCCCGGTGTGGCCCTTGCCGATCTGATCCAAGAAGGGACGATCGGCCTCATCCGTGCTGTCGAGAAGTTCGACCCGGATCGTGGTTTTCGGTTCTCCACCTACGCCACTTGGTGGATCCGTCGCTCCATCGCCCGTGCTGTTATCAACCAAGGCCGCACCATTCGCATCCCCGTCTATGTCGCGGACATGATCCACAAGGTCTCGCGCACCGCCGGAGCGCTCCGCCAGGAGCTGGCCCGCGAGCCGAGCCTGGAAGAGATTGCCGCCGCGGTCTCCATGCCCCCCGAGCGGGTCGAGGAGATCCTTCGCGCCGCCGCAGAACCACTTTCTTTGGAAGCGCCCATTGGGGATCGAGAGTCGTCACAGCTAGGTGATTTTCTACAGGCCCAGTCCACCCCGACCCCCTCGGATGTGGCGATGAACCTGATCCGCCGCGAAGAGCTAGAGGGCGTTCTGTCCCAGCTCTCCGACCGGGAGCGTGAGGTGCTGAGCCTGCGCTTCGGACTAGAAGGCGATGCCCCCTGCACACTAGAAGAAGTGGGCCTTCAGCTCCAAGTCACCCGAGAGCGGGTTCGGCAGATCGAGCTCCGGGCTATCAAGAAGCTCCGCCGCCTCGGCCCCCAAGAGAAGTTCTAAAAACTCAGGCCCGTGAGGTCAAGCTGGAGACGGCGCGCAATCGTAGAGTAGTAAAGCGCCACTTCTCGCCCATTGATCGAGCGTATCAGAGAGTACTCAAAGTCGCGGTAGCCAATAGATGTGAACTGCGCCTGTGTCAGGCGCAGACGGGCGTACCAAGGGCCGGTCAGTGCAATACGTGTCTCCGTAAAGAGCGTGCTCTGAAACGTATCTAGTCCTCGTGAACCATTGAGCGAAAAGCTCCACTTCTCCCCTTTGCTCAGAAACGTAGACGCGCTCAGGCGCTGACGTCCTTGCCGGTTCGATACAGGCACGCCTGTTGTGGGAGTCGTTGGCCCTGTGGCGATAAAAAGAGGAGGCGTCTGGAAGAAATCATAGCTGAGCTGAAACGTCCCCAGTGCTTCAGAGCGCCACCGTACCGGCTGTGCGAGCGCGGTCGTGGTCTGAAGCGAAGACCCGGAGCTCCCCACCCCAGACGTCCCCACGGGTGCACTAACCCAGGTATAGCCCACCACCCCAGACTGCGTGAGTGTCAGTTGCCGATCTAGCTTGATGGGATCTGCGGAGAGACGTGTCCCCAGGTTCTGCGTCTTAATCGTCCGTGAGGTGCTCCCGAAGAAACGCTGCTCCGTAGCCGCGCCCGAGATCGTATAGCGAACACGTGCCTTCGGTCGAATGAGCTTTGGATACGTCTCCATAAGAGACTGCACCCGCCAGTCCCCACTCGGAGCAATAGAGGTTCCACTCGCCGTATCTGTAAAGCCTCGGTAGCGGTTGAGCGCCGCACTGACATTGACCCGAAAATCCGAGAAGTTATGCCCGATCTGCGTGCTCCCAAAGACATCTTTCCCCCCCACCACATCCATAAACAGACTCGCATCCGTCTTTTTATCCAGCTTCTGGTTGTGTTGGAGCCGCATTCCACGATCTTTGCTGGCGAGATTGAGAACCTGAAACTGCCCCTCGAGACTCCCTGTGTTGTAGCTCTGCTCCAGATCCAGGTTCCAACCAAGGCGCTGGGAGTACACCGAAGAGCCAAACGGTGCCCCACGACGCAAAAAGAGCGTCCCCACCCCACGTGGCTGGACATTATAGTAGTAGGGTAGGTTGAGCCACATCCCATTTGCCCCCACCCCCATAAGCTGCTCACGGTAGAGCGACTGCTGCCTCAGGTTCATGATGTGCTGTGGCGCGGAGTAGGTTTTCTGTCCCTCGATATAGAAAACCGCATGGCGGAACTGGAGGGAGCTGTTAAAGTCTAGCGCCACCGCATGAGCCACGACGGTAAACTTTGCCTCCGAGATATCGGCGATCACCCAAGAGTCTCGTGGGAGCACGTTATCCCGCTCACGAACCGTCTCGATCAAGCCTGGCATGCGAATACTCACCTGGGTTCGTTTAAACTCCTGGATGCGCTCCCCATCACCTGTTCCCAGCTCAAAGTCGTAACGAAAGCGGTCGTAGGTGCGGCGCACCCCTCCCTGCTCTACGACCACACCTCCCTCGGCACGCATCGCACGACGGTTGGTATCGACAATAAAACGCTGGGCAACAACCTTGATCCCTTGGTAGGTAAGTGTTGCATGTTTATTTTTATCTTCGGCATAGAGATAAGGGCCCGCATTGTTAGGAAGATTCAGCGCATAGCCGATGTAGCTAGACTTCTCGATACGAAGCCAGCGATCCCCTTGGTTCGTTTCTTGGGCATCGTTGCTAAAGGTGATCTGCCGACGTGCGGGGACAGCTCCCCCGGTCTCCAGATTCGCGGTGATTGTTGCCACACCCGGCTGATCCGCCGCTGTCAGCGTCACACGGGCAAAGCCTCCGCGTGTCTCCGCCGTGAGGGTATCGAGTCGGCCTAGCGTGGTGGAAAACTGGATCCGTGTCCCATCCGGTACAGCGGCTCCACGATCATCAAAGACACGGGCCGTGAGAATACTGGTGCTACGCCCATCGGCTCGGAGAAGCGTTTTCTCCGCCTCCAGGTCAATTGCAGTGACAGCAAAACTGGTGCGGGTCAGGGCAAAGCTGACGACGAGAAGGGGGAAAGCTTTCACGTTAGTTTTAGAATAAAAAAACGCCCCGCCGCTTCAATTTGCAGCGGGGCGTTTTAGGAAAGTTTAGCGAGTTGAGAAGTACAAGACACCCAAAAGCGCACCAAAGATCGTGATGACATTCTTGTCACCAGAGCGCTTAGCGGTTCCCTTGACGTTCGCCTTCACATTGCTTGCCATCACTGCTGCTTGCGGATAAAGAGAGTTAGCCGCTTGCTGTCCGCCCGTTTCTGCGGCGCGTGCCAGAGCGGACGCTTGCTGACGTCCCTTAGCAACATCTGCGGGGGCGACTCCCTGCTGCATTTTTGCAAACGTACCAAGAGCTTGACCACTCTCGGTATTGTAGCGCGTCATGCTCAGATTGAACTTTGCGGTGCGGGATGCTGCATCAAAAGAATAATCATCCACAAAGACAGTCAGGTACTCCGAAGCGCCAACCACCTCAGCGAAACGCTTCGCGATACGGTTATCGTCGCCAGGACCAGAGTCCGCGTTCTTGTCCGAGATAATCTTGTCACTCTCGTTGATCGCGCGCTGGACACTTGGGATTCTTTTGTTATAGACCACCGCCGCAATTCCCAGCTTTGCGAGCTGGTTGCGTAGCGCTTCTGTAACATCGTCTTCCACAAGCTTAGTGCTGTCGTTGCGATCCCCGTTTACCACAGCGGGGAAGAGAAGCACGTTGCTTGGAGTCTGTGCATGGGCTTGGCCCGGCATAAGAGCGAGACCTGCCGTCAGCAGGAGCGCTCCGGAAGCCAATTTTGTGCGCATTGATATCGGGCTCATCATAGTTTGCTCGAAAGTCCTTCCATTTCACTTTCCCCTCGGTAGTGATTACCGAGGGGCATTTTATTTCTTACCGAACCACCGTCACTGGCAATGTTCTCAAATGGACATCGCCACTATCGTTTGTGACACGCACCTCAAGAGTGTATGTCCCCGCAGGAACGGCTGCACCATTCTGGTTGCGGCCATTCCACACAAGTCGGTTTTCTCCGCTGCGGGAAGCACGACCTGCCGCCAATACTCCAATCGTATTACCCGACTGTGATTGTATGGTTGCAGTCACGTTTGCATCTTGGTTGATTCCCAACAAGTAGGCGTAGCTTCCACCCAGTGAGCGCGATCCACCTGGGGCAACTTGCAATTTTGTGATTGCAAGCGGACGGGTCACTTCGGTTTTGGCCTCAATCACAAAGCGGCTAGGACGATCCTTACTTGCCGTCACCTGTAATAAGTTCAAACCACGCAAGCTTGTCTTTTGGCCTGTCTGCTTGTCCGTGATGCTCAAGTGAATCCGCTTGGGAACCTTACTCAGGCTTGGCCACAGCAAGTTCACTTTCCCATCCTGGCTGCTTTCCAGAACTAGCTCCCAGGTCGCTGCGCTACCAGAGTTCTTCAGAACCTGAGCATAGCGGCTGGTGCCCTCGCCCTTCGCGACTGCCAACTGGACGTAGTCTTGGAACGGCGCGGGTGGCTTCGGGAAGTCCTTCCGGCCATCGCTCGTCCCTGTGCTCATTCCAATTCGTGTTGAGGCATCTTGCTTGCCATCAGAGCGTCGTGCAATCAGATCCAGGTTCCAGCTCTCCGCCGTCATGCTCTGCTGAGCACGAGTTGCAGGCTCGGGTACGCCTCCAATGGGACTAGGAATCACCACGGAGTCACGCGTGGTTGGCGTTGCAAACAAAACAGTAGCCCGGTTGTTGAGGTAGATCCAGTACCCTTGCCACGGCTTGATCGGCGCTGTCAGATCCTCGAAGAACCGGTAGCCACCTTCGGTCGGGCTGAAGTAGAAAACCCCTCCCTTGATAACACCGTTTCGCACGGCTTCTCCAAAAGAGATAGAAGCAAGAGACGGATTATTGTCTAAGGGAACGATGCGCAGATAGTTCAGCGGAATATTGTAAACATACGGGTTGGAGATCATGTTCCAACCACGCTCAAGAACAATCTGCAGAGGAACGGACTGTGTGTTGGCCGTCGGAGCCTGAAGCGAGACTGGCTCAACTCCCTTAGCATAGAGAAGCCGCTTCCCATTACTACCTTGAGCAGGACGGTAGAAATAGGCCACTCCGGGTTCAATCTTTGTCTCACGGATGTAGCGGCCTGCTCCTGAGTCAGACAGAGGATCGGGAACCCAGCGGTAAAGCAGAACAGGCTCATCAATCGGGCGACTCAGTGAGTTAACAACCGTATCCGGGTCACCATTGTTGGAGAGTTGTGCATTCAGCTGGAACGGGAAGCCTATCATCTGGAACGTCCCAACATTCAGCTCTACCAGAGGTGTTGCAGGAATGGTAATGGTTCGTCCAATAGAGCGAGACAGCGGGTTGGGCTTCGTGACACCAATTGCGACCTGATAGGTTACGGGACCATAGACCTCACCTGTTGGCTCTACCAACCATGAGACCACTCCATCCTGATCACCAACAAGTGTCCCAGGAGCACCTGCGGATGGCCCCTGTGGAACAACTGCTTTCGTGGAGACATCACGATTGCCAGTTGCAGGATCTGTCGCAAAACGCAGTCCAGGAGGCAGAGTCAGGCTCGCCGAAACCCCACTTAGAGGCACATCAGCATCAGGTAGTCGCTGCTTTTGGCTGTAGACACTTGCGAAGATTCGGAACCGATTCGTCACGCCGGTCACAATGGTGGATCCCGTTGTTGTATCGACTCCCGTCACCGGGGTTCCGATAAACTGAGAAGCAACACTCGCAAGCGTTGCAGAAGTATTCCCTGCAACACCAGGTAGTGTCGCAGCTCCCGGATAGTACGGCAGTGCAGTCGGCGACTCAGTGGACAGAACCAAGTCGTCGCCGATCAGATCTGTGCTACCACCCGCTCCAATATAGGCGACCACAACCTGACGACCACCCGCAGGGATTACATAGCCCTGGGGAGTATTGCCATAATAAGCCGCCGTGGCAAGCCCCGTCTCAAACGTAGGAATGCGAACTCCCTGTGGTAAGGGAAGGTACTGTCCTGCGGGGGCCGCCCCACCTGGAGCCAGCTCACTTGCATTGGCAAGATACAAGGAAAGAGGAAGTGTCGCATCGTTTCCCCGGAATGTCTGACGGTTATGGAAACCAGGATCGGTTGCAGTGTCCGCACGCTTTGCGAAGATATCAAGGGTATCAGGGATAGGTGCGACAATCGAACCTGGCGTCGAGGGATCGCTTCCCATCACAACCGGGCGAGGGCTCACGCCACGCTCAGAGTTCACGAAGTAGAAGTTATCAGAACCTCGCACGTTCATCGTCCAACGTAAACCTACCGTGTGCGACTGGGTATCCGTATTGACAATCGTCCACTCTACGCGTGCTGTAGATCGCAGCAAACGGATTCGCTGTTCAATGTAGACCGCACCACTTGCTCCAACATTATAGCTAGCAAGTAGCAAAGGACGGTCAGCAGCAGTGCCAGCCGAGCCATCGGTTCTACGGAAGGTCGGGGCAAGCCGGAACTGTCCCGTTTCAAATCCCACATTGACCCGTGTTGTCCCATCCACAAGTGCCTGGAGATAGGCAGGATAGTTCATGTAGCGACGGTTATTTTGATCGGTCGTGGTCGTGAGACCATCACCAAAACCATATGGCCACTGATTATTCGACAGGGCAAAAGGCGAACCGGGTAGATTCTCAATTCCACCTAGAAGCGGCTGATTATCATCTTGGCTGATTCGCAGGTTGCCCGCTAGTGTTCCAAAGGAAATGCGGCCAGTAACATCTGTATTAGGTGCCGTGACCCCCCAGTTGTTACCCGTCAAACCAACCGTGACAGACATATACTCGTTGAAAATATACGCATACCAAGGGGGAGTTGAGGGAGGAGGAAAAGGAACCAATCCTCCGCTAGGAAATGTAATGGGTACAGGGCTAGCCCCCCCATCTGTATCCGCAAAGGAAACACAGCTGAGTCCCAGCAGTGCAAAAACACTTCCTAACGCAATCGTGAACGCCTTCGGATTTTTCCCCGAAACACGCTTTTCAATTTTCTGTTTCCGAGCAGCGAAAATCGCCATCGAATAACCTCTCTTTGCTTCTTCAGCAGTCTGGGGTAGATAGAACTACTACCTACCCCGATTGAGTGCTTAGCGAACGATTTGAATCACTCGCTGCTCGACCTGTGTTTGCCCATCCGCGGTCCGTGCTTTCACTCGGACGACATACGGACCCGCAGCAACCAGACCGCCGTTCTTATTGCGACCATCCCAGCGCAGAGTTGTTTCTGCACCAGATTGTGAGCGTCCTGTACCAATCAGATCACCCACAGGTCGTCCATCAAGTGTTTCAACCGCACCTTGGATCTCTGCATCAACATTTGTGTTGAAGCGCACAGACCAGCCGGGGGTAGAGCGTCCGCCACTTGGAGCGGTACGAATATTACGGATAGCAAGGCTTCCCCCACTTGTTTGAGGATCAAGACTGATCACAAACTTCCGCGTGCTACCTGCTTCCCCAGAGCGATAGGTATATGAGGAGCGTGAGCCCATCACAATCCGCTCTCCCGTCACCGTATCACGCAACGTCAGTCGCGAGTTACGTGGAGCGGAACGAATCCCATCCCAGGAGAGAACAACCGTCGCATTTGGGCGATCTGTGGCAACGTCAGCAGTCCACTCTTGATGGTTGATCGCGCTACCACTAAGTGCGCGCATGTCAAATGCAAGAGCGCGGCTCTTACCATCAGAACTTGCACTATTAAAGCGCACATAGGCATGCCCTGCACCCGCAGGCGGCTTCAAGATATCATTCTTGTCCTCTGCATCTATGGCACTCCGTAGCTGGCCAAAGTAGTTTTGACCATCCACATCCCCTGCCACGTTTGCAATCAGACGAGCCTTCCAACCATCAGCACTAGATCCTGCCGATTGCTGTCGCGATGAGGCGCTAGGCACCGGCGGAACCAAGAGCGTACAGTCACGGAAGACACGCACCCAGTACCCATTGAAGGGCTCAAGCTGCCCCGAAGGAGCAATGGCATAGACATAGTCTCCATTTGCATAGCCAATCAGAGCGGGTGATAAGTACCCTGCCCTCACCGCCTCAGCCATCGAGTAGCTAGAACCATCCACCACCACAGTCACAACGCTCCAGTCAACAGGATAGGTAAAGGGAGCACCTATCATGTTCCAGCCTCCACCCGTCGCGTAGACATTGATCCCGATAGCATTCTCAGCAATCGGACTGACTCCTGGAATCTGGGAAGGGTAAGGCAGTAAGTTAGTACTCACGGTTGTTGCCCGATCGAGATCAAGCCAGTATCCGAAACCAATCGGAGCCACGGAGCTACTTAACAACGTCGTATCATAAGAAATGATTCGGCTATTGAGCTGATCCTGGATATCAAACCGAGAAGCGCTTCGTAGGTTGAAGGGATCTACCGTGTTCCGGAAACGAGCGTAGTCATCATCACTTGGTGTACGCAACGGATTATAGCGAGCCAGGCTAAAGACAGTGGTCTTACCAAGCAAGGCCGCCTCAGGTGTCAAGTTAGGATCTGTTGTGGGTCGGATAAACGTCCCTGCTTTGAAAGGCACAGAGAACATACTTCGACCAGCAGACAACCGTTTTTCGACAATCGTCAGGAACTGTGAGGTTTCCAGTGTGGAGGCAATCCCTGATGCATTACGAAGGTTAACCTTAGAGACAATTTTATACTGCCCTGGTGAGAGGTTGATGGGCGTGTAAGTGCCATCAGTATTGCGTGCAGGCACGGTTATGCCAGAGTACTTAGTGGTTTTCGGAGCATTGGCAGGCAAGGTAGGAATTTCAAAGCGTCCTGATTGACCAGCGACATTACGTCCTCCTATAAATGTCTTAACAATGCTCGGAGTTCGACCTACCGTCTGAATCTCTACCGTGATGTCTTGTTCAAGAGACCACAAACCAATGATGCCACTAGGCGGCGCACTGGCATAGATCCGTCCAACATTTTGCAGGCTGATCGTGATTGGAGTGGCATTAAAGTAAGAAACACCTCGATCCCCATTCGTAGGAGTACCAGAATTAATTCCTGAGGTTATACCAGCGGTGTCTATGCTTAAAAAAGGAGGAGGATCACTATACGGCAGAAGGGCCGAATATGCATCCAAAACTCCTGGACCATATTTCGGAATGCTGGGCGAATCCCCAGGTGGTTGTGCTCCATCGGCAAGAGCCTGATATACCCTTGATGAGGGCACTCCAGCAGCGATCAGCAGCGCAGCCACACCAGCAACGTGTGGACAGGCCATAGAGGTACCATTTGCAGGAGAATATCCGCTTGTTCCCGGAAAGTCTATTGATCCCGCGAGCGGACTCGTGGACCAAACAGCTCCTAATCCTGCAGCGGAGAAATCATCCCCGCCAGGAGCCGCAATCTTTTGCGGGTTCCCTCCATAGTTAGAGAAGCTCGACTTGATTTTGGTTGGGCCAACAGAAGTCACCTTGATGACAGATGGGATATCCGCAGGCCAAGCCTTTGTATTTGGATTATCATTATCTAGATTACTGTTTCCCGCCGCAGCTATGACCACAACTCCCGCAGCAACAGCAGCATTACAAGCATCAACCTCAACTTGGGCAGTGGAAGGGCCTTCTGAACCAAGGCTCATGTTGATAACACGTGCTCCTTGAGTTACCGAATAGCCTATAGCAGAAGCAACATCCGAAGAAGAAGCCCCACCGGTATCAAAGACCTTCGCATTGATAAACTTAACATTGAGCCCATCACGATTCCAACCCGCAATACCGGTCACACCAAGGCCATTGTTTGTCGTCGCACCAACCGTGCCTGCAACGTGCGTACCATGTCCAATAGGATCTGTACCCGGTGAATTCGCGCCAGAGAAATCTTGTGCAGCCACGATACGAGAGGCACCAAATGCATCTTTAAAGTCGGGGTGCTGCGAATCGATGCCAGAGTCTATAATGGAAACGAGGATAGGAGTACTCGGCCCAACTTGGATGTTCCATGCTTCGGGCATCCGAATCATGTTAAAGTGCCACTGGCGGCTGTACAGAGGGTCGTTAGGAACAAGCTGTGCACCAGGTGCTGCTTGTGCACGCGTAGTGACCGTCTTACCGTTTTTGCCTTTCTGCGCTGGCACTCTCCCTGTCGGATACCGCATCCAGTTCGGACTAGCTAAAATCCCTCGATTAGACAGGGCTTCCACTGACGCAAGGACACCTGCTTTAGGTTCTTCAGGCGGAGCAAGATAATTGCTCCCCTTAAGACCAAAACGATAGTACCCAGGACAATAGGCAACAGGTTCGATAACCTCACACCCTACACTTGATGCGAGCACATCTGGGTTTAGATTTCCAGGAACCCGAACCACGATCTCTCCAGATTTTGCCAATTGGCTTGCCGCATGCGCAACAGAGCCTGACACGCTCAAGAGCGCTCCAGCTGCTAGAAGGCCGCTTAAAATGGCTCGAAGTTTTATTTGCCTCATAGTTGTTCTCAGGAGTCACGAAGAAGTCAAATTAGACCACAACCGGAACCCCAATACCAATTTTGTTGGTCTTTCTTTGGGGGCACAGTAACTCTGTGCCCCATTTTCTGATAACGTTACTAGGGTGCTGCGGGTGGCACACTAATCTTCGCAAAGGAATTTAGATCCTGTGAGTAGATATAGTCATCCCCATTAACCGTGTTTGTCCCCATAGGTCCTGGTGTATCCAGGGAGTTACGAGCGCCAACACGGTAGTAGACTCGGCTGCCAGCCTTCAGGTCTTTGAAATCCGTACTGAGATCATAGGACTCTGTCCGGCTATCGGAAGCAAGGCTGAAGTTCGCAAAGAATGGTCCTTTTTGAACCTTCTTCTTGAAATCTGGAGTTGCTGAGAACTCAACAGCATACTGGTTTGCTCCCTGCGTTGTCCGGAAGGAAACCTGCACACGCTGCATGTTCTGATCGGAGACAGGCCCCGTTACGGCAGGACGCGAGAGGGGAGTTACAGCGCCGCTCTGTGCTTCAAGGGCAGACTCACGGTAGATAATCCCACCGACATTACCGCCGCCGACATTACCACCACCGCCGATGCCGCCGCCGCCGATGCCACCACCGCCGATGCCACCACCGCCGATGCCACCACCACCGATGCCACCACCGCCGATGCCACCACCGCCGATGCCACCACCGCCGATGCCACCACCACCGATGCCACCACCCGCACCATTTTGATTCAAGTCAGGAGCACGAACGGCGCTGTAGAGGACGCTCACACGGTAGCGATGGGTCACACCGACAGCCATCGGAGGAACCGTCGAGGTAATCGGTAAAAGACTAGTTCCAAGTGATAGACCACCATTACCACCGCCAGCGTTAACACCACCACCATTGTTGTTACCACCAGCCGTGGTTCCGCCAGCTGTCGTCCCACCCGTCGTCGTTCCGCCTGCCGTTGTGGTCGTGGGCTGGAAAGGATCCTGGCCGTAGTCAACGACATTGTACACTTGCGTACCTTGACGAGTTGGATCGTCAACAAAACGAGTCTGTGTTCGGGTCACAACCCCAACAAGAATATCGTTACGCCAAATATGATACTCAAGAATATTGTTTTGAGGAATATCCTGAGCAGGCTGCCAGCGCAGCTCAACACGTGCAGCAGAGGGATCAAGGGAAGCAGACACAGAGCCATCGGCATAAGCACGGGCAACGACACCGACAATACCGGCGCCGTTATTGCTACTGCGCGAGCTAAACAAGAATCCCGCCAGAAGAACAGCGCCAACCACACCAATTACTGTACTCAAAGCACTTTTTTGGTTCTTTTGACGTGGCGTGTAGTTCTTAACATCCGTTAAAGCAACCGACTCAATTGTGCCATCCTTGGTAACATTAACACCAGGAAGCTTTACAATAGCACGCGCATGGTCTTCAGGCTTAATGCCCTTATTTGCTTCAACCACACTACCAACAGAGGTTGTGGCTTGAACGGAGCTAATGCGAATTTTTCCCACTTGCTCTCGTCCACGGGTCACAATCATCTCAAGGTTCTTTGAGATCCCATCCCGGCTACCTCGGTTTAGATACACTTCACTGTCACTGGTATTAAGAACCGTTGCTTCAGGAAGTGTAAACGAGCTCATCGCCTGCACAATCAAGAAAGCAGCGTTTGAGACTGCTTGCCCAACTTGGGTCTGACGATCAGGATCAAGGCCCGCGGGTGCGGCAGTTGATGTCCCTGTCTGTACGGATCCGTTCACAAACTCGCCGGAAACAATGTCAATCAGACGCACACTCAGTGTTACTCGCACTTGATTGTTCGCGGCTGTCGTATTGACGATATCCCCGGTCATGATATAGTCCACGCCCAGCGCTCGTCCTAACCGGCGAATCGCGATACTGTTAAACGGCGCACTAAGCCCCTGCTTCTGAATCTCCTGGTTCAAGACTGTACGAGGCGTAATTTCATACCGCCCTGTATTCGTCATCTCCAGAGCAACAGCATCTGTTGCACTTCGACCATCAATCTGAGTGGCCCCTACACCTGGCAAGACGCCAAAGTCTAAAGCGGCCACTGAAGGAATTTTAGTGGTCTGCGCTTTCGCCTTCTGCGGCACCGCCAGAATCAGCAAGGGCAGCAAAAGTGTCGTTACTAACGACCAGCTAATGCGCTTCCCAAAGCTCCCAAACACCAAGTTTCTCAACGCGTTTTTCCTCCGTCCATTGTCGTAGCAGTTCTGTCGTCCGACGAGCAGACCTGCCGCTCGATCATGGTTCGCATTGTACCCCGCACGTATTGTCACTGTCTTTCGTCAAAGCCACGGTAGATTCCTCCCTATGAGAGTGAATCTACCGGTGCTTTTGTTTTTTAGCGGACGCTAACGAAGGGCACTGCTTGCCGCACCGTTGCTCCCGTCTCATCACGAGCTGTCAGAACCAGGATGTAAGCTCCCGCTGGAAGCGTCGCCCCCTGGCCATCACGCCCGTCCCACACAACGCCAGTCTCACCCACACCCGAAGCTCGGGTCTGTAGCCGACGAACCGTTCGTCCACCGAAGGACTGCACTTCGACCTCAACATCAGCCGCTTGTGTTGCATTGAAGCTCAGACGGTAGCTTGCTCCAAACTGACCTCGGCTACCTCCCGCAACCTTCACATTGGTGATCGCCAAAGGTCGGGTCTTGGCAGGCATCACTTCGATTCGGAAGCGATGTGGAACCTTACTGACCGCTTGATAACGATAGGCAGAAGCAGATCGGATAGCAACCCGCTTACCTGTCTCCGTATCCACGAGATAGGGATCAATTCCCTTGTCCAGTCGGTTTGAGTTGGGCCAGAAGAGAGTCGCCTCACCGGTCTGACTTGACTCGACCGTGAAGTTCCAAGACTTCATTCCTGGTGTTGCTGAACGGATCACATCCGCAAAGCCTGCTGAGCGTCCCGACTCATTCTCTCCCTCAATCGCCAGGTAGATCCCAGGCACTTGGGCGAGCATTGGCGGCTTTTGGGTGTCGAAGCGAGTATCGAAACCATCCTTCGCTTCGGGCGATACCCCAACCGTGTTGTCGGTATCGGTGTTGTTGCCCTGGCGAACGGCAAGCTGAATTCGATAGTCCAGCGCACTCTTCGTCTCAATCACACGGGAAGCTCCCGCCTCAGCCTGAGCACGTGTCTGAGGCTTGCTACTGACCTTGACTGCGCGAGATGCCGGATACCGAAGGATTAGCTTCAGAGGCTGATTCGTTAAGTTGCGGAACCAGTATCCGAACCAAGGCTTCATCACGTTTACCTGGAAGTACTGGGAGCCATTATTGGATCCTGAGTATCCGAAGAGTGCTCCTCGTACCTTTCCAAGGCGAACAGCCTCCGTCATGCTCATGACAACCCCACCCTCTTCTTGAACCTGACCATTTGCGTACAGATCCAAATCCGGAGCGGGTGTATTGGGGCTTGTCGGGTTGACAAACGGGTGCCCAATCAAGTTCCAGCCCGGTGCAAGGGTGAGAGTAAACGTATCACCGGGTAGTGTCACGCCCACTTGAGTCACCGAGGAAGGTGCACCAAACCGAACAAAGTAGCCCTTACCAACCTGAACTTGAAGATCAGGTGACAGGTTGTACTCAGAGCCTGTCCAGTCGGCAACATTAAACTGATTGTAGACAGCTCGGTCATTGGCGGTATTGGGTATCCCATCACCATCGTTGTCACCGCTCGAAGTCAGGCCGAAGATTCCACGCGTTGTGATCGTCGTGTAGTCATAGCGACCCGGTGTCGAGATGAGCTGAATCCCATCACTGAACACCTTCGCAGGCTGCATACGGAAGTTGTAAGATTTTCGCTCTACGCCTGAGGTAACGATTAACCGAGGCAATGGCGTTGGATCTGATGTCAGCCCAACTTTATCCGCAATCACTTCGTACTCACCTGGCGAAAGGTTTGTCTTAAAGTTATAGCCATAGCCCGCTACATCTGTTGTCAGAGTCGCTGTTGTCACGAGAGTCTTCGCAGGAGTAGGACTTACAACCCCACTCTGTACGATGTAGAAACGAATCGTGACATTTCCTTCGAGAGCACTTCCCGTGACCTTCTGGACGGTACCTGAGACCGATCCATCAGGCAGTGCCGTGAGCCGGAAGACAGGCAGAACCTTAGTTCCCGTTCCTCCTACAACGATATTTGGGAAGGATACCGTGCTGTAACCAAGCGCCGATGCCGTCACCGTATAGGTGCTAGACGGGATCACGTCCAAGCTTCCACTGATCGTGATAAGCGTGTAGTTACCATTCACATCTGTGGTTGCACTGGCAATGGTTGCCCCCGACGACTCATCCACTGCGGTAACGAAAGCTCCCACCAGCGGTGTGTTATCACTTGTCTTGAGTACCTGACCGGTTACTTTCTGTGCCGCTCCTCCAAGTTTGAAGTCCATTTGTGAGGTCTGATCCTCAACAACGATCAAGCGCCAGCGCTCCGGCTGCCCTGTCACAGGCCGGTTTTGGATAAGAGTCCCCGAACCGAGAACAACCGTCGGCTGCGGCTGCCTGCCCACAAGAACAGTCGTTAAATCAGGTTTATAGAGCGGGTTCGCCACCGTCCTCAAAGAGCCATCGGTATTGAACTGAGGCCGTCCTGCACTGTTGAGCTCGGGGCGAGTGGCTGAGTTTACGATGATCTCGTAGCCATCATCCCAAACCAGAAGGTCGCGGACAAGATAGGCACCAGGGCGGCGACCATCGGTCCCATCCGAAGAGATCGCAGTCGCGATATTCATGGTGCCATCCGCATTCATGCGGCGCGCCTGAACTTCAACCCCCCCAAGCCCTGTCCGTCCGTCGAGTGCAAACACACCGCCTTCAGGATCCGTTGTGCTCAAGGGATTTGACTTGCGAATATTGGAGAGCTGGCCTGGATTTGCCCGCTTCAGCTTTAAGCTAACACGGGTAGTGTTGCCCGCTTGAACCAGGCTTCCCGTGGCATGCTGGGTATAGAAGCCCTGCTTGTACCCATCAAGAGCATAGGCCGCAGGCCGCAGACCTTGGATAACAAAGTTCCCAGACGCATCCGTGAGGGCCGTACCCGACGCGGCACCTGCACCTGTTACAGCACGCACAAGTGCATCCGCAACCGGTGAGCCGTTGTCGTCAATAACTTGCCCTGCCATCATGCCCGTCCGGCTCTCCAGGATGAAGTTGTTCATCACCTGAGCGCGCCGCCCCTGATTTGCAATCATCGTCCGGGTCACGGAGCCGACAGTACGACTGAAGGTGTACCACTCATTACTCATGCTCTCAAAGCCAAAGGCAAGGTAGTAGACAAGCCCTCCATTGGCATTTTGGGTACGGATTGCTCCCACATTACCATTGGTGTAGGTGTACTCCCGAGTTGCCCCTGCTCCAGGTGTTATCGAGTCAATATAACCATTCCAAGTATCACTGACGGGCGACCCATCCCCTCGTCCATTAAGATCAGGGCCAGAGTAAGCGAGGCCAATTTGACGTGGTGGCGAATACACCCAGTTAGTCCCGTCGAAACGTGCATACGCAAGGGCTAAAGGCTGCCAGGAGTCGTTATTGAAGGCAGTGGCGCCTACAGGATTGACAAACAGTGTGGCATTAGCCCCATCATCTGCCTGGAACTGTGCGTTCAGGACGCTATTGTAGAAGGCATTATTCTGACCATTGCCCGCCAGTGCCCAGCCAATGTCCATTCCAGAGACAAGCAGGCCACCACCTGCTTGGACGTACTTAGTAAGTCGCTCTTGCGTCTTTAAGTCCGCAAGCGTCCCCGAGCCAATAAAGATGTTCCCGATGAAAGGAGCAGCCCAGACAATGACGCGCTTGTTGACTTTAACGGAGCGCTCCGCTGTCTCCCCAACAACGACGTCTGCGGGTGCAGGTGCGTTGTAAGGCAAGTAGGAGTCAAGTAGTTCCTGAGGCACCGCTCCACGAGAGAGAGTACGCCAGATTGTGTAGCTCCCTGTATTGGGCAGTGCATAGGTCTCCCCATTCGTCTCGGGAACCCGTGTAAAGGAGATAAGCCGATCTACATAAGACCCAACTCCAAGGGGATGCATGATCCCTGGATTGACAGCAACGCCTCCTTGGTAACGGAGTGCTCCGCCAACAGTAGAACCAATTCCTCCTACATTGGGACCAACCGAACTCCAGAAACGGGGATCTGTTGCTCCCGGCGCAGGAGGTGCTTGCCCCCCTGACCAGAAGCTCATGTCAATGTTCCGCTCCGAAGGGTAGCGGGTCATGTCAGAGTCTGTGTAGTACGACTCAGCTCCAAATCCGAGTGGCTGATCGTTTTGCGGTGCGCGACGTCCTCGTGAGCTAAAGAACTTCTGCCCAAGGGTGTAGTCTGAGACAAAGAGAACATCGTAGTCCGCAGGATTCAGCGGAAGTGCGGAAGAGAACCCCCAGACATTATCGTAGATGATCCAGTTGGAGCGACCGGCTGTCGTACTGTAGGGGTTGGTTGCATTATCGTAGGCGATAACATCAATGTACCAGTCAGAGGCCTCTGTTGGGATCCGCCACTTTGCCCCATAAAGTACACCGCCACGACCATCAGCAGGCCGAATTGCCACTCCTGTGCCCGGATCGGTTAGAGGCTGAAGACGCAGCCAAACATTGGGCCGCCCACCGAGGCCATCCAAGGGGGGCCTTGAGCTCCCCGAAAACACAGTGGCATCATCAAGACCAGCCTCATAAAGGCTGCCAGGGTTTCGGTTATTAAACCGGTGATTGACATACTGGCTACCATCAAGAGTAATTGCCTGTGCTTCGTACTCAGCCCCAACACGCTCAGGGCCATCCGTACCTCGCCAAGAAGGCTGATCCGTTGTGGACAACCAAGCTCTATGTGTTGCAGCATACTCTTTATGCTCAACACCAACCCCACCATTTTGGGTCGCAGATTGGTACTTGGAGTTAGGGTTCTTGAACTGAAGCCAGACGGACTGAATCCCCGACTCACGATCCTCCATACGAACCGTGAAGAAGTACTCTTGCCCTGGGAAAATGCCGCTCTCACGGGTTCGGGAAGAGACATTGGGATCAAAGTCGGGCAGAGCCCCACCACGCACAGGGTTAATGTGAATGATCTCACCGGTGCTGGTGCTGGTGTCGTAGCGCACGAGGGTAGGTGCCGCAACATCCACAACCGTCGCTAAACAAATATCGTTGTAGTTCGACGGCGTCGGAGCGTTAGGACTTCGGAATCCATTTCCAAAGTTATTGACACTGAGATCCCCAACACGATTCGACTGGAATGCCACTCGGTTCACGTTGATAAAGGGCGACCAAGTCGGATAGGTGTCATCAAAGAGATAGGCCGGGTCTACGGAGTCTATCTGTTTTGCCGACTGCAACCCGGAGGTAGGCGTCCCTTCAACCAGCAAGCTAGGCACACCCGTCGCCGTAGCGGTTGCACGAACCGTATAGATGTCGTGCGTGGTGCCTCCCGCCGTAAATGCCGTCGGGGCTCCGACGAGATCAGGCTGTCGGGTCGAGGCAAACGCAATATAGTACTGTGTGCCTGCCTGATTGGTAAAGGGGTTGGTGCGCAAGCTAGAGAAAGCAGGCTGGACATCATCGGAGTCCGGCGCACCCGTGTAGCGGTTGGTGAACTGAACGGTAGCCCCATTCACGGTGCTCATGACAAAGATATTGCGCTTCCTCGTCGAATTCACCCCCGTGGCAACAGCCGGGTTACCATCTACCGTCTCTGTCTTAGGGATCGAGCCCCCCACATAGATATCACCGGCCACTCTAGGCTGGGCATTGGAGTCAAAAGCTATAAAGCGTCCATCGGGAGAGACCGCAGGATTGCGCTCGTCTGCGGCTCCATCCGTGAGCTGGGTTACCCGTCGCCCCACAGTATTGATCGTGTAGAGGTGATAGACCGTATCTCCCTCAAGAAGAGCAGAGAAAACAAGATCCGTGGGCCCCAACCATGCTGCACGCTCAACGTTGACGAATCGCTTCCCGCGGAAGCGGGTGAGATCGCCCGTCAGGTTCAATAGATTACTGGGGCCACCCGGCACAGAATCAATCGTTGCTCCAGGAGCAGGTGTCGTGGCAATGTAAAGGTGCCAGACTTTCGCAACATCATTGATCGCTCGGTTGTCTACAGACTTAATGAAGGCGAGCTGTCCCCCCGACCGACTAGGCACAGGCCACTTGTGATCTGCCAGTGGCTCGCGTGTCATAACAACAGGAGTACCTGCGCCCGTCTGTGACGGGTTGTTTGCAACACTTGCCGAGAGACGGAAGAGCTGGTACGTGCTACTGGTTACAGTTCCTGTCCTAGTGACAGGGTTACCCGCGTAGTAGAGAACCTGCTCGTCATCTGTCCAGTAGGGGTTGATCTCGTCCTCAGTCTCTCGAAAAGTAGCATCAACTACTTTCTCGATGACATTGGCACCATTGGGACCACCTATCTGGACACGTGTCGGATTCTTCTGACCAGCTTTGGCCTGGGTAGCAGATGTCGCGTCCCACTGACGCACAGGAATACTGGGCGCAAGGAACCGATTATCGCCAACGCCAGGAAGTGCCCTTAAAGGAATCTTGAGATTCCCAAGAGCACCCGGCGTTTGCCGGTCCCTGCGTTGCGCGTTTGCTACTGTCGTAATCCCGACCAGCGCGGTCATAAAGACAGCAAGCGCGGCATATCGCCGTGATTTAGGCACGAACTTCAAAGTGGGGTCAACCTCCTCGATCAGCCCGCCCCGTAGCTCTTTGAGCTACGGTAGACAGCATCCGGGCAAGCACAGACAACAGCATGACCATTGCCATGTCCAGCAAGTCAGATTTTTTCAAAGATGCGAGTTTACCCGGACTCACACCCTCTACAACACTACGAGCGATCTGTACACCCGGTATCTTCCTTGGATGGTTAAAATCCTCAGAATTGTTCCCGCGAGTATACCGATCACCAAAAGACACGGGCGGATTATAACATAGCGTAGGAAACCAAAGCAAGTCCAACAGTGCCACGTCCACCTTCCGTCCCTTTCCAGGTTCCCTAGGCATTCGACACAGACGGAGGGTTCTCCTCCTCCTGCCACTCTTCCCAGGTTTTTCTTTTTTCCTGGCGATACTGATTCCAGACATCCGCCGCCGCTTCGGGATAGGCACTCACCGCCCCAATGGGACAGGGAAGCCAGTTGGTCTGCCCAAAGAGCCGACAGATCGTCGGACGTGCCGGGTAGATAGAGCAGCGCCCATTGGCACTGTCTCGGAAGCGGCAGTAGGTAACCCGCGCCTCCAGCTCTTCTGCCCCCGGCCAAGGCAGTGTTTTCTCCTGAGTACGAACTCTCTCAACATCATCGGAAGGCTGCTGAGAAAGATACTCCTTCACGGCTTCCCATTCTTGTTGTGTCACTCCAAAGCCTGCCACGCACCGGCTCCCACACATATCGCAGCCATCACAGACGTCAAGCTGCATCTGCGCTTCCAGAGTGCCGCGCCGTTTTAGAAATAAATCCCAGCTCTGGTGCTCCTGGTCTCCGATTACTTTTAGCGGCTTAGCCACGGCTGCGGTATCCTCCAGTTCAATGAACAGCCCGCATTGTAACACGTCTGTCTGGCAGCCAGATCAAGGCATTACACTCGTTTCAGAGTCCGAGTGGACTTCTTTGGCGCTAGACATGGGCATCCCAGAAGCTGTCATTGAGCGCTCCCGTGAGCGTGACCGCAGGGCACGCCTGGTGCTCTGTGAGACCGCTCTGCTGGTCACCCTACGCGTCTGGAATGGGGTAACAGGAGAGAGTGGTGATGACCTCGAAGATGTCACCCGTGAGTGGGATATCTTCGTCGGAGCCAACCTCGTTCTAATCCGCTCCGACACGGAGCTGCCTTCTCTCCCCGCAGGTACACACACGCCTAGTCAAGTCCTCTATGCCCTACTCGACGAGAGTATTGATGGTTGCTACCCTGCCATGGACGCCATGGATGCGGAGATTGATGCCCTAGAGATAGCCGTTTACTCACCCGAGACTCTGGCTGAGATTGGCCCGGCGCTGATTCTCAAAAAGAAGCTGTTGCTTCTTCGCCAGACGGTGACTCCCCTACGTGATGTGCTAAACCAGCTCCTGCGTCTCCAACATGCCGCATTGGATCCGCTGTTGATGCCTTATCTTCAGGATATTTTTGATCGCTCGCTACGCCTCACGGAGCAGATTGATCTTCATCGTGAAATTCTCTCGGGGGTGCTAGAGGCCATCATGGCACAGACTAGCAACCGCTTGAACCAGCAGATGAAGCGTTTATCGGCGATTGCCGCAATCGCCCTACCCATCACGGCAATCACAGGATTTTTCGGGATGAATATCGGGCACCTAGAGCAAGCTCCCTCGTGGAGCCTCTGGGCCGCTGTTGGATTTATGGCAACTGCCAGTAGCCTCGTGTTTGTCTACTTCCGCCGTCGCGACTACTGGTAGCGGCTAGCGCTTCTAGTGGCCGCGCTCGATGTAGGCATAGACACGACGGTAGATCGTGGTGAGTAGGTGCGCAATCGCCGCCTCACTATCACCGCCCCAGTCCATGCGGACGTACTCGCGGAAGGGATGCTCCGTCTCGCCGATTCTATAGGTGGCCAGCTCTTTAGGAAGAACCATCGGTTTTCCTGTGGCTTCTTGCAGGGCACTCACCTGTGCCTCAAACCAGTGGGCGCGCGTGAGCGCATGATCATCGTAGGAAACGGAGACAATCCAGTCTTCATTCCCACGGATCGTTGTATAGCGTTTTCGAACCCTTGCCATCGCCGCCGATTGTAGCATGTTCTAGGGGCCTTATGCAACTAGTGCTTGACGCAAAGGGATGAGACCCTTATAATGGCTCCAATGCAAAACCTCGTACGAATGGCGGCTCTCACCACACTTCTGGTATCCGCTCTGAGCACACCTGCTCTCGCACAGCTCTCTCCCTCGGCCGGCTCGGCTATGGAGACGATCCCTCTGCGAATTAAGCTAGGGGTCTGGCGCCCCAGTGGCCAGGCAACTCGGAATCTTTCAGGCTCGCAGGTACCAGGCGGTCTGATAGATCTGAGTGGCTCGAAAGCGGAGGACTCACGAACCCTCACGGTGGGCTACTTTCAGGGAAGCTCCGCCGGAAAATCGTTCCGAATTGCACCGCTACTGATCACTAAGGCTAGTGCGGGGTCGTCTGGTTCGAGCGGTACATCGGGTTTCTTCACTTCGCAAGGAGTGGGAGCCTATTTTATTGATGCAGCAGGCTCTGGTTTTAAGGCACGCTACGGCGGCTACATGGGAGCAGGTCTGCGGCTCAGCGGTGGGCTTTTTGTAGAGGCCCAGTATCACTATGTCAGCGGCAGCGTCAATGGCGCGTCGCCTAATGGAATCGCCCTATTTTTCGGTCGGCGAAACTAAAATAAATTTAAATGAACGAACCAAACTGGTTTGGGAGGCTTGTGTTGAAGAACCTTCTCCAAGTGGCGACGGTCTGCGGTCTGTCGCTGTTGACGCTCAGTGGGAGCGCTCATGCGCAAACACGCAATCGCTATGATGTTAACTCGTCGTCTATCAAGCTCGGGTTTTTCACCCCTGGTAGTGGTGTTGCGCGCCAAGCAGGAGGATCACAGATCCTCAACTTTGAGGCTGAAACGGTCGTTCAGTACATCCCTGAGCGCAATGAAAACAGTGTCTTTAGTATTGGCTACATCGAGCGAGACAACTTCCGGATCATCCCGGTGATGCTTAGCCAGATCACTCATGATAACAAGCGCACGTCTGGCTACGACTACTACTACGGCTATGGCTTAGGTGTTTTCTCCACGCGCCTTAACTCGGGCGGAGTCACAACCACCTCAGGCTCAACGAAGAATCTGATTGGAGCCCAAGCTGTCATGGGCCTCAACCTCACCGAATCTACCTTCTTAGAGTTCAAGTACCTCTATCCTGCCAAGTACGACAATCAGTTTGTCGGTGGCCTGCAAGTCATGTTTGGCATGCGCATGTAGAGCCGCACACTCCGCGAGCTCTAGCCCTCTGCCTCCGCCTCACAAGACGGAGGCGGAGGGCTTTGTCTTTTTTGCAGGGCGTTGGGAAGAAGCAGTGTGGCCGCTGCCAGCACGCCCGAGTCATTGAGTGCCAGAGCCGCGCCTCCCGCAATCAGCACTACCCAGCACTGCCGCCGCACCAGTAAGACCCCACTTGTTAACAACAACAGGCTCCAGGGACTACTCACCAGCAGGTGGCCGTTCATCGCCAGCTTACGTCCGATCAGTGTCAGAGCCCCACTACGCTC
>Ga0315904_10003075_pt1 | contig 25035 bp, 28 predicted proteins | sample LakEriMetagenome_6_FD_203529 | JGI IMG/M metagenome (GOLD analysis project Ga0315904, IMG submission 203529) | Freshwater fungal communities from buoy surface, Lake Erie, Ohio, United States - Buoy 12 MA120 | ecosystem: Environmental > Aquatic > Freshwater > Lake | place: USA: Lake Erie, Ohio... | reverse complement strand
GGCAATGCCCGCGCCATGCTGACGGCTGAGCGTGCGGCACTGAACACCGTCCAGCATCTCTCCGGCATTGCGACCAAGACGCGAACCTATGTTGCGGCGATGGGCGGAAACGCCACCCTGCTCGACACCCGCAAGACCATCCCCGGCCTGCGCCACCTCGAAAAGTACGCCACCCGCATGGGCGGGGCGAAGAACCACCGCATGGGGCTGTGGGACGCGGCGATGATAAAGGACAACCACGTCCTCGTCGCCGGCGGCGTAGCCGAAGCCGTACGCCGCGCGCGCGATGCGGGGGTGCAAGACATCATCTGCGAGGTTGACCGGCTCGACCAGATCGAGCCCGCAATCGCTGCCGGGGCCAGCCACATCCTGCTCGACAACATGGATGTGCCCATGCTGCGCGAGGCCGTGGCCCTGATCGCGGGCCGGGTGCCGAGCGAGGCTTCGGGCGGGGTGCGGCTCGACACGATCGCCGCGATTGCCGCCACCGGCGTGACCTATGTCTCGGTAGGCCGCCTGACGCAAAGCGCGCCCGCCGCCGACATCGGACTCGATTTCACGCCGCTATGATCCGCCCCCGATGATCCGAACCGCATTGGCTGCCCTCGCGCTGTTGCTGCCGCTGCCAGCCTTGGCCCAGGCCTATCAGTGCCGCGTTCCGGCGCGGCTGACCATGCCATCACCGCCCGTACAGAACGAGGTGACCCAGCGCATGCCGGTGGCGCGCTATACCCTTGCCGCCAGCTGGTCGCCCGAGCACTGCAAGAGCCGCGGCCGCACCGATCCGCTGCAATGCGGCGGGCAGGCCGGGCGGTTCGGCTTCATCCTCCATGGCCTCTGGCCCGAGGGCGCCGCCGGGCGCTGGCCGCAATGGTGCGCGCTGACCCCACGCCCGACCCTGGCGCAGCTGTCCGAACACGTCTGCATGACCCCCAGCCTCAGCCTGCTGGAGCGGACCTGGGCCAAACACGGTTCCTGCATGGCGACCCGGCCCGAGGCCTATTTCAAGGTCGCCGCGATCCTGTGGCAATCGCTGAAATGGCCCGATGCCGATCGCCTGTCGCGGCAGGACGGCCTGACCGTCGGCGATCTGCGCGCCGCGTTCCTGGCCCGCAATCCCGACTGGCCGCGCGAGGCCGTGGGCGTTGCCACCACCCGCACCGGCTGGCTGCGCGAACTGCGGCTCTGCTATGGGCTGGATTACATGCCCAAGGCCTGCCCGCGCGGCACCTTTGGCCCCCCTGACGCGGCGAAGCTGAAGATCTGGCGCGGGCTTTAGCGCCTGGCCGCGAAGAAGGCGCGCAGCAGGTCGACCGCCTCACCCTCGCCCATGCCGGAATAGACTTCGGGCCGGTGCAGGCACTGGGCCTGGTCGAACACCCGCGCGCCGTGTTCCACCGCCCCGCCCTTGGGATCGGGCGCGGCGTAATAGAGCTTGCCAATCCGGGCATGGCTGATTGCACCCGCGCACATCGGGCAGGGTTCCAGCGTGACCCACAGTTCGCAGCCATCGAGCCGTTCGTTGCCCAGCGCCGCCGCCGCCGCGCGAATCGCCAAGACTTCGGCATGGGCGGTCGGATCGTGCAGCCCGCGCGGCTGGTTATGCGCGGCGGCAATCACCTTGCCATCCCTGACGACCACCGCTCCAATCGGCACCTCGCCCGCAGATTCGCCCTTCCGGGCCTCGGCCAGGGCCAATTGCATCGGTTCGGGCAGGGGCCAACGGCTCATTTCTGCGGAATTGGCCGCAATACCTTGACCCCGCAAGGGTGAATCGGTATGCGCGCGCCTTCTCCCCGAACGGGTAGCCATTTTCGAAGCGAGTTTTGACATGTCCCGGATTTGCGAACTGACCGGCAAGGGCCGTCAGGTTGGCCACAACGTCAGCCACGCCAACAACAAGACCAAGCGCGTCTTTCTGCCCAACCTGCAGAACGTCACGCTGATGTCGGAAAAGCTGGACCGCAGCTTCAAGTTCCGCGTCTCGACCCACGGGCTTCGCTCGGTCGAGCACGTTGGCGGGCTGGACAACTGGCTGCTGAAGACCGTGGACAGCAAGCTTTCGGCCAGCGCGCTGAAGGTGAAGCGCGAACTGAAGAAGGTGGCGGAAGCCGCCTGATTCGCGCCGGGCGCGACTGCGCGCCCTGCCCCGCACCCAGCATGAGGCGTCCGGTCAGCCGGGCGCCTTTTGCTTTGCCCGCGTCGCTGGCAGATCCGCCGGATCGAGTTCCAGCCGCAACAGCAGCGTCCGCTGGGTCACTGCCCCGTTCGAATCGCTGATCAGCCAGACTGCCAGCCTCCCGTCCACCAGTGGCTCGATCGCCAGGCCTTCATAATTCTCTTCCAGCCCGGTCCCGTCGAGCGAGACCAGCGGCGTGCTCTGCCAGGATTGACCAGGCATGATCTCGCGCGGGTCCGCGAGCACCAGCCAGGTTCCGAAGCGCGGCGGCATCGGCCAGCGCAGCCGCCGGGTCAGGATCAGGACCCGGCCATCGGGCAGTTCGGCCATGTCGGTCGGGCGAAAGCCCGCCGGCCCCTCGAAGACGAAGCGCTCGGCCACCCCCGGCGAACCATCTGTCGCGGGCGCGATGTGCAGTGCCTCATGGCCAGTCCAGCCAAGTCTGGCGTAGGCTTCGGCGAGGACCAGGAACGAGCCGTCGCGCCGCCGCAGCATGGCTTCGGCTCCGCTGTTGACCGACCACTGGCGCATCTCGCGCGGCTTGAAGCGTGCGGCGACGCGCGCGCGCGAATCCAGCCGGAGCAGCACATTGGCCCCCTCGGCCGTCAGCCAGGTTTCGCCGGTAAGCGGATCACGGCTGGCGGCTTCGACATCGCGCATCGACTTGGCGTGCGCTTCGGGTCCGAACAGCCCGGCCTGGAATGGTTGCCCTGGCTGGCCCGGCTGCGGCAGCTCGAGCCGCTGTCCAAGGTCGCTATAGGCCCGCAGCCACCCCCGGGCCGGAACCACCAGCGCCGAATAACCACCGAAATTGCTGTTGGCGCTGGACAGCTGCCATGCCCCGGTGATGCGGAAAGGGGCCAGATTGACTGCTGCCGCACCGGCCAAGGGCAGGGCTGTTACCGTGACAGCCTGGCTGGGATTGTGGCTGTGCGGCGGATCACGCAGCCATACCGTGCCGGCAAGCGCCAGCACGAGTAGGAAAAGCAGAAACCGGCGGAACACGGCCCAAGGTGTGTTCGGTCAGGCCGAACAAATCAAGCGCGATCAAGCTGCGGCCGGCTCAAGGCCTGCAGTTAGTTGCCGCCAAGGGAACCGCTGGTCCAACCCTTGTTCATGTCCTGGACAAAGCCGCGCGCTTCCTCGTTGCCCTGGGTAATGACCCGGTCCCATTCCTTGTTGGTCCGGCAGACCTTGCGCCGCATGGCGATGGAGCCGGTCACCGGCTGACTTTCACACCGGATATAGGCAGGGTGGTCCTTGGCGAGCCCCTTGTTATAGGCCTTGATCTGCGAGGCCTTCATCCGGATGATGCCGCGCGGCCCTTCGGCGGCTAGCTGCGGAACCGGTGCGGCGGCAGGTGCCGCAGCTGGCGCCGCCGTTTCATTGGCGGCAGAAGCGAGCAGGAGAATGGCAAACAAGGTGGACATCGGCTTACCTCTTTGACCTGGACTTGCGCGAAGGCATACATGGTCTTGGCGCGCTGCCGCAACGCCACTGGACGACCGGTACATCGCGCTGGTCGAACCAGGTGCGCCGATTGACCTTGGCGATCAGCCGACGCATGGTTCGGGGGTTCGAACCCGAGGAGCACTGCGATGTCCCGTTTGCCGCTTGCCGCCACCCCGCTCGCGACAGCACTGGCCCTGCTGGCCGCTCCCCTTGCTGCGGCAGACAAGGAGGATGGTCCGCCCCCACCGGTGTTCCAGGCCGTGCTGGACTGCAAGGGTATTGCCGATCCCGCTGCGCGGCTCGCCTGCTATGACAAGGCCGTGGGTGAAATGGACGCGGCGCGGGCAGCCAAGGACCTGGTCGTGGCCGACCGGGCGACGATGCGCGAAGCCAAGCGCGGCCTGTTTGGCCTGTCACTACCCAAGCTGAAGCTGTTCGGCAGCGGCGACAACGAGGACGTGACCGAGATCGAAAGCACGATCGCGGCGATTCGTTCGGCCGGGGATGGCAATCCGGTGTTCGTCCTGGCCGATGGTGCCCGCTGGAAGCAGACCGAAGGTCGCGAAACCTTTCCCAAGGTCGGCCACACGATCCGCATCCGCAAGGGCGCGATGGGCAGCTACATGGCCAATATCAACGGCAAGGCGGCGGTGCGGGTGGTCCGGCTGGCCAACTGAGGTCGGCTTAAGGCCGGAACTCCTCTTCCCCCACCGCGCCGAGCACGGCTGAACCGCTGGCGAAAAGACCCCGGATCAGGTCACGTTCGGCCAGGGTCAGCCACGGGTTCCAGACATCGAAGATGAGCACGGCACGCAGGTCGTCGCTGTCGTTCCAGGCCTCATGCTCGATCGTGTCATCGAAGACAAAGGCCTCGCCCTCGCGCCATTCGCGGGTCTCGCCGCCCACCCGGAAGCCGCAGCCTTGCGGCACGATCAACGGCAGATGGACGATCGAGCGGATATTGGTCACCCCGGTATGCGGCGGGATCCGGGTGCGCGGCTTGAGCAAGGAGAAGAACGCGGTAGGCCCACGCCCCGGGATATCGGCGCGCTGGAAGGCTTCGAGCGCGGCGACGGTCTGCGGGCAGGCTGCGTGGATGGCGGCGTTGGGGCGACCGAACTCCCACAGGAAAATAGCCCCCCAATCGAGCGAATTGTCCAGCGGCGTCCACTTATTGTCGGGCGTGCCCTTGCGCTGGGTGACATAGGGCCGCAGCACCTGGCCCTCGCCCAGCAACAGCGCGCGCAACTCGTCGCGGATGGCATCGGTGCGGGCCTCCAGTTCGGCCAGCCAGGGGAAATGGTCGCGCGCGAAGAACTCGTCGGCGGGGAGGAAGGGAAACTCGATCCCGTGGCACTCGTTGCGATAGATCCGGCGGCGGCCCATCAGCACGTCGAGACAGGCATCGAAGCGGCGGGTATCGGCTGCGGTCAGCCCGGCGCGTGTGTCGGTGGTCTCGGCGGCGATCCGTTGTTCCATCTCACGGGCATGATCGGCCAGGAACCGTTCGGCATGATCGAGTACCGGCTGCAGGCCTGGCGGCGGGCTTTCGGCCATCTGGGCGAGCGCGATAACCCCGCGCCAGGCGAGCGCAGCCTGTGGCCCCTCGCCCCGCCGTTCATGCAATTCGGCCTTGCGCAGCAAGGCCATGAAGTTGCGCTGGTCGATCGCCAAGGCCTCGTCCAGCGCCTTGCGCTCGCCATGGTCGTCCTGCTGGTGGCGGCGGGCGGTGGCAACGTTGAGCCACAGCGAGGCTTCGCCCGGATCGGCTGCAGCGGCCCGCAGGAACATGGTTTCGGCCGTGGCGAAGTCCTGCATGGCCAACGCCGTAACCCCGCGTGAATTGAGCACCAGGGGATCATCCGGCACAAGCGCCAGGGCCTGGTCGAGCAGGCTGGCGGCGGCAACCGGATCTTGCCGGGCCTTGGCGGCCTGGGCCTGGTCCAGCAGCTTGCGCAATGCGTCTTCCACGGTGCACCCCATTATGGACAAGCGGGGCGACAAGTCCTAGCCCGAGGCCGACCCATCGCATGGCCATGCGTTTTCAACCAAATGCGGTGCGGGTCAAGGACAGGGGCGGACAAAGCCCGGAGTTGGACGGACGAAAGTGAGCCAGACGGCGCTGGAATGGAAGCATCGGGCCGAAGGAGCCCTGCGCGCCGGACGCCGCGATGAGGCGGTGGTCGCCTATCGCGAATACCTGGCCCTGGAACCGGGCGATGCCGATGGCTGGTTCAATCTTGGCTATGTCCTGCGCGCCGCGCGGCGGTTCGAACCGGCGGTGGAGGCCTATCGCACGGCGCTGGCAAACGGCGTGGCCCGGCCAGAGGAAGTGCACCTCAACCTGGCGGTGATCCTGTCCGAGCATTGCGGCAGGGATGCCGAAGCGCGAACCGAACTTGCGGCGGCGACCCGCGCGAATCCCGCGTTCCTGCCGGCCTGGCTCAATCTCGGCAATCTGCTGGAGGACCTGGGGGACGATGCCGGGGCGCGCGAGGCTTACACGGCGGCGCTGGCGGTCGATCCGGCCTGCGGACGGGCCCATGGGCGCCGCGGGATGGTCGACCTGCACCGTGGTGATGCCGAAGGAGCGGCGGCACGGCTGGAAGCCTTGCTGCGTGAGCGTGTGGTGTTCCGTGCCGATGACCAGGCCGAAGTCCTGTTTGCGCTGGGTCACGCGCTCGATGCCGTAGGCGATTTTGACCGGGCCTTTTCCGCGATCGACCAGGCCAACCGGCTGCGGACGCACCGGGTAAGGTATGATCCGCGCGCTGCCGAGCGGCTAATCGACGCAACCATCGCCGCCGGTCCGGCGCGACTTGATCCTGTTCCTGCTGATGGCCTTGAGCCGGTCTTCATCTGCGGCCTGTTCCGCTCAGGCTCGACCCTGGCCGAAGTGCTGCTGGAGCGACGCTTTGGCCTGGCAGCGGGGGGCGAGCTGGAAGCGATCCCGGCGATTGCGGTCGAACTTGGCCTGCCCTTGCGGCAGGATCTTGCCCTACTCGATCAGCCGACGCTGGCGGCCCAGCGGGCCGCCTATGGCGCCGAGCTGGCCCGGCTGCACGGCACCGCCGGGCGGGTGATTGACAAGCGGTGCGACAATTTTCTGCAGATCGGGCTGATCCGCGCGCTGTTCCCCGCTGCGCCGATCATCCATACCCGGCGCGATCCGCGCGATACCCTGGTCTCGCTGTTGTTCGGCAATTTCGATGACAGCATGGCCTATACCTTCAGCGCCGATGCCGCCGCGCACTGGATCCGGCAGTACCAGCGGTTGATGGCGCACTGGCGCGGGCGGTTTGGCGAGACCATCTTCGACCTCGACTATGAGGCGCTGGTCAGCGATGCAGAGCCGGTCATGGCGGCCTTGGGTGGTTATCTCGGGATCAATCCGGTTGCGGGCGGGCAAACGCCAGCGCCGGTTGATCGGGCGGTTCGGACGCTCAGTTCCTGGCAGGTACGCCAGCCGCTCCATCGCCGTTCCGCCGGGCGGTGGCAGAGTTATCGCAAGTTCCTCGATCCGATCCTGCGCAGTCTGGAGGCCTGATGAACGATCCCGTCGCCGCGCTGGTCCGCGAAACCATGGCCGATGCCAGCTGGCTGGCCCATCGTTATGATCCGAGCCACGATGCCGTTCACTTCGTCGCTGCCCCGCGCGATGAGCGGCGGCGCGTGCCGTTCCTGACCGATGAGAATCTGCCCGAAGCCAGTCGGCCGCGCGTGTTGCGGCGCCTCGATGTTGCGCAAGCGCCAGCCGGATCGGTCCACTTCATCTTTCATTCGGCCTATTGCTGCTCGACCCTGCTGGCCGCCTGCTTTGACCTGCCGGGCAAGTCGCACGCGCTCAAGGAGCCGCAGTTCCTCAACGACATGGTCGGTTGGCGGCAGCGCGGCGCGCCTCCCCAACAGATGGTCCAGGTGATGGACGAGGGTCTGGCCCTGCTGGCCCGCCCATTCACACCGGGTGAGGCCACCGTGATCAAGCCATCGAACATCGTCAACGGCTTGACTCAGCCCTTGCTGGCAATCCGTCCCGCCAGCCGGGCGATCCTGCTCCATGCGCCGGTGCGGGCCTTCCTAACCTCGATTGCGCGCAAGGGCTTGTGGGGCCGGTTGTGGGTGCGCGAACTGTTCATGGCGCAGCTCGCCGATGGACTGTTGGCTGATATGGGCATCGATGACAGCCAGTGGCTGCGCCAGAGCGACCTGCAGATCGCCGCGATCGGCTGGCTGGCCCAACAGCGGCTGTTTCATCGCCTGCTGGAACGCTGGCCGGAACGGCTGCGCTCACTGGACAGCGAAGTGCTGGTGGCACGCCCGGCCGAGGCTATGCGCGCGGCGGCCGAGCTTTACGGCCTGTCGCTTGACGAGGCGACCATCGCTGCCTCGATTGCAGAGAACTTCGCCCGCGATACCAAGACCGGCGATGCCTTCGCCGCGGGTCAGCGCGAGGCTGACCGCAAGGCTGGCGAAGCCGCTCACGCCGACGAGATCGACAAGGTGACGACCTGGATCGAGGCTGTGGCCCAGGCCAATGGCCTCGCCATGAACCTGCCGAACGCCCTCATCTGAAGATTCGCCTGTTGGCAGTGCCTTAGCCGCGCCTGGGGTGCAGCCCGGTGCCTTGCCGCCTGGCCCTTCGCATCACGAACTCTGAGCCCACGAAAAAGGGGGCGCCCTTGCGGACGCCCCCCGTTTCTTTCGATCGGTTGACCGAAGTTCTTAGAACTTCAGCGAGACCGAAGCGTTGAACGCACGACCCAGCGGATCGTAGGTCGACGGGAAGGTGTTCCCGCTGTTCGCCGCAGTCGAACCGGCACCGTCGCCAAGCAGCGGCGGGGTCTTGTCGAACAGGTTCGAGACGCCCACCGTCACACCGAGGTTGTCGTTAACGTTGAAGCGCACCGACAGGTCGATGTAGTTGTAGGCACCGATCTTGTTGAAGTTGAAGGTCTTGCCCGCCATCGGCGAGCTCGCACCGGCAGCGTTAGTAACCACGCCCGAGAACAGGTTGCGGCTGGCGGTGGTGAAGCCGCGAGCAGCAAAGTCAGCGGCCTGGCCTTCGTACTGGACCGAACCGATGTGACGCCACAGGATCGAGAAGTCGATGTCCCCGTAGGTCAGCGTGGTACGCTGCTGGAACGAGAACTTCGGCTGGATCTGACCCAGGCTCGGACCGCAGTTGGCCGAGTAGTAGCCAACGCATTCGCGGTTGATCGAGCTCGGCGAAGCGCGGAAGGTCAGCGAGTCGGTCCAGTTGCCCGACAGGTTCCAGTTCAGACCAAGCGCACCGATTTCACGCTTGTAATTGATGGTAAAATCGATGCCCTTCGTCGCCAGACGACCGTTGTTGGTCAGCTCCGAAACCAGACCGAGGGTGGTCAGCGCCGAACCGCTGAGGCCACCCGTCACCGGGTTGCGCCGGATCTTGGTGGTGCAGGCAGCCGAAGCGGCCTGGGCAGCCGTGATCGAGCCCGGGTTAGCCGTGAAGCAGTCCGTCAGGATGTCGCCCGGGGTCTTCAGGGTGATCGCCTGGTTGACCTTGACGTTGTAGTAGTCGACGGTCAGCGTCAGGCCCGGAACGAAGTCCGGCTGGAAGATCGCACCCACGGTAAAGGTGTCGGCCTTTTCTGGCTGGATCAGCGGGTTGCCACCCGAGGTCAGGTTGGCCTGGTTGGCAGTCGGGTTCGGGATCAGGCCGATCGAGGCCAGCGAAGCACCCTGGTTGACGCAGGCCGCGGTCAGGTTGGCGTTGCCAACCGGAGCCGTACCAGCGCAGGGATCAACCAGGAGGCTGGTCAGACCAGTCACTACGGGCGCGAACAGTTCGTTGATGTTCGGCGCGCGCACCGCACGCTGGTAGTTACCACGCAGCTTGATCGATTCCACCGGTTCCCAAGTCAGACCGGCCTTGTAGGTCCAGGTGTTGTACTTCGGGCTACCGGCTGCATCGACCTTGTAGCTCGAGTAGCGGGCACCCAGTTCAAGCACCAGCGACTTGGCGAAGGCAGCATCTTCGACCAACGGCGCGTTGAGTTCGCCGAAGATTTCGCTGACGTTGTAGCCACCCTTGAACGGCCGCACGGCGCCGCCGGCCCCGCCGAGTTCGCCCGGCGACTGCGCGAAGGCATCGGGGATGCGGTCATAGCTATACTGGCGATGTTCGGCACCAAGCGCGAAGGTGACATTGTCACCGCCCAGGGCCAGACCGGTGTCGCCCGAGAGCACACCCTTGACCTGGCTGAGCTTGTTCTTGATCTTGATGAAGCTCGAACCGTTCAGGAAGTTCGCCATCGCGGGGGTGATGCTGCCCGCCGGGCCCCACAGGTTGAGCGGAACGCAACCATTGGTGGTGACGGTGCAGGCGCTCGACGAAGAGGCGTTGAGAGCCTGCTGGACGCGCGAACGCAGCACGTAACCCGACTGGAGCTGATCCAGTTCGCTTTCGCCATGGGCACCCGAAACATCGAAGGTGATCCCGTCGCTGATGTCCCACTTCACGCCAGCGCGATAGTCGAACATCTGGGTGGTGTAGTCCGAAACGCGCGGACCGATTTCCACGGTACGACGATAGACCGCCGGCAACGGCAGCGCAGCGGCACCGGTGCAGGTTGCGCCCAGCGCAATACCGGCGCGGGTGCAGAGCTCGTCACGAACCGCCGACGGCAGGAACGGGTTGTTGCCCGGAATGGTCAGGGCCTCACCGAAAATCCCCGACGGAGCGATGATCGTCGAGACGCGGTTCTTCGAGTAGACGCCACGGGCGTAGACTTCGATCGAATCGGTCACTTCGTAGCGAGCCGAACCGTAGATGTTGAAGCGCTCGTAAGGCGTCTGATAGATGTTGTACGGGTTGAAGTTGAACCCGTTGTAGAAGTCGGCGAAAGCGGTGCCGCCCGAATTGATCTGGCGAATGACCGAACCCGGGAATGCGATCGTGGTGGGCACCGAGGTGCGCGACGAACCCGAAGCAACGCCGGTACGCGAGTTGATGCCGAAGACCGAAACGTCACGGTCACCCTGGTAGACCGGCTTGGCTTTCTGGTAGCCTACGCTGAGCACGGCATTGCCGCGGCCATCGTCGAAGTTGCCACCGATGGTCAGGTCGGTACGGAAGATCTGGCCGTCGCCTTCGTCAGTGATCTTGTAGGCGCTGGTCAGGTTGACACCGGCAAAGTCCTTGCGGGTCACGAAGTTGACCACGCCAGTCACGGCGTCGGCACCGTAAGTGGTCGAAGCGCCGCCGGTCAGCACGTCGACGCGCTGGACGAGGGCGAGCGGGATGTTGTTGAGGTCAACCGTGCCGAGCTGGTTGGCGACGACCAGGCGGTCACCGTCAAGCAGGACGAGGTTGCGCTGCGTGCCGAGGCCGCGAAGGTCGACCGAGGCGAAGCCGCTGTTGCCGTTGTTGACGGCCGAGCCGATGCCCGGAACCGCGCCGGGCAGGCTGCGCAGCAGTTCTTCGGCGCTACCGGTGTTGCGGAGCTGTATTTCATCCTCGCCCACGACGTTGATCGGGCTCGAAGCTTCGAGGTTCGGGTTGCGGATCAGCGAGCCGGTGACGACGATGGCCTCATCGGCCTTCTCTTCATCGGCTTCCTGCGCATAGGCGCCGGTCGAAGCGAGCATGGCGATGGCCGAACCGGCCAGCGCGAGCGACTGCAGATAGGTCGCGCTCGAGAGCGTTTTCTTGGTGGTTTTCACAGGTCTGTCCCTCTGTAGATCCGGCGGGTTGATCGCCAGGATTCCTGTCATCATCCATGAAACGAACAGGGGCATAGCCCCGCCTGCTGCACGGATAGATCGGTGGGACATGACGAAAACCCGGGTGCGGGGCAAAGCATTTCAAGTCCGCCGCCGCATTCGATTGCGGTCTGTTGCAAGTGCGCCACAGCTGCAAGTTGAACGAGTAATAATCGTTCGCATTCACGGCCGTCGGTGCAATCTTGCTGCGATACCCGCCGGTTACTGTACCGGCACCTTGGGCATCGGCGGGACGAACAGTTCCGGATCGAGCCGGGAGTCGCGCCATTTGAGGCTCCAGTGAAGGTGAGGTCCGGTGGCGCGACCGGTGGCGCCGATCCGGCCGATCACCTGCCCCTGGCGCACTGTTTCCCCCGCTTTCACCGCCAGCGCCGAACAGTGCAGGAAAGCGCTGTTCAGGCCCATGCCGTGATCGACCATCAGCAGCAGGCCTTCAAGGCTGAACGGACTGTCGGCCGCCAGCATCACCACTCCATCGGCCGGCGCGACAAAGGGCGTGCCCGAAGCGCCGGTGGCGATGTCGGTGCCTGAATGATAGCTGCCCGGCGTGCCATTGTAGATCCGCTGCGAACCGAACCGGCCTGAAAGCCGCCCGGTAGCCGGCCAGACCATCTTCTGCCGCCAGCCCTCGGCCGGGCGTTCGATCGCGCGGGCCGCCCTGATCCGCTCAAGTTCGGCCGCACGGCGACGGGCGAAGGCCTCGCTGGGAGCCGTTCCGGGGCGCGGCCCGATCGGAATGTGCTCGATCCGCCAGGCCCGCCGCGCGATCGGCAGCAGATAATCGATCAGGGTGCCGTTCACGAATTCGGCAACCAGCCGCGCTTCCGGTCCGGCATCGCGATCGAAGGCAATCAGGAAGCGGCCATCGGGCGCAACCGGCACCGGTTTGCCATTGAACAGCAAGCCGTGCGAACCGCGCGGGGCAAGGCCGCGGGCGAAGCCGCCCTGGATCAGCTGGCCGGTCAGCGCGAAGGTATCGGCCCGTTCGGCCGCGTGGGCGGGCCACAAGGCCCCGCCCGCCAGTCCGACCAGCCCGGCTCCGGCCCCGCCAAGCACGACCTGGCGGCGGTCCATTCAGCCTTGTCCCAGCAGTCGCCTGGTAGCCAGTTCGGGCGAGACATAGGCCTCCTGACGTTCGACGCACCAATAACGCAGCGCCTCCAGCGGAATCGCCTCGGCACTGACGGCGCAGACCACGTGCTTGCCATGGGTCAGCACGCGAAAGCCATTGGCCTGGTAGAACAGGGTGGCGGGACGGTCGGAAGCGGACATCAACATGCGGCACCTTCTAGCCCAGGGCGCGACCTAGAGCAATTTCCCCTGCTCCGGCGGCGGCGGCTTGGGCGCAGAGCGGGCACGGGCTGGCGCAGCGATCGGTCGGCCACCCTCCAGCGGGGCGACCTCCAGGCCGCCATCGCGGAAATGCAGGGTCAGCGCAGCCTGCGCTGCGGCATCGGCTCGGGTGGTCAGCGTCGCGCCATCAGCGCCCGTCACCCGGACATAGCCGCGTTGCAGGACCGCATCGGGATTTAGCGAGGCGTGCAGCCGGGCAAGGCCGGCCAACCGCTCCTTCGCCCGGCCCAGCCGCGCCTCCAGCAGCGGCAGCGAGAGCCTTCCGCCGCTGCGTTGCAGCTGGCTTTCCGCGAGGCGCGTGCGATCGACCAGCGCGCGGCGCAGGCGCTCGGCCGACTGGTCCAGCCGCTGGCTGTGCGGGCTGAACAGCGCCTGGGGCTGGGGCAGACGCTCGGCCCGGGCAGCCAGCCGCTCGCGTCCCAGCTGCAGCGGGCGGGCCACGGCACGGCGCTGGCGCAGGGCAAGTTCGGCCAGCTGCGCGGCCAGCTCCTCGCGCACCGGCACAGCGATCTCGGCTGCGGCAGTCGGGGTCGGCGCGCGCAGGTCGGCAGCGAAATCGACCAGCGTCGTGTCGGTTTCATGCCCGACGGCAGAGATGACCGGGATCGGACTGGCGGCAACCGCGCGAACCACGATCTCCTCGTTGAACGACCACAGGTCCTCGATCGAGCCGCCGCCACGCGCGACGATCACCAGGTCGGGCCGGGGCACCGGGCCGCCCGGCGCAATCGCTCCGAACCCGCGCACCGCCGCCGCGACCTGTTCCGCCGCACCCTGGCCCTGAACCAGCACCGGCCAGACCAGCACATGGACCGGAAAACGATCGGCGAGGCGGTGCAGGATGTCGCGGATCACCGCGCCGGTGGGCGATGTGACCACGCCAATTACCCGCGGAACGAAGGGCAGGCGTCGCTTGCGCGCGGGATCGAACAGCCCTTCGGCTTCCAGGCGGGCCTTGGTTTTTGCCAGCAGGGCGAGCAGCGCGCCCTCGCCGGCGATCTCCATCCGGTCGATCACCACCTGGTAATTCGAGCGGCCGGGGTAGGTGGTCAGCTTGCCGGTGACGACCACTTCCAGGCCATCCTCGGGCTGGAAGCCCAGCCGCTGGGCATTGCCGCGCCACATCACCCCGTCGATCCGCGCGTTCTCGTCCTTCAGGGAGAGATAAAGATGGCCCGAAGCCGCGCGTTTCACGCCGGAAAGCTCGCCCCGGATGCGGACGAAGCCAAAGCGGTCCTCGACCACCCGCTTCAGCGCGGCAGATATTTCGCTGACCGAGAGGGCGGCAGCGTTGTCCCCGGCGGCGTCCTTCGCTACCAGCCCGGCATCATCATCGTCGTCGTCGGAATAAGGACCGGGCATGAACATCCTGCTGTTGGGATCGGGCGGACGCGAACATGCGCTGGCGTGGAAGCTGGCACAATCCCCGCGTTGCACAAAGCTGTTCGCCGCGCCCGGTAATCCGGGGATCGCAAGCCATGCCGAGCTGGTGGCGCTGAGCGCCGAGGATCATGCCGCCGTGCTTGAATTCTGCGCCGCCGAGCGGGTCGGGCTGGTCGTGGTCGGCCCGGAAGCACCACTGGTCGACGGGTTGGCGGATGCCCTGCGCGCCGCCGGAATCCCGGTGTTCGGGCCGAGCAAGGCCGCCGCACAGCTGGAGGGTTCAAAGGCCTTCACCAAGGAGCTTTGCGCGCGCCACAACATCCCCACGGCGGGCTTCAAACGGGTGACCAATGTCACTCAAGCGACACTTGCGCTGGCCGAGTTCGGCGCGCCGGTGGTGGTCAAGGCCGATGGCCTCGCCGCTGGCAAGGGGGTGACCGTGGCGATGACCATGGCCGAGGCGCAGGCGGCCGTGGAAGAGATCTTTTCCGGCAAGTTCGGAGCCGCCGGGGCCGAGGCGGTGATCGAGGAGTTCCTGGAAGGTGAGGAGGCGAGCTTCTTTGCCCTGACCGACGGGCACACCATCCTGCCCTTTGCCTCGGCGCAAGACCACAAGCGGGTGGGTGAAGGCGATACCGGGCCCAACACCGGCGGCATGGGGGCCTACAGCCCGGCCCACGTCCTGACCCCCCTGCTTGAGGGCGAGGCCATGACCCGGATCATCGCCCCCACCGTCAAAGGCCTGGCAGATGAGGGCATGCCCTATTCGGGCGTGCTGTTCCTGGGCGTGATGCTGACCAGGCGGGGTCCGGAACTGATCGAATACAACTGCCGCTTCGGCGATCCCGAATGCCAGGTCATGCTGATGCGGCTGGAAAGCGACCTTGTCGAACTGCTGCTCGCCTGCGCCGAAGGCCGCCTCGCCGCGATCGAGCCACCGCGCTTTTCCCCCGACACCGCGTTGACCGTGGTCTTGGCGGCCGACGGCTATCCCGGCACGCCGAAAAAGGGCGGTACAATCGCCGGGGTCGAGGCCGCCGAGGCCACCGGGGCCAGGGTGTTCCATGCCGGCACCGCGCTGGCCGACGGTGCGCTGGTTGCCAACGGCGGCCGCGTGCTCAACGTCACCGCCCGCGGCGCCAGCGTGACCGAGGCCCAGGCTCGAGCCTATGCCGCGGTCGACCTGATCGAGGCCCCCGACCTGTTCTGCCGCCGCGACATCGGCTGGCGCGAAGTGGCACGCGAAGCGGCGGGAGACTGAGCGGTCAGTCGGCCAGCCCGGTCTGGTCGAGCACCCCCCAGGGATCGCTGCCGGCCGAACTGCGCGCCTCGGCCAGCAGCCACTGACGAAAGGCGCGCACCTTGGCCAGCCCGCGCTTGAGCGGCGAATAGCACAGCCACAAGGCGTGGATCTCGCGCCCGATATGCGGAAAAGGCGCAATCAGCCGACCCTGCTCCAGTTCACGTGCGAACAGGAACGGGCTGAGCATGGCCACGCCGTGCCCCGCCAGTGCCGCCTGGCTATCCAGCGCCTGGGATTCGAACCGCAGCCCGGCCGGCGCGGCGAGGCTAGAGGGCGGTTCCGGCAATTGCTCCAGCCAGCGCGGCCACCACTCATCTTCCGCCGAAATGCGCGGCAGAGACAGGAAGTCGCGCGGCTCGTTCACCGGATGGTGCAGCAGGAAATCGGGGCTAGCCATCGGTGTGAACACATGACGCATTACGAAATGGGCCTCAAGCTCCGGTCCGGGCCGCACCACCCGGCGGATCGCCACGTCGAATTCGCCACTCTCCAGATCGACCAGCCGGTTGCTGACATCCAGCCGCACTGCCAGTTCGGGGTGGCGCAACTGGAACGCCCCCAACCGCGCCGACAGCCACAGCGTCGCGAAGGAGCTGGGCGCGGTAATGGTCAGCACGCGTTCGTTCTCGGCCCGGACCAGGGCAAAGGCTTCCTCCAGCCCGGCAAAGGACTCGCTGACCCGCGGCGCGATCCGGCGACCCAATGCGGTGAGAACCATGTTGCGACCGCGCCGGACGAAGAGCTGCGCGCCCAGCCGCTCCTCCAGCAGCTTGATCTGGTAACTCACCCCGGCCTGGGTCATCGCCAGTTCTTCCGCCGCGCGGCTGAAATTCTCGTGGCGCGCGGCCGCTTCAAACACCCTGACAGCAGCAAGAGGGGGAAGCCGGGACATCATCAATATATAAGCTGCACTTGTAATTTGTGTCCAACGCTTTGTTGGTTTCGGGCGGAGACTGCGGGCAGATGAGAGGCATCACGATGTCCCAAGGAACCAACCCATGCTCAAGATCCTCCTCCCGCTCACCCTCCTTGCCACCGGCCTTCAGGCCAGCCCGCTGCTGGCCCAGTCCGCCCCGGCAGCCCGGATTGCCCATGGCGACCTGAACCTCGCCTCGGCGGCCGGCGTGAAAGCCCTCGACCGCCGGATTGCTCGCGCTATCGATCAGGTCTGCGAACCGCAGGCCGGCTACATGGCGATTTACCTCGACCGGGCGGAAGACGAATGCCGCACTGCCCAGCAGGCGCAGATCCAGCCCCGGCGCGATGCTGCGATCGCCCGGGCACAGCAGCGGGCCGCCGTTTTCGCCAGCACTGCGCGGTAACCCCCCAGGGACGGTCACCCGCCCCCTGTCCCTCAAGCGTGACTTGTCCCTGACCGGGCGGCAATCCCAGCGGGTTGCCGCCCCACTGGCGTGCTCAGCCCAGCCGCGCCTTGATGAGGGCCTTGAGGTCAGCCTCCGGCCGGGCGCCGAAGTGCGAGATGATTTCGCCCGCGCAGATCGCGCCGAGCGTCAGGCATTCGCGGAGCGGGCGCTCATTGACGTGGCCGTAAAGGAACCCGGCGGCGAAGAGATCGCCCGCGCCGGTGGTATCGACCACTCGGACCACCGGTTCGGCCGGCACTTCGGCGCGCTGGCCACTGGAGACTGCAACGGCGCCATGTTCGCTGCGGGTCACGACCAGCACCGGCACCTTGTCCTCCAAGGCGGCGATCCCGGCATCGAAATCGTCGAGCCCGGTCAGCGCCGCCAGTTCGACATGGTTGGCGAACAGGATGTCGATCTGCCCTTCGGCGATCAGCGCGCGGAAATCATCGCCGTGGCGATCGATCACGAAGGCATCGGACAGGGTGAAGGCCACCTGCCGTCCGGCATTGCGTGCGGCGGCAATCGCCCGGCGCATCGCGGCGCGCGGCTCTTCCGGGTCCCACAGGTAGCCTTCGAGGTAGAGCACCTTGGCCGCGGCAATGGCTTCATCGTTGAGCGCGGCGGCCGGCAGGAACTGCGAGGCGCCCAGGAAAGTGTTCATCGTGCGCTGGCCATCGGGCGTCACGAAGATCAGGCAGCGCGCCGTTGGCGGATCGCCGGCCCGCGCCGCCACATCGAAGGCAATCCCGCCAGCGCGGATATCGTGGGCGAAGACCTCGCCCAGCTGGTCGTCGGCCACCTGACCGATGAAGGCGCACTTCGCCCCCAGCGCGGCCAGGCCCGCCAGGGTATTGGCGGCAGAACCGCCCGAAATCTCGCGCGCGGGGCCCATCGCGTCGTACAGCGCCTTCGCCCGTTCGGTATCGACCAGGGTCATGCCGCCACGGGTCAGGCCGAGCTGGTCGATCAGGTCGTCGGCGCAAGGGGCCATCACGTCGACGATGGCATTGCCGATCGCGATCACGTCGGTGGTCGGTGCAGTCACGGAAGATCCTTGTCGCCGGGGGAAAACGGGAATGATCCGGCGCGGTTAGCCATCATCCCGCCGCAGGGCAAGATGCCGCCTGATTGACAGCGCGCCCGCCAGCAGCGATTCGCATCAGCCATGCTGCGCGCCTTCACCCTTGCCCTTGGTCAGCTGACCGACCCTGCCGTGCTGCGAGTGCTGGGCAAGAGCCTGCTGGCCACCCTGGTGATCTTCGTGGTGGCAGGCAGCGGCCTGTGGTGGCTGGCCGAACGCGGTCTGGCCCTGGCCGGGCTGACCGAAGCGCGACTTGGTGAGGCAGGCCTGGGCGAGACGGGGCTGGTCGAAGCGGGTATGGTCCGGGCGCTGCTGTCGCTGGTGGCCGTGGTGGTGGCAGGCTGGCTGCTGTGGCGGATCGTGGCCCTGGCGGTCTTGCAGTTCTTTGCCGACGAAGTGGTCCACGCGGTCGAGGCGCGGCACTATCCGGCCCAGGCCGCCCGCGCCCGCCAGCTGGGATGGCGCGAGGAGCTGGGCCATGGCCTGCGCGGCGGTGCCCGCGCGCTCGGCTGGAACCTGGCCGCGCTGCCGTTAGCGCTGGTCCTGCTGGTCACGGGGATCGGCCCGGCGCTGGTCTTTCTGCTGGTCAATGCCGTGCTGCTGGGGCGCGAGTTGCAGGACATGGTCTGGCTGCGCCACTGCCCCGATTCCACCACCGCCCCGCCGCTGACCGGCCTGACCCGCCTGCTGCTGGGCGGCACGGTAACGGCGCTGCTGGCCGTGCCGCTGGTCAATTTCCTGGCGCCGCTGCTGGGTGCGGCGGCGGCGACCCACCTGGTCCACCGGCGAAAGGCCGATCATGCTGCCTAGATTGCTCGTTGTCGCCGTGCTGGTCCCGGCGCTGGCCGCCTGTGGCGGACTGCCCCAGCCACAAGGTCCGGGCGCCAGGCCCGCGCCGACCAAGCCAGCCCCCGCGAAGCCCGCCCCCACAAAGCCGACCGCCAACAAGCCGCCAACAGGGAAACCACGCCCGGCGCTGACCGCGCCGCGCCAGCCCGATCGCGCCCCGCTGCCCACCGCCCGGCCGCTGGCCCTGCCCGGGCTGGAAGGGGTGATCGGCGCAAGCTCGGCCGAACTGGGCCGCCAGTTCGGCAAGCCCCGGCTCGACGTGATCGAGGGCGATGCCCGCAAGCTGCAATTCAGCGGCCGGGCCTGTGTGCTCGACATCTACCTCTACCCGACCGTCCCGGGCCGCGAACCGATTGCCACCTATCTCGATGCCCGCCGGGCCAGCGACGGGCAGGATGTGGACCGGGCGGCCTGCGTTGCGGCGCTGCGCGCGCGTTAGGCTCGATGCCCGGAAAAGAAGGGTAACGGCGCCTTAACCCTGATCGGCGATAAGCCCGCGCAAGACCAATTGTGCAGGACCGCCTCGTCATGACCATGCATTTCCGCGATCTCGCCGCTGCCGCTGCGGCCGATGGCATGATTGCGCCGGATGAATTGCAGGACCTGCGCCGGGCCGGCTGGGCCGATGGCCGGATGGATCCGGACGAGGCCGAATCGCTGTTTGTTGCCAATGACCTGCTGACCGAGCCGGATCGCGACTGGTGCGATTTCTTCGTCGAGGCGCTGAGCAACTTCGTGGTCCATACGGTCCAGCCGGCAGGCTATGTCGACCAGGAAATGGCCGACGAGCTGATCGCGCGAATCGACCGCGATGGCCGGGTCGATTCGCTGGCCGAACTGGAACTGCTGGTCCGCGTTCTGGAAATCTCGACCAGCGTGCCCGCCAGTCTCAAGGCCTATGCCCTGCAACAGATCGAATGGGCAGTGGAACACGGCGAAGGCCCGACCCGCCATGGCGAACTGGCCGCAGGCGGAATCAATCCCACCGAAGTGGCGCTACTGCGCCGGATGATCTTTGCCGCCGGGGGTGACCGCCCGGCTGCGGTCAGCAAGGCCGAGGCCGAAATGCTGTTCCGGCTCAAGGACGCGTCGCTGTACGAAGCCAATTGCCCCGAATGGCAGGCGCTGTTCGTGCAGGGCGTGGCCAATTACCTGCTCGGCTTTGGTGGCAGCGAACCGCTGAGCGCCGAACGAGCCAGCGAACTGGAAGCATTCATGAACCAGGAAGGGGCCGGGATCGGCGGCTTTCTCGGCCGCATGGCCCGCGCCGACGTGGAGGATGCCTTCGGTAGCCTGCTCGGCGGGTCCGAGGCTGAAACGATCGACTGGGATGGCGAGGCCGAGGCCGCCGCGCGGCTCGATCCGGCCGAGGCTGACTGGCTGCGCGACCGGCTTGATGCCGACGAGGAACTGGATGAGCTGGAAAAGGCGCTGATCGCCTTCATCGACGAGGAAACGGGCGAAAGCTTTGTCCCGCGGCCGTAAGCAGGATCACCCGCGATAGGCGAAGCCACTCGCCACCAGCTTGCGCCAGCGGCGCTGGCGGTGCGTATAGAACAGCCGCGCGAAACCCCAGATCAGCGGGGTCAGCAAGCCAGCCTCGATATGGACCCGATCGACATAGCGGGTGCCGGCCCCTTCGGGCGTGATCTCGATCCAGTGATCCCAGCGCCGGATCAGCGGGCCATAGCCGTTATCGCGCACCACGAAGCGGCCAGCGGGCTGGACCGGCAGCTCGATCCCGATTGCCTGCCAGCCGATCGGAATGAAGCCGAACAGCAGCATCCAGGTGCGAAATTCGCCTTCGTGCCAGCGCGCGGGGAAGGGCCTGCCGCGGGGAACGAACCGCAACAGGCCCCGTGCCACATAATGCAGCAGGCGCGGAGTCTGGACATGGTCCCAGACCACTTCCGGAGGTGCGGCCAGATAGGTCGAAAGCTCAACCGTGCGCACGGCAGCGCTCAGACCGTAAAGCTCTCGCCGCAGCCGCAGCTGCCCTTGGCATTGGGGTTGTTGAACACGAAGCCGGCGGTGAAATCGTCTTCCACCCAGTCCATCGTGCTGCCGACCAGGTAGAGCACCGAGGCGCCATCGATGAAGAACAGCCCGCCGGGGGTTTCGATCCGCTCGTCAAAGGCATTGGCTTCGCTGATGTAGTCGACCGAATAGGCCAGCCCCGAACAGCCCCGGCGCGGGGTAGACAGCTTGACCCCGATCGCGCCCTCTGGCGCCTTGGCCATCAGCGCGGCGATCCGGGCTTCGGCGGCGGGCGTAAGGAGCACCGCAGCGGGGCGCTGGCGCAGTTTGGTCTCGCTCATCACAACATCCCCAGTTCGAGCCGGGCCTCGTCGCTCATCTTGGCGGGATCCCACGGCGGATCCCAGACCAGGTTGACCTCGCAATCGCGCACGCCGGGCACCGCGCCGACCCGCAGTTCGACCTCGCCGGGCATCGATTCGGCCACCGGGCAGTGCGGGGTGGTCAGCGTCATGATCACCACCACGGCGCCGGCATCATCTACCTCGACCCCGTAGATCAGGCCCAGGTCATAGATGTTCACCGGGATTTCCGGATCGAAGATGTCCTTCAGCGCGGCGATCACCCCATCGTGGATCGCACCGCCGGGCTCACCGGCAGGCACGTCCTGCGGCTGGGCCTTCAGGAAGCCATCGAGATAGTCGCGCTTGCGCTCCAGCTTGGCGGCAGCCGATTCCGGCGGCGTTGCCGCATCGTCGACCCGCGCGCGCGGCGGGGCCGAGACGGCCTCCACTTCCTGAATCGTGAATTTCGGTTCCCCACTCACCCGAAGATCCTCCGTGTCCGTTCAATCCCCGCCAGCAGCGCGGCGATATCGCTCTCATCCGAATACAGTCCGAAACTGGCCCGCGCCGTGGCCGGTACGCCCAGGTGATCCATCAGTGGCTGGGCGCAGTGATGCCCGGCGCGGATCGCGACCCCGGCTTCATCCAATATGGTGCCGAGATCGTGCGGATGCACCCCCTCCATCGCGAAAGAGACGATCCCGGCGCTTTCCTCCGGCCCGAACAGGGTGATGTCGTTGCGGCGGCGCAGTTCGCTGCGCAGTTGTGCCACCAGCGCCGCCTCGTGGGCGTGGATGGCCGCCAGCCCCTGGGCCGCGACCCAGTCGGCGGCCGCGCCGAAGCCGATCGCCTCGACGATCGCGGGGGTACCGGCCTCAAACCGCTGCGGCGGCGCGGCATAGGTGGTCCGCTCGAAAGTAACGCGGTCGATCATCGCCCCGCCGCCCTGCCAGGGGGGCATGGCCTCCAGCAGCTCGCCCCAGCCCCACAGCGCGCCGATCCCGGTCGGGCCGTAGAGCTTGTGGCTGGAAAAGGCATAGAAGTCACAGCCCAGCGCCGCGACATCGACCGGCAGGCGCGGCACGGCCTGGCAGCCATCGAGCAGCAGCTTTGCCCCGACCCGGTGCGCGAGTTCGGCGGCGCGAGGGGCATCCAGCACCGAACCCAGCACGTTGGAGACGTGGGCGAAGGCGACCATCGTGTGCTCGGGCGTGAGCATGGCCTCGGCTGCATCCAGGTCGATCCGGCCATCGGCGGTCAGCGGGCAGACATCGACCTGCCAGCCGGCCAGCTGCCAGGGCACGATGTTCGAATGATGCTCCAGCACAGAAAGCAGGACCCGGCCCTTGTTCGGGTAGCTATAGGCCACGAGGTTGATCGCCTCGGTCGCGCCGCGGGTGAAGACCAGCTCGTCGTTCCGGCCGCCGATCAGCGCGGCAACCTTGCCCCGCGCGGCTTCGAAGGCCAGCGTCATCTCGGCCGAACGGGCATAGACCCCGCGATGGACCGTGGCATAGTCCGCGCCCATTGCCTTTAGCGTGGCATCGAGCACCGCCCGCGGCTTCTGCGCGGTGGCGGCGGTATCGAGGTAATGCCAACCACCGGCGAGGCCGGGGAACTCGGCGCGGAGGGGGACAGCGTTCACAGCAGCCGCTCCAGCGCGGCCTTGGCAGCGGCCTGCAAGGCTTCCTCGTCCGCCGCGCCGGTGAAGGCTTCGGCGACGAAGGCCTGGAGCATCAGCCGCTTGGCCAGCTCCGGCGGCAGCCCGCGCTGCGCCATGTAGAACAGGCTGTTCGCGTCCAGCTCGCCCACCGCGCAGCCGTGGGCGCACTTCACGTCGTCGGCGAAGATTTCCAGTTCGGGCCGGGCATTGGCCGTGGCCGTCCGGTCAAGCAGCATGGCCCGGACCGACTGTTCGCCATCGGTCCCGTCCGCGCCCTTGGCGACGCGCACCTTGCCCAGGTAATTGGCCGTGGCGCTGCCGCCCGCGACCGAGCGCACCACCTGGCGGCTGATCGCATCGGGGTGGGCGTGGAGGACATCGGTGACGATCTCGACGGTCTGATCCCCGCCCGCCAGCTGCGCCGCGCCAAGCGTGAATTCGGCCCCGGCGCCCAGCTCTACCCGTACCGCGACGCGGCCATAGGCAGCGGGCGCGTTCAGCACGCGCAGGTCAAAGCTGGCACCATCGCCCAGGGTAATCGCGATCTCGCGGGCGACCGGCTCGCTGCCATCCAGCACCAGCGCCAGGCTGCCGCGCTCACCGGCGGCAACGGCAATCGTTTCCACCGCCACCGGCCACAGCGGGGCCAGCGCGGCGAGGTCCGCATAGCGGAAGTCCTCGTCTTTGCGGGTGGGAAGGGCGAGGGCCTGGGTCACGCCGCCACTGCCTCGTAACCGCGCTCTTCCAGTTCGAGCGCGAGTTCCGGCCCGCCGGTGCGGACGATCCGACCCCCGGCGAGAACGTGGACAAAGTCCGGCTTCACGTAATCGAGCAGGCGCTGATAGTGCGTGATCAGCAGCACGGCCTTGTCGGGCTTGCGCATCACGGCATTGATCCCATCGCCCACGATCCGCAGCGCATCGATATCGAGCCCGGAATCGGTCTCGTCGAGGATCGCCAGCTTGGGATCGAGGATGCCCATCTGGACCATCTCGGCGCGCTTCTTCTCGCCGCCCGAGAAGCCGACATTCACCGGCCGCTTGAGCATATCCATGTCCAGCTTGAGCAAGGCCGCCTGCTGGCGCGCCAGCTTGAGGAAGTCCCCACCCGACAGCGGCTCCTCGCCCCGGCTCTTGCGCTGGGCATTGAGGCTTTCGCGCAGGAACTGGACGAAGGACACGCCCGGAATCTCGACCGGGTACTGGAAGCCCAGGAACAGCCCGGCAGCGGCCCGCTCGTGCGGTTCGAGTTCGAGCAGGTCCTGGCCCAGGAATTCGACCGAACCGCCAGTCACCTCGTAACCGGGCCGCCCGCCCAGGGTATAGCCGAGTGTCGACTTGCCCGCCCCGTTCGGCCCCATGATCGCATGGACCTCACCGGCGTTGATGGTGAGCGACAGGCCCTTGAGGATCGGCTTGTCCGCAACGGTGGCGTGAAGATCGGTAATGGTCAGCATTCAGGACATCTCGTCATTTGTCAGCCCGGACTTGTTCCGGGCCAGTGCTTCACTATGGACCGCGCGCAACAGAACCGCACCGGCCCGGAACAAGTCCGGGCTGACCGTTGTGGAGGCAATTAGCACCACGCTCATTTCCGCCCCCGCTTCAGCGCCCGCCGCTCATGCCAGCGTTCGCGCATTACGGCGGAAACGTGCGCGGCGGCGGCAGCCGGATCGGCCAGGACCGCCGTGGCGGAGAGCCGCTCGACCCGGTAGCCGACCTCGGTCAGGCTGCGGGTGCGGTCGGCGGTGAAGGCGGCGTCCTCGTCGCCATCGAGCTCGACCACCAGCATCAGCGGCTTGCAGGCGAAATCGACAATGGCCGAGCCGATCACGTCCTGCCGCTTGAACTTGTAGCCGCCGGTCTCGACCTCAAGGAGCGCTGCGGCGAGAGCCTCGCTGGCGGGCGAAGGGTTGCGGCGCATTTCGCGGGCGCGCTCGTGCAGGGCATCAAGCCGCTTTTCCGAGATTTCCCAGCCGCGACCCTTTTTCCTGATCGCGGGAGCGGCATCCTCGGCGGGCGCGCGGACGGTGAGGGTCTTCTTGGTCACTGCGCGGCGCTTTCAGCCGGGGCCGCGGCGGCTTCGGCCTTGAGCTGATCGAGCACGCGCATCTGCGCCCGGTCGACGAATTGCCCGGCCATCTGCTCCAGCGTTTCGCGCCGCACGAAGGGCACCTGTTCGGCCAGGGCATCGGTAATCGCGGCAACGGCGGCGGTCCGCGCGGTTTGCAGCGAGGCGAGGTCCGAGAGGTTTTCCGGCAGCTTGCCGTATTGCGCCTGATAGGCGGCGATTTCCGTCCGGGCACCCTGCCCCAGGATAT
>Ga0315904_10003074_pt1 | contig 25038 bp, 42 predicted proteins | sample LakEriMetagenome_6_FD_203529 | JGI IMG/M metagenome (GOLD analysis project Ga0315904, IMG submission 203529) | Freshwater fungal communities from buoy surface, Lake Erie, Ohio, United States - Buoy 12 MA120 | ecosystem: Environmental > Aquatic > Freshwater > Lake | place: USA: Lake Erie, Ohio... | reverse complement strand
ATTTATTTTATTTTGATTGTTTTTGGTTTCTTTTCTTCGGGGATGTTTCTTTCCACAAAGACGCTAAGAATACCGTCTGCCATTTCAGCACGATCAACCTCCATATACTCTCCAAGAGCAAAGGTGCGTGTGAATTTGCGAGTTGCGATACCCTTATGAAGTACATTCTCTGTACCCTCTTCGGTTTTCTCACCCTTGACGATTAGACTTCCATTATCCACAGAAACCTCAACTTCGTCCTTGCTGAAACCAGCAATGGCCAAAGATAACTTGTAAGTGTCCTCATCTATCTTTACCACATCATATGGTGGATAGGATTGACGAGTTGCCTCACGATGGATGTTGTAGAAGCGGTCCAACTCTCTGTTGAAACCAATAAAAAAAGGATCTTTAAAAAGATCCAATGACCATGTACTTACCATTTTTCCTCCTTGTTAAGCGAGTCATTTTAAGTACCCCCCCTTGGGCAGGTACATATATATTATAGCATAACATGGTATAATGGTAAAGTCCGAAGGAGAAAATATGGATAACAATAAACTAGAAGATAGAAAATCTAGTGTAACAACAAGTAGAAAGGGTCAATCTTATAAATATTTTGCCCCTGCGCCTGGCATTCACGTTTATGAAAATGTTTGGGATAACGGTTTTAATTTTGTTAAAAAGTTAGATGATGAAGGTAGTTTTGTTAGAGAAGATTACCTGTATGATGCAGATGGAAACGAAATTGATCCCGCAGTAGGAAAAAGAGGCGTAAGTACATGGGTAACTAAAACCTTAGAAGAAAAAGATAATGAAATTTGCAATGCCTTAGAAGACGTTATAGATTCCTATCTATGGCACTATGATCTTGATCCAAAAAGTAGGGAATATTGGAGAATAAGCAAGTATAAAGAAGGAGACTATTTTGGAATGCACCCAGATGATTCTTTTGGAACTCCAAGAACCGTGTCTATTGTATATTATCCTAATGACGATTATGAAGGCGGAGAGTTAGAGTTTATACATTTTGGTGTAAAATTAAAACCAAAAGCAAATCAATTATTTATTTTCCCATCTTCTTATATTTATGAACACAAGATACACGATATAGGTTCTGGTAATCCTAGATATACAATAGTTGCATTTTTCTGCAACATAACAGAAGAAGAAAGAAAAGAGCGACTTTCTAAGATTCCATATCCATATAAAGCAAACTTAAAATATATTAGAGAGTTAGAAGGATAAAAAATAAGGGGGCCGAAAGGCCCCCAAATTCTTAATGCCAGTTAAAGCATTTGTTGTGGCTTTCCGCCACCGCCAGTTTTCTTCTTTGCAGGAGCCTTTTTCTTCTTTGCAGGAGCCTTTACCGAAAGACTTGCAAGGGCATCTTGTAATGCAGAGACTGCTGGCATTCTGCCAAATGCAGTGTCATTAGGATTTAGTGCTCTTAACGCAACTGGTGCAATTGCAGCCAACAATGAGTAGGCAAGTGTCTTAGGATCTGTTACCCCAGACATATATAGAGCAAGCGCAGCACCTAAAACAGATCGTCCATATGATGCAAGCATTGCTTTGTTTTGTTCACTAAGTTTCATTTTTATTCCTCCTAGGATATGAATCTAGTTATGGCATCGTAACCTAGCCACAATCCAATTATACCAGCAACTCCAGCAAATACTGGTGGGGCTGGAACTGGAAGTTTAAACGCTGCAAATATTATCCCGCAGCCAAATCCTGTTAATACTGAAAATATTATCTCTTTCATAACTCATTCTCCTTTATTTTGTCTAGTGGAGTAGGTAATGTTACCAATGTTCCACATTCCTTGCAACTGCCATCTAAAAAATATAGTCCTATTTCATAATCTGTTGGATCAAATTGAACAGTAGCAGTAAAATATACAGATCCACAGTTAGGACAAGTACAGGTTGGAATTCCTCTAGCGTCCATACTCATCATCCTTTGGAATTTCATCTTTAAAAATTTTATAATGTTTAGAAAGTTTAATTAATGTTTCATAATTAGGATGTTCTTGAAACAAGGAGCCATACTGATCAAAAAAATTTATTTCATTTTCTAAATCATCTATAAAATATTTAATTTTATTCTGAATTTCTTCTATATATTTATAAGATATCTCTCTGCTTTCTGATAAAAATTTTATCAAATGATCTTTTTCTGTATCACTTTCTTTAGTTAATTTGTTTTTTATTTCATTATTATCTATATAAGTTTGAGTTAACATATACATTAATTGAACATTATTATTTTTTAGTCTTATGTTTTGTATAATTGCTCCTAAAATTATAGAAACTACTCCAATAAAAGTTATTAACTCAATCATTATTTTCCTGACTAAATGAAAACCAAAGACTTGATGTATACCTGTGCCCATTTATTATTGTTTTTACTTCATGAGTATATGTTTCATGCCCAGGAAATATTAAAAGAGAATTTGCTTTAGGTTTAATAATTTTATTTAAATTAATAAAATTTATCTCTCCTCCATGATAATTATCATTTATATAAAATAATGCCGCAAAATTATAATCTTTATAGTCTGCATCATCGTAATGTGCATGCATTGACATTGCAGGTCTCCATACTGTAATATTATATGAATTTTTTTTATTTACAATTTTAATGTCATATTTTGATTCTATTGATTTTTTAGCAATTAAAAAAATTTTTTTTAAAATTTCTGTTGTTTCTTCATCAATTTCACTATTATCTGCAATTCTATTAAACCAAAAATTATCTGGATCATTGCTTCCTCCAGTAAATTTTAAATTTTTACAATCAGATAAAAGTTTTTCATGTTCTTTTTTATTTATTACATCTTGTATTTCTATGATATTATCTAAAGAATGTCCTATTTTATCTATTTGCGATGAGTTATACATAAATTTTTCCTTCATGTGTTGGCCAGTAATATTTACATGGCTCTTTGCGATCAGGACAGCAGGGAACATTGTTTAAACTAGTTATGGCATATTGGAATGGAGCATAATATATAGGATCTTTTTTAAATAGATTAGCACGATGAGTAGTTACAATTCTTACTAACTTTTTTTCGTCTTTAAAATATTCTGGAATGTCGTATCCCCAGTCTTCCCAGCATAAATCTTTAAGTTTATTAAGATTTGCTTCATTATTTTGTGTCTTAATACCACGATATTTAGCCTCATGAATCATTGCTTGAATATAACGCCATAGGCCATGCTCATAGCCTTTCCACATTAATACTGCAGGGTGATTACGCCAGCCACCAGTCTTAGATTTACCAGACAAAACATTTAATATTTGATAGCCTTCTAAGATTTGTTTGTTTAGTCTTTTATTATCTAATGTACGGGCAGACAAGTAATAATCTGACTGTGGTAGAAATGTTTGCATTATTTTTTACCGCCTTCACGAACAAGAAGGACAATGGCCCCATTATCCTCTAGGGCTTTTTTAACCCTTATCATATATTCTACAGCACGACGCTTATCTTCGTCAAGTAGTGACATAAAAGATTTTTCTGAAGCACGAACTGTTATAAAACTATCATTATCTATTAGTTCTAAACTAAATCCTTTAGGTGAAAGATAATCTAAAGATCTAAAAGCCTTACGCATATTATCTGTATACATTTAATTATTTGACCAAACCAATGTAATCACTACAAACTCCAGCAACTGAATCTAGTTTAATATTTGTTAAAGGTCCTAAGTGGACTATAATATTTCTATTTGTTGTTGGCATGTTCGGGTATGTCCAAATATAATTATTTGTTGTAAGTGTATATTTATCATTTTCATGCCAAAAACCTTGATAATATTTTGGTTTATCAAGTATATAATTTAATGCATTTATATTTTTACAGTGTAGCCATAAATTTTTTACATAAGAATCAATAAAAAATTTTTCAATTTTATATTGCGGCTCATCATGTCCAAAATATAATAAATTATCAATCACCCAAAAATCTACCTCAACATCATAACCAGATTTTATTGCATCACTTATATATTCTGGACTATTTTCTAAGTTTAAATTTGGACCTAATAAATTTCCCCTATGTGAAATTAATATCATATTTTTTCAACAACAATCTTATCATTAACAATTCCAGGAATTTTTACGCAAATTACCTCGCAGTCTTCTAGAAATTGTTGATCTGATATTTCAAATGGATACATAATAAAAATATCTCCAGCAGTTATTTTTTTACCGTGCATTATCATTTCTCCACTAATCAATAAATTAACCTCTGTTACTTGTGTTTGATAATGCATTTCGTATTGTTCATTTTTTTTATGTTTCTTATAACTTACTTCAACTACATCAGTTTTATAGGCAGTTGGCTCGAAGTTACCGACAAACCATCCTTTGATCATTTCATCTATTTTTTTAATAATCATAATCCCATATCTTCCCATTCAACTTTATCAAATCCAGAATCTGTTATTAAGTTTACTGCTAATGCACGATCTTTATCTTCATTCCTTAGTTTATCGTTAATAAGAACTCTTTGGCCACTTGTTATTCCCATTATTAAATAATCCCAACATATACCTAAAGAAGCGAGATGCATCTGTGTCATAGTTCTTGCGGATTCTTTTCTTGCTGTTGTAAGAATTATTTTATACCCTTTAGAATCCCATTCATTAAATTTTGACAATACGCCTTCTAAAAGTTCAGGATCATGTAAAGTAATATCACTAAATTTATGAGAATGTCTCAAAATTGTGCCATCTATATCACAGAATATAGTTTTAGGTTTATCTGTATAAAATTCTTTTATTTTGCCGATAAAAATAGATATATCCTCTGGAGTTCCAAGTGGTATATAACTATTTTTAGAAATAAAATATGGAGATATTTTTTTATTTTTTTCAATTAAAAAATTATAAGTTTCAGAAATATAGCATTCTGGCAATCCATTTGATCTAAACTGATCTAACAATTTTGAGGCAGACTCAACAAAATCTTTTCCGTGTTTCCAATAATGAACTCCCACCAAAGCATTATCGCTAATAGCCTTTTTTTCTACAATATTTACTATATAATCTTCATCAATTTCGGCAAAACTATTTTTAGCATCCCTGGATTTAAATAATAACACTGACCCGTCAGCATCAATATTTTTTGCATTTTGTATAAAATTATTTTGATCCCAGTATAATAATTGATCACAATTAGATATTATTAACTCTTCATCATTATTAATTAAGTCTTTTGCATATAACGCAGTTTCACTAGCACCACTTGTTACAGAATCAATTTGTATCTCTACGCAATCAGGAGATATATTTTTTAAAATTAAACTTAATTCTTTATTGTGTTCTATAGTATCGTATTTTCTTGTAATAAAAATATATCGACCCTCTATTCCTAAAGATTCTATAGAATGTTCTATTAAAGTTTTACCATTTACTCTTATAAGTGGTTTTGGTATTAATATTCCAGCGTTAGAAAATCTAGACCCAAGACCAGCCATTGGAATTAAAATATTCATAAAGTCCTTTGTTTGTTATATTATACCATGTTGAAAATATGTTCATATTTTTCAAGTTTGTCTATTATTTCATCTGCACTTTTTTTATGACTAATAGACACATGAAAATGATTCATTGCCCATGCTATTGCCTGACTATGTCCATGTATCATTTCTATGCCATTATTTATCATTGGATTTGATAATTCGATAATGCTACCGCCAGGTCTCATAAAAATTTGATTAAACATTCCTGAACCAGTTGTGGTACACAATGTTTTTGTTAAATCAAAATATCTTATCTGATCTCTAAAATCTTTAAAGTCTTCTGGATAGCATATTTCAAAGCCCTTTTTTATTAAATATTCTTCTACTCTTTTTTCATCATCTATTCTAAAATCTCCTAAAGTAAGATATTGTGCTGGGTCATTATCACCATATAAAAGTTTTGGATTTCTATTACCAGTCCAACTTCTTCTACTTAAGTAGACCCTCTTGTATGGCTTAGTTTCTGGTTTTCTTAAATAGTCAACAGCACTTCCTATTAAGCGTATATTCCTATAAAATGGCATCATTTGTTGAAATACACTTATATTGTTGGCTATAATGCTTGGTTCTTTATTAGAAAAATCATCTTTTCCAAAAATTACATAATTAACATTTTTACTATCTAAAAATTCAAATAAGAATTTATTAAATGGGGTATTTGCTTCATCAATTATTCTATTTTTATTATTACTAAAATAAAAATTTTCTGGAACATGTATCCATGGACAATCTAAAATAAAAAATGTTGTAGGATCTTTTTCTAAAAATTTTAAAATAGTTCCAAGTCCTTCAGGAAGGCCATGACCGTATATCATATTAATACTTAGCATGACCTTTTTTCTGTTATCGATTAGTTTAATTATATTAGAGTCTGAGAAATTTTTTAAATTTAAGTCTTCATCCTGATTTAATTCTTTTATTGAATATGGATTAGAATGTCCCCCAGTTAATATAAATGGTGCATTGTTTTTATTTAATTGAATTAAAACTGGATTAGAATAAAAAAATCCTTCAGAAAGTCTAGGATGTGTAATATACATTATTCTGTTTGTTCCTCATTAGTTAACTTTATCCATGCATTATTCCAATTACTTTTACTTTTATGTAAATTAAATTCTTTAGAAATATTACCACTTTCTAAATATACTCCACCCCAAACGCCCCATTCTTTACTAGAAACTCCAACAGAAAAGCAAGTCTTTATTACTGGACAAGAGAGACAAAGAGTATCGATTGCCGATCTTAAACTCTCGTCCTCTTCATATTTATCAAAAAATAAATTTGTATCATAATCTAAACATGAGGCACTATCCTTCCATTTTTGTTTGTGCATTTCCTATTATCCTGTCTGGTATATTCCAACCACTTTTCTCTAACTTAAAAACTTTTGTTAAATACCAGTTACCGTTAATAAATTTACCATATTTTGACGTTCGTGCCTTTTCTGATCTAGTGTAATTAACTACATCCCATCCATCCCAAAAAAGATTTTTATTAGATGATACTATAGACTCCATTTGTTCTAGTGTTGTAATATTCATGTTTCTCCTTTAGTATTTAAATATTCCTACTTCTATATTATTTGATTCTGCTTCTGCAACTAAGTTAGAGTTAGACTCATTTGGTCTTGACAAGTATGCAAAATAGTTTATTTCTTTTATATTTTCTTTTATCCAAGAAGGTGGCACCTTGAACATTTTTATTTTTTTACCTCTTGATCTCATGCCTTTTTCAGAAACATTTACAAATTCCATAACCATAGAATTTACTTTTGCTGGTCCAGCAGAATATATGTAGAAGTATTGATCTTCTGCAGTCATACTAGACAAAGCAACACCTACAGCACGAAGGAAGATCTGGTAGTCATCAAAACTCTTAGACCCCTGAACCGCCACTATCATTTAAATTTCCTTCCGATAATTTATCTACTATAAACAGCATTTTATCTAATTGTACCTTATTCATAGTGGTTGTGTCAACTAGCCTTGTAGTATCTTTATTAACTGTGCCATCTGTGTACATATCTGCCATATAAAAGGCATTATCTTTAATCCAATAGGCACGATTATCCATAATTATTACCTTTAATGTTGTTTTTTGGTGGTGTGCTAAGGACTGTGTTTTTTTTATTTTTTTGATTATTTTATTTTTTGGTAGCAAGGGGAAAACAATAGAATGAATATGTGATTGACTATATCTAATATTTTTTATCTTATTTTCCTGAAATATATTTTTTTTATTTTGTAATATATTTACTATATAAAATAAACAAATTGCTACAAGAAACCCAAATAAGTAGTCCATAGTAAGACTAATTATACTACTCTATTCCATTAGGTTTCTTTTAATTTCTTTAAGAGTCATTTGTATTTCTTTTTCTAACTCTCCTACCCTTTTTTCATTAAATGCTAATTTTGTTAATGATATTAGGGGATTTTTTTCTGTTACATCCATATTTATAAAACCCATTTCCCATAGTTTTAGTGCATGAATAGCAAAATAGTTCATGGCAGCATTGTGCAATACTGGACTAACAGTTTCTAACTTATTGGTAAAACTGTATAAAATTTCTCCAGTATCAGAATCTATTCCTGCTGCCTCAATTGCTCCAGCCAAAATTAATTTGTCTATTTCTTCCATATTATATCTCCGTCCAAAAAATAGATATTGTGTACCTTATGTTTCTTATAATTTCTTTTACTCCGTGCAAGTGGTGGGTATCTCCCTTAAAACAAATCATCATACCAGTTTCTGGCTTAAGTGTTAAATTATTGTATTGCGGAAAATATAACTCACCACCATCGAAGTTATCATTTAAATAAATGATTGTTGAGTAATGTTTTGTTTTAAATCTTTCTTTAAACTGATCAATAAAATCATCATTCATACCAACACTATATAAATCTTTTATATTGTTATCCTCTTCATCTTTTAAATAATCAATGTGAGGCTTCTGATCTCTTCCTTCACGCCATCTACTTATCAAAAATTGTTCTTTAAAAACTTTTACTTTAAAACGATCTTCAATTTGCTCTTGGGCTAACGATAATATGTTAGTATATTTATTTTTATCAAGAGAATATGTCAATTCCCAGTTTGGCATATCTAAATTTAAAGACATTCCTTGCCAATCTTTTATCGCTGTCCAATAATCTGCAGTTACTTCCTCTTGTTTTGGATAATGCAAGTCAAAATCAATAAGCCATAAGTCTTCTCCAGATTTATTTGCATCATTAATTATAGATAAACAATCATCTTCAGATAAAAAGTTTTTTACTAATCTATAATTTGGTTTAAAAGAATCATTTATTGTTTTCATTTTTTATTTTTTGACATTTCTCTTTGTTTGGCAAGTACGGAAAAGTCTTTAATCTTTGTTTCTCCAAGATATCCCCAGGCATATCCATCTTCGATCATCTGATCATTAATAGATACAGTATTATTATCTACATAAAGCCATCCCAATATACGTCCATATTTTTCAGATGAATCTGGTTTTTCTGTTTTAATAATAATTTGTTTTGCATCTTTAAGTTTTGATTTAAGATATTCTTTTGCTTCAAGACCAAGTGCTTTTTCAAATTTATCTGAAGTTCTAGATTCAGGGGTATCAATTCCAGCAAGCCTTACTCTTTGAGAGAACGAAACATTAAACCCTAAATCTATATCTACATCTATGGTGTCTCCATCTACTACTCCAGTAATTTTTTTTATTCTGTATTCATACATAATTACTATTCTACCACCTTTGTTATATTTGGAATTTTTATAATATTTGCATCTGGTATGTCTGTTTTAATTACCTTACATATTTCTTGAAAATGTAGTTTATCACTATCTGTCATGCCTGAGCAATGCTTTACTGCTATAGTGACATTTCCATTTTTCTTTAATTCATTATATGTGTCAACATTTTTAGAATTCCAGTCTTGAAATCTTCCTATCATTAAAATTTGTTCAGGTTTCCAATCAAACAAATTAAACTTTTTTATTATGCTAAATGCTCTAGTTGGTAAAGCATCAAGGTAAGAATCTCCAGTGTTTATAATTTCAAAATCATAATCAGTAATATCAACATCTTCCCAAAATTGCTCTACACCAAATTTATCTATAAAACTTTTTTCAGTTCCAGTATTAATCCATATAGATATGTGTTTTTCTAAACCTTCTTTAAATTGTTGTCTTGCTTCTTTGCTTGGAAAATATCCGCTTAATATAATTGGCTTTTTTTCATTTTTACAATATAAACTTGCTATACTTCTTAACCATCTAGCATATTGTGGCTGTAGTTGTGCATGTGGAAGGTCTGTATCTATAACATGCCAAGCATTAATTCTGTCAGCAAGAGCAAGGCCAATCTCTTCTCTGGTTTTTGAGTCCATTCCAAATAATTGAATAATCATTAATAGTCTTGTCCTTTTGTTTTATTTTCAACAAGTTTTTCTCTTTCGTCTATTATTTCTAAAACAAATTTCATCATGTTGTCATAGCCTACTGCATTATCAATCGCCTTATTATAATGATGTCCACAAAATAATAAATCTGAATTATTTTTTCCAATAACCTTTACGTATGCCTGGGCACCGCAACGGTCACAGCGATCTGTAGCGTCAAGAAGCCAAATTTTTTCTTCTTGTTCTTTTCCTTTAAGCATACTGAACATATTATACCTTTCTATTGTCTGTTTTATAAAATCCAGAGCCATTAAATGTGACTCCTATATTAGAGTATACACGAACTAAGTCCTTATTGCAAGTATCACATTTATACCCTGGATCTTCTTCAGCCATGCCTCTAACTTTAGTATATCGCACAGCACAAGCCATGCAGTCATATTCGTATGCTGGCATAGCCTTTACTTCTTTTTCTTAGCCTTTACCTGCCATACTGGAAGTTTTAGTTCATCTCCAGACCATTCATAACCCATAAGTTTAACAACAAACTTAATTATCTTTAATCTCATTACTTTACCCCCTTGCCAAATCTGGCCCAAACTCTTTCATGAAGGAAATATCCCAAAGCCTCCCACATGATGTAAACTAGCGCACCTAGAGTAGCGTATTCATATTCAACCTCGCCAGTCATTATATACGTTATAACAGCAATAACTCCAGCAACACCAATGAGGTGAAAGGTTTCCCAACTCAGTGTTTTTAAAAGGCTTTTCTTTTTAGATTCCATTGTGATCTCCCTTTGCATACATGTATTGTTTTGATAAACCATCATACAGGATTTTTTCATAATTGTCAAGTTGCCCTATTTGTTTATAAAAATCTCTGATTGTACGCTTATTATCAAGGCAATAATATTGATTTTCTCCAAATATCATTAATTTTTTTACTTCTAATCTCATTTCGTCATCATCTTCAACCCATATCTTTTTCCAATTATTTTTTATTGTTGGATCATTTCCAGAAAGTTTCCAAAACTTTGGGTTGTATCCTTTATCAGGATCAAACATATATTTAATATCATTTCCAGCATAATGACAAATTTCTTCTGCTATAGGGCTTACAACATCATAGCCATGACAATAAATTGCAAGACTTTGCTCTGGCTCCTCGAATGGAAATTTATGATAAGAAGGGAAATTAATATTTTTTATATCTTTTGTTTTAGCAAAAATAAAATTACAAGATACATAATAATTTTTAAAATATTTATTATTAACCATTTTTTCTTTTAAATATGTTTCATCTACTTCAATAACATATCCATCAAGACCAAATTCTATAATATCTCCTCTTAAACTCCAGGCTGTTGCGTAATTTTTTTTACCAAAAATGGCTGCAGTTGCCTGTCTAGAAATTATAATTTTTTCATTATTCTGAGTTAATTCATCAATATCATTTTTTAATTTTGTGTCCCATCCTTTTTCTAAATCAACATGTGCGTCTACTCCCATAAAATATTTTTCATCTGTTATTAATTTTCTTATTGCTTCTCTTATTCCTATAATTCCTGGGAACCCGTCGCCTATTTCTTTATCTCTAACTATTTTAATGTTATTATTTTTAAATTCAGAAAAATCTGGTTCTACTTCATAATTTAATCCTAGTCCAAAAACTATACTGTTTGGGTGATCAGAAGTATTTATAAATTTTCTCATTGCATCTATTAAATGAGAGTCTTCCCATGCTGCTATTGAAACAAATATTTTATCCATTAATTTTTACCCCTTATAATTAAAGAAGAATATTCTTTTTCCCAGTCAAGTATATCATTTTCATCGTTTAACAGTGGTTGTCCTTTTATATTTAAACTTGTATTTAATAATACTGGAACCCCTGTCATGGCGTACCAATTTGATAATACATCATATAGCCCAGGATGCTGTTTTTTATTTACAGTTTGAACTCTTGATGTACCATCTTTATGTACAACAGATGGAATTTTATCTGGTTGTAAACATTTGACTGCATACTGCATATATGGCGATGTAAAATTCATATCAAACCATTTACTTGCATGCTCTTCCATTACTACTGGAGCAAAAGGTCTAAACAACTCTCTTTTTTTAATTAAATTAACTTTATCTTTAATATTTGGATCTCTTGGATCTGCAAGAATACTTCTGTTTCCTAATGCTCTTGGACCGTATTCAGCCCTTCCTGTTGCTACCGCAGCAATTTTATTTCTTATTAGTTCTGTAATTATAGGTCCTACTGGGTATTCCCCGCCAAGGTCATGACCAAGATACGGATGCTGCCAATTTATATGGCTTCCATAGGCTGCTGCAGCCGCTCCAAGCGACGATCCAGCATCCCCTGGGTTGGGCATAATCCAGACATCATCAAACATCTTCCAAAGCATTGTATTTGCTGCACAATTTAATGCACATCCACCCATAAAAACAAGATTACGTTTTCCAGTAAGTTTTTGTGACATGGACATAAAATTAACTAATCGGTCTTCATATATTTTTTGAACAGCAGCAGCAATATCAAATTTAGCCTGATCATCTATTACTTCATCCCAGTCAAAAATACCTTTATGAAAATTATATTTTTGAGTATGAATATCAGGAAAATATTCCTTTATTTTTAGATAATATCTAGTCCAATCTCCATATGCTGCCATACCCATAAAAATATACTCCTCCTCATTTGGTTTTAATCCAACTAATTGAGTAAATGCGGAATAAAATAATCCGAAACTAAATGGATAATTTTTTGTGAATACTTTCTTTAAATTACTGCCTTCTCCCACCCATACTGTGGATGTGTTAAATTCTCCAATTGCGTCTAATACTACAATTACCGCATTGTCAAATTTAGATGTATAGTAGCCTGCTGCTGCATGTGAATGATGATGGCTAAACGATTCTCTTGGAATCCATTTTAAATCTGGTCTAGCAAGATAATAAGGTTTGTCTCCGCCAAAACCACCACGAGTAATTATGCGTAGTTTTTTTAGCCATCTATTTTCATAGTAGGCTAGTTGATCTGGTTTTCCGTAAGACAATGCCTCATTAATAATATCGTCATTTGTAAACCAATCATTTTTTTGCTTGCTGAATCTTTCTGCGTGAGCAGCAAATAATATATTTCCATCTTCTATGAGTGTTATAGAAGCATCATGTGTAGTTTCATTAATTCCTAAAATTTTCATATAACTCCTAATATATAAAATCCTTAAATTTAAATTTTTTTCTATTTTTATATTTCCATATAATAAATTTAATTTTCTTAATCATTTAAAGATTTCCTTTAGTATCCAATCAGACCAAAAATGATGGTAGGCATTGCCTTGATGATAACCATCTTCCGCTATTAAATAATACTGATCATTTTTACTACTTTTATATTCATAAATATAATTTGTTAGTTCTTCCCATTTGTAAGTATGAAAGGTATTAAAATTAAAACCTTTAAATTGAGATGCAGTACTAAGATCCCATATTCCATGATCCCATGTAAATGAAAATAATTGTATATTACTTTTTCTACAATATTCTTCTAGCATATAATAATAATTTAGTATATGTATCATTGATGATTTTGCATATAAGTCTAAAGAATTTTTATTTTTTGTAGAAAACGAAATAGTTGCATATTTATTTTCCTCTAAATATAAATAGTTTCTTTCAATATTTGGTAAATTTAAAAATATAAAGTCTGGCTTATTATTATTTTTTATATAAGAAAAAATACTTACAATTGAGTCAAATATACTATTACCATGTTTTGCAATATTTATAGAATTCATTATTGGAATTTTTTTATTTATTTCACTAGAAAGTAAGTTAACCCATAAATTATTTTCTTTAACACTAGAACCTTCTGTTACGGAACATCCAGAAAATAAAATACTTTTTCCATTTTTATTATAATTTTTTTGTTTAATTTGTAAATTTTGTAATTCATCATTATAGTTATTATTAAAAGTTCTTGTAATATGCCAATAACCGTCTAATTCTTTTTTATCAATTGACGTAATAGATATCATTATTCAGCACCAGTAGAATTTCTTGCCTCGCCAAATGGTATATTATGGTACCAGTGTGGCATTGAATATCTTTCTCCACTTATAATTGGATAAACTTCATGAACATATAAAAAGTTTGATGGGAAAAATATTATACTGCCAGGTTCTGGTTTTATTTTAATTTTAGATTGTCTAAATTCTATCTCTCCTCCGACATAATTATTATTTAAATACATTACACTTGACAACACTCTGCTACTAACACCCTGATCTTGGTGTGCTGGCAGATATCCTCCAGGAGTATATTTTAATAAATGTATATTATATTCTCTAGATTTTATATTTTTATCTGCAAATGGATAAATTATTTTTTTATAATGATCAGTTGCCAAGTCAAGAGCATCGTATAGTTTTTTTGATATATCTAATTGATCCAAATAATAATAATCATTATATTTTATGTCTTGTGGTTTTGGAAAAAATTTTTGCCAACAAAAAGTTTCATATGTTCCAGCACTTTCATTTTGCCATGCATGCCATGGTTTCATTTCTGTAAAATTATTGCCATGTTCTCCAGACATATACCTTGAATCAATCTGATTAACTTTTTCTATAATAGATTCTGAATCTTTTAATATATTTTTATAATATACTAAACCCAAATCTAATATATCATATTCAATGTTGTCTAAGGTCATAGTGCTGTGCCTCCCACCTTGTAGGCTTTACTCCATCATAAAAATCTGGATCTGCATGTTCTGGCAAACTAGTATGCATATATAAAGCAGTAAATCTATTGCCACGTGTAACAGTTGTTATTCCATGAATATATTCTGTTCCAGCACCAGGAAAAAACACTGCAGAATATTGTTTAGGCTTATACTGAAAATCTTGGTTTGGGAAATATATTACTCCGCCATCGTATTCTGATTCATTATTTAAATACATTATTGTACTAAACTCAATCCATGGTTCTGGACCCTGTGCATCTATATGCAAGTCACCTTTAGTACCAGGCAACCAGTGAGATCCAAAAGCCTTAAAAACATACATTGGATTTTTAAAACCATTTAATGCTTTATGCATTTCATTTGATTTATGTCCATATTTTTTTAAAATTGACATTACCGTGGGATTATACGGCAAAGAGGTTCCACCATATCTATCACTATAGTAATTTGGATAAGGAAGCCTGACGGCGGACGGATCCAGTTGCTGATCTATTAATGTTTTGGCATCTTCTGGTGTTATAAAATTTTCAATTACAGTTATTCTATGCATATTATTCTCCTATTACATTATACCATTAATGGATGGCCCTTGTTTTTTCAACAAATTTTCTACCATCTACGGATAAAAATTCAAGTTGATTTTGATCATAAAGAACATCATCATTAATATATGGAAGTTCTTTTAGGTCTGAAAAATTAAAGTTGTGGAATCGATTAAAATCTTCAAGTATTTCTTTAGAAATGTTATAATTTTTATAAATTTCCCCTTTAAATATTTTTATTACTTTATTATATTTATGATCAATAGAAAATGGACAGTATATCTCCTCTATGCTTCTTTTACCAACCTTAACGCCAAAACTATTAGGTGCGGAATATATATCAATTTTATTATTGTAAAAAAGTAAAGATAATAACTCTTCCTCTCCATTATACTTTAAAAACTCTGGATACTCTATCTGTTTAAAATGTTCATTTTTCCCAATTATAAAATCACGATTAATAAAGTTTGTTAAGGTATAATCTAAAGAATTTTCTCTTTTTTGGTTTATTGAGAATAAATCTTTTTTTTCTATTTTATTTTTCCCAAAACCAGAAACTATGCAATTATTTGTTTCTATAAAATTAATTAACGTATCAATAATATTTTTTTCTAAAAATACATTATCAGATAATAACATTATATATTTAGCGTTAGATATTTTAATTTGATTATTTTTATATTTGCACGGACTTTTTTGATGATCCCAAAAAACATGTAAATATTTTTTTATCATTTGATCAAACATCTTTTTCCTATCTAATGGATGCTGATCTATTAGTGTTACAGACATAGAATATTCATCTAGTTTTTGTAAAATATCTTTTACATATTTACCTTTATATGAATATATAATAATATCAATATCATTCTTCATATTTTTCAGTCTTTCCGAATACTCCAAATATTTTTCTTCTCCATGCAGTTTGTTTATAATAACCATACAGTCTTGATCGTCTATTTTCTGCCATCAATTCATGCTTGTCCAACTCTTCTGGAGTATCTATAACTTCTAATTCCCAATTATCTCTTTTAAAGGGTACTATTTGAAATATTGGTGTTCCTTTAGGAATAATTCCACGAAAATTTCTTTTTAAAAAAAATGCAGTAAATACTGGCAATCCCCAAATATCTGATTCTACAATTCCAGACTGAACATAAAATGGAAGATCATATCTATTCATTGGGTGTGTAATTAAGCAAGAATATCCTTTAGGAGTTTCATAATACCAATTCATTCTCCATCCATAATGTATTGGGTGACAATTATCTGGCACTGGCAATTCTATTGTTGGCCTAACATCAACTAATAAAACGTCTCCTTTCCAAGACAGTATTGGTTTTCCATTTTCATCTAAATCTACATATAAATCGTCTTCTAATAAATAATGATATCCTGCTGTAGTAGCATCTAAAAATGGCATACACATTTTTGTAGCAACCATTGCCCCATCTGCGCCTATGTGATTTACTGGATGTAAAGTTCTGTCGTCATTAGATTTATCATGACGTGCCAAAGTTCTAAACCATTCTGGCAACATCTTTATTGCTGGTTCTGGAGGTGTTAAATGATTTTTATATGGAATAAAGCCAGGAATAAATTTTATTTTTAGTAAATCGTCTTTCATTTAAATTCTTTTTTACTCCTAAATTTATTTTTATATGCATTAACAAAATTTGCCCTTACATTTACTCTTTGTTTTTGTAATATTTTAGATGCTTCTTTTGGATCAACTAATTCAGTTTCCCAAGATTCTCTTTGTATTGGAATTATTTGAATAAATGGAGTTCCTTGTTTTATAACACCCTTAAAGTTTTTTCTAATAAGCATAGAAAAATGTCCATCTGATATAAAACCGTCTGTATCTACAAAACCTCCAAAAGACCAGAATGGCAGTTCATCTCTATGAATTGGATGGATAAACATAGCGCTATAGCCTTTAGGAGTTCCAACTGACCAATAAGGCAATATTCTAAAAAGTTCTTTATGGTATTGTGTTGTATCAATTGGATAGTGTGAGTATTGTTCAAATGAGTGATGCGATACTACATCTGGTATTACCTGCCTCATGGGCTGAGGAGTAGACCATTTTAATTTATTAGGATCGGTAGCATCTATAAAAATATCGCAGGGAAATCCCAAAATATATCCTGCAGTCATCATGTCAAATACTGGCATACATTTTTTAATTGTTGCTCCACCTGCTCCATTTGAAAAGGCTTGTTCTTCATTGACAGATCCTGGTTGATGTTTATACCAATCTGGCACATGCCTGGAAGCAGGAGATGGTTTTGGAACAAGATCTACTATTGACTCACTAAATGGATAAAATTTAATTTTTTTCATAAAACTCCTTGACTCTACTAATCATTATATCATCTGCTTTAAATATAATGTCAAACATTGGAGAACCTCTTAAAATTTTTCCGAAACCATCATCTACCATGTGGTCTCCTATTTTTTTAAAACTAAAAGGAATAAAGTTTGGTTCTAGATAATTAAGTTGCTGAGATACTGAGTTATGCTTTATAGATATATCATAAATATGAAATGGAGAATTTTCGATATTTTTGTATTCAACATTTCCTTCAAAATCGACATACCACGGAGTATAAAATTTATAAATATAATTAAAGCAATCATTTGGTATTTCAGTAGAATATTTTGTATTATAATATTGTCTCATCCATGGCCTATCTAAGTTATATAATATTCCGTTATTTTCTACTAAAAGAAAAAAATCTGCATGATTATGTTGTCTTAATGTAACAGTATTATCATTAATAGATATAAGATTTGGTTTTGGATAAAGTGCTTCAACATATCTATTAATTGGTTTTATAAAACTTTGTTTGTAATAATTATTTTTTATATATTGATAAGATATCCATTTTTCTGGAAGTCTTGATTTTTTTGAAATATCTGAAAATAATGGATCGTATGTCTCATACCAAACATTAAAATTAAAATCATTGCTTTGTAATATATCTGGTTTTTCCATTTTGTATTCCTGAGCCTCCTGTAGGATTTGAACCTACGACATCTCGCTTACAAGGCGAGTACTCTACCCCTGAGTTAAGGAGGCAATCCATTGGTTATTCCATTATAGCAAACTTGTAGCACTAACGGGAATCGAACCCGTCTTTCCGCCGTGAAAGGGCGATGTCCTAGCCGATAGACGATAGTGCCTTGGCGATCCGTATCGGACTTGAACCGACGACCTCTACCGTGACAGGGTAGCGTTCTAACCAACTGAACTAACGGACCATTTTTATAATAGTATCACAATTATTCTTGTCCGTCAAAATAAGTATTTTTTAAATATTCATAAAGAGATGGAGCATTTTGTGCATTATTTTTCCATTTTTGTTTTTTTAATTCCCAATCAGCATTACAGAAATCTGCTATTTGTTTTAATGGTATTTTTGTTGTAAAATATTCATTTTCTGCCCTTGAGTTGTTCATCATATTTAAATTCATTCCAGTTGCTATGTATGTTATTCCAGCCCTGTCTAATGGATGTTTGCCATGATCCATATATCTTTGAACTAAATCATAAAATGCTCCAGACTTATAATAATATCTATCATACACTTCATCTTGAATATTAATTTGATTTCCATTTTTTATATTTTTCCAGTATTCTGTATCATCCCTATGAGATAAAAGATAATGTAGAGATACAAATTTAGTAAAAGATTCAAATAAAGTCTTTGCTGAAGAGTTATACATGTCACGATCAAATTGGCTTATGTCATTTCTTTGTAAAATATCTATAAGTTTAAATAAAAATTTATGAACCGTAAATAATCCATTAGATTCTAAAGGCTCTATAAATCCTGCAGATAGTCCTATTGCTACTACATTTTTTACAAAAGTTCTTTCGTGAAGTCCAACACGCATATCTATATATCTATATTCCAAACTTTCAACCTCATCTTTGGTTCTAGGAACAACCATTTTATTAGACATTAAATATTCTTTAAACTCATCAAGTGCCTGTTCTTTAGTAATATACTTTGTTGAATGAACATACCCAGCACCTATTCTTGAATATAATGGTATATTCCAGCACCAACCATTTCCTATTGCTGTACAGTTTGTATATCCCTCTAATTCTTTTTCTTTATTTTTGTATGGTATTCTTGTTGCCCAGGCACCGTTGTTTGGAAGTAAATTTTCAAATGAAGTAAATGGTTCTTTTAAAGTTTGTCCTAGTAAAAGACTTTTAAAGCCAGTGCAATCGATAAATAAATCAGCAGTAATAGTTTCTCCGTTTTCTAATTTAAGAAATTTAATACCCAAATCCTCTTCGATATGAATATCTATTACAGTTGACTCTATATGTTTTACCCCATTAGGAAGACATACAAAATCTTTTAACCATTTTCCAAATTTAACTGCATCAAAATGATATGCTACATCATTAGTATGATCAAAATTATCAAAATTATTTAAAATATTAGGAGAATATTTATTTTGAGTAAATAAAGCAGATGCTGGAAATAAACATTCAACAAAATCTGTAACTGGAGTATCTGGGTATATATATTTTTTAATATGCCAATCATGAAATGGATTTCTGTTTTTATCTACTGCTGGTTGTCCAAAAGGATAATGAAAACTACCAGAATCTTTTTTATAAAAATCAGTAAACTTAATACTTAATTTATATGATGCGTCCGTTTGTTTAAAAAAATCCTTTTCATTTAAGCCAATAAACCTTGTCCATCTTCTTATTTCTCCTAAAGTTGATTCTCCAACACCAACTAAAGGTACATTTTTAGATTCTATTACATATATCTTTTTATTAGGAAAGGCTTTTATCAATGTAGATGCTGTCATCCATCCAGCAGATCCTCCACCTACAACTACTATTTTATCTACTGACACTTTTCTCCTTTATATCATTGTATCATCGCTGGTCTGGCAGGTCTCGATCCTGCGACATCTCGATTAACAGTCGAGTGTTCTACCAACTGAACTACAGACCAATATTTAATTGTAGCACCTCTGATTGGATTTGAACCAACGACAAACGGATTAGAAGTCCGCTACTCTATCCACTGAGTTACAGAGGTATATTATTTTCTACCCCATTGTATTTTATTCCATCCACGCTCATGAAAATAATAAAGAATTGTTTTAGTAATAACCTCTAAACTTGCTATACTTGCAGCAACTACTGGCTTTTTAGTAATAAACCAAGATATAACAAATGTATCTGTCGTTCCAACCATTCTCCATGTAATTGCTTTTATTGCAGATCTAGATTTTGTTGCGTTCATGATGGCCATTCTATTTTATCATTACCTATTTTATCTAAAATTTTACAAACCCATTTCTTTACGCTTTTGTGTAGCCGATATAGCATGAATCTCTGCCCCCAAATCTACTTGTTCAATCTTATATCCTACATCACGACCATAAACAATGTTAGTAATGTTTGGTAATCTGAGAATTAGTGTATTTTTGTATGGGTTGTCCTTCTTTATATACCCCGAAACTTCATTATACATTAGTGGATCCTTTGCTGATGTATTATAAGTATTTCGTACACCAACTAATACCTGGTCAGTTCTTTTGTGTGCCTCGTTTTTAAGAGTCTGATGACCCTCATGCCAGGGCTGATATCTGCCAAGTTGCAAAGTAGTAGGAGCAGACCAATCAAACAAACCACAAGCCTGTATTACTGTGTCTACTTCTTGCTCTACAGTATATCCTTCAAGAATTCTTATATGAAAGTTTATAGGATCTTTCCAAAGTTTGTTAGTATCCTCAAACCTTCCTTCCTTTATTCTGTCAACCCACACAATAATATCAGCAAAACCAAATGCACTCCTTGTTTCATCTGTTGGACAAACAAAATCTACAATTACTGGAGCAACATTTTGTTTGGCAATTAGTCTTGCCATTTCTCCCATACGTCTTGCCTGTTCGATTCTATCTTCGGGAGTAAAGGAAAGATCTGAATTAACCGTAGATCTTACTTCATCTGCATTAATATGAATTGCATTAATACGTTCCTTTAATGCCTTTGCTAATTCTGTTTTACCAGATCCAGGTAATCCTATAATTTGTATAATCATTTATTCCTCCATAATAAGTATACCATCGTGCCCCTGGTTGGATTCGAACCAACGCTTGCACGATTTTAAGTCGTGTGCCTCTACCACTGGGCTACAAGGGCAAAGTAGAGCAGGTAGGACTCGAACCTACGATAGCCGAATTATGAGTTCGGGGCCTTAACCAACTTGGCTACTGCTCCATATTATTTAGTTAATTATAAATTACATCAAAGCAATTGTCAAATTTTTTTAATTTTAACAACATCTCCAAATTCACCAGATTCAAGAACAATAATTTCATATCCTTGATAAATAATACTTTCATTTACTTGTAATGTTGCGTCAAAAAGATTTTTTTCCTTACATCCGCCATGAATATTATAACTGTTATTGCGTTTTGGGCATAAAACAACTTGTCCGTCGTCATGTACAGAATTATCATATGCTGCATCTGTATCAACAGTTGAAACCAAAACACCATTTGACTTTTTTGGTAATTTATAGTTATACCCACTTGATCTCATGGACTGAATAGTTATTGCATTTGTTTCTGATAACTTTATAATTGCTAACTTTTTATCAAAAGTATTGTGTGTTAGTGGTCTTAACCAAATAATATTTTCTTTATTTGAATTAATACAATAAACTTGTGAGTCAGCGATTAATTTTGCTTGCCATTTATCAAAACCTAAAAAATCCATAATTCCGCCAGCATTATTTCCCCAGTTACCTACACCGTAGTGCCCTAATTTATTATCATGAAACTGATCTCCAGTATAATCACTTAGTGTATTTGATACATGCGTAATAATTTCATGTATTAATCCAAACGGATTTCTTGAATTCCAATACTCTGAAGAAAAATCATCCCATTTTGAACCCATATAAATACCATCATAAAATATTTTTTCTTGAGTTTGAATTAAACCAGGTAAAATAAAATTTCCTAAAACCGAATTAGGAACATTTTTTGGAGGTAAAAAATAAATCATATCAACTGAACCAAAATCAATGCTGCTATCAGCAATAGATATAATTTTATTAGCAAGTTGTTTTGCTCTAGTCTGTGCACCACGATCTCCATGCATATATTTACCACTCAGATCATAATCCTTTAAATTTACATCAACTTTATAATAAGTTTCATCTACTAATATCTTATAATTAGATGGAACATCTGTAATATTATCAAAAGTATCTAGAAGATATTTAATTTCAAAAGACCAGTCGGCTTTTGGATTAGATGATGTTGGGAAATCTGTAGTTTGATATGGAATCATTCTTATTGTATAATTTGGATGCCATTTATTTTTTCTTGTAGTCCACTTGTCTGAATCAATATTACATGATGATGTGGGTAAAAATAAATTATCATTAGATAATATTGTTGTTGGCTGTGACTCAATAAATTGAGAAACAAATTTATACGGAGGGTGACAGTCATTATTTTTTACATTGTTTTTATATTTTAAAAATGATTCATCTATATCATTATCAATTTCACATAGAGAATCAAAAAATTTAAAATTATTTTTAAACTCATCATTTTTAGTTAAAACTGTATTATTGTTTGATGTTGGAGTTGGAGTAGGTGTTGGAGTAGGTGTTGGAGTTGTCTTAGTAGGTTTTTTAATTGCCCATCTATAAACTTTACCATTTTTTAAACAAATACGACTATTTTCAATTTTATTTACTTTTGATTTTGGACATGCAGTTTTAGTAATCACATAATCATTTATATTATTTTTTACAACTGGTGTTGTATTGGGAGACAGCAAAGATACTATAGCAACTGTAGAAACACATACAACACACATTTTAAATAAATATCCTAACTACAGTTTCACAAGGATCTCCGCCATCTTCCCACTCTTGTAGTTCTTCTTCACTCATGTATGAATATCCACCATCATGTGTGTGACAGAATGGGTCACTAATCCAACCTCTATCTATACCACTTTGTAGCCAAATACCAAATTCCTGCTCTTCTGGAGACAGATCTTCCATACCCATATGATTCATATATTTAGTATAGCGCTAAATACTTAAGATGTCAATAGGACCTTTACAAGACATAGAGTGATTAATCGCAGCATTTACTGCAAGTACCGCTCTTTTCCTTGCGTCTTTTTGTTTTTGTGTTGAATACAATGACCCAAGGGCTAAGTCTCCGCCAGATCCCATTGCAAGATAATCTTGTTCATATTGTGTTAGAGACATATCTCCAGCATTATGTTCGTATATTTTTCCACGAACACAGATAATCATTCCAAAGTCTGATGATGTTGAAGTATCTACCCACCAATTTTCATAAAATGTTCTCAGTGCCTTTAAAAATTTACTATACATAAATTTATCAATACTGCCACGACCTTCAAAAATTGGTGGCACAAATAAATGTTTTATTCTATCTCCATCCATAGATCCAGCATATCCAAATAGATATCCTTCTTTTTTCCAAATTTTAGGACTTGAGCAAACATTAATGACATTGTCATCAGAGACACCACGATCTCCAGCCATCCATATTTTATTATTTATTTTATCACGTACAACTGCTATACAAGTCATGGTAGCCTTTCTGATAGTTTATATCAGTATATCAAATTAAAAATATTTTGTCAACTATTACTTTACTTCTTGTCCACATGTTGGACAAGTTTTTATTTTAGTTGATTTAGGCTTCTCAGTCTTATTAGTAGTTATTTCTGATGTTTTTCCTGCACCCTTGAATTTAGGACGACCAAATCCAACTATTGAAACCATTACTCCTGCTTTATTTTTCTTATAGGCACGAAGTTGTTTACAGCATTCTCCACCATTTCTTTGGCTGCCCTTCTTGTTTGAAGAAGTATTTCCTTCAATGCACCAAACAGTTCCGTCTTCATTATCTTCAATAACAATTCCAACATGTGAGATTCTATCAACGCCATCTGATGGAAAATCAAAATAGGCTATATCTCCTGGTTCTGGATCTGCAACATCTCCATCAATCCATGAACCAGCCTTTTTAAATGCCTGTGCACCACCTGGGGTATAAACGGTATTAGGAACCTTTACTCCAGCCTCGTTAGCGCACCAGTTAACAAATGATCCACACCATGGTTGAAAGTTAGCCTTTGTGTAAGCACCGTATTTTGTTTCATTGTCTTTGGGGCCTTCAATATATCCTACTTGAGACTTAGCAACTTGAATAAGACGAGCAGCAGTTCCTTGTGGAGCCTTTTCTGTTGCTGCTGGTACTGGAAAGTCATCTTGTGCCATCGCTTACTCCTTATCCCAATTAGTGTCTACTGGTTGCTCTGCTGGCATTGCACCGTCTGGTTTAGCAGCGAGTCTTGCTCTTACTTCATCTAACTCTGCATCAAGTTTATCTTCTGCCATTCTAATTTCTGAATCTACTTTTTTATTATCCATCTGTGCCTGCATAATATCTTTAGCACCACTCTGTCCAATTAGCAAACCTGCGAGTGTTCCTGTAATAAATGTAGCAACTGATCCAAGCACATTAAAGAACATCTTATCATTTTCTGACTGTGCTCCAATTGGTTGTGTTACAAATATAAGAGCATATAAGATTCCTAATGCTGTAAATAATAAAATTGCTCCAAGTGTACAACCAAGAATAAACTTTAGTCGTGCATCAAGATCCTGCGGTGTTAATCTTTGCTTACTCATCCTGTTTTCCTATCAAGTCTTTTGTACAAGTTCCTGTAGCCTCACACAATGGTGGATTACATTCTGCCTTTTCCCAGTTT
>Ga0315904_10003071_pt1 | contig 25080 bp, 20 predicted proteins | sample LakEriMetagenome_6_FD_203529 | JGI IMG/M metagenome (GOLD analysis project Ga0315904, IMG submission 203529) | Freshwater fungal communities from buoy surface, Lake Erie, Ohio, United States - Buoy 12 MA120 | ecosystem: Environmental > Aquatic > Freshwater > Lake | place: USA: Lake Erie, Ohio... | reverse complement strand
GGTTATCCCAACCGCCGCTGGCCATCATTTTACCATCAAAACTATAGGCTACGCTCTCCACATCGGAGGTATGACCGGGAAGTTTCATGAAGAAACGGTAGCTGGAATCCTGTGCCTGCGCTGCGTTTGCACCGAAGAGCAATACAGGAATCAGCCATTTTAACGCTTTCATAGATGTTCTGTGTTACAAAGCTTGTACCAAACCCGCCAAATTAACGTCAAAATGACGGTAATTACAAGGATAGGTCGAATTGCACTAGCCCTTGTAGAAGATCCATTTACCTAACTCTTTCCAGGTCACCTTTTTACCGTACATGAGAATGCCGGTGCGGTAAATGCGCCCTGCCACCCATACCATACCGAGGAAAGCCATGACGAGCAAACCCATGGAAAGCAGCAATTCCCACCAGGGCACATCAAATCCGCTGCGCACCACCATCACGATGGGAGAAGTGAAGGGAATGATCGACGCCCAGACGGCGGTAGTACTGAAAGGATCGTCGAACACAACACGGCTCGCGATGACCATGGCGAAAATCAAGGGCATCGTCATCGGGAACATGAACTGCTGGGTATCGGTTTCCTGATCCACCGCGGCTCCGATGGCGGCGAGGAAGCTGGCATAGAGCAGGTATCCGCCGAGGAAATAAAAGATGAACAGCCCCCCGATGCGGAAGAATGGCAGTGATTGGAATGCCTGCATGGCGCCGGCAGCTCCTGCCCCATTGGCCGCAGCCTGTTCTCCTGCCATCGACTTGATATCGATGCCGGAAGAAACCAATGTGATGATCAGGAAGCTCAGCAAGATCCAGATGGCGAACTGCGTGAGGGCAACCAGCGCAATGCCGCAAATTTTGCCCAGCATCAGCTGGAAAGGCTTGACCGAAGAGGCCAGGATCTCCACAATACGGTTGGTTTTTTCTTCCTGAACCGAACGCATCACCATGACACCGTACATGAAGATGAAGATGTAAATGATGAAAGACAAGGCGAAACCAATGCCTGCTTTGACTTCGGTACTGGTGTTTTCCAACTTGCCGTCTTCACCCAGGGTGATGGTATTGATGGATGCGGTCGTTCTGAGGCTGTCGAGGAAGCCTTTGCGCAAACCGGCCTGTTTGAGCTGGATATTGTAAAGCGCGGTTTCGATATGGCGTTCCAGGTCTTTTTTCTGCGCCGGACCGGGTACTTCAGACGCCGTGAAGGAGATGCTGTCGGCCTTGCGTCCGTCGCGGTCGCGTATCCACAAAAAGGCGTCTACCTTCCCATCGCCGATCGCTTTGTTTATACTGTCGGCGGGCAGATCGGTGAACTGGAAACGGTAACCTTTCATGCTGTCGAGCTGACGGTTCAGGATACCGGCTTCGTCTCTCACCGAAACAACACTGACATCGTCACCACTGGTATCGCGGGTCATGATGAACCCTATCACCCCGTAAAACAAGCCAATCAGGATGGGCCCGAGGATGGTCATGATAAGGAAGGATTTTTTCTTTACGCGGCTGAAATACTCGCGCTGCAGGATCACCCAAACCGGATTCATGCCATTTCTCCTTTCACTTTCATGACGAAGATATCGTGTACCGAAGGAACAAATTCCTCGAAGGCAATGAGCTCGGTCTGGTTGAGGATATCGTTCAGAAGCTCCCGGTAACTCATGGTTTCCGGAAGGTTGATATGGGCGGCCGGATGGCCGTCGTTGTTCTGACCGGCGGGTTCGGCGGTAATCATGGGAAGATTTGTTTGATAAAGGTCTTTGGTGACGATGCGGTAGCGGCGGCTGCGGAACTGCTTCCGGATATCGCGGATGCTGCCGTCGAGCACTTTTTCGGATTGATGGATGAGGCAGATGGCGTCGCACATTTCCTCCACGCTTTCCATGCGATGGGTTGAAAACAGGATGGTTACACCTTTATCGCGCAGTTCCAGGATTTCCTGTTTGATGATATCGGCATTCACCGGGTCGAATCCGCTGAAAGGTTCATCCAGAATAAGGAACTCGGGTTCGTGGATGACGGTGGCGATGAACTGCACTTTCTGCGCCATGCCCTTGGATAGCTCCTCTACTTTCTTCTTTGCCCAGTCGACCATCTCCAGCTTGCGCAGCCAATGCACGATGCGTTTTTCGGCTTCGGCACCAGAAAGTCCCTTGAGCCGGGCGAAGAATAACAGCTGATCCCATACGGTCATTTTCTTGTACAGACCGCGTTCTTCGGGCATATACCCCATGCGGCGCACATCGTCGGGATGGCCGGGCTTACCGTTGAAGCGCATGGTACCGGTATCGGGTCCGGTGATATGGGTGATGATGCGGATGAGGGTTGTTTTCCCGGCGCCGTTGGGCCCGAGCAAGCCGTACACGCTGCCGCGCGGAATGGACAAGCTTAAGGGTTTGAGCGCTTGCTTGTTCTGGTACGATTTGGAGATGTTCTCCAACTCGAGAAGGAGTTGCATGTTGCGAAAATGGGGCCGCGCGGCGGGAAATGGAGGACGGTTCGACGAAAGGCGGAAAAGGGAACAGGAAAGGCGGCGTTGTCACCTCCTGCAAGCGCCTATCGCTTCTCAGCGACTGCCTGCAGCACCCAACCGGTTCCGCGGTGGTAGATGCCCTCGGAGAGCTTCTGTTCTCCCTCGCGGAGCTCATGGATGGTGAAGTCTTGCAGCAGGCTGCGCAATTCTGCTTCATTGAAGAGCATATCCGGGTCATCCGGGCCACCAACCGCTGGATTGGCTTGCTTGTACTCCGGGTGCTTCTTTCCAAAGGCTTCAAAGTACAATATGCCACCGGGCTTGAGCCAGTTGAGTATGCGCTTGTGGCAGACCAGCATATCGGCCGCAGGAAAATGGGCGTAGACAAGGGCTATGGCATCGAATGAGGCTTCCTTGTACTCCAATTGTTCGGGGCTGCCAATGCGGTAATCCATGTCGACCTTGTGGTGGTCTGCCAATGCCATGGCTTTGCGCCTGCCTTCCACGCTGATGTCGAATGCAAAACTGCGCCACCCGATGGTAGCCGCATAAACGGCGTTGCGGCCTTCGCCTTCGGCTGGAAAAAGAATGCTCCGCCCCTCTCCGGCCGGCAGGTGTTCACGCAGCCATTCAGATGGATCGGTGCCGTAAGCGTAGGCTGCTTCGGCATAGCGTTGGTTCCAAAATTCAGTATTCATGAGTTGCTTGATCCTTGTTATTCCTGGTTGTTTTTAAAAGTCATTAAAAGGGTATAGGCACCGCGTGTCACGTAGCGACCGGGAGGCAATGCTGCGAGCACGGCGCGGCCGGCTCCGGTCTGAACCGTTGTTACAGCCTGCATGCGGTAATGCCCGGGCTGCTCTTCGCGGAACACATAAACCTTCCCTGCATGGCGAACCAATGCTTCTTCGGGCAACACGCTGCCCTCGTTGCGGCCGGTTTCGATGCTGGCATTCAAAAAGGCGCCCGGAGGCAACTGCATAACCGGTTCGGTGATGCGGCAGCGCACCTGTGCCGTGCGTTCGGCACCAATCGCGGGAACGATGGCTTCTACCATACCGTTGAACTTGCGTTCGGCTGCGCCGGATTGCCAAAGGCTAACCGCCTGGTTCAGCGCAAGATGCGGCAAATCTTTCTCGTAAACCTGCAGCACCGCGCGCAGCGCGTTTTGTCCACTTATTTCAAATAGAACATCTGAAGGCGCAACGCGTTTGCCGAGGTTCACATTTACTGCAGTCACTGTGCCGCCCAAAGGCGCCGTGACACCGACTTTGCGGCTCAGGTTGCCTGCGTTGACCTGTGCCGGGTCCAGGCCGGCAAGCCGCAGTTTCTCCGCTGCCGCATTGCGGTTGATCTGTTCATTTTCAACCTGGGCGCGCAGGGCTTCCACTTCGCGCTGGCTGGCCGCTTCCTGCTGCCGGAGCTGGCTGAGGCGCTGCAGTTCCTGCTCTGCGAGCTGCAGACGCGTGCGGGATGCGAGGTAATCCTGACCGAGTTGCACGTATTGCGGGTCAGACAAAACCGCAAGCACTTGCCCCTTGCGCACTACCTGCCCCGGCAATACCAATACTTGTTCCACATATCCGCCGTATACCGCCGAAACACTGGCCCGGTCGCCTGGAAGGTTCTCCAGGGTTCCGGTGCTGTGCAGAAGCAAGGGTAAGCTCGCCGTGCCGGCCGTATCGCTTTGGATGCCGGCATTGGCCAACTGGGTGGCATTGAGCAACACGCGCCAAACGCTGTCGGACTGGGCAGCTTCAGCAAGGGGTTGCTTGTCGGGCGCGGATTGGCATCCGGCGAAGAAGAATACAGCCGCAAAGATGCCGGTGCAGGCCGCGCTCCTGATCCCGGAGCGATGCATATAGGTTTGATTTACTTGGTTTTTCATTGGTTGGAAGATGAATAGAGGTAATGCAATTGCAGGATGGCCTGGTTGATTGCGGCCGTATGGTCGAGAGCTGCAGCGGCTGCGCGCAGCCACTGCTGTTGCAGCATCGACCATTCAGCGAAACGTATACTGCCTTGCCGCCATTGCCATTCTGCCGCTGCTGCAGCTTTGGCGGCTGAAGGAAGGATGCTCTCCTGATAGGTCTGCAATGCCTTGCGGCTGCGCGCGAGTTGTTGCAGGGCTTCCTGTTCAAGGAGGCGCAATTCCCGCGCGCTGCGTTCTTGCCTGTTGCCGGCCAGTTCGATACCGGTTTGTGCTGCGCGGAGGGCACTTTGCTGCGCGCCACCGGGCAATGGAATCGACAGCCCGGCTTGCACAGAAGAGAAAGCGATGTTGCCATTGTACCAACGGTCGTCGGCACCAATGCCGCGGATGCTCTGCCGCGCATATCCGATACTGAGTTCGGGCTGGGTGCGCGCGCGTTCCACAGCCGCCAGGGCGCGGGCGCGTTCGGTTTCAGCCGCAGCGGCCAGATAAGCAGGATGCGCCTGTAACCAATTGGCAGTGTCGCCGAATTTGAATTCAAGCCGCACCTCACCGGCTTCGGGCGTGTAAGCGGTGCGGTTCATGAGGAAATACCGGAAACGGTTTTCCAGACGCTGCAGATCTTGTTGCAGGGCGTCCTTTTCCAGCTCTGCAACACCCGCCTGTTGCATGGCTGCATGGTATTCAAGGGCATCGGTTTCGCCGGCATCGAAGCGCTTCTTTGCCAGCCCAAGCACCCGTTCTGCCAGGCGCTCCGTGCTGTCCCACAGCGCTATCCTGGCGCGCTGCACCCGGATTTCATAAAACAATTGCTGCAATTCGAGGCGCAGGCTGGCTTCAAGAGCTGCCATTTGCCTGAGATTACCTTGTTGCCATTCGGCGAGCAGGTCTTTCCGCGCTTTGTACATCCAGGGAGACGCCAGGCGTTGGTTGAAGTTGAGGCGGTAATCGCGGTAAACACTATTAAGCTGACCCGCTTCAGCCGAAAACTCAAACGGACTCAGCGCATAGGGTTTGCCCAGCGCGAGGGTGCTTTGTTCTGAAGCCAGGCGCTGTTCGATCAATACCAGGTTGTGCTTGCGCATGGAATCGGTGGCTGCATCAATACCGATGGGCGTCTGGGCAACAGCAGTTCCGCCAAAACAAAGCAAGATGATGGCTGCAATGGAGGCCTTATTCAGGCTCACGGAATCCGATTTGGTGCGGAAGAACAGCAGGTACAATGTTGGCAAGAGGAAGAGCGTAAGGAAGGTAGCGAGCAGCAGGCCGCCGATCACAACCGTTGCCAGGGGCCGCTGCACTTCCGCGCCGGCGCCATTGCTCAGCGCCATGGGCAAGAAGCCGAGCGAAGCCACGGCGGCCGTCATGAGCACCGGGCGCAGCCTGGAGCCCGTTCCGCTGACAACGATGCGCGCGGTGTTTTCAATGCCAGCGGCACGCATGCGGTTGAATTCGGCCAGGAGCACGATGCCATTGAGCACTGCCACACCGAAAAGCGCGATGAAACCCACACCGGCACTGATGCTGAAAGGCAGGTCGCGCAGGTACAAGAGGTAAATACCGCCGGTAGCCGAAAGCGGAATGGCGGTGAAGATGAGCAATCCCTGTGCGAGGGAATGAAATGCGAAATAGAGCAAAACGAAGATGAGGGCCAGGGCGATGGGAACGGCAATCATCAGGCGTTGGCTTGCCTGTTGCAGGTTTTCGAAGGTGCCGCCGTAGCGCACGTAATAGCCGGCAGGCATGGGGAGCTTACCGGCAATTTTGCCGCGCAATTCTTCCACAACACCTTGCACATCGCGGCCGCGCACATTGAAGCCAACGATGATGCGCCGCCGTCCTTCCTCCCGCTGGATTTGGTTAGGCCCTTCGCTCACTTCGATATCTGCCAGTTGTTCCAGGGGAATGTATCCGCTGCCCGATGGTATGGGCAACAGACGGATCTGCTCAGGGTCGCGGCGCTGTGCGGAGCCGAGGCGCAGCACCAGGCTGAAGCCGCGTTCGCCTTCGTAAACGGTACCGGCTTGTTTGCCGGCATAGGCAGTGCGGATGGCGTCGTTCACCGTTTCAACCCGAACCCCGTATCGGGCCATGGCTTCGCGCTTGTAGCGGATGGCAACCTGCGGCATGCCGGTGGCCTGTTCGGTATATACATCCACCGCGCCGGGAACAGCCGCTGCCAACAGCGCCAGTTTACCGGCCAAAGCAGCCAGGGTGTCGAGGTCGTCGCCGAAGATCTTGCAAACCACATCCTGCCGCGCGCCGGTCATGAGTTCGTTGAAGCGCATCTGAACAGGATACTGGAACCCGGTGCTGATACCGGGAATTTCGGCCAGCGCCTTGCCCATGGTGTCGGCAAGCTCCGGAAATGTGGAAGCAGAAGTCCACAGTTTCTTGTCTTTCAGAATCACCATGAGGTCGGATGCCTCCATCGGCATCGGGTCAGTCGGCACTTCGCCACTACCGATCTTGGTGACGATTTTCTCCACTTCAGGAAACTTCAGCAGCCGCGCCGCAGCTTGTTGGGTAGCTGCAGTGGTAGCCTGCAGGTTGCTGCCGGTGAGGAGGCGTGTTTCAACGGCAAAGTCACCTTCCTCCAAAGCGGGGATGAACTCACCGCCGAGGCGCGCAGCCAATAACCCCGCTCCCAGCGCCAATACGGCCACGGTTGCGATACTGCGCCGCGGCATGCGCAACACCTGCAGGAGTCGTTGCCGGAAAAAGAGGCTCAAACGATCCGAAAAGCGATCGGCAAAATTGGGTTTGTGTTCTTTACGCAACAGCAAGGCACTCATCATGGGCACCCAGGTGAGCGACAGCACGAAGGCGCCCAGGAGGGCAAAAGCCACGGTCTGCGCCATGGGTTTGAACATCTTCCCTTCGATGCCGGCCAGTGTGAAGATGGGAAGGTATACGATGAGGATAATGATCTGCCCGAACACCGCGCTGTTCATCATCAGCCCTGCGGTATGGCCCACATGGCGGTTCATGGTTTCGCGGTCGGGTTTTCCTCCCCGGGCACCGGGCATCAGGTGCAAGCGGTGCATGCCATGGAGTACGGCTTCGACGATGATGACAGCGCCGTCCACGATCAGGCCGAAGTCAAGTGCGCCCAGGCTCATCAGGTTGCCGCTCACCCCGAACATGTTCATCAGGATGACGGCGAAGAGCATGGACAGCGGGATTACCGATGCCACCAGCAGGCCGGCGCGGATATTTCCGAGGAAAAGTACAAGTATGAAGACCACGATCAGCGCGCCTTCCATCAGGTTGGTCTTCACGGTATCAATGGCATGGCCGACCATTTTGCTGCGGTCGAGGAAGGCTTCGATGATGACACCTTCGGGCAGGGTTGATTTGATTTCTTCGACGCGTTCGCGCACGGCAGACACCACTTCATTGCTGTTGGCGCCTTTGAGCATCATCACCACGGCACCAGCTACTTCGCCTTGGTCGTTATAGGTCATGGCGCCGTAGCGGGTGGCATGGCCTTTCACGACACGGGCCACATCGCGCACCAGCACAGGCCGGCCCTGGCGCGTGGTAACCGGTATCAGGGCGATGTCGGCGCTGTCGCGCAGCAAGGCTTCGGTGCGGATAAAAAACACTTCCGGGCCTTTCTCGATATAGGAGCCTCCGGTATTGCCGTGGTTGGTGGCGAGGGCATCGTAAAGCTCAGCCAGGCTGATGTCCATCGATTGGAGTTGGGCAGGGTCTGCCTGCACATCCCAGGTTTTGAGCCGGCCGCCGAAGCTGCTCACTTCGGCCACGCCGGGCACGGTAAGCAGCTGCCGGCGCACAATCCAGTCCTGCACCGTGCGCAGCTCTTCTGGTCCGTAGTTGCTTTCAAACCCCGGAGCGGGGCGCAAGACGTATTGGTAGATTTCGCCCAGGCCGGTGCTGACGGGGCCGAGCGAAGGCGTTCCGATGCCGGAGGGTATGCGGTCGCGCACTTCCTGCAAGCGCTCGCTTACCTGTTGCCGTGCGGTGAAGATGGGAACATCGTCGTCGAACACAAGGGTGATGAGCGAAAGCCCGAAGCGCGAAAAGCTCCGCATGTGCTTCAGGCCGGGCAGGTTGCCGGTTGCCTGTTCGATGGGAAAGGTGACCAGGCGTTCGATGTCGGCTGCGCCGAAGCTCGGAGCCACGGTAATCACCTGCACCTGGTTGTCGGTGATATCGGGCACGGCGTCGATGGGCAGCCGGCTGGTTTCGTAAATACCCAGGACGGTGAGGCCGAGGGTGAAAAGGGCAATGATGAGTTTGTTGCGGACAGAAAACTCAATGATGCTTTTCAGCATGGTTGGTGTAGATTTAAAATGAATAAAAAGCGCCTTTACCACGGGCGCAGAAAAGAAAACTCAAAAAGCTTAGGCGCGGGTTCGGGGCGGACGCGGCTGCGGGTCCGGATTGCCGTGGCTGCGCAGGTTTTGATCGGCGCAGGCCAAATGCTCCGGCGAACCGGTTTTGTGTTCGGCGTCATCCGCCGGATGATCGGCCAGGGCGAGCAGGCTCATCAGTTTACCGGCAGCGTCCGGCGAGCGGAAGGGCAGGTCATGGTCGGCCGGGTCGCTCTGCTGTTGATCGCTGCCGGGCGTGTAATGCAAGGCAAGGAAGCCTTCGATGCCCAAAGACCAGTTCGCACTGCGGTGTTCCTGATAATGTTGCACCAGCGCAGGCAGGCGCAGCAGTTCGCCGAAAGCGGTCGAACCGATCAGGTGTAACAGAAGCAGGCATATGGCCAGGCGACGGCGCATCGGGCACAAAGGTACGGTGCGGTTTGTTGCCTTATTGTGACCGCGGTCATCTGCCTGTATGAGGTATTGCTGCGGCGCCACTTGCGTGCGCTTTCTCAAATACCAATCAACGCCGGACTTTTCCCATTCGTGGGCGATTTCTCTTCAAACAACGCCGCTGGCAAGCGATTAAAAATAGGTGGCTACCGCAAATGCATATTGCTCTATGAATATCTTCTTGAAAGCACTCAGATTGTTTTGTTCATAGAACAGCAGAAGCGCTTTTTTATAGGCAATGGAATCTACTGTGCGGAAAGAAACGGGGCAATATCCGTGCTGCATAAGCAGGGCGTTGCTCACAATCCTCGCAGTTCTTTTATTGCCATCGGCAAATGGTTGGATATAGGATATCAATAACAGTGTCAACAGGGCTTTTTCGAATACGTTCGAATTTTGATTGATCAGATTGCACATGGCCATGAGCGTTTCCCTGATTTGAAATTCATTGTCCAACGGACTGTAATTGGTACCGGAGATGCCAACCCGTCTGCGGCGAATGTTTCGGTCAATGGGCAGTTCGCGCACCAGTATGGCATGTATGTCTTCAATTCCGGATACAGCAAGTGGTGAGAGGTAGTCTGGATGGGCAATGATGAAGTCGATGGCTTCCTTGTGATTCAGAAGCATTACCGCCTCTTCACGGGTTTTACCCGCTGCCGTTTCCTTCTCCTTCAACAAGCGCTCTGTTTCAAGCAAGGAGTAAGTGTTGCCTTCAATTTGTGAAGATTTCCAACTCAGGTCGATGGCCAGGCGTTCCAGTTCCTGCAAGCGTTCATTTTCCGTCAGGCCTGCGATGTTCAGTTCAAATCGCTTTTGAAGTGTTTGAAGTTGTTCTGACTCTGCGGGATTGAACAATGAACAGTTCGGTAAAACCTTGGCAATGAGTACTAAATTGAAGCCGGGTTGAATATCGCGTTCATCGATTTCACGGCTGAAATAGGCATCCAAATCGACGGGGCAAAGCAATGCATAGGAATCAGAGATCCGGTAACGGGTGGATTTACCTTGTCCGGTCCGGATCAACAGATCGTTTTGCACGAGTTGCGTCAGGATTCTCTTGACGGTAGCAAAGCTGATATCAAGTCCCAGTTCTGATTGGATTTGATTGGAGGAACTATCCGGATGCTTTTCCAGGTAATCCAGGATAGCAGATGTGCGTGGATCCGTCATGATTCAGCGTGTTTCCAGCTCAAAGATACGCGGTTTACGGCTCAAAAACACGCCAACATGAGCCGAATCCGGCATGTGTGTGAGCCGAAATGAGTGCCTCTCGTGGGTAAATTCCCACTATTGCCTTCGTTGGTTCATTGAAAACAACAAGCGGCTTATCGTGTTTTTTGGCGCGCTGCGTGGGAGCCGGATGCCCTTTGGAAGCAGGCACATGGGTGTTTCTGTGGGGCCGCGCCCCGAGACTGGAGGCGCGCAGGCGAAGCCGGAGCGGTGCGCAGCACGGAACCCGGAAGGCGAGGATCAGGCGCCCCGATTAACCTGAATGGCAACGTAACTTTGCGGGGTATGACGCGCAAGAGCATCCTCATCATTCTCGACGGTTTCGGGATCGGGCGGCACGACCACAGCGATGCGGTCTGGCAGGCCCGGACGCCTTTCACCGACAGCCTGAGCGAAAACTATCCGCATACCCGGCTGCTGACGCATGGCGAGTTTGTGGGGCTTCCGGACGGGCAGATGGGCAACAGCGAAGTGGGCCATATGAATATCGGCGCCGGGCGTGTGGTTTGGCAGATGCTGGTGCGCATCAACCGCAGCATCCGCGAGGGAAAGCTGGCGCAGGATCCGGTTTTGCTGGAGGCGATGCGGCGTGTGAAAGCGCAAGGCGGGATGCAAGGCGGGGCCTTGCATCTGCTGGGTTTATTGGGCGATGGCGGCGTGCATGCCTCCAGCGAACATTTGTTTGCGCTCTGTGAAATTGCGAAGCAAGAGGGGCTGGAAAAAGTGTATATCCACGGTTTCCTCGACGGGCGCGATACCGATCCGAAGAGCGGGGAAGGTTTTGTGAAGGAAGTGCTGGCGCGCACGGCCCGTACGCCGGCCAAACTGGTATCGCTCGTGGGGCGCTATTTCGCGATGGACCGCGATAAGCGCTGGGAGCGGGTGAAGAAGGCCTACGACCTGCTGGTTCACGGTAAAGGCGAACCTTGCAGCGACTGGCTGCAGGCCCTGCGCGACAGCTATGCTGCGGGCACGACGGACGAATTCATGGAACCGCTGGTAGCTCCGGGCGGTGAAGGCAGGATCAAGCCGGGCGATGCGGTGGTATTCTTCAATTTCAGGACCGACCGCGGCCGGCAGCTGACGCAAGTGCTGACGCAAACCGATATGCACGAATACGGCATGCATACGCTGCCGCTGGATTATATCACTTTTACCACCTACGACGCCTCGTACAAGGGCGTGAAGGTGTTGTTCGAAGACCAGAACCTGGCGAATACGCTGGGCGAGGTGATCAGCCGTGCCGGATTGAAGCAGTTGCGGGCGGCTGAAACGGAGAAATACCCGCATGTGACCTTCTTTTTCAGCGGCGGCCGGGAAGCTGAATTCCCCGGTGAAGAGCGGGTGCTGGCGGCTTCGCCGAAGGTGGCGACTTACGATTTGCAGCCCGAGATGAGTGCTCCGGAACTGCGCGACCGGCTGCTGGAGAAGATCCGCTCGGAAGCGGCCGATTTCATGTGCATCAATTTTGCCAATCCGGACATGGTGGGGCATACGGGTGTTTTTGAAGCCATCGTGAAGGCGGTGGAAACGGTGGATGCCTGCACGCGCGACCTCGTGACTGCCGGCCTGGAGCACGGCTACGATTTCCTGATCATTGCCGACCATGGCAATGCCGATTTCGCGGTGAACGACGACGGCTCGCCGAATACGGCGCACAGCATGAATCCGGTGCCCTGCTGGCTGGTGAGCAAAGATCTCAGGCCTGTGTTGCACGAGGGGAAACTGGCCGATGTGGCACCTACAATACTGAAAATGATGGGATTGGATCAACCTGCCGAAATGGACGGCATAGCTTTGTTCTGATGCGCAGGCAAACCTTGATATTGCTTAGCGGCCTGCTGCTGTCGGCATCGGCTTGCGAACGCACTCCGGCGGCAAACGGCGCAGGCCCCGGTCGCTGGTTCAATGTCCAGGCTTTCCTGACCTCGGAGAAAGCGGCGCTGAAAGGCATGAACGCGGCGGTGGAAAAGACGGTTCAATGGGGCGATGCAGTGTTCACAGAGCGCCGGGATACCGTGAACTGGGACCGCGAATTCGCGCTGTGGGAGCGGGTGGACCTGAACCGCGCCGAATGGGCGGATGGATGGGATACGACGCTGACGCGCACTGCGGATGGCGGTCGTTTCGAGTTGTACGAAGCCCGGGATGAAAAGACGCCTTTGCAGCGTTTTTCTTTGTTTTACAATGGTAAGGGGGAGCTTCTGGTGATGGAGGCGGACTGGGAGACGGACGAGCTCTTCACGCAGCGTCGCTACCGCCTGGCTTATCAACCGGGGCGCGGTTACAGCGTCAAGGGCGCCTACCGGCACAGCTGGGAGAAGGAACGCGAATTCGAAATCTTCGCTGAAATCCGCAACCCCGCCTTCCTGAACCGGATGAACTAGCAACGGCGGCCCTCCCTTGTGGCCGCCCTGTCTTATCTCCGGATTCTTTCTACCCAAAACGCAAGAACATCCGGAACCTGCGGTCTTTGCGGTCTCTGCGTGTTTTCTTCTTTGCGGTCTCTGCGAGAACCTTGGCTTAGAACTGTTTCACGCAAAGCGCGCAAAGACAGCCTGCCGGCAACATATTCCCGGATACATTTTATAAACCTATGCTTCGGCCAGATTGGGTTCACACGCAAAGCGCGCAAAGACATTTCGAATCTGCTTTCTCTGCGGTCTCTGCGTGTTTTCCCCTTTGCGGTCTCTGCGTGAACCTTAGCTCAGGATTGTTTCTCGCAAAGAGCGCAAAGACATCTGGAATCTGTTCTCTCTGCGGTCTTTGCGTGGTTTCCCCTTTGCGGTCTCTGCGTGAACCTCAGCTTAGGACTGTTTCACGCAAAGAGCGCAAAGACATTTGGAATCTGCTTTCTCTGCGGTCTCTGCGTGTTTTCCCCTTTGCGGTCTCTGCGTGAACCTTGGCTTGGGACTGTTTCACGCAAAGCGCGCAAAGACATTTGGAATCTGTCCTCTCTGCGGTCTTTGCGTGTTTTCCCCTTTGCGGTCTCTGCGTGAACCTTGGTTTAGGACTGTTTCACGCAAAGCGCGCAAAGACAGCCTGCTGGCAACGTGTTCCCGGATACATTCTATAACCCCATGCTTCGGCAAGAATTGGTTCACACGCAAAGTGCGCAAAGACATTGGGAATCTGCTTTCTCTGCGGTCTCTGCGTGTTTTCCCCTTTGCGGTCTCTGCGTGAACTCTTCGGCTTAGGACTGTTTCTCGCAAACCGCGCAAAGGCATTTTTCTATTGGCTTCGTCAAATCGATTTTTACATTCCTGGATTTCAAGGACCCGGCCTTCCCGGGTCGAATATGAACAGGTGCCATGTACGGTCGACCACGAGGGTCGACGCTCTCCTCAATGCCAATTCACCGTCGGCAATTGCCATTTATACCGCCAGCCCAGAACGCGCAGCAGGGCTACAAAGCCCACTGCGCCTACGGTGTTAAGCGTTTCAGGTAACTGGAACCAGGCAAGCAGGAGGTACACGATGCCGCCGGCAAAAGAGGCCGTGGCCACCAGTTCTTTGCGTAAAATGATGGGCACTTCATTGCACAACACATCGCGCAGCAAGCCCCCTACGATCACACTCAACATGCCAAACACCAGCGCTATCGGGCTTGAAAGTCCGCTCTCCAGGCAGAGCCGGATGCCCGAAACCATGAAAAAGCCAATACCCAGCGTATCGGCTGCAAAAATGAGTTTCTTCACGGCCATGAGTTTGTCGCGGAATACCAGGGCTGTCATGACGCCTGCCAGCACGGCTGCGATATAGCGGTAGTCGTCTACCCAACGCAAGGGATAATGCCCGATCAGCAGGTCGCGCAGGGTGCCGCCGCCCAATGCGCCAACGCAGGCCACGAAAGCCACGCCGAAGAGGTCGAGCCGGGCACGGGCGGCCACCATCGTGCCGCTGATGCCGAAAAAGAACACGCCGATGAGGGAAAGGAGATTGCTGTATTCCATGGGGTTGCAGGTTTAGGGGCGGATCAAAACAAAAAGCCCGGCTGTTCAGGCCGGGCTTTCAGGTTTCTTTCCAAGGGGAATTTTTATACCTGTTCAGACATCGCGGCCCGGCATACCACAAAACACATGTGCTTGCTATGCGCACAATGCGTTTGTTTCTGATGCAGGTTGCCACACTGACTAAACATGCTGCAAAATTAGACACGGAAAACGGCTGCAAGCAAGCGATGGCGTGTGTTTTTCGTCGGATTTTTCAAGAGACACAGCGGTGGAAGGGCGTCTTGATCGATGCCCTCATGGTAGCACAGGAAGCCAATCTGCGGCCGTGGTTTTGCCCGCAGAATTGCGAACTTTGCCGGGCATGGAAAACCTGCAGAATTATATCGGAGGCCAGCTTTGCGCAGCACGCACAGGCAAGTGGCTCGACAATGTCTCGCCTGCCAATGGTGCCGTTTACAGCCGCATTCCTGCATCAGACGCACAAGACGTAGCCGCTGCCGTTGAAGCCGCCGAAGCCGCTTTTCCTGCCTGGTCGGGCTGCAAGGCCGAAGACCGCGCGCAATTCCTGCTGCGCATGGCCGATCTGATCGAAGAACAGACAGAGGCCTTTGCCAAGGCAGAGAGCCGCGATTCAGGCAAGCCGCTCGCCCTGGCCCGGCGCATGGATATTCCAAGGGCGCGCGACAACTTCCGTTTCTTCGCTGCCGCTGCCACCCAGTTCGCTTCAGAAAGCCATTACACTTCACCCGAACTGTTCAACTATACCCTGCGGCAGCCTTTGGGGGTCGTGGCCTGTATCAGTCCCTGGAACCTGCCTTTGTACCTCTTCACCTGGAAAATCGCACCGGCACTGGCCGCCGGTTGCTGCGTGGTGGCCAAACCTTCGGAGCTGACGCCCATGACGGCCTTCCTGCTATCGAAAGTGGCCATCGAAGCGGGTTTGCCAGCCGGGGTACTGAACATCGTACACGGCACAGGTCCGGATGCCGGGCAAGCGATGGTGGAGCATCCGCGCATCAAGGCGATCAGCTTCACCGGCGGAACGCGCACCGGGGCTGCCATTGCCGCCATTGCCGCTCCCAGATTCCGCAAACTATCGCTCGAATTGGGCGGCAAGAACCCGACGGTAATTTTTGCCGATGCTGATCTCAATTTGGCATTGGATACTGCCGTGCGCTCTGCCTTCACCAACCAGGGGCAGATTTGCCTGTGCGGCTCGCGCATCCTGATTGAACGTTCCGTATATGCGCATTTCCGCGACGCCCTGGTGGAACGTGTGAAAGCCTTGAAGGTCGGAGACCCGGCCGATCCGGAAACGCAGATCGGAGCGTTGGTCAGCGAGGCGCATCTGGAAAAAGTCGCTTCCTATATCCAGCTGGCGCAGGAAGAAGGCGGAACCCTGCTCTGCGGCGGTGAACGCTTGTCGCCCATTGCCGGCGGTTATTACCTCAGCCCGGCGGTGATTGAAGGCCTGCCCCAGCAATGCCGCACCAATATGGAAGAGATATTCGGTCCGGTGGTCACCTTGCAAGCCTTCGATACCGAGGAAGAGGCGCTGGCCCTTGCCAATGCCACGGAATACGGACTCGCAGCCGGCATCTGGACGCAGGATGTGAACCGTGCGCACCGCGTGGCACACCGCATCCAGATGGGCATCGTGTGGATCAACTGCTGGCTGGAGCGCGATCTGCGCACCCCGTTTGGCGGCGTAAAAAGCAGCGGCGTCGGCCGCGAAGGCGGTTGGGAAGCCATGCGCTTCTTTACCGAACCGAAGAATGTTGCAGTGAAGATTCAGGGGGTGTGATGTTCCTGGAACCCGCGGCCCGGCCATTGAGTAGCCGCCCCTACCGGAGGTAGGGGTATCGAAATGGCCGGGAGTGTTGGTTCTATACGGGAAGCTTGCCCGATTGAATTTTTCGCGGTTTATGTGTCAGCAATGGCGAGTACGGGTTTCCCCGACTGAAAAAGTCAGGGCGAGCGCTCAACCACCGGCACCCGGCGCGTTTCGACTGCTCTCCGCGTTGCTACGAGCGCTCAACGACCGGGGAGTCCAACATATCCGTTTATACACGCGTAAACACTTGTAGCTCAATGGGATGTGCCGGATGTTTGCCGGACGTATTAAGCTATTTTGTCATGAAAACATGGTGTTTTTTCTCTTGGAGTGGACGGGCCCGGATGATTCCGGGTCTGTTCCTTGCCTTTGGCAATGTGTTCTTCTTGCACGGACAGTCCGGCTGGCAACCTGCGCCCGCACCGAATTCGGTCTGCCTGCGCTCCGGGCTCACTTTTCAGGGCGCTTTACTGGCCGGTACCGATGGCCTGGGCGTTTACCGCAGGGAAGCTGCAGGGCGTTGGGTGGCCGAAGAACCGGGCGACAGCATGGGCCAGGTTCGGGCCATGCTCGAATACAATGGCCATGTGTTTGCCATCGGCAGCGATGCCTTGTGGAAACGCAATGCAGACAGCCGCTGGACCAGCATCCTTCCTTTGCCCGATGCCGAATCGGAGTTCCTGAGCATTTGTCAGCATGGCAACAGCTTGTTTCTGGGCTGGACTTACGGCATCCTCCGATCAGATGACAGCGGCCGCAGCTGGAAGGAAAGCGGCGGACAATTGGAAGGCAAGGCCATCCACAACCTCATCAGCTGGCGGAATGACCTGTGGGCCGAAAGCGAAGGCTCCGTTTACCGGAGCGATGCCCAGGGAAAGGTTTGGTATCCGGACAATGACGGTTTGCCTGCCGGATTCCGCGAATTGTCTTTCAGCACGGACGGCGACAGTTTGTTTGTACTCGATGCCCAATACGGCCTTTTTGTCTATGACGATGGCAATTGGCGGCAACTCGATATTCCCGGTGGCGTTCGTGCCATGCTCGCCTACGGCGATGACCTCTATGTGGCCGGTGAAGCCGGGGTTTTCAAACGTGCCGAGCGCCGGGGAGCCTGGCTGCACTTGAACGGACTTCCGGGTTCGGTTCATGCCGCGACGGTGCTGCTGCCCGGCAGTGATGGTGTGTTACTCGGCACCAATCACCAGGGCTTTTGGCGCCTGCCGGACAGCAACGGCTTTGCCATGCAGGAAGAAACAGGCATCCGCAATACGCGGATCAGCAGCATGAGCGCAGTGGACGGCGAATGCTACCTGACGACGCGTTTCGCCGGCGCCCTGCATGCATCTTCCGACAGCGGAAACAACTGGAAAGGGGTGTTCGGCGGAAGATTGCCAGCGGTCGACGGCACCGTGCACCGCAAATCCGGCTTGCTGCATTGGCTGGGCACTTCCGCCGGGCTTTGGTTGAGCCGCGATGGCGCAAAGACCTGGAATGAAATCCCCTTGTTTCGCCGGCAGCGCATCCACGATATTCTTCAGACAGACGACGGCTGGCTCATAGCCGGCATGGCGGGAACGGTGTTCAAAACCAGCGATACCGGTTTGAGCTGGCAATTTGCAGGCAGCGGATTCAGGCGGCCGGGCGTATCGCAGCTGCTGCGTGTGGGACCCGTGCTGTATGCTGCCACTTACGGCGGTTTGTACCAGAGCCGGAACCAGGGCCGTGAATGGCACAAAGTGGACAGCGGTTTACCGGTTTGGGAAGCTGCTGCCCATATCGCTTGCATCGACGGCGTATTGTATCTCAGCACCTTCGAATCCGGCTTGTTCTGGTCGCACGACAGCGGCCGTTCATTCGAACTGTTGCACAATCAGTTTTCAGAATGGAGCGTTGTGAAGCTCGTCGGTTCCGGGAACCTGCTCTTTTGCACCGATGGCGGCAAGGTGTATTTCTCTTCCGATTTGGGCATGAACTGGAAACCGCTCATGCATGGTCTGCCCTATCGCACTGCAATTTCAGATCTCTGCCTCTATGGAAACCATTGCTGGGCGGCAACAGAAGGCAAGGGCCTTTGGCGTTTGCCAATTGCAGCTGCAGCTGTAAAACCCAGGACCGATGAAGTGAAGCTCAACTGCCAAATCTGGCCGGTGCCGGCTTCTGATTTTATCCAGGTCCGAATACAAGGCCCCGGGTTGGATTACCAAATCTGTGATACGAAAGGAAGTGTGTTGCGGACAGGACGGCTCAGCCGGATGGAAACGCGGATTGACCTGCAAGGGCTTCCACAGGCTGCGTATTTATTACGCTGGACTTCAGATGCAGGTTATGGGGTGAGAATGTTTGTCAAAGAATGATCGGTATGCGCGCCGGCTGTGCGCAGACGCTGGTCCGGGCCATGTCTTTTCCCTGCATCGTCTCGAAGGGAATGAATATCGCTGATCATCCTGCCGAACCCGGTTCAGGGCCTGCAGCGAGGGCTATCTGGATTTGTGCCAGGTGGTGATGGCCATGCCAGCCGTACATGGCAATCAGCCAGGCAAGGCTGAAAGTCTTTTGATGCTCCGGATGGAAGAAGGTGCGTGTAAGGAGTTCGGGTTTTTTCAGGCAATCCAGCAGGAGCAGTGACCAGCGCTGATGCAAACCCAGTAAGAGCATGAAAGAGGCTTCATGCGCAAAGCCATAATCCGGGCCTTGAACCCATGCATTTTCATCCCATGGCTTGATAATCGGGTTATCCTCGGTCAATACCAGCTTTGTGCGCACCCAGGCGTTCATGTGCGCATCGGCGAGGTGATGCAGAATCTGCAACACCGTCCAGCTTCCCGGGCGGTATTGGGCTTGCAATCCGTCTTTATCAACTCCGTTGAGCAGTTTCGACAGTTCAGCCGGGAGTTGCTGAATGCGTATCACTTGTTGCAGGAGTGTTTCCAGCGGCCAATCGTTGCGGTCCATTTCAAAGCGACCGATGGGATATTTCACATGTTCCAATGGATCCATGCTTCAAAGATGCGGCATTGATGGATTTCTTTGCGAAAATCATATCGGCATGTAACCTGTATCACCCAATGTTGCGCGTTATAGTTTCTACCTTCGTTTCGCCATGAACGGTGTTCGTGGGAATTAGCTGACGGAAAATAAACACCTCAACAACAACACATAAACCCAACAAAAAATGAAAAAGAACATGGGAACCCTCGACCGCGCCGTGCGCATCATCCTCTCTATTGTCTTCGCCGTACTGTTCTTCACAGGCACAGTAAGCGGCGCATTGGGAATGGTGCTCCTCGTAGCAGGCGGTATCTTCCTCGCGACCTCCCTTATCAGCTTCTGCCCGCTTTACACCATGCTTGGTATCAATACCTGCGGTGTGAAGAAAAACGCATAAGCGAACCCAGCCTGTCATCCACAAAAAAAGCAAGGCCAGACACGACCTTGCTTTTTCTTTGATACGCTGATTTCCGGATCAGGAAACCGGCTTGAAACTTTCAAATGCGTTGCTGCAGTGATTGCAATAGTGCATGCTGCGGCACAAGGTCGGGCCAAAAGGTGTCTTCATGGTTGTATTCCGGCTTCCGCAGAGCGGGCAAGGCACATCGCTGAGCACATCCAATTCGATATAACCATCGTGGCGCGGCGGCGGTGCCAAACCGTGTTTATGCAAGGCGGCCAGACCGGCTTCGCTGATCATATTGCTGTTCCAGGCCACATCGAAACTGGTGTATACTTTCACATTTCTCCATCCTGCCAGTTTGAGTCGGTCTTCCACCAATTGCTCCATAATCTTCAGTGCAGGGCAACCGGAGAAAGTCGGTGTCAACTTCACTTCAACCGCATCTTCGGCCGGGGTACTGACACCGGTAACGATACCGAGATCAACGATGGAAAGCGTCGGTATTTCGGGATCCAATACCTCTTGCAATGCGTCCCATATTTCGGGATGCAGATGTCTGGTATCCCGTGTGCTTACCATTCTGCTGCCGGATCGATCCGGAAAACTTCGGTCATTTCATCCAGCAAAGGCTGGAGGTATTCGGTATGGCTGCCATAACGCCCACCATAGGCGCTGGTATCGTCGAACTGATCGGGCAAGCGAAGTCCGGCAGATTCAATCACCGGACGGATGGCTTCAATCCACTTGTTACGCAAGGCCAATTCACCCGGGAAGATGCCTGCTTCGATGAGCTCTGCTTCGTACGGGCCCGGTTCGAAAATGCCCAAGGCCATCGGGAAGCAACTGTTCAAGGTGTCCTGCATCCGGCCATGGCTTTCGGATCCGCCTTTGCCAAGCTGCTTCACCCATACATCGGCATGCATCACGTGGTACTTGATTTCCCCGCGGAACTTGCGCGCAACCTGTGCCAGGGGCTCAAAGCTGCTCTGGGCCAACATGTCGAAACGGATTTGCTCGGCGCGGTCGAATAGGAAATGGCGCAGCAGAGAGAAATCGTATTCGCCGATGGGAATTTCAACCAGATGGCAACAATGAAACTGTTCTGCATTGCGCATGAATGCCACAGTATCCGGCTCGCCTTCTCCCAGTTCGTGTAAGATTTCGTACAGGGCCTGTGCCTGACCTATCTTGTCTTGCGCCATGCTGCTGAATGCGATATCTTCTTCCAGGATCGGCCCCAGACCGGTCCATTCGCTGTTCCGGTGGCCAAGAATCAACTGGTCATCGGCCATTTTATACAACAGCTCTTTGAGCGCGAGAACGTGTTTTTCGGTGTATTCCATCTTTTATGCCTCCTGTCTCTCCTTGTATGCCTGAATGCGGTCCATCACCTTATACGACTCCGCTTCGCGGTGCAGTTTCGCCGGAGTGGTTTCGAAAATGTCGGCATCTTCGTATTCCGTAACAAAGACATCGCGGGTGCGCACAACCCACAGGTTAACGCACTGACCGCGGCGGCTGTATTGCTCTTTGGCAAACACCATGGCCAGCTCTGCGTTTGGTGCGTGGACGATGCCGACATGGGAATGCTGTTGCCCGCGCTTCTTCTGGTGAAACACTTCATAGGTTTCGAACTGATCCAGTTGATCGAGCGGTTGGAATTCTTTTTCCTGATCGATGCGTGCGCGGGTGACACGGGGGTCGAGCGATTGTATAATCATGGTGTTATGATGAATCTCTGTGTAAATCGGCGGCCTGCCGTTTGCATGCCGAGGGTGTACATTCCGGCCGGTAAACCTTGCAGTTCCAAGCTTTCACGACCGCTAAAAGATGCCAGTTGCTTTTCCAATACGAGGCGCCCACTGAGGTCGTGCAATTGTAGTTGCGCCGCTTCATTCATCGGTGTACCGCTAATGAAAACGCGGTCGTGCGCCGGGTTCGGATAAACGCTCCAATGCTCGGGGGATGCAGTTTCTACTGAGGTTGCCCAAGGACTCAGATGCAATTCATCTACCACCCAGTAGTTACCCGGCTTTGAGGAAGAACCCTCTGCATTTCCCAGATAAAGGATAACCGTTGCGCTGTCGGGGATTCCACTGAAGAGCGGATCGTATTGCACATCCGCTGAAAACAGCCGGTAATCCGTATGATTGGCACCTCCTACCCAGATGGCGTTTCCCACCAGGTTGCCCTGGTAGAACAGGTTCAGTTCGGCGGTCGGGGTATCGCCCTGGCTTTGCAGGTAACTGTAGCCCCTGAACGAAGCGGGCCTGGTATTGACGGGGAAAGAAGGAATGAAGGCATCGCCAAATGCATCGGATGTTGAAGCGGTACTGATCAGCCAAGAAGCCAGGGTATCGGTCATTCCATTGTATTGCCAAAGGCCGGTTTCAAGGCGCAGTGCGTAATTGCCGTTGAAAGGCGCGGAATGAATCTTCACCAGATCCACGGAATTACCCGGCGAGCTGTACATGCGGTCGGTGCCTGAAAAGCGTTCGGGTTCGACGATTATCATGCTGTCCCAAACTTCCATTCTGTTATTCGGAAGCTGGGTCGACATGCTGTTTCCGGCGAGGAGGAGGGTGATATCATCCACTTCCAGCCAACCCATTCCGGCTCCCAATTTGCCTGTCAGGTTGCTGCTCAGCCAGATGAACCCTGAATCGCAGGGAGCGGAGGCAAAGCTTCCGTTGGGAATGGCAAGCGATTGAAAAGCCGGGGCACTTCCGCTGAAGGTATACTGCACCAGGTCTATGAGGAAGCCGTTGTCGGTGAAACCGACGAGCACCCTGCCGGTATCGCCGTTGATCAGATTCCAGCGCATGCGCAGACGGATGCTGTCAGGAACCATGTTGATGGCAAAAGCGGGACCGGGAGCGCCGGGACCGGCATTGATATTGAAATCGGCCAGTGCCAGCCAGGAAGGCAAGCTGCCGGCTGCATGTTCGATGCGGGCAGCGAAACCGGTTCCTGCGGCTTTGCGTGTCACGTTGCCTTCCGTCTGCCAGCCGCGCAAACTGAAAACCTCGTCGGTGCGCCAGTTTTCAAAACCAGAATTGGGGATCTGTGCTCCCAGAGCTGAAACCAGCAACAGGGCCGGAGCAAGTGCGATATTCCTTAAGTGCATGGCTATTGGTCTGTCCGCTTGCGCGGAGGTTGCCTGCTCAGGCGAGCGGGGTTACATATTCGACGCCCTGGCCGAGGATGGCACGGCGAACCCAACGGTGGCGTTCTTCAGCGGTGCGGCGCACGGCAAGGCGTTCAGCATTGCACGGACCATCGCCGTTGATTACGCGTTTGAACTCATTCCAGTCGGGTTCGGTGTATTCCCATTTGCCGGTTTGATCGTTCTTGCGCAGGTTGGAGTCAGGAATCTGCAGGCCGAGATCCCAGATCTTGGGCACATACATGTTCATGAATTGCTGGCGCATGTCGTCGTTGGAAGCCATTTTCACTTTCCAGCGCATCAGTATTTCGCCGTGAACAGAGGCTTTATCCGGCGGACCGAAGAAATGCATGATGGGCGGCCACCAGCGGGTCAGGGCTTCCTGTACCATCTGGCGCTGCACTTTGGTTCCCGTCGCGAGGAAAACCACATTGTCATGCCCGTATTTCAGGTGAAAAGACTCTTCAGCGCATATCCGGTCAAGTGCCCTGCAATAAGGGCCGTAGCTGCCTTTTGAGTTGGTTACCTGGTTGATAATAGCACCGGCATCGATGAGCCAGGCAATCACAGCGCTGTCGGCCCAGGTTGGTGCCGGGTAATTGAACACATTGGAATATTTCGATTTGCCGCTGATGAGGTCGTTGATCATCGCTTCGCGGCTCTTGCCGAGGGTTTCGGCTGCTGCATACAAGAGCTGGGCATGGCCCACTTCGTCTTGCACCTTGGCCATGAGCGCCAGTTTGCGGCGGAAGCCGGGCGCGCGTGTGATCCATGTTCCTTCGGGAAGTGAACCGATAATTTCAGAATGGGCATGCTGTTCGATCATGCGGATCAACTGCTTGCGGTATTCTTTGGGCATCCAGTCGTGGGGCTCGATTTTGTCGCCCTGCGCAATGCGCGCCTCGAATGCGGCAAGTTTTTCCATATCCTCGCCTTCGAGGATGCTGTGCTGCTGGTTCGGGTCTATGTATGCGTTTCCGTACATGGTAGTATGTTTTTCGTTTGGGTGTTATGCTTGTGTGTCTTTGCGCAGTCCGCTCAGAATAAACTGGGTAAGTTTGTCTGCGATTTGTTCGGGTGTCATGTCGCCGTTGGGGCGGTACCATTCCACCACCCAGTTCAGGGAGGCGAGGATGGTAAGTACAGCGAATTTGTTGTCAACTTCATTGAAAAGCCCTTCCTCTTCTCCATTGCGGAGGATAAGTCGGAAATGGTTTTCGTAATCGTCACGTAATTTCTTGAAAGCTGCAAGTGAAGGCTCGCTCAAGTGCCGCCATTCGTGCACGAACACGTGGCTGGCATCCAGGTTCTCTGTCAGGATGCGGATGTGGGCACGGACGGCCATTCCGAGGCGTTCACCGGCATTGAAGTAGATATCGTTTACCTCGGCCATCGCATTTAAATAAGAGCGACCCATCCCAAAGCAGATTTCCTTCAGGATATCTTCCTTGCTATCCACGTAATGATAGAGGCTGGCTGCTTCGATGTCCATCGCTGTCGCCAGGTCGCGCATGGAGGTGCCGGGATAACCGTTTTCCCGCATCAGACGGGCGGCGGCACGCATGAGCGTCTCCCTTCGGTTAGTGTTCTCCATGGCGCTTAACTAACATTCGTTAGTGCAAGTATAAACGGGAGAAAACGAAAAAGCAAACGCTGGTATCCTGACCCTTGTCAGGATGTTTATCTGGGGCCGCGAATTAAAAAATCATCATGATGCTCAAAAGCCCATTCCCGATAGCTATCGTGTCGGGAGTTTCGAGGATGAGACAACAGATTGGTTCGGACGCCGGGAGGATATGATGAGACAACGAATCTGAAAGGAATGGTGTGTTGTTGGAAGGATGTGTGAGGGGTTGGGAAGGATTAGGGCGGGTGATTCCACCTTTGGGGAAACGGAAATTCCAGATTAGTCGGAAGCCTCCACTATATACGGCAGGTTCCAAGCCTTACTGACGAACAAACCGAACATGTGTTCAACTTTCTGATTTCCGCTGTAGCGGCGGTTGGTGAGGTAACAGAATTCTCCCAGATAATTCCGGAGGTAGCGTGAACTCACGAAATGGTGGATGCCTTCCAGGTTGCGCCTGGCATTGACTATCATAATCTCCGTGTAGCGCAATCTGCCTATATAGCGGTCATCCTCGAACCAGGGGCGGGGACGCTTGTCGAGGCTGCGGATGCGGATATTCATTCCGGCCGGAAGCTCTTCAGGTGTCAGCGGCGTGGTTTTCCTTGGAACAGGATGGTGGTGGTTGTAGGGCAGGTCTTTCAGTGATTCCGGCAGCATCGAAATCAGTCGCAAACGCCC
>Ga0315904_10003068_pt1 | contig 25097 bp, 37 predicted proteins | sample LakEriMetagenome_6_FD_203529 | JGI IMG/M metagenome (GOLD analysis project Ga0315904, IMG submission 203529) | Freshwater fungal communities from buoy surface, Lake Erie, Ohio, United States - Buoy 12 MA120 | ecosystem: Environmental > Aquatic > Freshwater > Lake | place: USA: Lake Erie, Ohio... | reverse complement strand
GCTCCAGCAGGGATGCTGACGCTCACCGTCGGAGATGGCGGCTGGGATGATCTGCGCGTCCTACCTTGTCGTATCAGATAGCGCGCGGCAGTCGCAGGATCGGCGGCCAGTGCTCGATCTGTGGCGTCATCTCGCGCGTCTGGATGATTGAGCTGCAGATTCCTACAGGCTCCACAGATGCCATCGTGGTAGATGGCGACGCCATTTGTAGAATATGCCTGCTGCTCTTAATAGATGAGAGCGGCGAGCCGTCCTGAGAGGCGGCCTCTGTCCAGCCTGAGTCACCTCCACTCAGGCTGGACTCCATCCCTCCAGACCAAATGTTACAGCCATTCACGCTCAAAATAGGCACGCAACAGCCGTTGCGCAACGGCGCAGACCTGTTGTATGATGTACCAGTCAGGCAGGACACAGCCGCTAGGCTGGACTGACAGGAGGTAAAAAATGGCAAAGCTACGCAGCGAAAAAGATTTCGGCTCCAGCCGCTACGGATTTGGTGGCGTGCGTACCTACCTCACAAAGGCGATGCGCATTCGCGCAGAGCGTGCGCTCCTACGCGCTGCTAATGAGGCTGGTATGACGGCTGCTGATTTCCGAGCATTCTCGGAATCAAAGGCTGGCCGCTGGTACGGCGACCATTTCATCTCGCGCAACGGTCTGACGCTGACGCTTAAGGGTCGTCGGACAATCGATCTCGCGCGAGAATATATCGCAGTGGAGGTGCGCTAATGAGCACGGCAGTAAGCAGCACAGGTCTGTACCAGTATGTGGTAAAGCAGGGAGACAGGCTCTGCGTGGATTGCATCGCTGGCACGATTGAGACCAATGCAGGGATGACGCGCGCTGACTGGATTCCGGCAGAGCTCTGCAATTTTGATTCCGAGCATTGCGATTCCTGCGACTGCGTGCCAGCCGCTGAGATCGGTAAGGTGCTCGCGTGAGAGAGGCAATCAGGATCGGCCTCATCAGAGGCGTAATTATTGCAGCCTATGCGCTGCTCGGATATTTGATCGCGTATATCGCGATGGGAGGTAGGGTGCTATGAGACTCAATCGATCAGGTACGCCAAAGAAAATTGCAAAGGTAATGCCGGTCTCTGACTACCAGAGGCTAGAGCGTCTCGCCTATCAGCAGCAGCGCTATCTGGCGACGCTGATTGCAGCGCTAGTCGTCATCGTTATCGGACTGCTCGTGCGAGCGATCCGATGACGCACGGCGTAGCAGACCTCTGCAGTCCAGGAGATATCAGAGGGATCGGCAAATCACGGCCGTGCTCTCGCGTGCTGATGTGTGGCAAATGTGATCGACCGCTGGTCGCAAATCCTGCGACCTGTGGCGAATGCAGCTACTGCATCCGGCTCGCCGAGCGCCGCAATGCGCGTCGCAGCAGCCGATCGGAGGTCGCCTATGCCTCTCTATGACTACCGCTGTGGCAAATGCGGAGCCGTCGTAGAGATGCTGGCTCCTGCTGATGGCCGTAAAGCGCTCCGCCACGATGTGGACGGCGGCAAATTGTGGCGGCAGATTAGCGCTCCTACCGTCGTCTACAAAGGCGATGGATGGGCGAAAAAAGATCGTAGGGATGGAGGCAAAGCGTGAAAACATACAAGCTGATCCGAGCGAAGCAGCGCTCTCCTGAGTGGCTGGCGCTGCGCCAGATGGGAATCACGGCGACCGATGCGGCAGTGATTGCAAATCAGTCGCCATATAAAACGCCATACGCGCTCTGGTCGTACAAAACAGGCCGAGCGGTAGAGCCGCCGGTCGGAGAGGCGGCGCTGCGTGGCACGATCCTAGAGCCAGCAGTCGCGGCCTGGTACGAGCAGACGCACGGCGTGAAGCTGCGTGAGTCGCACGGTGTGGTGGTGCTCAAGCGCTCACCCTGGGCGATGGCGTCGCTCGATCGGACCATCGTGGGATCACGCGGCATCGTAGAGATTAAAACGAGCGCCAGTCCACGATGGCTAATGGGAATTCCAAATGAGGTCCAGGCACAGGTGCAGTGGCAGATGCTTATTACAGATGCTCCCTGGTGCGATGTGGTCGCGCTGCTCGGCGGTCTCAAATTTGAGGTCACGCGCGTAGAGCGCGATCGCAAATACCAGGCGCTGCTATTCCTGAAATGTGAGGAATGGCGAAATCGTCACATCATTGACGATGTGCCACCGGCAGTCGTCGGAGAGGATAGCGCCATCTACGCAGAGGTAGTGCCACAGACCAATGAGGAATGGACACAGGCTGACGGCGGCCTAGAGCGCATCGCCAGCCTCTACTCAGAAAAGGTCTATGAGGCGAAGCTGCTAGATACCGAGATCGCGGATCTCGCGATGCAGATCAAAGAGGCGATCGGCGATCGACAGGGAGTGATCGGCGCAGGCTGGTCAGCTACCTGGCGACAGAATAAATCCGGCCGTAAGGTGGATTGGTCTCGGCTCGCAGCAGAGCAGGCAATCAGCGCGGATACCGTAAATGCGTACACGCTGGAGACTCCAGGTGCGCGGGTATTTAAGTTTAAGCAGGAGGCACAAGGTGAGTAACGCAGCAGAAATCGCAAAAGCGCTACAGGCTCCATTCGCTCCAGAGGATCTCAAGCAGCGTCCAGGACGCGGCGGCCTGACCTTTACCTACGCAGACGCGCGTGCAGTCGCTCAACGGCTGGACGATGTGCTCGGCTGCGATGGCTGGTCATTTGAGGTCTCAGTCGCAGATGCAGCACGCTCGGTCGTAAAAGGATCACTCGCGTTGCGCATTGATGGCAAGAGCGTCATTAGAGAGGATGTTGGCTATCCGAATAGCGCACAGGACGATGAGCCGCTCAAGAGCGCGGCGTCAGATGCGTTGCGCCGGTGCGCGGCACAGAGCGGCGTGGGCCGTAGCTTGTACTCTCCTGATCGATCTAGCGTCGCGCCAGTGGCACAAATGCGCCACGCTGCGCCACGATTAGTGCCACAAGAGATCCAAGATCCAGTCACGCCAATTGCGGCGCGCGTAGAGGCTCTAGCAGCCGATTTCACTGACCGTAAGCAGGCCGCCGAGATGATCGGCGCGCTCGTAGGCGGCGCAGGTGGAGCCTGTCCAAAGCACGGCACAGGATGGACGCAGCGTCCAGGCGGCGTCTCTAAGGCGAGCGGTAAGGCATACCAGCCATTCTGGACCTGTACTGAAAAGGACGCAGCAGGATTCTGCAAAAATAAACCGAGCATCCAGTGGCTCAAGGAAAATCCGATCGGCGCTCCAGCAGCGCCAAAACAGGATGCATCGTCCTATGACGACATTCCATTCTAGAGATTGAGGGAGGTAACAAATGGCAGCACGATTTATTAAGGTCTACACAGCCATTGCACGCGATGAGAAAATTGCCGAGCTGAGTAACGATGCAGCGCGATGGGCATTTATTGCGATCCTGGCTGCTGCTAAAGAGCAGCGACCAGCAGGATCATTTAGCAGCCGTAAGCATCTAGAGGCCTGCGTCTCAGGCACGGTGGCAAAGCATATTGCCGAGCTGCTGCGCTCTGGTCTCCTGGCGATGGACGGCGATCGAATTGGTATTAAGGCGTGGGCGCGCTGGCAGGTAGATCCGACGACGGCCGAGCGCAGCGCACGCTGGCGCGCAACGCACACGCAACGGTCAGAGACCGTGACGATCACGGCTAGAGACAGGGAGACAGGGAAACAGGGATATAGAGAGACAGAGAGATTTAATAGTAAATCTATTAAAGCGCCTCAATCCATTTCTGAAATTCTAGGAGGTGCAAAATGAGTCCGACCTGGAGCGCAGAGGGAATCCGGCAGGAGTCCACAGGCTGGCGAGACGCCTGGATCAGCCAGCGTCACCGCGCGTGGGGATGGGATTGCGCGGCGACTGACATTGATGGGATTGGTACACAGGATGTGCTGAAGGCAGATACATTCCTGGAGTATTACCATTATCAGCCAGTGGCTCTATTCGAATACAAGACCTATGGGAGCCTGGAGCAGCTCGGCCTGGATAAGGTCAAGCGCGATCACGAGCCAGTAAAGCGGCTGGCGACGATGGCTGGTATCCCATCGTTTATCGTCGGATACGACTCACAGGCGGTGCAATTCCAGGTGCATCCCACAAATCAGGTGGCGCAGGATTTCGCAGTCGGAGAATGGAAATTCGGCGACCTCCCACGCACAATGTCAGAGGAGCGCTATGTGGGTCTGCTCTACCGGCTGCGTGGGATTAAGATGCCAGAGGATCTGCGCAACAGGCTGGCAGAGGCGTCATACCATCGCACGATGGGCGATAGCGTGGAGGTAGAGAATGACTAGCATTGCGATTATCGGTCCACAGGGTAGCGGCAAATCTACGCTCGCCGAGATGCTCGTAGAGCACCGTGGCTATGTGCGGATGGGCATCGCCGATCCGATCAAATCACTGGTCAGGAATGTCTATGGCGACATTGCCAAAGATCATCCGATCACCGTACGCAATTACGGTGGACCGCACGAGACCACTGGCCGCGAGCTGCTGCAGGATATTGGTGCGGCGATGCGAGAGGTGGATCTCGATTTCTGGCTGCGTCAGGTACGCCTGCGCTACCTAGAGGCGGCGCGTGCCGGTATGTTTATTGTCCTGGACGATGTGCGGCTGGACCGTGAGGCTGAGTACCTGCGCCATATAGATCCCTATCTGGTCGTGGTACGCGTCTCTGCGCATTCAGCGCGCCGCTCGGAGCGGATCGGTAGGCTGATCTCACCGTCGGATGTGACTGAGACTGGCTGGAGCCAGTGCGAGCCAGATTTTATTATTGATACGACAGACCTGACGCCAGAGCAGGCGTATCGCACGCTCACAGACTGGCTGGAGGCTCCGCGATGAGCTTTGCATCGCTGCAGGTGCTAGGCGACCTGCTCGGCTATCACTATGACGCGCTGATCTCTTTGCCAGACGCGTCCTGGATGCTGGTAATGCGCGACTCTATGGACGCAGAGATAGTATTTGTGGCAGAGTCTCCAGAGGCGGCAGTCACTAAGGCTGTTGCGAGGATGAGTCTGCTAGTAGAAGGGAGACCAGAATAATGGCCGCACAGGTATTAGGTCAGATCGAATGGGAGACCGAGGATGGCGTCGTGCCTCTCGTATTCCGCACAATCCAGTACGAGAATGGGAATACCGGCGTAGAGGCCGTAGACGCAGAGACTGGTGAGGCGTGGGGTGTGCTCTCAGTCAATCCATCGCCGATGCAGGCGCGTCCTGCCGCTGGATCGTTTTACCTGAAGGATTGGTCTGAAAATGCGGATCTTGCAGCGCGATTTATTGAGCTTGGAGTCACCGAGGCTGATGCAGAGCAGACGCTCGCCTGTGGCTATGAGGTCGCGGTGCTGCACAGGATCGTCGCGTGACATTTGAGGCGCTCGGAATCATTCTGGCGTGCGGTCACGGAATCCTAGCAACAATGGTGCTCGCCTCTGCACCGTCGCTGCTAAAAGCAAAGGCGACCGGCGCGCTGATCTTTGTGCTGGCGCTGACTGTTAGCACGGTTATCTATTTGCTAAAGGCAGCCATCTAATGGCAGGCGTAAAGGCAAAGCGTGGAGGTCCATCGCTGCGACCTGTCTGGACGGTTACTGACTGCAGCGAATGTGGTCAGCAGATCGACTACACAGATCCAAAGCGGCTCGCCTTCCCTGCCGTGCGCGTGCAGGTCATTACCTTTACCGGCGCTAAGGGATCGTCTCGCCTGCAGTGGCGACATAAAGGCTGCGTCAAATGAGCCGCATTGAGCGCGCAGCTCCATTCCTAGATGACGGCGCAATCGTCGTGCAGGATGGCGCTGTGTGCGTGGTAGAAGATCCGCGATTCCTGTCGCGGCCGTGGGCTGTGCTCTGGATTGATTATCCAGGCGTGGTCGCTCCTGACGGATGGTTCTTTCTCAAAGAGGATATCGGCAATCGTAAAACAATTCTGGATTGTCTCAAGCACGGCATCTTGGAGGTGCGCGGTGGACCGCACATCCTGAGCGATGGAGGGTGCGCACGCCTAGCGCGCGTCCTGCCGGAATGAGTCATATGAGCGATGCCGATATCGATCTGCAGAATGCAGTGAAGGCGAAGCGCGGTAAGCGCGCACGCAATAAGGGTCATTCTTTTGAGCGTGAGGTCGCTGAAAAAATTGGTGGAGTGCGCGTAGGTCAGTACGGCGGAAAAACAGATGTGCAGTCAGACTGGATTGCCATCCAGTGCAAGGTAGGTAACGGCTCCTACTCAGAGCGCTACGACGGCTGGCTCCGATCTGTCAAAGGTAATGCGGCGCAGATCTCTGCGCTGGTCGTCGGAGATGCTCCAGGTCCAGGCACGCGTCGTCGCACGATGATCGTCCTAGATTTTGAGGATTTCTGTAAGCTGCTTAACGGTAACGAATGATTAGTCTGCTGCTCTCTCTGGTACTAGCAGGCTCAAGCGGCCTGACGCCAGAGACTCCGAGCGGCGTGCCGGTCAGCGGCGTGGCTACCTGGTACGGCAGTACCAATCCTAAAGGCGAAAAATACTGCGTAGGCGGCTACAAGCACACCTGTTCACCATATAAATCTAAGGCTGAAGGTGGCAGAGGCGGCGAGCTGATTATGTATGCAGCAGTCCCACGCTGGCGCTGGGGAGATAAACCGTTTACACTGCGCGTCTGTCGTAAGGATGATCCGACGCGGTGCGTCATTGTGGTCGCTCGCGACTCTTGTGGACGATGTAGGGAGGATATTAAAAAGAGATGGACATCACGCAGCCTAGCGATCGATCTCAGTCCAACAGCGTTCAGCCGGCTGGCTCTATTGTCACGCGGCGTCGTGGCGGTCGTCATCTCCGATTGGCCGCCAGCGGATCTCTCACTCACGATTTCAGAGTCGCGATCCAGGAGCTGGCCGAAAGGCGGCAGGTAAGCATTAACAGGCTCTGGGATTACGCAGCCGATTACGGTAAGAGCACACACTGGATGCGAGAGCGCTACTACGGTGGCACTAATGTCACGCTCTCCGATCTGGAATTTGTCCACTCAGTCTGTCTCGGTATCCTCAATCCCAATCTAAAGCGCGCAGAGATCTCGCCTGAGTCTCCTGCAATGGTCGTGGTCTATCGCGATGCTGTGGAGGCGATGTGCCGCTCCTGTGCCGGTGTGGATGTACCACGCGCTAAACAGTCGTGCTGGGATCAGACCTGTCCACTGCGTCCTGTCTCACCGCTACCCTTTGGCACACAGCGTAATGATCCACTAACAGCGGATGATGTGCGCTAGTATCTGCCTCTGCTCTCGTGCCTAGCGCCGAGAGCCTCTGGCCGCTGCTGGTGTCCTCCTAGCAGCGGCCACTAATTATCTTGGACGACTAGCGGAGGGATCAGATGACGCGGCCAGATCGATATGCAGCGCTAGAGTCCTGGATCGCAGAGACACAGCGCGTGCTCGGTCTCCTAGAGTGGACGATCACCGTCTCACGAGACGCCAGCGACCTAGAGGCGTGGGCAGACATTGCGCCACATAGTCAAGCTGCAACAGCCGAGCTGCGACTCTCTGCCGATTTCTGGCGTCAGTCTGTAGATAAACAGCGCGAGATCCTCTCCCACGAGATGATGCACCTGATTACCTGCCGCGCCGATCAGACCGTAGAAGCGCTAGAGGATGCGCTCGGCTCTCTCGCGTGGGCGACCTTTGAGCCACAGTATGAGAATGCTGCAGAGCGTGCAGTAGATCGACTATGCCGAATCATCCTGCCACTGCTACCTCCATTGAGATTGCCTAAAGCGTAATGCCATTCGCGCGCGCCTGTCTGGACTGCGACCGGCTGACGACCAATGGCAATCGCTGCGAGACCTGCGCTCCTAAAGCTGCGAGCAGGTGGGCGAATATGCGTGGACCATCTCCCTATGCTGATCCGGCCTGGCGTCGCCTTAGCGCTCTCAAGCGTAAACAGACTCCATATTGCGAGATCTGTGGGACGACTAACAGCCTAGAGAATCCACTAACTGCTGACCACATCCAGCCGCTGAGTAAAGGTGGCGCGCTGCTCGTGCCACTGCACGCCTTACGGACGCTCTGCCGTCGCTGCCACGGAAAGATCACGCGTCATAGGTAGTGCCATCAAATTTGAGATGATACGCTTAGTGGCGTATCCAGCGCCGAGTCACTTACACGCGTAGTCAGGTTATTAGGGTGGGGAGTGTTACAAGATGCCAGGACCTGCAAGGATTCCAAATGAGATTAAGGCGCGGCGCGGCACGCTGCGTAAGGATCGCGCGCCTGTTGTGCAGCTACAGACCAGCCTGCCAAAGATCGCTGATGAGGATTTGCCAGCCGGTCTCGGACCAATTGCGTCTGAGTCGTGGCGTCGCATCGTAGGTCACGCAGGATCGTGGATTGCGTCCAGTGATCGCGAAGCGCTGGAGATGCTTTGTAAGGCAATCGAATTCCACGCAGACCTGAGTGCTAGGATCAATGCAGATGGACCAGTCCTGTTTACAGATAAAGGCTACGCCTATCCGCATCCTGCCGTGGGGATGCGATCTACAGCGGAGGACAGCATCAGAAAATGGATGAATCATCTCGGCCTCACTCCAGCGGATCGCGCAAAGCTCGGAATCGCAATGGTAGAGAGCCAGTCAAAACTGGACGCATTCAGGGATCGCCTGTCCAGGAAGGCTGGCCACCGCGCTGGCTGACGCCTACTAGCGAAGGCGACCTGTCGCGCTCTCTAGGAGATGAGGTCGCTGATTTTGCAGAGGCGCTGATCCCTATCGCTAAGGATTCCCTAGCAGGTAAGAGCGGTGAGCCGCTCCAGATCCGGCACTGGCAGCGCGAGCTGCTGCGCCATATGCTCGCCTGCAGAGAGGATGGCACATTCGCGCATCGTTTTTATCTTGCAGGTATTGCGCGTAAAAATGGTAAATCGTCTCTCGCCTCAATCCTGCCAATTTATTTCGGACTCTTTGGCGACCAGGGTGGAGAGATCTACGGCGCGGCGTCTACGAGAGAGCAGGCGTCGCTGGTTATGTCGCACGCGCGCAGAGCCGTGGAGATGACGCCAGACCTAGCAGACCAGATTAAGGTCTACCGCAACGCGCTGGAATTTAAGACCACAGGCACGGTCTATAAGGCGATCGCAGCAGAGGCGTACAGCAGCGAAGGTCTCTCGGCATCGCTGATCATTGCGGATGAGCTGGCGGCGTGGCCGTCACGCGATCTATTCGATGTGCTCTCGCTGTCAATGGGCGCGCGCCGGTCGCCGCTAATGATTGCAATCACGACGGCTGGACCGCGCGTAGATACGACTGGTCAGGACTCCATCGCCTACACGCTCTACCAATTAGCACGCAGGCGCATCGCTGGAGAGGTGGACGATCCGACGCTCGGTATGGCGTGGTATGAGGCAGATGACGACGCGTACGCAGATGAGACGCGCTGGCATCAGGCTAATCCAGGACTCTTAGGAGAGACTCCCATCCTGTCATTTGAGGATCTGGTCTCTGCAAAAAAGCGCACGCCAGAGGCGGAGTACAAAACAAAGCGGCTGAATATCTTTACGGCTGGCGCGCAGGCGTGGCTACCTGCTGGCGCGTGGGAGGCGTGCGCCGATCCGACGCTGGTGCTCAATGATGGCGATGAGGTCGTGGTCGCGCACGACGGCTCATTCTCTAACGATAGTACGGCGCAGGTCGTCTGCCGCATCAGCGACCGTGCGCTCTTTGTCGTAGGTCACTGGGAGCGGCCGCCTGATGGCGACCTGTCGTGGCGCGTACCGGTGCAAGAGGTAGAGGCGAATATGGAGAGGATCTGCCGCACATACAAGGTGCGAGAGGTGCTATTCGATCCATTCCGCTGGCAGCGCTCGGCTGAGATGTGGCAGCAGCTCGGCCTACCTGTCGTAGAATTTCCACAGACGCCTGCTCGTATGGTCCCTGCGACCTCCACATTTTTTGACGCGGTAGTCAATAAACGGCTGAAGCACAATGGTGATCCACGACTAGCACGCCACGCATCTAACGCGACGCCATACTATAGCCGCCAGGGATTGATGATCCGCAAAGAGGCACGCAACAGCAATAAAAAAATCGACCTAATCGCGGCGGCTCTGATGTGCCACGCGCGTGCTGGTACGCTATCCTCTACGAGCGATCCACGGCCGCAACCGGCGGTCACATTTATAGAGCTGTAAGGGAGAGACCGTGGGAATCATTGACAGACTGCTAGGACGACCAGAGCAGCGCGCTAACGGCGGATGGTTCGCCGCTGGATTTGACGCCACTAAGAGCGCAGCAGGCGTCTCTATTACGCAGGACACAGCGCTCTCTATTGCCAGTGTGTATAGCGCAGTGTCGCTCTACGCTCAGACTGTGGCATCTATGAGCTGGGGAGCCTACATCAGAGATGGTGGCGTGCGACGACCAGTGGCACGACCGCGCTGGATGGATCAGCCAATCCCAAATAATCCTAATTACACTGGATTTGAGTTTAAGCATCGCATCGTATCCAGCCTGATGCTAGACGGAAATGCTTTCGTGCTGATGCTCAAATCAGGCGGAATTGTCGTAGAGGCCAGAGTCCTAGATCCGCGCGCTGTAGAAATCCTGCGCGGTCCTAATGGCGAGCCGCTGTACAAGATCACATCTAAGGCCGGTGAGATGACGGTAGGCACAGATGAGATGGTGCATATTCCACTCTTTGCCTACGGCGAGAATGATCGCGGCATCAGTCCTGTTGAGTACCATCGCGTAACGCTCGGTCTCGCATCTGCTACGCAATTATTCTCAGCCAAATTCTACGAGCAGGGTGCTGCGCCTAGCGCAATCATTCGGACTCCTACAGAGCTGACAGGTGATCAGGCGTCGCAATTGCGCGAGTCATTTGGACGACGCCACGAGGGTATTGATCGTATGCATCGCATCGCGGTACTGACCGGCGGCGCGGAATACCAGCCGATCTCTGCAAAGATTTCTGATATGCAATTGATTGAGACGATGCATTACGGCGTAGAGCAGGTCGCGCGCATCTATGCGCTGCCACTATTCCTGATGCAGTATCCAGGTAACAGCAGCTACAACAGCCTAGAAATGGCGATGCTCGCCTGGCTGCAGACAGGTCTCGCGCCTGTGCTGAAGCGGATTGAGGATGGTCTCGCGCGAATGATTCCAGGTCAGACGACATTCATTGCGTTTAATACTGGCTCACTCCTAAAGGCGACTACTAAGGAATCCTACGAGGCGCTGGCCATTGCGCTCAATAATGGTCTGATGAATTTGGATGAGGCACGCGCAATCATTGATCGCGCGCCGCTACCAAATGGCGAAGGTCAAGCATTCTGGAAGCCTCTCAATATTGGTACGGTAGGAGCCGATCCAATCAATGCAGAACAGCAGGAGCCACCAATCTGATGTCATATGTAATTGTAGATCTAGACGGCACACTCATCCTAGATGGCGACCGTCCTAATCAGCCGCTGATCGATCGCCTGAATTCGCAGGTAATGGATGGCGAAGCGCAAATCATTATCGTCTCGGCGCGTCCAATTGAGCGCCTAGAGGAATCACGCGCGTGGCTGCAAGAGCACAGCGTGGCTGGCGTGGATGAGATCTACCTGAATGATTTTGAGGGAGCCGGTGAGGGTCCTAATGTGGGCCTTGCATTTAAGCGATTTAAATACGAGGAGCTGATCAAAGAGTACGGCGTCAGTGAGATTGCCTATGTCGTAGACAATGATGCGGATGTGCGCGATATGGCGCGCTCATTGAGCCTGATCGCATTTACGCCAGATGAGGCGGCGGCTATGGATACAACCGCTGATGAGTCCACAGACGATGTGCCAGAATCTGATACTGCTGATGAGCAGAATAACGATAGGAGCATCGCAGAGATGAGCAAAAACTACGAGACGCGCGCTCTGCCTATGAGCGCATTCACGCTCTCAGATGATGACGGTCAAAAGGTATTCACCGGCTATGCAGCGATGTTTAATCAGCCGAGCAGTGGACTACCGTTTACAGAGGTCATTCGGCCAGGTGCGTTTAAGCGCTCACTATCGCGCGTCGCACAGGGTCAGAAGGTCATCTCATTCCTCTTTGGTCACGATGAGATGCGCGCGCTGGCGACGACGGCATCAGGACGCCTTAGCCTCTCCGAGGATGAGGTAGGTCTCAAGGTAGAGGCTCGCCTAGATCCTGCAGATCCAGATGCGCAGAAAGTGCTCTCTATGCTTAAGTGGGAGCCACAGTCTGCCGGTATGTCATTTGCCTTCTACGCAAATAAGGATGCGTGGGACGGCGAGACGCGCGAGATCCTGGAGGCAAATACGACAGAGGTATCAATCCTCTCAGTCGGACAATCTCCTGCATACCCTGCCACGATCGGTCTCGCGGCCGTGCGTAAGATTTCCCAGGACCGTCTCGGCGTAGATGCCGAGGCGCTTATGACAACCCTAGAATCAGTTAAGGCTGGCAATGAGCTGACCGAGGCTGAGGTAGAGGTAATCGATACGGTGCGCACGCGACTAGCGCCAAAGCGGAGCGGTATTGATCCTACGATCGCCGCAGCGCAGGTACTAATCGCGCGTCTCCGTGACGACGCAATCTGAGACACGAGCCACGGTCGCGCAGCGCTGATCACGCCAGCCCACCAGTAGGCATCCCTCTCGGATCGCAATTGTAGTAATAAAAAATATAGTAGATAAGGAGCCTAAAAATGGCTGATATTAAGAAGCTTGCCGAGCAGCGTGCTGCTCTGCTTACACAGGCCAGTGCGCTTGTATCCGAGACTGCCGAGCGCGGCGAGTCCCTTACCGGCGAAGCGCAGGAGCGCTTTGAGAAGTTCACCACCGAGGCCGCAAATCTCGCCGATGCAATTCGCTCGGAGAAGGATGCTGCTGAGGCTCGCGCTGCTGCTGATGCAGTACGCGGTGAGTACACTGCCGCTGTTGCGCCAAAGGGTGCTGAGAAGCGTGACATTTCTGCCGAGCTCCGCAAGATTGCGCGAGACGGTGGTACGGTCGAGCTTCGCGACATTACGCGCGCGACCTTCACACAGGGTGTGACGCAGGGAGATACTTTCTGGGTTACAGCCGGTCAGTACAATCCGTTCCTGAATGATGCAGTGACGCGCGTCGTCGCAGTGTCCACAGGAAATACGCTCGCTCTGCCTCGGACCACAGCTCTCGGCACTGCCGCTGCTGTGAGTGAGGGAGCCGCGATCGGTGAATCAGACGGTACGAGCTCAAGCTTGTCCCTATCGCCAGTGACCTATGCGACCCTCTGCCAAATCGGAATGCAGACTGTCGCTGACGAGGCCTTCGATGTAAGCGCCTGGGTTCAGGAGAAACTGGCTGCAGAAATTGCAGTCGCACACGGTGCAGTCGCTGCACCTGCTGTTGCTGCTGCTGCCACTGTTGGTAAGCAGGGTGCGGCTGTCGCTCCTGTGTATGCCGATCTCGCCGATCTGATTATGTCAGTGAATGCGAAGTATCGTCGTGCGCCAAAGGCTGGATTCTTGATGAATGACGCCACGCTCGGCGGCATCATTAAGCTTCTGGATTCGCAGAATCGTCCAATTTTCCTGCCAGGCAATCTTAATCAGCCTGACACGATTCTTGGATTCCCTGTGTACAGCGCTGACCTTGCAAATACCGGCGACGAAGCTCTCTCGATTTGCTTCGGCGACCTCAATGCTGTGGTCACTGCAGTCGTGACGCCAGGCGTTACGATCCAGAGTTCGACCGATTACGCGTTTGCCACCGGATTGGTGTCATATCGCGGATTCGTTCGCGGCGCAACCGGCCTCATTGACGGCGCTGCTGTCAAGAGCTTTAAGGGTGCGAATGTCTAATCGCTAACGCGATTAGTACGGTGATGCAGGAGTCGTAGCGATACGGCTCCTGCAGAGCCACTGGAGGTACAATGCTCGTACGAATGGCACAACGGATCTCAGGGACGCGCAACGGTAAGAGCTGGCCGCCTATCGGCGGCGTAATGGAATTGCCAGAGTCAGAGGCACTGGCGCTCGCAGCGCACGGATACGCGGTGCTGCTACCGGCGGTAGAGCCGATTGAGCGCGCGACCGTAGAGGATGAGACAGAAAAAGCAGTAGTAACAAAAGCAGTAAAGAGAAAGGCGGCACGCAATGGCTGATGTTGAGAGCGTACAGATTACCTGCACGACGGCTGCTACGCTGCTCGTGACTGCTGACACAGACGGCTGCCGCGTCTATATCCACCATTCAGGCGCTGGGTCAATTTGGCTTGGCGGTGCTGATGTGACCACAGCAAATGGATTTAATCTTGTAAACACAGATGGATTCATTGATCTTGTTTTGCCTCCTAATGCAAAGCTTTATGCTCGTGCAAATTCTGGAACAGAGACCGTGCAGATTTTAAAGATCGGAAATTGATATGTCGTATGTAACGCTCGCCACCTTTAAAGAGATTCTGCAGATCCCATCAGCCGATACGACTGATGACTCACGATTGCAGGCCGTATTGGATGCGACCGATCAGCTCATTAATAATTACTGTGAGCGACCGGCTGGATTTATCGCCAGCACGCAGACGCGCTACTACACAGCGCAGCGCGGCGACTATTGCCTCATTGATGATCTGGTCAGCATTACTACGCTGCAGACAGACAATGACGCAGACGGCGTATATGAGGATACCTGGAGCGCCAGTGACTACATCCTAGCGCCGCGCAATGCTGCTGCTAACGGTCAGCCTTACAACGAGATTGACGCTGTTAATGGATTCCCAAAGGTATTTCCTGTGGAGTATCTCGGTGTCAAGATCGTAGGCTCATTTGGTTACAAGGCGTCTACCGCGCCAGCAGCAGTCCAGCAGGCAGCCGCGATCCAGGCAGGTGCAGTCTGGTTCAGCCTCACGGCGCCCAGTGGTGCAATTGGTGGCGCAGATTTGGGCGGCATCATTCGACTAGCGCGCGCTCTGCATCCAGAGGCACAGGTACTGCTAGAGCCGTACCGCAATCGTCTCGGTCTCGCGAGCTGATGAATGATCTAGATATCTTGGACGCGATGGCGGCGCATCTAGACGCGCTCACGCCTCCGACAGGATATGCGGTGCGCAATGTCTACGCCACTCCGCCAGATGCGATCGCAGTCGTGCCATCTATCGTCCTACTGCCAGGATCTGACTCCATCTCTTATGGAGCCGGTAATCGGACTACCACGCTCACGGTGAGCGTCGTAGCGTATCTTCAGCCAGCAGGCGGATTTGAGAGGAAATACCGCGACCTATTCGAATTTAGGTCGTGGCTACGAGACTCATTCCGCACAGGCCTTACACTCTCTGGAGCATCAGTGCAGGTCTCGGTGACCGGCACGGCGCTCGGTACTGATACCTGGGCGGATCAGGATTACCTGACCTGCACAGCCACAACAGAGGCGACCATCGTTGAGATGCTTGCCTTTACAGCGTAGAGCATAGGAGACATACAAGATGCCAACATTTGGTGCTAAGGCTCTGACGCGTATTGCGGCGTCAGCGCAGGCGGATTTTGATACTGCAGTCACATTCGGTGCATCTACTGGAGAGGTTCTGTTTACAGACGCTCTAGGCGTGCTCGATCCTGGAGTGACTGTCGCGCTCGCAGAGGATGTGAGTGTAGGAAAGCGCACGGCGATTCAGGCTGGCGCAGTTACGGTCACTGGACGTAATCCAATCGTCACGATTGGTGAGGCTCCAGTATCGCTGCGAATGCTACCAATCATCCTTGACTCTCTCGGCGCCGGCGTGACTGGCGCTGGTCCATATACCTGGACCTGGAGTCCAACGCAGGGTGATGTAGATACCGCGATCTATTACTCAATGCTGATGACGGATGGCGTCCAGCAGTACAAGGTAGTGGGCGCAGCGCCGACAGAAGTGACCATCTCTGCAGATGCCTCTGGGATCTTGCAGGCTGGCGCGACCTTCGCTGCTAAATCAGTCTCGGCTACGGCGGAGACATTCCCTACGGCGATCAATCCGCAGCCGATGCTCGCAGGCCGCCTAATGAATCTCACCGTAGATACGAATTTCCCTGATAAGGGTGGCACAGGAGCTGCAGACTATGGCTACCTAATGAGCTTTAATCTCTCGGTGACGACTGGTCTCGCGACCATTAGTGCGCTTGAGGGTACGACCACTGCAGCTACCTCTGCATTTATCGGTGCTCTTGACGCCACGCTAACGCTCACGGTCGCATCTAATGCGGCTGCGATTGCTAACGGCGCGTGGGGTATTTCGGAGCAGGCTGAACAGCGTTACCTCAGAATTCACGGCACGACCAGCGACTCATACGGCGTATGGATTCTCGGCTCGTGGGTGATCGAATCGGTGACGCCATTGAGCGCCGAGCAGGATGGGATGGTCGTAAATGAGGTCTCACTCCGACTGGCGTACGATACGACAGCCGGTAAGAGCCTTGAGATTATCTGCGATTCGCCATTGGCAGTCGCGCCATAAATAGTGACGGCGCAGCCGTCAGGAGGTAGACAATGGAAACGGTAAAGATTGATCTGGTCGGCGCATTCGCCGGCCAGACAATTACTATGCGAAAGCGCGTTAGCGCTCGCGTGCTGATTGATCTGCAGGGAGATCCTGCTACGCAATTTGCAGCATTTGAGAAATTGGTCGTAGCACATACAGTCCTAGATCTGGATGGCAATCCTGCCGAGAGCATCCTAGATGCGCCGGTAGAGGCGATTACTCAGGCAATGGATCACTGGGCGACGGCTCTCAACACACTCCCAAACGCGTAAAGCTGGAGGCGAGACGGCTGGCAATCGGTCAGTCAGTGCCGATCTCCAGCATAGAGATAATCTCGCATCTGTTAGGGAAGGAATTTGGGATCGCTCCCTGGGAGATCCTAAATTCCAATGTGGAGGATGTGCTCAAAGCGTGGGCGCTTTATTGTGAGATGCAGCCTAGAGGTAAATAATGGCAAAAGGTCAGGTCGAATTAGAGCTGCAGGGTACGATCCGGCGCGACGCTAAGGCGCTGCACGACGCATTTCTCAATACGCTTGGATATGCAGGCGTGCGCAAATTGGAACAATTCGCCACAGTCAATGCCGCTCGCGCGCTGGCTCCATTTGTCCGAGAGGCTGCACCTAAAGATAGCGGCCTGGTGCAGCAGAGCGTGCGCGGTCGCCGCTCTCGCATTACGCGTCCTGGCGGTATCGTCGGACCAGTGGCCGGTAAAAAGGCTGCGTGGTATGCCTGGTGGACGGTGAAAGGTACTAAGCCTCACAGCCTCAAAAGGAAACAGTCTGCAACGCGACGCGTGGCAGAGACACTCTCTGGCGTTACCAATCCTCTCAATCATCCAGGCACGCCTGGTAGTAATTGGGTAGAGGCTACCGTCGTCGCCTACAAAGAGAAAGCGCTGGACGCATTCGGCGCTACCGTCACGCTGCTAATGCGAGATGAGGCTGCGCGCAATAAGGTGCTCGGACTAGAGGTCGCGTACGCCAATCAATCAGCAGCCGTCTGGCAGAGCCAGCCATATATGCGCCACTGGAAAAATCCTGAATATATGGACGGCGTAAAGAGCGCATCATCTATGGCTGGTAAGAATCGATCAGAGTCCGAATGGGCGCAGCTCGGTGCGGCGTCTGCTAGATTGCGCACATACAAATCACGCGCCTCCGGCTCTCTCGGTGTCGTACCTAAAATCAGAGGCATCTAGAAAGGATCTGCAATGGCACGCGGCGTAACCTTAAATGCAACAATCAGCGCACGAGACGCGGCGTCTAAAAATATTAACCGCGTCAATAAATCCCTATCAGGTCTCGGCAATACTGCAAAGCAGATCGGCTCTGATTTTAAAAGGGTAGCGCTATTTACTACTGGTCTGGCTGTAGCCGCTGGCGCGTTTACTGCAGTGGCAATCAAAGGCGCAATCGCTGACGCTGCTGCACAGGCAAAAATGATGGCGGTGCTCAAGGCGCGCGGCCTTGCCACTGAGAGCGTCACTAAGGCGATTGATGCGCAGATCTCTGCCGCCGCTAAATTGGGATTCACTGACGATGAGGTACGCGCGAGCGTAGAGACCTCAACTAGATTCACTAAGGATTACGCGGTCGCACAAAAGATGCAGACCGTCGCAATGGATCTTGCACGCGCTACCGGTATGACGCTAGAGGATGCAACGCTGCAGGTGGGTAAGGCATACAGCGGCACTGGTGACAAACTGTTTAAGGTGCTCGGCATTACGACTAAGGGTATTAAGGGTCAAAAGGCATTTGATGCCATCCTCAGTAAAACAGGCGGCACGGCAAAGGCATACGGCGAAACGACAGAGGGTGCATTCTCGGCGCTTTCCATTCAGGCTGCAGAGCTGCAAGAGTCATTTGGCGCAGCATTCCTACCAGCCGTTACGAAACTATTTATCGGACTGCAGCCACATCTGGAGCGCTTTGGAAATTACATTAAGGCTGCGACTCCCACGATTGAGAAATTTACTACAGAGCTGGTAGATAAACTGCTCGCAAAATTGCCAGGCTGGATCGCTGCAGCAGAGGAAAAATTCCCATCCATCCTGCGCCAGATTGGTAAATTTGCAGACGACATTAAAGGCGTAGGCAAATCGGCAGACGGTCTGCTCGGACCAGGCGGATCGATCACGCTGCTGGTCACTGGTATCGGCGCAGCCTTTGGCGGCCTTCGCGGTGCTATCGCCACCAATCTCCTAAAAGGCGGAGTAGATCCAATCAAAGCGTATTTCATTTCCACCATCAGCGCAGGCGTCCTAGAGGGTGTTATTAAAGGTATGACGCAGGCACTAGTGGCACAGGCTACGACTAAATTTCTTTCTCTGTTTAAGAATATTCCACTAACCGTAGCGCCTACTGGCGGTATGCCAGGCGCAGGCGCAGCAGGTACAGGCTGGCTGGCCTCTATTGGTGGAGTCGCTGGACTAGGTGCAGTCGCGGCAGGCGTGCTATCTGTAGCAGCAGTGGTAGCTGCAGCCGGAGCACTAAGCAATGCGATTACCTCATCAGGTATGACAGACAAGGTTGGAGGAAATGGCGTCGTAGATGTTTTTGGTACGACGGCCGCTACTACCGCTGGCGGTGCGCCATTTGATCTTGGAGAGTTTTGGAAATTCGTTACGACTGGTCAGAGAACACCGGCCGCAACAGTAAATCCAATGACGGCAAAATATACCAGCAACATTTATATCGGCACTGGGAAGGTTGATACCGTCGTAACCGATTCGCTAAAGCGCACAGGCAATCTAGGACGCGGCCGCTAAATGGCCAATCCGTTTAGCCTGATCGTTGCAGGCGTCACAGGCGCAGGAGCCGGTGGCGACCTGCTCACCCTCCCAGCTCCAGCCGCTACTACTACGCCATATGTTGATTTAGGGAGTCTCTCAATGACGCTCTCTGGCGATGGTGGTGGCGGTCAGATGACCTTTGATGTAATTGAGACAAAGACTCCAAGCGGTACAACACCGTGGTGGCGATCAGGCGCGGTCTACGACAATGCGCGCGTGCAGTTTTTTGATAGCCGGTACAGCGCAACGACGCCAATTTTTCTTGGATTTATCACAGGCATTGACGCTGGACTATTGGAAAATGGTATCGGCACGCGCGCAACAGTTAGCGTTTCAGATGCAGACGGCTGGCTCACTAAGACCATCATTAGAAGCGGCACGACTGGTATTAAGGCGACCTCATTCGTAGACTCATTCACGCAGGGTGGCGCAACATCTACTGACCGAGATCACATTAATGCACTGCTTGCAAAGGTGCATACGCAGGTGAATGACGCTACGACGCGGCAACTGCTCAACACTGCAGTAATCAGCGGCTCTACGCGTGCGATCTTTGGTGGCTCTGCGCAGACTATTGGTAAGCAGACATTTAAGGCGGCTACATTGCAGAGCGCGCTCGATCAGATTGCTGAGGCGGCTGGCGGCATTGCAGAGGTACAGTACCGCTATTGGATTGACAATGATGGCCGCCTAAATTACGCGCCAAAAGAGGTCGCGCCGAGCTTTGCCAATGCTCCAGCAGAGATCGTGATTGATCCTGCAAGCGTGCAGACTGGTAGCGCTGCAAGCGTGACGCGTATTCTGTCGCAAAATCTTACCGTGAATCTTGATCATTCCGACATTGTAAAAGGCATCTTTGTCCAGGCTGACTCTGTGCTGGCGCGTTACGACTCTAATCAGACCTTCCCAACGGCTCCGACTAACGATCCATATTTCCGTACCTATACCGGAACATATAGTCGCAACGGCGCTGGTCAGGCTGCGCGTAATGGCCCACTCCCACACGAGATTTTTAGCGCGCCAAAGGTGACGGCTAAATCTGATCGCGGTGCGACCATTGGCTCACTGGCACGCGCTACGATCGTCTCGCGCGGAAAGCCGGTACGCAGTGTCTCATTTACTATTGGTGGCGCAAAGCTGAGTCAGACCTCAAATCCAGATTGGTCGTACGGCTATAGCCAGGGATATGCGCTCACCGCTGCTGCGACCTACACGCTCGTGAAGGCGTGGCTACCAGGTCAGTATGTCAAGGTCACGGCTGGACCGCTTGACCTGTCATCTACAATCCTCTACATCGCAACTGTGTCAATGCGATTTGCAGAGGGTGGCGGAACCTATCAACTAGAGATTGAGATCGAAGCGGATTACCGTCGTCAGTACCTTAAGGGACTGGGCGTATTGATTGGAGCGGATTGATATGGGTAAGTACGGAACAAATGTCACAGGACTGGCCGCGTATGAGGGTGATGTAAACGCAGACAATGGTGCGACGCTAGTCAGCACCGATAGCGACGGCGAAAAATCACAGCTCTTCGGAAGTGCCGCCATTCGCGAGATTCAGGCCGGTGTAGCCAATGGTGATTTTGAGGTAGTGCCGAACGACGCGACTGGCGCTATTAGCGAAAGCAATCCTCTGCCGTATTTTAGTTTTACTGATAACTCCAGCGGCAGGATTGTCGCAACTATTGCAGATAGCACGCTCGCGCCTGGTCAGACAGTATTGCGCTTTACGCTTACAAGTGCAGTCAGTGCGGATGAGGTCTATTTCACGCGCTATGTGCCAATCACAACATCAGAGGCTAGAACCTACGGCAATCAGCCGCGCGTCGCAATTGCGGCAGCCACGGCATCAGCCAACTATAGAATCTCTTTTTCTGCTCAATATGTAAGAGCGGATCTATCAACGACGACTGGCACGAGCTCATTAACAAATCAAACTGGGACGACAATGAATGCGGCCGTGAGCGGCGGCACAACTGGCGCTGAATACCAGTTAAATCCGAATGGCACTGGATCTGTTCCGGCAGACGCGGCGTATCTCCTACTAAAACTTTCAGTAAACGCAACTGGAGCTGTGGCAAGCGCAACGCTTGATGTTGCAGAAATCCGCATTGATCGATCACAGATCCAATACCTTGTGACGGATCAGTCATTCCCAGATGATTATGGTCCTGCTGCTCTCTATCTCTATCAGGGAACGCTATTCCTTAGCAATGGTGGAGTCATTGGCTCAGAACCTAGGATCACTCTGTCTGCAAATACAGGAAGCATTGCGATCAATTCCGCTGGCCAGGGAGATGCAATTTCGCTGACTAGCGCATCTCGAACGGCCAGCACCGTTACGATTGTCACGACGCGCGCACACGGATTTGCAACTGGCTATGAGGTTGTGGTAGCTGGTATTACAGGCGCAGCCGGTACGACAATGAACGGCACAATCTATCCGATTACCGTCACTAACTCCACCACCTTTACCTATACCTCTGCTGGCACGGCTGGCTCTGGAACGGTGACAGGCGCAACAGTAAAGAGCGGTCCAGGATACGGCATCATCTACCTACAGCCAGCCGCGACAACGCAAGGCCGCGTGCAGATTGACGGCCCAAACTCGCTCTGGGTATCGCGTGCCACTGTTGCTTCAGCGACGCAGTCTCTTGCGAACAACACCGACACAAAGATTCTGCTTGATACTGCAAGCACCACGCCAAACGGCGACTCGTATGACCCTAAAAGCTGGTTCAGCAATGCCAACGATCAGATCACGGTGCAGCAGTCTGGGGTCTATAACATCCAAGGCAACATTGGTTTTGCCGCAAACTCAACTGGGCGACGCGGTATGACTATCCTAGTAAACGGAGGTGTAGTCGCCGCAACTCAGGTCGCTGCATCTCCTGCAAACGAAACATCGCTAAACATCTCGACCAATGTGTATCTGTTTAGCGGTGATGTTGTCCAAATCAACGCTCGGCAAAACTCAGGCGGAGCACTTAGCACAACGGTAGTCACTGGTACATACCCAGTACTCAGCGTTGCAAGGGTGGGTGCGTGATGGACGCTGAACTTCAGGCACTGGACGCAGCAATGGCTGCGGCTGCCGCTCACGGCTGGCAGGTGATTCTCATTGACCAGATTGACGGCGTGTGGACTGCTGACGCAGGACTGCCAAATTCGTGGGATGAGCCAAAGCAGCGCGCCACTGGCGCAAATCGAACTGACGCGCTGCTGGCGCTGACTGCCGCGCTGGAGTTACGATGACGCCACGCCAGATTGATCAATTGATTGAGCGCCTAGATTCACACTCTGCCAAATTGGATCAGGTGCGCTCCGATGTGGACAAATTAAAAGGCGGCCTGATTGCAATTGCCGCTCTGCTGTTTAGCGTGCTCGTACCGCTGCTGGCATCGCTCCTGTCTAAATGATCCGAGCAGTCCTGCCGCTGGTGGCGCTGCTGCTCACCGTCTCATTCACCGCGCCAATCTTTGCGCTACCGGTCTGGACATTCACGACGACAGGCGGCGGATCAGTCCAGGAGTCAGAGGGTGGATTTACCATCGTCGGACCGAATGAGGGTGGCGGCGCAAATACCGTGACCTATCTTGCAGTAGCAGAGGCAGACGGTATTTACAGCGCGCTCTGGCATTACTACACGCAGGATGGACCTGTCTACGACTGGCCGCTCTTTATCCTTAACGGCGTGCAGACTAGGCTGGTGCAGGCAGGAGATCCGCTAGATGTGAGCGGCTCCATCCAGATCGAGCTGCGCGCTGGCGATGTGTACGGCTGGGGAATGCACGCGACCGATTCCTGTTGCGGCGCTGGCCATCTCGCCATCAGCGATCCGGCCTATGTGCCTGCGTCACCGTCACCATCAGTAGAGCCAAGCGTAGAGCCATCGCCTACTGAGACTCCGACGCCTGAGCCGTCGCCTACGCCTGAGCCGTCACCGTCAGAAACACCTACGCCAGAGCCTACGCCTACAGAGATGCCATCTCCTACGCCTATTGAGACTCCGACGCCATCGCCATCAGTAGAGCCGTCACCGAGCCTGACGCCTTCACCATCTCCGACGCCTACGGCGACTCCGACAGAGGCTCCGACAGAGAGTCCAACGCCAGAGCCGTCACCATCAGAGAGCGTGACGCCAGAGCCGTCAGCCACGCCTACGCCAGAGCCAGTGCCTGATAATGCTGGTGAGGTAATCGGAGCGGCGGCAGAGGCCGTCGCGGAGGCTGTATCTGAAGCGGTCACGGCGGTCACAGAGACGATCGGCGCGGCGGTAGATCGCGTCGCAAATCTCGGCAAAGATCTCACGCCAGCACAAAAGCAGGAGGCTGCACCGGTCGCGGTCGCAGTGATCATCAGTCAGGTGGCAGGCGCAGCAGTCGCAGCCGCTACCTCTAGTGCAGCGAAAGGTAAATCTAAATGATTAAAAAAATTATCGTGGATCTAGTAGGCGGAGCCTGGACCATAATTGGTCTCCTTTTTGCACTAGTCGTCCTGCCGTCAGGACCTACACAGGAGACGATGGCTACGCTCTTTGTCTGCCTTATCATTGTCTGGCTGGTCACTGGACCGCTGAGATGGAGAGATGGAGAGTAACGATGATGGACTGGACGCTCATTACGGTATACGCAGTGGCGGTCGCGGTAGCGGTCGTGGTATTTGGCGCATTTGGCGACGCGCTCCGCGCAGTTAATGCGCTGCTCGCAACGCTCGGCGCGATTATTACCGGCTGGCTAATTGTCAATGAGATCCGTGATCGACTAGCGGCGCATTATGAAAAGCGCTTCGCTCCAAAAAAGGATAAGGCGTAATGCGTTACCAGATTAAATCGCAGCTTTATAGCGACGCTGAGTCGCAACTAAAAGGCGCAAAACAGATCCTAGACGATTGCACCTGGAGTAGCTGCGCAGCAGCAGTCAGCTTCGCATCTGGCTATGTCAAGAATTACAGCGCCGCTGACGGTGTGGCGGCAATGAAAAAGGTTACCGGCCGTAAGGATGTGCAAGGCAAATCAGACAATGGCGGCTCTCTAGCTGAAGCGGCAAAGGTGATCGCGCATCTCGGCGGCAAAGCGCGTTACGCGAAATCGTGGGATGACGCGATGACTGCTGGTAAGGCCGGCAATAGTGCGCTGATGATCTGGGTACAGCAGGCCGTCGGATATCCGCCAGAGGTAAAGATCTCGGCGTGGCACGATCGCTGGCATAAATGGTGGAGTAAGCACGCGCCAGAGAAAATTAAAAATGGCTACGGACATATGTGCAGTAGCGGCTGGTCGCCTGAATTCGGCTGGCAGTTTGCCTGTCCGACGCGCGACGAAAAGGTCGCCGCTGAGAAATACGCTGTGCCGATTACAGAGGCGCAATTGCGCCAGATCGCTAACAGCAAATCTAAAGCTCGTAAGGCTGGTATTGATTACAAATGCGTGCTGATTGTGACCTACCCTAAAGCGGTGGCTACGGCTCCAGCGCCAGCACCTGTCGCAGCTCCTGTGCCAGCGCCTGTCGTGGCTCCTGCTCAAATCGCCGCATTGCCACAAATGCGCCACGCAGAGACGCCTAAAGCGACAGAAGCAGTAAAGATGCAGCCTGCGCAGCCAGTCGCCTCTACGAGCCGCAAAGTAGCCTCACAGCCAGATGCTGTACGGCAGCAGATGGATAAGATCGCACAGGCAGATTGGGCGGCAATTGCCGCTGACGGTCTGGCAGTGCTCAACGCAGCAGCCGCTGCTACAGGAAAGGAAAAGGGTATGAGTCGCATTTGGTCAGGGATTAAATATGTTGCAGCTAATACACAGGTGGATGAGATTGCGCTGGATTTCGTGCGCACATTCC
>Ga0315904_10003066_pt1 | contig 25102 bp, 19 predicted proteins | sample LakEriMetagenome_6_FD_203529 | JGI IMG/M metagenome (GOLD analysis project Ga0315904, IMG submission 203529) | Freshwater fungal communities from buoy surface, Lake Erie, Ohio, United States - Buoy 12 MA120 | ecosystem: Environmental > Aquatic > Freshwater > Lake | place: USA: Lake Erie, Ohio... | reverse complement strand
TAGCCTGCGATTTTGTGCAAGATAATCAGAGCCTCTCTTCCAGAAGTGTTTTGCGCGGTCTGCATTTCCAGGCGCCACCTTATGCACAAGATAAATTGGTGCGCGTTATCCACGGGGCTGTGAACGATGTTGTTGTTGATATCCGGAAAAAATCGCCCACCTTCGGCCAACACTATACCGCACATCTCAGCGCAGACAACTTCCGCATGTTGTTTGTTCCTGTTGGCTTCGCGCATGGTTTTGAAACCCTGGAAGACGATACCATTTTCCAGTACAAGTGCAGCAACTATTACGACAAGGCCAGTGAGGGCGGTCTGTGCTGGAACGATTCAACGCTGCAAATCAAATGGGAACTGGAAAATCCGCTGGTATCAGACAAAGACCAGGAATTGCCCTATTGGTCAGACTTTGAGAGTCCGTTCGACTGATTCTCAGCCTATCACGCGGTAGGCTCTGCCCGAACGGCCTAGCAAATGCTCAATTTCAACCGCAATATGCGGGTAGTGCGCCCAGATTTCCGGGACAACCGTAGGCCATTCTATCAGGCACAATACACCGCTGTCGAGGTATTCCAGCATACCGGCATCGAATAACTCCTCTGCTGCACGCACGCGGTACCAATCTGCATGCACAATGAGCTCGCCAGTGCTTGTGCGGTATTCATTGATGAGCGAGAAAGTCGGACTATTCACTGCTTCATCTACGCCGAGCAAGGCACAGAGTTGGGTAATGAGCGTTGTTTTTCCCGCGCCCGGCGCACCGGTAAAAGTCAGGATATGGCAGCGCTTTACCGCTTCCTGCAGATAGCTGAGCAATGGGCTCAGGCCTGCAGGTGAATCTGCCTCCAGCCTGAATTCCTGCATTATTTCGAACTTAGGATTACCAGGGGAATCAACATTTCCTCCAGGCTGATGCCGCCGTGCTGGAACGTATTGCGGTAATAATTCACGTAGTGATTGTAATTGTTGGGATAGGCGAAGAAGTCGTTCTCGCGGGCAAAAACCCAGGTCGAACTCATGTGGATACGCGGCAGGAAAGCTTGTTCCGGTTTGCGCAATTCGAACACTTCCTTCGGATTGTAAGTGAGGCTCTTGCCTTGCTTGTAGCGCAGGTTGGTGGTGGTATTCCGGTCGCCGACAATCTTCACCGGTTCCTTTACGCGCACCGAGCCGTGGTCGGTACTGATGATCACCTTGGCTTGTTTTTCAGAAATGCGCTGCAAAGCATCCCAAAGCGGTGAATGCCTGAACCAGCTTTCCATCAGGCTCCGGTAGGCGGCTTCATCTTCCGCCAATTCGCGCACCACATGGCTGTCTGTCCGGGCATGACTCAGGGTATCAACGAAATTGTAGACAATCACATTCAGTTTATTGCTCATGAGATTGGGAATATTGTCTACCAGGTCTTTTGCCCCTTGCAGGTTAGTCACCTTGGTGTAGCTGAACTTCACGTCTTTCCGCAGGCGGCGCAGCAAGTCTTCGAGGAACACATCCTCATACTGGTTGCGCCCGCCTTCATCTTCGTCGTTGCTCCATTTTCCGGGAAACTGCTTTTCGATGTCCGAAGGCAACAGACCTGCGAAGATGGAATTGCGGCAATATTGGGTTGTGGTCGGCAGGATGCTCAGGTACAGGTCTTCATCATCCTGCTTGAAATTCTCCCTGATAATCGGAGCGATGGCTTTCCAATGGTCAAAGCGCAGGTTGTCTATCAGCACAAAGAAAACCGGCGCCGGGCCTTGCAATTCCGGCAACACGATGCGGCGCATGAGGTTATGGCTCATAACCGGTCCGCCATCGCCTGTGGTGCTCAGCATACCCAGGTATTTGTCTGACACATAGCGGCCGAAAGCCCTGTTGGCATCGGCCCATTGCGTGTCGAGAATCTGCTTCATGGTTTCGTCGCGCGCGGCTTCGAGCTCGAGCTCCCAATGCACCAGGCGGCGGTAAACCTGTTTCCAGCCTTCGACGTCGAGCTTATCGCTTACCATATTGCCGATTTCCATGAACTCCCTTTGATAGGTCTGGCTGGCATTCTGGCTCTGCAACTTGCGTTCTTCGAGGTTCTTCTTGATGGCGAGGAGAATCTGACTTGGGTTGACAGGTTTGATGAGGTAATCTGCAATCTTCCGGCCGATCGCTTCTTCCATGATATGCTCCTCTTCGTTCCGGGTGATCATCACCACGGGCACGTCGGGTTTGATGTTTTTTACTTTATTGAGCACATCGAGCCCTGAAATACCGGGCATATTTTCGTCCAGGAAGATGATATCGAAATCGTCGCGGGTGGCGAGGTCGATGGCCTCCCTCCCATTGTTCACTGTAATCACCTTATATCCTTTCCCTTCCAGGAAAAGCACATGCGGTTTAAGAAGGTCGATTTCGTCGTCTGCCCAAAGAATCCTCGTCATAATTTACTGACCGCAAAGGTCGGAAGAATAACGGCCACAGGGGCGGAATATTGGTTACACGGGCGTTTTTTTCCGCCCAACCCATTACCGGCTGATCCAAACAGCCCTTGAAAATCAGAGAATCAGCATCGCATCGCCGTAGCAGAGAAAGCGGTATTTCTTCTTCATGGCTTCCTTGTAGGCGTCTTTGATCAGGTCGTAACCACCGAAGGCAGTCGCCATCATATACAGCGGTGATTCCGGCTGATGGAAATTTGTGATGAAAGCAGTAGGGATTGCTACTTCGTGCGGTGGGAATATGAACTTATCTGTCCAGCCTGCTCCTGGATTCAGTGTGCGCGTGCTGCTCACACTGCTTTCCATGGCGCGTACTGCGCTGCTGCCGACAGCAACAATCTGCTTGCGAGCGGCAATGCCTTTGTTTACGATGGCGGTGCAGGCTTCGTCGATGGCGAAGTACTCACTGTCCATCTTGTGCTTGGTCAGATCTTCCACTTCAACCGAACGGAATGCGCCGAGGCCCAGGTGCAGGGTAATTTCAGCGAATTTGATCCCTTTGATATCCAGGCGCATCATCAGCTCGCGGGTGATGTGTAACTGAGCAGCCGGAGCAGCTACAGCGCCTTCGTTCTTGGCAAAAATGCTCTGGTACCAGGCTTCATCCTCAGGCTTCACCGGCCTTTCGATGTATTTCGGAATCGGCGTTTCACCGAGCTTTTTCACCATGGCAGCAAATTCTGCATCGGTTCCGTCGAAAAGGAAACGAATCGTACGGCCGCGGGAAGTGGTATTGTCTACCACTTCAGCAACCAGCTCATCGTCTCCGAAATACAGCTTGTTACCAACACGAATTTTCCGCGCCGGATCTACCAATACATCCCACAGGCGGAATTCATTATTCAATTCGCGCAGCAGGAATACTTCGATCTGGGCACCGGTCTTTTCCTTGTTCCCATACATACGTGCCGGGAACACGCGGGTATTGTTGACTACGAAAACATCGTCTTCGTTGAAGATATCGAGCACGTCGCTGAATTTGCGGTGTTCGATCCTGCCTTCCTTGCGGTGAACCACCATCATTTTGGCTTCGTGACGGGTGGCGAGAGGCTCCTGGGCAACAAAGTTGCTGGGAAGGTCGAATTTGAACTGCGATAATTTCATGAGGCTATAGCTCTCCTAAATTGGGGCGCAAATATAATACCGAAGCACGGCCATCCGACCGGCACAGGCATAAAAATTTCCGGCCCGTTAAACAGGGCGAAGAGATTGATTATGAATTAATTGCAGAAACAGAATCAGAGATTCTGCCGGTAAAGAAAACTCAGCCTCCGAATTCTTCAGGCTGCAAGCGGATGGGAATAATCAGGATTTCCGGAAGTTGTCGGCAACCACCAATTCCTTGCCGCCATGGCTGTAATCGTAGAAGCCCTTGCCGCTTTTTACGCCGAGGTTACCTGCAGTTACCATGTTCACCAGCAAGGCGTTGGGCGCGTATTTCGGATTACCAAAACCCTTGTGCAGTACTTCGAGGATGGCCAGGCATACATCGAGTCCGATGAAGTCGGCCAGTTGCAGCGGGCCCATCGGATGTGCCATTCCCAACTTCATGATGGTATCGATTTCTTCCACGCCGGCTACGCCTTCGTGCAGCGAGCAAATCGCTTCGTTGATCATCGGCATCAGGATGCGGTTGGCCACAAAGCCCGGGTAGTCGTTTGCCAGGGCCGGAACCTTTCCAATCTTGCGGCTGAGCTCGAGAATGGAATCGGTTACCTCCTTGCTCGTATTGAACCCGGCGATCACTTCCACCAGTTTCATCACCGGAACCGGATTCATGAAGTGCATGCCCACTACCTTGTCCTGGCGTTTGGTCACGGATGCGATGCGGGTAATGGAGATACTGCTGGTATTGGAGGCAAGTACACAATGCTCAGGTGCGAGGTGATCGAGTTCGCGGAACAGTTGCAATTTGATGTCTACGTTTTCGGTAGCGGCTTCCACCACGAGGTCAGCACCTTTCACACCATCTTCCAGACGGGTAGTTGGGATGATACGCGCCAGCGAAGCGGCTTTATCCGCCTCACTCAGACTGCCTTTGGCCACCTGCCGGTCCATATTTTTGGCGATGGTCGCCATGGCACGGTCGAGCGCATCCTGGCGGATATCGACCATGTGAACTGTAAAACCATTCTGTGCAAACACATGGGCGATACCGTTGCCCATGGTACCCGAACCGATCACGGTGATATGCTGTATCATGAAGCGCAAAACAAATGAAAATCATCGAATGAAGGCAGCCTTTGGCAGATGCAAATGATGGAAACTGGCAGTTGCCTGTAACTTTGCAGCTCAAAATCCATTAACTCCATTACATGAAACAACTTTTTATTCCTATCAAAAGTATCCGTCTTGCCACGATTACCGGCATTGCCGCATTTGCATCGCTTTCACAGGCCCGGGCCCAGATCGTCAACGGCGGTTTTGAGCAATGGACTCCTCTTCTGACTGTGGAAGATCCCACCGGTTGGAATTCCAGCAACCTGTTGGCGCTTTTCACCGGTGACAGCGCCAGCATTACCAAGTCGCGCGATGCGCACTGGGGGCAATATGCAGCCAAACTCACTCCCCGCTACAACAGCCTGGCCGCAGACACCGTGCCGGCGATTCTGATTGGACAGTTCCCCATCGCTTCCCGCCCCGCCGGCCTCCGCTTCATGTACAAGTTCAAGCCCGGTGCCGGCGACAGCGCCATCGTTACGGCTGAACTGTATAAAGGCAGCACCGACAGCTCGGAAAATCTGGTCGGTGAGCTGATCTGGACCTACGGTGGCATGAACAACACCTACACCCTCGGCCAGGCCGACTTCGAGTATTACGACAGCCGCACACCCGACACCCTGGTTGTGACCATCGTGGTAGGACAAGAAGAGGGATCGCGCGAAAGCAGCACTTTCCTGATCGACGATATCACCACCACTTCCTTCCCTGCTTCTGTTGGCAAAGCCGAGCCAAAGGCAATCACTGTGTATCCAAATCCGGGCAGTGGTGTTTTCATGCTGGAAGGAATGGCTCCCGGCAAGGCCCTCGCAAAAGTGTACGACCTCAATGGCCGCCTGTTGCGCAATGCCGAAGTGAACAATAGCCGCATCGACCTGAGCGGCATGCAAGCCGGCTGCTACCTCTTGCAGGTAGAAACGGAAGGTGAACTCTTCAGCGGCAGGCTGATCATCAGCGAATAAGTTCCACTTATGTCCGGCTCCCGCAAAAGGCCGGCACAGATAAAACCCTGCATTGCTTTCGGCATTGCGGGGTTTTTTATTTCCTTTGCTTCCTTCATTTCTAACCAATCCATTCCTATCAATGTCTATGAAAACTGCCATCGTATTCCCCGGACAAGGTTCCCAGTTTCCCGGCATGGGAAAAGACCTGTACGACGCCAATGAGCAGGCACGTGCACTTTTCGAGCGCGCCAACGAAGTGCTTGGTTTCCGCATCACCGACGATATGTTCTTCGGCACCGAAGATGCACTGCGCCAAACCCGGGTAACCCAACCGGCCATTTTCCTGCATTCAGTGGTGCGTTTCCTGCATTCCGGAGAAGACTTCCCGGCCGATATGGTTGCCGGTCACAGCCTGGGTGAATTCAGCGCGCTGGTGGCCAATGGCACACTGGCCTTCGAAGACGCCTTGCGGCTGGTAGCTGCACGGGCCCAGGCCATGCAGGAAGCCTGCGAAAAAGTGCCTGGAACAATGGCGGCTGTCCTGGGATTGGACGATGCCAAAGTAGAAGAAATATGCGCCGGAATTGACGGTGTTGTGGTGCCGGCCAACTACAATTGCCCGGGGCAACTCGTGATCAGCGGAGCTTTGGATGCCGTAAACGCCGCCTGCGAACAACTCAAGGCCGCAGGTGCCAAGCGCGCCCTGCTCCTGCCGGTTGGCGGCGCTTTTCATTCTCCCTTGATGGAACCCGCCCGCGAAAAACTGGCAGCGGCCATCGAAGCCACCACCTTCCATGAACCCCGCTGCCCGGTGTATCAAAACGTAACGGCCTATGCGGTAAACGATAAAGATGCCATCCGACGCCACCTGGTGGAACAACTCACCGCTCCTGTTCGCTGGACCCAGAGCGTTCAAGCCATGGTAAACGACGGCGCCGGTCGGTTCCTCGAATGCGGTCCGGGCAAGGTATTGCAAGGCCTGGTGAAGAAGATTGCTCCCGCTGCCGAAGTCGGTTAACCCGCCCTTCCATCATCCGCTGTGCGTTTTTTGCATGAACAGGATGGTGAAAAGCGCTTCAATACAAAAGGGCCCGCATAGCAGTGCGAGCCCTTTTGCATAGACGGGGGGAGTCTATTGGGGTAGAATTCGGTTGGAATTATTGTCCACGGCGGCGTCTGGCAACAATGCGATCCCTCGCAGGCAACTTGCCTGAGGATTCCAATTCCTTTAACTGCCTGCCATTTCCGGCTTTTGCCTGATCCATCGTAGAGAATTCTTCGCCGCATGGATTTGTGAGAATAAACTGATAGTCGGTGACTTTGAAGGGGCATTCGCTGTTTTGCGCAACCGATTGCTTACCAACCCATACATCGGCTTTTGCATCGTAGAAGAAAGGCACCTTTACGGTGATGGTTTCATTCTTGCAATTGGTGAGGGTAACCAGGGCATAGATGCTCCGGGTCGCGCCCTTGGCGGTATTGAGCTTCAGGCTGAACCAGATTCCGATAGCTGTTTTGGCATCGGTGAACGCATAACTGCCGTCGATGATACGCATCGCGTTGATGTCGCAGGTATCGGTGTCTTTTTCAGGCTTGCCCTGGGCGAAAACTGGGGCTGTGCTGAAGGCCATTGCAGCAATGGCGAAGAGGCTGAGGAGGGTCGTTTTCATGAGGCAATCTTACAGCACTTGACAGCAACTAAACCGGCTGCATTTACCAAACAAATGCATTCTTTTACCAAAAGGCCTTTCATTATACCAAGCAACAATGCAAAATTCTTCTGGCGTGGCACCATCAAGGTTGAATTTTGCGGCCATTGAGGGGATCCGCTTACTCCGGAGTACACCTTGTACTTAGATTACCAGCTGATTGGGTCGGTATTAAGCCATGGCAAACCGGATAGCAGCCATGTAAAGAACCTTTTCAAGCAGAAATATCCTACCCTTTACCTGGTTTATTCTTCCCGACGATGAAACCCGATTCGGGCATCCGGTTCTTTCCCCAATAGCTTGTTCTTTAATTCATTCAGGGTCTTTTCATCTATATAGTCTTCATTGCGCAGCCAGACCAGCTGATTGAGCTGCGGTTCTATCGGCAAATCACGATCCACGTGCCCGTATTTGCCGATTAATTGCTTGCGCTTCTCCGCTTCAAATGCCCATATAAAGCGGTTTACGGTTTGTTCGTCCGGAATACCGGCGTCGATCTGGATTACATGGCCTGTTCTGAGATACAGCTGTACCAATTCACCTGAACGCACTTTAACGATCACGGAGACTATCAGCAAAACAGATATACCCGCAGCGGCCAGTTCCAGACTTCCCGAGAATAATGCCGAGATAGAAATCAGTGACGACAACACTGCCAAAGCCACCAGCAAAGGTTGTTTGCGTTCAATTCGATTCACCCGATTCGCAAAATCCTCGTACTTATATTCTTCTTCATAGGACAACTTCGCGTCTTTAAGCGAAACATAAAAACCGGTTTCCCTGATTTCGAAATAGGCTTTGCGCAACAGGCGCTTTTGATTCAATGATAACATATCGCTTCTCAGGAAATGAATCCTTGCAATGTATGCGGTGAATTTAGTTACTGCATCTGCACAAATTTGAAAATTCTGGCAAGATTACAATGCCTTGGTAACTACAAGTTTCCTAAACCGATGCGCTTATGCACGAAAAATATCCCACGCCGCCCTGGCCTGTTCTTCCAGCATCAGTATTCCACCCAATATTCTTGCACCTCGACGTTTGCAGATTTCCAGAAACGGTGTGTTAGCAGGTTTATACACCAGATCAAGGCAAACATGACCCGGACCGATGGCGTTATACGGCAAATCAGGCATGCGTCCGGCCCAAGGGCCTTCCATGCCGAGCGGTGTGGTTTGGATCAGCAAATGGTTCCCGTCTATTACTTCGGGACTGATTTCCTGATAAACCAAGTCGGCCTTATCGTGGGTTCGACCAACACGCAAAAAAGGAATGCCGCGCTGCCGCAAAACGAATTGCACGGCCAAAGAAGCGCCGCCTGTTCCCAATACCAGGGCGCTGGTGTTGGGTGCCAACAGAACTGCATCGAGCATGGCGGCGAATCCCCTTGTATCTGTATTGAAGCCTTCCAGATGCAAATCGGGCCGGCGGGTAATCCGGATGCAATTCACCGCTCCGGTCTGACGCGCGCTTTCGTGCAAGGCATCCAGGTGCGAAATGACCGCTTGTTTGTGCGGGATGGTGACGTTCAGACCGACGATTTCAGGTTGCGTGTCCAACCAGGCCCGCAAGCCATCCACCTGCTCCATGGGAAAAAGTTCGTAGGACCAAGGGCTGCTCTCCTGCGCAAAAAACCGTGCAAACAAGGCGGGCGAAGCAGAATGCCCGAGCGGAAAACCGATGAGTCCGAGACGGCGGATATCAGCGGGCAAAGCGCGAACGCAGGAATTGCACTACGATCGGCATCAGCGATACGCCGATGATACCGAACACCACCAATTCAAAGTTTTCCTTCACCCAGGGATGTGAACCGAGCAAGTATCCGGCCGTGGTGAGCGAGGTAACCCATAACACGGCACCGGCAATGCAATAGCCGATGAACTTCTGATAGGTCATCGTTCCAAGCCCTGCGGCGAAAGGTGCGAACGTGCGTACGATGGGCACAAAGCGGGCAATGATCAGGGTGCGGCCGCCGTGCTTTTCATAATACGCATGGGTTTTATCGAGGTACTCCCTTTTGAGGAAACGCCATTTCAGATCGAAAATCCGGACGCCAATCCTGCTGCCGATAAAGTAATTCGTATTGTCGCCCAGGAGCGCGGCGAGGATGAGCAGCGGAATAATGATGAACACGTTGAGTGTATTGTCGAGTGCGGCAATGCTGCCGGCTGCAAAAAGCAATGAATCGCCGGGAAGAAATGGCATTACAACGAGTCCGGTTTCCACAAAAACAATCAGGAAAAGGAACAGGTACGTAAGGTTGCGGTATTCGCGCACCCAATCCATCATGTAATCATCCAGGTGCAGGAGGAAGTCTAGCATCCCGGTGATGATATTCAGCGTTATCATGCCGCGAAGGTAAAGAGAATGCGGGATTGGGCGTGTGCTGACTATGGATTACTGCACATCTGAAATGCCTGTCAACAATCAAACCCTGCGCTCCTGCGTTATCTTTGTACCATGCGCACGCTGACCATTTTCGCCGTAGCCCTCCTGCTGTTCTCCCTGGCCGCTTGCGGTCCGCGTAAAAGTGTCGGAACCGGCACCCAGCGCTCGGGCTGCAACTGCGGGTTCTGATATTCGGAATTAAATCCGGAGAAAAGGAGGTCCGGCGCAAGGCCGGATGCTACTACTGGATCGTGTATTGAAGCTTGATACCGAAGTCGGTGATGGCCGTCGGGAATGACGTGGTTACCACGGGCTTGTTCACGCGGCGGGTGTAAAACGCCTGTACGTTGATCTTCTGGTTCACCTGGTAGTTGAGCATGGGATTGATCAACACGAGCTTGGCACCGGCAGTCGGTTCGTTGAGGTTGTTGTCTATCTTCCGCAGGATGGTTTTGTTGTCTGAAACGCTCACCGTCATGTCGAAGCGCAGGTCGTTTTCGAGCATGGCGCGCTTGCCGCGGTAGCGGAACGGCAGAATAATACCCGATTGCCTGTAACCCACACGGAACATGAATTCCTCGCTGCGCAGCTCGGTCACGTTGAACTGTGCCACCATGAGCCGGACAGTGCGCATCTTCTTGTACTCCGCGTTGAAAGTCCACTGGTTCTTGGTTGAAACCTGGAGACCGATGAGCGGCGCAAAGCTTTCGTTGATGGTCACGTCGTTGATCTGGAAACGGGGAATAAAGTCTTCGTTGTTCTGGATCACCTGATTCGCGTTGAAGCCAAGGTTGCGGTTAAAGGAAGACACCTGATACCGTGCCTGATAGCGATGCGTGAGGGTGATATTGCTGAAGATCTTCTGAATGGGCTTGATCTTGCTGAGTCCGTTGAAGTTGATACTCCAGCCGGGCAGCGGAATGCGCGGGAAGGCTGTGAGCTGGTCGCGGCCCGGGTCTGAACCGCGGTAAGCGCTCAGGAAAGACTGAATAAGCACGTCCTGCGATACCTTGGAATAGCCAATCGGGAAACCGGTATTCGGATCGGTCGGATTGCCGATGCTACGTTCGTCGCGGAACTGCATGCGTTGCGCCACGGTGAAGCGGTTGTCCTGGAAGTTCTCAAACACCTGGTTCACGTTTTTCGGACCGTCTTTCACGAATGCCGTCCGCCAGAAAATTCCGGTTACCGAATAGGATCCGTTTTCTGTCAAGCCCTGATCGATCCAGTTCGTATCGTTATATTTAAACAGACTGGTCAGACCGCGGGTTTCCTGCTTGTCTACATCCAGTTGGATGCGGAAACCGCTGATCGGCTCCACGGTAAAATTGCTCTGCAGGGTTTGATTCTGCATCTGCGAATACGGATTGGCCTGGCGGCTGTCTTCACTTAGCGCACCCACGGCGGCGAGCCGGTAACGGATATTCTGGTCTTGCCAACCCAACAAGAAGGGTATACCGGGTGCGTTGTTGCTGAAATTGTTGCCGAAGTACTCGGGCTGATAGGCGAAACCGGGCAGCATGGTTCCGCGGCGGTTGGTATAGTTTACCGAACCATTCTTCACCATCGTGATAAAGTGTCCTACCGCTTTCACTGCCGGGTTCATCTTCTTGCTTTCGTCCTCGTCGCCTTTGCCTGCTCCGGGTTTAGATGGTGTGCGCGAGCCTGGTGTACCGGGCCGTGGCGCGCCGCCGGGCCGCGTTTCCAGCTTGCGCAGGAAGGGCACCTTGCTGTACAACTGGTTGAAGTTGAGGGTGCCGTTCAAGGCGAGGTCGCGGCTGTTCTGAATATTGTTACCCAGGGAAGGGAAAGCCGGCGGTGCCTGTGTCCAGCCGTAATTAGCGCCATAGGTCACGGTTCCGTTGATCCAGTTCAGAAAACCGATTTTATTGAAGGGAAGGCTGTATGAGGCGTTGATAACCTGATTGAAATTGGTCATTTTACCCAGACTGAACACTTCGTCGCGCACGCTGTCGCGTTTGGCTTCTGTATCGAGCTTGCCGAAAGGCTCCTCAATCCGAGCGTTGGCTGTGGCTGTATAGTTCACGGTAAGCGCCTGCGTGAGTGGCAGGTTGAAGGTATAGAACCGCGTCATCGTGAAGTTCTTGTCGTACAAGCGCGGTGTAAGCTGCCTGAATTTGTTGTTGTTTCTTGCCTGGTTCTCGCTGTAGAAACGGTCGATATCCAGGCGCGCATTGAGCGAAGTGGGTATCAGGTTGAGGTTGAATTCGCTCAATGCCCGCAGCGACTTTGGCTTCACCCAGGTAAAGGGCTTTATGAACTTGGCCTTGGGATTGTAGTTATAGCCCAGGCTTCCGCGGTAAGTCTGCGTGAAAAACTCTTCGATCTGCTGGTTCCGCTGGTAAAACTTCTGATAGGAATAACTGAGGTTGAAATTCTCAATGTCCCATGGATGCATGCGCCCTCCACCCGTGCGGTTCTTGCGGATATTCGTGAAGTTCAGGCTGTAACGCGATGTGTAATCTTCGGCTGCCCGTTTGACCCTGGCCAGTTCCTCCGGATTACCCTCGAGCGCCCGCAAAGTGGAACTGAGCAATACGTCGGGGTTCAGCGGATTGAACTTCGGACGTATCCATCCTTCCGTCCAACCCAGGAATACCGGAATGGAGATACCGGAACGGCGTGGGAAGAACTTGCCGAGTTCAAAATTCCCGTTGAAGTCGTACATGAAGTTATTGGTGAGTGAACGCTCGTTCAACTTCTTGTCTACTCCGCCGAAACCGATGGTCTTGATATTGCTCGAGAGGTTTACGTTGCCGAAGTCTGCGAGCTGGGCATTGATCCGGCCGAGTGCAGCCCATCCCCCACCGTTGGCGATTTCCTGCACGCGCAGTTCGTTGAACCATACTTCACCGCATTGCACCTTGTCAGTAACGTTGCGGATACCAAGCATCATCACCCGCATATTCCCAACATCCGGAAGGCCGAGCACGGTTATGCGCCCGTTACCGGCACCCGTTCCGTACGGAACAGCCATCGGCCAGTTCTCTGCTTGTCGTTTCAACTTGGCATCGTACAGCCAATTCAGATCGATATCGATGAAGTTTTCCGCCGGCCAGACCGCCTCTGCCGTTCCGGTTTGTGGCACGGGCAAGCGCGTGAACTTGAGGGGAATTTCGTATTCGTAATAGTTGTTGGTGAGGTCTGTACCGAAACGGATGAAAGCAGTGAGTTCGCCGTCTTGGGCGGTTTCGCTTTCCGCATGCACGAAAATCTGGAGCTTCTTATAGTTCCGGATGTCGAACTGCATGGTCTTGAATGCACCACGGGCATCGCCGGCCTTGAGATTGCAGGCCAGCAGGGAAAGCGACTGTTCGTTTTCGAGGGTGGTGTTCATGCTCACCTGGTTCTGCACGCGCTGCACACCGGGCGGGGTGATATACGGAATGGGAAGGCGCTTGGAGTTCTCTTCCACATTGACGGTCGACACCACAAAGCGGGTATCGTCGTTCGGATCTGTCGGAACAATCACACCGGGTTTGCGGAGGTCGTTAAGGTAACGGCGCCATTCCGCCCGCACCATATTGATTGAGCCAAAACGCAATACCACAGGAGCCTCAAAGCCTTTCACAAACATGCGCATGAAGCGGATGCTCTTGAAGTCGCTGATATTGCCCACGGCCTTTTCAAACTGACGGATCGGCACCTTGAACTGATACCAGGTAACGCGCTCCTTGCGACCGTTGCGGAGCAGGATTTCTTCAGAACGCACGGTATCGGCAAGGTAATTCTGACCAATCCGAAGATCCTGCCGGTTCAGCTTGATGCGGTACTGGTAGTAATCCTCGCTCTGGTTCATGGTGAAGTCGCGGTTGATGTCTTCATCATTCGGAACCAGCGAACCGGCTTTAGGCTGCTGGTTCGGATAACGTTCCGTGGTGCTGTTGCCCTGCATCATATTGAAGCGGCTGTAGCGCTGCAGAATGTCAACACCGGTTCCATCGTAAAGGCCTTCCAGGTAATGCAGGTAATCGTCGCCGGCCGGATCGTTCAGCGCCTGCTGGTAGATAGGGGAACTTACACCAAAGGCATCGCGCAGGGGTTTCAGATAGAAAGTATCCCAGAAGGCACGTTCTTCTTCGTTGTTCAGACCATCCAATCCCTTGTCCTGATTCGGACGGGCGGTTTCGCTGTTCTCAAACGCGTTGTTGATGGTGGGAATGGTCGGAACATAACCAAAGAGCGATGTGTCCTGGTTGCTGCCTAAACCTTCCTTATCGTATCCGTTCTCGAAACTCTTTCTGCGATCCGGGAGGATGTCTTCTGAAATATTCCCGAGGTTGATGAACAACTCACCGCTGTTCTCCCTTCCAGCCGGGTCATAGATAAAAGGATCCAGCATCCAGATTTCGATGTAGTCGATATTGGCCGCTTCGAAGTCGTTCGTTTCAATGCGCCGCATGATGCCGGCCCAAGAATTCTTGGGATTAGACAACTTGCCGTCCAGTGTGAGGTCGCCGGGGTTGTTGTTGAAATTATACTGACCGCGCTGGGTGGGGTCAAAGAAGAGATCAAGCGTTGGAAGAATAGTAGGCGTTCCGGCCGGGAACTGCTTGGCAGGGAACACAAAGCGCTGATCCACCTGCAACATGTAATGGTTGCTGAGGATGGTCGGGTCTGACTTCACATTCGCCGGCATCAGGGCTTCCTGATAAAACAGCGGATCAATGGTGTAATACGCCAGGCGGCCATGGTTCTGTAACCAGCGGCGCTTGTCGGTGAAAGTGACTTCCGGGAAGAGATCGTCCTGCTTCTGCGGCACGCTGGCCATGGTCCAGTTCGTGAACATCTTCAGGTCGTTCGTCACCTCGGCGTTTTCGAAGTCGTCGAGGTTGGAAACGCCGCGCTGCCTGCCCTGTGAACGGAAATTGTGCGGGATAATCTTCGCGTATTCGCCGTTGATGGTGATGCTCGATACTTCCTTCGTTTCGAGGAAGGGCAGCTTGTCGATCATCCGCGTCAGCCAACGGCTCTTGGTGTTGTATGTCAGATCGAGGCCGAAAATGGTATTGAGCAGGGGTTCTTCGTTGATATTCGTTTTGGTTACCAGCGGCCTTTCGTACATGTGCATCACCGTTCCGCCGATCAGCAGCTTGTCGTTCACCTTGTAATCGAGCCGGGTGCCGACCAGGGTTTTCTGCTGGATATTGAACAATGCCTGGCTTTCCGTGCTTACCTTGATTACCGCGCCGCTCTGCAATAAGCCCTGGTTGATGATGTTCACCATACCCAGACCGTAATCGACCGTAAAGTCTGTGCCTTCCGTGAGCTGCCTTCCATTTGCAAAAACCTTCACACTTCCGGGCCGGAGGTTGAAGCCGCCGACGGGAATCTGGGAACTGGAACTTCCCTTGAAACTTCCCTGCAGGAAGAACTTATTGTGCTTTACATCCTGTTGTGCCAGCCATTTCGTGCTGTCGTACAAGGCGTCGTAGGCGTAATAATCTGCCAGGTCTTCGCGGGTGCCGAATTGCTTGCGCATGAAATCGCCGAAAGGTTCGAGCACCGGGAAAATGATGCGGGCCTGCTGGCTCTGGATGGTGATGTCTTCGAGTGCATCAAAAACACCATCCGGCTTGGCTTCCTGCTGGCGGTTCACGCGGTCGAGCCCGAGCACGCGCAAGAGCGGATTACCATTGGCGAAAACCGGTACATCGTTCACCGGCAGGAAATTGTAATCGGCACCGCTGGTATCGTCGGCATAGATAACGTTCAGCTTAAAATCCTGTGTGCTGAGGTTATAAGTGTTCAGGTTGTAAACGTTCTTCATCATCAAGTCCCAGATCGGAATCCGCGTACGGATGATCGGGCCTTTGAGCATTTTGAGGAAGAGCACATTCTGGTTGTCGGGCGGCACATCGCGTGAGAACTCACCCACCTGGAAAACCTGGCCGTTGTAGGAATATTCGAATGCAACGGCGAGGATTTCGTCGTTGTTCAGTGCAGTATTGAGCGAAACATAACCCAGGCGCCGGTTTACGGTGAATTCCGTTTCGTTCAGCTGCCGGGCATAGTTCAGAATATCGTAATCAAGGCCCTGTTCCAGCCTTCCGCCAAACAAAGTACCCAATTGATCGATGGCCGTGCTTTTATTCCTGATCGCGCTGTTGTTGCTTATGGAACCCCAAAGGCGGTTGTTGTCGTTGTAAGCAGGTACTTCGCGACCGAGGTTTGCATCGAGTTGTGTGTTGAACGGATCGTCTTCCCCCAAATCCATAAAAGCCAATACGTCGCGCGGGGTGGCGACATCGGCATTTCGGTTGGTAACCCATACTTCCACGCGGTTGATTACCACCGAAGAATTGACAATGGGCAGGTCTTTGAGCGCCGTTTCGTATTGATCGCGGAAGAACTGGCTGAGGAAATAATGGCGGTTCTGATCGTAGTTATCGCCCTGGATTTTGAATTCGGTAAGTTGCGCACCGCCGGTTACTTCCGTTTCCGTGGTCTGCCCCTTTTGTTGCGTGAAGATGGCCGCTACGCTGAGGCGCCCGAACTGCATGCGGGTTTTGAGACCAAACAAGGTCTGGCCGGCGTTGATAAGGCTGCTGTTCAGGGGAAGGCTTACGTTGCCGACGGATACTTCCTTTAAGATATCGTCTTCCTTGCCCGACCAGCCGAGGTTGGTCTGGTTGTCGAATTCAAAGGTCGCATCTGTGTCGTAACGAATACCGAGCTTCACCTTGTTGCCAATATTGCCCATCACGTTGAGCTGGATCTTCTGGTCGAAGATGAAGTTGCCATTGCGCTGCTGGCGCTTGCTGAACTGCGGGTTGCGGATGGTGTTGAAGTTTCCGCCAAGGGTGAGCGTGGCCGAGCCGCTGGGCTGGATATCCACTCCCCCGTCGCCGAAGATGCGGTTCAGTTCCGGATTGGCGATGTTCAGGCGCGGTTTCCAGCCGTCTGTCGAGCCGGCACCCGAGGCATACGATTGTTGTGAACGCTGACGGAAATAATCGCGGTTGCGGTTGTTGCTTTCCTGACGCACGAAATCTTCGTAGCTGCGGTTTTCGCCGGTCGGGAACCAAAGATCGCCGATGCGCCTGAATTCTTCGTATTTGCCTGTGCGTGGATTGTAGCGGATTTCGCGGGTGATTGGATCTTTCAGATCGACATTGTTGCGCACCCGGTTGGGATCATTCGGCTGACGGTCGCGGATGGGGTAGCGCAGACGCGCGGAATCGCCGGGCGACTGTGCCAGGGCCGATTGTGGGCCGATCGCCGCCATCGCGGTGAGCAGCACCGCAAGGCATAAGGCCGGACACTTCCTCCACTCCCGGTAAAAAAATTGCAAGGCTCGCAAAACTCAGATCAATGTTAAGTAGTTCTCTGGCGAATAGGCTGTTTGTTGATGAACCTACGAATTAAAGGATTTTCAGGGAATGTTTGATGATATCTTCCACGCGGAGTGCATTTCCGTGTTCACGCGCCACCCGGGTAAGCGCCTTGTCGATGGCAGCGCGGGCAAAACCAAGCGCCACCAAGGCTTCGGCGGCTTCGTCGGCCGGACTGAGATCGTGCTGCAGCATGCCGGGAAGGGCCGATTTTTTCCTGCCGCCCATGCGGTCGCGCAATTCGAGCACGATGCGCTGCGCGGTTTTTTCTCCGATTCCCTTCACGGCTTTCAATAACGATATGTTTCCGTTCAATATTGCACTGCTTAAGTCATCGGGCTGTAAGCTGCTCAACATGAGCAAGGCGGTATTGTTGCCGACGCCGCTTACCGAGACCATCATCCGGAACATATCGCGTTCGGCCGGCTCGGCAAATCCGTACAACACCATGCCCGCAGGTGCCTGGTTCTCAATGCGGAAGGCATGGTGTACCAGGATGCGTGCGCGCTTCTGCTGCCTCAGTTTTTCGTACGTGTACAGCGATATCTGCAGAAAATACCCCACACCACCGGCTTCCAGCACCAGCGAGGTCGGACTTATCTGCGCAACCTCGCCCTCAATAAACTCGTACATGCGGCAAATCTAAACGCCCGCTGCAATCGTGCAAGCCCCGTTGGTAAAATCAGCTCAGTGTAAGTGTCAAAAATGAACAAAGGGGACCGAAGCCCCCTTTGTTGTTCATTTTTTGTCGATATTTTTCAGGCGCTGGCACCCATGCTGCTCAGCACTTCATTCATACTGCGCACGGCGGCGGCACTCTTGCTGAACAGGGCCTTTTCTTCTTCGTTCAGGTTCACATCGACGATGCGCTCCCAGCCGTTGCGGCCAATGATTACCGGCACGCCGAGGCAGATATCTTCTTGTCCGTACTCGCCTTCCAGCTTCACGCAGCAAGGGAAGAGTTTCTTTTGATCGCAAACGATGCTCTGTACCAATACAGCCACAGAAGCTCCGGGCGCATACCAGGCGCTGGTGCCGAGCATGCCGGTGAGGGTTGCGCCGCCCACCATGGTATCGGCTGCTACCTTAGCGAGCGCATCGGCCGGCAGGAATTGAGCAACGGGAACGCCATTGCGCGAAGCCAGGCGGGTAAGCGGAATCATGGTCGTATCGCCGTGACCGCCGATCACCATGCCGTTCACATCGCTGGCGGGCGCGCCGAGGGCGGTGCTCAGGTAGTGGCGGAAGCGGCTGCTGTCGAGGATGCCGCCCATGCCGATGATGCGGTGCTTGGGCAAACCGGTCGATTTCAGTGCCAGGTAGGTCATGGTATCCATCGGATTGCTTACCACCACGATGATGGCGTCGGGAGAATGACGGAGTACATTTTCGGATACTTCTTTCACGATACCGGCGTTGATGCCGATCAGTTCTTCGCGGGTCATACCCGGTTTGCGGGGAATGCCGCTGGTGATCACCACCACATCGCTGCCGGCAGTTTTGCTGTAATCGTTGGTGCTGCCGCTGATGCGGGTATCAAAACCGTTGAGGGTCGCGGTTTGCATGAGATCGAGGGCTTTGCCTTCGGCGAAATTTTCGCGGATATCCAGCAAAACCACCTCCGATGCAAAATTCTTCATGGCGATGTACTCTGCGCAGCTCGCGCCCACATTGCCTGCTCCGATGATACTGATTTTTGTCATAGTGAAAGAGCCGCAAATTTAGGCAAGCGGCGCGGATAGATGGGGAGGCAGGTATGAGATTTTACGGTTTTGGGGGTGATAGTGGGTGGCTTCAAAGGGGCTTTAAACCGCTTCAAAGGACCAAAGGGACTGAAAAGGCTGCGTCTTTTGTGTCCTTGGTTGTCCTTTAATGTCCTTTGTTGGCCTTAATCATTCTTTAGGCTCTTTTGGCTCCGTTTTATTTTGCCTTTCCTGGTTTCGTTTTTCGATTCTTGCCTTGGTCATTCTTTCGCGCAGCCCGCCTTCTTTGAGAAATGCTGCTTCCAGGGATCTTATCTGGTTCTGCAGCAGAAAACTCACCACTTTAATCAAGCCAATGATAACATTGGCACTGATGGCCGGGTCTTCGTGCTCTATGCCTTTTCTGAACGTTTCATATGTTGGGTTTGGTATCTTGTTGAGTTCTCTGAGCCGGACCACGTATGGGTGTTCTTTGGGCCATATCTCAAGCTGCCGCAATCTCAGGAAATCTTCGTAATCAATCTTTAGTTCTTCCAGTGAAGCACGGGCTACGTTGGTAAGTTTGATTTCCGTTTCCTTCGATGTTGCAGATGCCATACTCGCTTCAGCGATGTTCTGCTTTCCGCTTCTGGCCGCCTGCACCATCTGGTCGATGGTGCGGTCCGGCCTTTTGAAAAAGCGATTGGTAAAATAAAACGTAGCGTCGTAGATGATTTCCGCTTTCTGATAAGCTTTCAGATTTCGATAACCACCATGCTTGGGGATAAAACCATCATTGTTTCTTTCTGTTGGGTTCATAATATCAGGATGTTTTATATACATTCATTTACAATTGCTTAAGCGCTTTGACTTAGTTCTTTGGTCGGCTGAAATAAAAATGGATAAAAAGAATATATCATGATGAACTTTGCAACATGAGACCCCGAGTAAACTATATTCCGTATACGACCCGCCCCATGTTTTTTGACACAAAAGAAGTCAAACAAATTTAACCAAGTCTAGAAAAAAATCCTTGGTCGCTGTTTTGGTGGTTAGCGTGGCGTGATATGTAAACACGAATACAGAAAATAATTTCCTGCCTTACGGCGTCTTTCAACTTCTTGCGCTTTTCAACTTACTTTCGTCTTTCCCCAACCCATGAACCCCAGAGAGAAAGACCTGTTGGAATGGCAGGAAGCCGGTCTGATAGACGAAGCAATGCGAACGCGCATCAGCCTGTACCTGCAGGAAAAAGACAAACACCAAACCCCTCCCCTGTTTGCACTGTTTGCCGTGATCGGCGCCTTGCTGGTAGGTGGCGGTATTTCGCTACTGGTGGCCCATAACTGGGACAAGCTGCCGCAGGCTGCCCACCTGGCCGTTGCCGTTTTCCTGCTCCTCGGCGGTCAGGCCCTCGTGTTCTTCACCCTCCGGAAAAAGAAGGAAAGCGCTGCCTGGCGGGAATCTTCGGCCATCCTGCACTATTTCAGCCTCGGCGGCTGCCTGGCCATCATCAGCCAGGAATTCTACCTGGGCGGCGATATGGACGGTTTCCTGCTGCTGTGGAATGCCCTCTTCCTGCCGGCAGTATTCCTGTTGCGCAGCCCGACAGGCTCCGGACTGGCCATCGCAGGCAGCAGCATCGTAGCCGCTATCTCGGGTTACGCTTTTCAACAAAACCATAGCGATTATTTGATCGGCAGCCTGGTGCTGCTCGGCCTGCTGGCGTATTTCTATGTGCAATTCCTGCAAGGCGAGGAAAAGGCACATGCACGGCGCATCCACCATTGGCTTTGGGCCTTGGTTACGCCGCTCCTCTTCGGCATCTTCTTCCGCTACGATACCAGCTACGCTGTTCCGGCCCTGGGGCTCCTGTTTGTCCTGCACCGCTATATCGGCCAACTTCCGCGCCTGCATGAAAGCGGATTCCTGGCCAGCGGCTGGCTCAGCATCGGTACGGTCGGCTGGGTTGTGATGATGGAATGGATGGGCTTCCGCGAATACTGGAACTGGCATACCGACGAACGCATTTCCCATGCCGCTGCCCCGCTCACCGGCAGCATCGCTTTCTTCGCCACCCTGATCCTGACGGTTACCCTGGGCGTTTTTACCCGCATGGGTCAGGGGAAAAGGGATATCCTGGACTTTGGCTTTGTGCCGATTGCCTTGTCTCTGGCCTGGCTGCAACTGCTCGGTCCCTGGGCGGCTGCGCTGTTCTGCAACCTGTGGCTCTTCGTTACCGGCGTCGTTATCCTGCGCAAAGGCGGCAATGAAGGCAATCTCGGCGCGCTGAACCTGGGCCTGGCGATCATCGCGCTGGTATTGCTTACGCGCTTCTTCGACGAACGGATCGATTACCTGCTGCGCGGACTGGCCTTCATCGTTACCGGTGTCGCCTTCTTCCTCGTCAACCGCCATTACTTGCGCAAGGCGCGCAGAAAGGAGCAGGCCGGATGAAACGCAATGCCTGGTGGCTGTTCGCCATCCTGCAATTCGGCGTGGTGGGCTGGATGATCTGGCGTTATCAGCGCATCCAATCCACCGGCTCCGTGCACCGCTTCCTGCTGGAACCGGTCGACCCGGCAGATCCTTTCCGCGGGCGCTACCTGCAGCTGAGCTTCGAAGCCGATGAAGTTGCACTTTGCCCGTTCAATGGCCAGAACCCAGATCTCTTGTATCTTTCTCTGGGCAAAGACAGCCTGGGTTTTGTGCGCTACCTGAAAGCCGGCAAGGAGTCTCCGGATTCGGGTGAATACCTGCAGGCCGATGTGGCAGATGTGTATGGCGGGGAAAACGGCTGCGCCACTGCACGTCTCAATTTCCCCTTCGACCGCTGGTATATGAACGAACAGCTGGCACCGAAGGCGGAAAAGGAAGTCGCCGCCGCCCTGACCCGGGCAGGTACACGTTGCTGGCTGGCAGTGCGCATCCGCGATGGCAAGGCCGTGGCAGAGCAGTTGTATATCAACGACACAGCCATAGCCGACTGGCTGCCGCGCTGACCCCGTTTACCTGCCACGCATTGGTGGGTATCAAGTTCACAAAAGGCTACAGTGTGCATCGTTTTGCAGACAGCCAAAACGTATAATTGTGCAATAAATCGGACAATATGACCCAGATCCTGGTGATAGACGACGAGCGTGTGATACGCGATACGCTCAAGGAGATTCTCGAATACGAGAACTATACCGTACATACCGCCGAAGATGGCAAGAAAGGGCTGGAAATGCTCGGCCGCGGCGGCTACGATGCCGTGCTTTGCGACGTCAAGATGCCCGGCATCGACGGCATGGAACTGCTGGAGCGCGCTGCCGTGGCGGCACCCGACGTGCCCTTCATCATGATTACCGGTCACGGTTCGGTGGAGATGGCCGTCGAAGCCACCCGCAAGGGCGCCTACGACTTTATCACCAAGCCACCGGATCTGAACCGCCTGCTCATCACCCTGCGCAATGCGGTAGACAAGAACAACCTGGTCGCCGAAACCAAGGTACTCAAGCGCAAGGTGGCCAAGACCTTCGATATCGTCGGGGAAACGCCGGCCATTACCAAAATCAAGGATACCATCCACAAGGTGGCTCCTACCGAAGCGCGCGTGCTTATCACGGGTGAGAACGGTGTGGGCAAGGAACTCGTTGCGCGATGGATACATGAATACAGCAACCGGAGCAGCGGACCGATGGTGGAAGTGAACTGCGCCAGCATTCCGACCGAACTGATCGAAAGCGAATTGTTCGGCCATGAGAAAGGCTCATTTACCAGCGCGATCAAGCAGCGCATCGGGAAATTCGAGCAGGCCCATGGCGGAACGCTTTTCCTCGACGAAATCGGCGACATGAGCATGGCGGCCCAGGCCAAGGTATTGCGCGCCATCCAGGAAGGCCGCATCACACGGGTTGGGGGAGACAAGGAAATCAAGGTGGATGTGCGCATCGTGGCGGCTACCAACAAAGACCTGCTCGACGAAATTGAGAAAGGCAATTTCAGGATGGACCTTTACCACCGCCTGAGTGTGATTCTCCTGCATGTGCCTACCTTGAACGAGCGTGCAGACGATATTCCCATCATTGCATCGCGCTTCCTCAAGGAAATCTGTGAGGAAAACAGCCTGCCCCTGAAGCAGTTCTCGCCTGAGGCCATGGAGGCGCTCAAGGAAGTGAACTGGACGGGCAATATCCGCGAGTTGCGGAACGTCGTGGAACGCCTGGTCATTCTCTGCGGGGAAACCGTGACGGCCGATGATGTCTTCACCTACAGCAATCCGGCCCAGCGCGCTGCCGATCCTTTCGGCGTGGTGGACCAATATCAGAAGTTCCAGGATTTCAAAGATTTCGCGGAGCGGGTCTTCATCGAACGCAAGTTGTCGCAGAACAATTGGAACGTGGCAAAGACATCGGCTGAAATCGACATCCAGCGCAGCCATCTCTACAACAAGATCGAGAAATACAACCTCAAGCGCCGTTGAACCTGGATACGCCCATCGGCACCGATCTCGGGCTGGCTGCTGAAATCTTGCGGCGCGGCGGATTGGTCGCCATTCCAACCGAAACCGTTTACGGACTGGCGGGGAATGCGCTCAATCCCCTGGCGGTGGCGAGGATATTCGAAGCAAAGCAACGCCCGCATTTCGACCCTTTGATCGTGCATTTGTTCGATGCGGAGGAGGTCTTGAACTATGCGGAGGAGTTTCCGGAAGCGGCTCGGCGCCTGGCCGATAACTTCTGGCCTGGTCCGCTTACCCTGGTCTTGCCGCGGAAACCGATCATCCCTGAATTGGTAACAGCAGGTGGTCCTACCGTGGCTTTGCGCGTGCCCGATCATCCGCTCACGTATAAACTGCTCGGAATGCTGGATTTTCCGCTTGCCGCACCGAGTGCCAATCCTTTCGGTTATATCAGCCCGACTTCGGCGGCCCATGTGTATGCCCAGCTTGGTGGAAAGATTGATTATATCCTCGACGGCGGCCCCTGTAAGGTCGGCATTGAAAGTACTGTCATTGCCTTTGAAGGGGAAAAGGGGAAAATTTTGCGATTGGGTGGACTGGATTCCAAAGCGATTGAAGCCCTGGTTCCGGATCTTGAGATTCAGACCAGCAGCTCATCCAATCCGCTTTCACCCGGGCAGCTCGACCGGCATTATGCGCCCGACACACGCCTGCTGATTGCTTCAGACCTCGCGAAATACCTGCGCACCCACGAAACACCGGAGAATACGGCGCTGATCGTTTATCAACGTCCACAGTTGAATTGGGCCAGGGAGAAACAATATGTGTTAAGTCCGAAGCGCAGCCTTACCGAAGCCGCATCCAGACTATACGCTGTATTGCGCGAAGCCGATGCAGCCGGTTACGAATTGATAATTGCTGAGGAAGCGCCTGCCAAGGGCCTGGGGCCCGCTATCAACGACCGCCTGCGCCGGGCTTCCTTCAAGCTCTGAACGCTCAGGAAACTTCCAGGTAATCGAGGTCTTTGCCGAAAGTCTCACGGATATACCATGCGCCGGCGATGGCCAGCCCAAAGCACAAAACACCGACAAAGCTGGCGCCGTAGATAATATTTCCGTCGAAAAGCGATTTGCTCAGGGAAGTGAAGCCCATGCCAATCAGGTAAAAGGCACCGCGCACGAAATTGGGAACTGTACTGGTAACCGTGGCCCGCAGGTTGGTGCCGAACTGTTCGCTGGCATTGGTAACAAACAACGCCCAGTATCCGGTTCCGATACCGAGAAAGAAACAGAGTAGGTAGAACATGCTGGAGCTCAGGCTGCCACTGTAGAGATACACCGCACTAAGTGCCATGCAACAGATCAGGTAACCCATAACTACTTTTTTGCGGCTGCGGAACCACTGGCTGAAGAGCCCGGAGAACAAGTCTCCGACCGATAATCCGAGGTAGCAGTACATGATGCTTTCACCGTTGGATATCGTTCCTTTTACCCCCAGTTCGGGTGCAAAACGTTCGCTCAGGCTGACGAGGATGCCGACCACATACCAGACAGGTAGGCCAATCACTATGCAGGCCAGATAGGTTTTGAATCGTTTGGCACTGCGAAAAAGCATAAAGAAATCGCCGCGTTTGACATCGCTGCTTTGTTTCACCTGATGGAACATGCCCGATTCAAAGGTGCTGGCGCGAAGGGCCAACAGCGCAAGTCCCAGCACGCCGCCGGTGATGTACGCGCCTTTCCAGCCGAGCTTGGAACCAACGAGATAGGCCGCCACGGCGCCGAGTGCACCCACGGTAACCACGATCATGGTTCCGTAGCCACGCTTGTCTTTGTGCATCGTTTCGCTCACCAACGTGATAGCTGCACCGAGTTCGCCGGCCAGTCCGACACC
>Ga0315904_10003063_pt1 | contig 25127 bp, 19 predicted proteins | sample LakEriMetagenome_6_FD_203529 | JGI IMG/M metagenome (GOLD analysis project Ga0315904, IMG submission 203529) | Freshwater fungal communities from buoy surface, Lake Erie, Ohio, United States - Buoy 12 MA120 | ecosystem: Environmental > Aquatic > Freshwater > Lake | place: USA: Lake Erie, Ohio... | reverse complement strand
GCAGGATAGCCGAGGCTCGCCATCCTCGCCCCGATCCCGCAGCCTGACTCGTTGCGCGGCACGGAAGCCGCCGTCCAAGCCCAACGCCGTGAGGCGTGGGGCGAAGCGTGTGAGGGGCGGCGTCCGGTGTGGTTCGCCCGAGGCCTTACGGCCTTCGGCTTGTACGGAACGAAATCTGTCCAAGCCCAACGCCGTGAGGCGTGGGGCGAAGCGTGTGAGGGGCGGCGTCCGGAGTGGTTCGCCCGAGGCCTTATGGCCTTCGGCTTGTACGGAACGAAATCTGTCCAAGCCCAACGCCGTGAGGCGTGGGGCGAACCATCACACGGGGTAGCGTCCAGCGTGGTTTGCCCGCGGCCTCACGACCGATCGGCTTTCACGCGCTGCGCACCCGGCTCAGCAGATCCGCGGCAGCTGCTCGCCGAGGGGCATCGGGATGACCCGCGTGCCGCCGATCGCGGTTCGCATCACCACCATGCGGGGATGGTCCTCGACCACGCGGCCGATCGCCACGGCGTCGCGGCCGTATTCATGGGCCCGCATTGCGGCCAACACGGGATCAGCCGCGTCGGCCGGGACGATGGCAAGAAGCTTGCCTTCGTTCGCCACCTGAAGGGTGTCTAGCCCGAGGATTTCGCAGGCCGCGGCCACGACGGGCCGCACCGGGATCGCCTGCTCGTTGATCTCGATGCCCAGGCCCGCGAGGGTTGCGATCTCGTTGAGGCTCGTGGCCGCACCGCCGCGGGTGGGATCGCGGAGCATGCGGATCGCGGGGCAGACGGCAAGCATCGCCGCCACCAGACCGTGCAGCGCCGCGGAGTCGCTCGTGATCTCGGCCTCGAAGTCGAGTCCTTCGCGGACACTCATGATCGCCATCCCGTGATCACCGAGCGTGCCGCTGGCGATCACGACGTCACCGTCGCGGATCGGTTCTGCGCCGAGCTGGAGCCCCGGCGGCACGATGCCGATGCCAGCCGTGTTGATGTACACGCCGTCCCCGTGCCCCCGCTCCACCACCTTCGTGTCGCCGGCCACGATCCGCACGCCGGCCGCCGCGGCCGCCCGGGCCATCTGCCGGGCGATTTCCGCAAGATTGCCGATCGAAAACCCCTCTTCGACGATGAAGCCCGCCGTCAGCGAGTGGGGGCGGGCGCCGCTCATGGCGAGGTCGTTCACCGTGCCGTTGACGGCAAGGTCGCCGATCGAGCCGCCGGGAAAGAAGAGCGGCCGGACCACGTAGGAATCGGTGGAGATGGCGAGCTGCCCGCCGCCGGCGAACTCAGCGGCGATGTCGAGCACCGTCGAGTCGCCGAGGCGGGCGAGCAGGGGATTCGAGAAAGCGGGCAGGAAGACGTGTTCGATGAGGTCTCGCGAGAGCGCGCCGCCGCCGCCGTGGCCCATGACCACGTGCGGATAGTCTCGCAGCGGCGCCGGGCAGGAAAACGTGCTGAAATCGCGGGTAGACACGGATCGCACTGCGAGTGAGTCGAGGTACCGGCTCAACGCCGGCCAGGTGCATCGTACACACCGCCTGATTGCGCCTCTCGGTCATGGCGTCGGCCGAAGAGGGCGGCCTTACGCCGGAGGGACGGCCTTACGCCGGAGGGACGGCCTCATATGGGTCACACGTGATCCTGAGGCGCTCGCAAGGCTTTGGGCCTCTCGTGCCCGTCGCGGCCTCTCGTAGCACAGGTTTTCAACCTGTGTCTCTTCCGAGGGCACACTGGGCTCCCATGGCACTCCGAAAGCCGGATCGGACACACGCGTAGACGCCGGGCTGATTCGCGGGCGCTGGCGGAGGCATTTGTTTCCGGAGGCTGAATCGGAGACAACTCATCTCAGCCGAAGAGCGGCGGGCTGGTCGCCTGCCCCGAAAGTACCTGCGAGGAGGTGGTCGATGCGATTCCCGAAGTCCACTGCGGTTGGAATCAGAGTGTTCGCTGCTGCACTTGGTGGTACCCTGCTCCTCGCTCCAGTCCATGTCTTTGCACGGCCGGGTGGCGGTGGTGGCGGGCGGCCAGGTCCCGAACCGGTCGCGGGCGGCCGCGGTGGACCTGCGCCTGCGACGAGACCGGCCCCTGGCCACACCGAGCCTGGCCGCACCGAGCCTGGCCGCGTGGAATCTGGCCGCGTTGATCCGGGCCGTACGAGTGACGGTGGAGCAGCGAACCGGCCGGCCGCCGGCACTCGCGACGTTGACACCTTTCTCAACACCAAGCCGGCGACTGGGGCCGCCGCGAAGTCGGCGGCCGATCCGGCCGCGGCCAAGAGTCGTGCCGAGGCGGCCCAGAGTTCGTTTCAGACCGCCATGGAGGGCCGCACGCAGCCCTTTACGCCGGCCTGGTACGGCGAGCACCCCGACGCGTGGCAGTACACGCACCCGCACGCGGATTTGTGGGCAGTGGCGGGCGTTGCGAGCCTCTCCAGCTGGCTCGGCTACCCGGCGACGGCCGCTGGCACCACCACGACTGCCGTCGCCGCGACCGCTTCGAGCAGCACGGCGGCCGTCACAGCCAATGGCACCACGACTGCCGCGGCGGCGTCTGCCACGGCCGATGCTGGTGCCGCCAGCGGGTCGCCGCCATCCGACCTCGAGTGGATGTCGCTGGGCGTCTACGCGACGGGCCCCAAGGACGCCGCCCCGGCCCACGTCTACCAGCAACTCGCCGTAAGCAAGCAGGGCGAACTGAAGGGCAACTACTACGACTCGATCACCGACGCCACGCAGCCCGTGAGCGGCTCGATCGATCGGGAGACTCGCAAGGCGACCTGGAAGGTGGGCGGGAAGGGGGGGGCGACGTTCGAGACCACGCTCGACGCCCTCACGAAGACGCCGAGCAGCGTGACGATGAAGAGCGGCGGCGCCGCGCACGAGTGGGAACTCGTGCAGGTGCAGAAGCCGAACGACAAGCCCGCCGCGCGCTGACGGGCTGGCCAGCGGCGCCTGATCGCGGGCCAAATGTCCGTCCGGCCTCGCCTCCGGCCGAGGCGGGAAAACAGCACCGCTCGTCGATTTTTTGACTTTGGCTCCTGAGCGCTTAGGGTTCGCCACTCTCGCATGACCGCGAACCTCGTGAGGGGATGTTCATCGGCAGGCCGCCAGACCCACTGGTTGCAGCCCGATGATCTCTCCAACTCTTTTCGCACTCGCCCCGGGCCCGGTCGGTCGCCGCTTCGCAAGCGGTCGCCGGGGCTTCACGCTGGTTGAACTGCTTGCGGTGATCGCGATCATCGGCACGCTGATCGGCCTCCTCCTGCCGGCGGTGCAACGCACGCGGGAACTGTCACGCAAGACACAGTGCGGGAGCAACATCCGCCAAACCGCCCTCGGCGTCTGCGGGTACGAATCGGCCCGCCGACGTTTTCCCGCCGGCTACGACCTTCAGCCACGCGGCACCGCGTTGCCCAGCGGCACCGAACACGCCTGGTCTTCCTTCATCCTGCCGTACATCGAGCATGCGGGCAGTTCAGCCCGGATCGACTACACAAAATCATGGAACGCCCCTGGCGGCAACGATCTCGCCGGCCGTCAGGCGGTGGCGACGTACGTCTGTCCCAGTGGCATCGTTGCGTCGGTGGGCAAAGCCGACTACGCCGGCATCTCCGGTTCCTGGATTGTCTCAGCGGGCGTGCCGTTTCTTGGGGCGGCGGGGCTCTCCAACGGCATGCTGTTCGCCGACGACGGCGAGCATCGGCCCGTTGCCGCGGCAGACGCGACGGATGGCCTGAGCCACACCCTGCTCGTGGCCGAGGCCGTCGATCGTGGAAACGCGACCGCGCCGAACGACGATCCGGACGCCACCGGCCGCTGGGCCCGCATCAACTGCTTCGCCCAGAGTGCGGCGTTTGTCAACGCCCTCGGCAGTGACATCACCAGCCATCACCTGGGCGGGGCCCAGGCGGCCTGCGGCGATGGCCGTGTGCTGTTTCTCGGCGAATCGATCGATCCGGCGGTTCTCTCGGCACTCTGCACCCGAAACGGCGGCGAGGCCGACGCCTCGTCGCCGGACGGATGACGAGCCGATCGACGCGCCCGGCTACGGGCGGCCGCGTGGTGCGGTCGCTCGCGTGATGGACCGCGGTGAGTTCGGTCGGACACGAAGCTGTTTTGTGTCTGGTTGTTTTCTGGGTTCTTTCACCGAAGGAGTCACTCCATGATTCGTAGGCATATTCTTCCGGCTCTCGCCCTCGTGGCGTTGGCCACCCTCTTGGCCGCTCCGGCTCAGGCCGGCGGCACGTCCGGCGCGGTCGGCGTCAAGAAGACGGCCAACGTCAAGATCCAGAACGTGGGATCGACGAACACCTACGTCGTGATCATCCCGCAGGGGTTCGCCCCGCCTGTCACCGTGAGCGACGCCAAGCGGCTTGGCGCGATTCTGCGGCCGGCCAACAGTGGGGCGATCTTTTACCCGGTTCCATCGGGCAACGGCCTGATCGCCGTCATCGATGCGGCGGATGTGCCGAAGTCGGGGGTCTTGCCGCCGCCCGATGACACGGTGGGCTACTCCGTCGGTAAGGGCAAGATCGCCTACGCCAAGATTACGACGGGCCCGAACGTGAACATCGTTCCGAAGTACTAGCCGGCAGAGGAAAAAGTCTCCCATGACCTTTTCCCACGTGATCGGCCGGTGGAAGCGCCCGGGGCTTCCACCGGCCGACGATGGGCGCCGCAGCAGAGCGGGAGTATCAGCACGATACTGGGCCATCCCCCTGCGCATTGACTCTCGCGCGCTGCAGAATGCCCTGACCGCGCCGTTGGCGGCTGTGTCGATCGCCATATTCGTCGCCGCGCCGTGGATCGATCAACGGCTGGTCTGGTGCGAGTGGGTCGGCGTGGCCGCCGCGTTGCTGATGGTCGGCCGCATCCGCGGCTGGTGGGGCGAACTCTGGACGCTTCTTGCCGCCGCTGCGGCACTCGGGATCGCCTTCCACTGGGCGCCGGAGGTGTTGGCCTACGCCATGAACGCAGAGCCACATGTCGGCCTGCTCGCCACAGCCCCGATCGTTCTCTGGGACGCCGTCCGCCTTGCCCTCCCCTTCTGGTTCGCGTCGCGGATCGTGGCCGATCCGCTGCGGGCCTGGCTGCCCGCCGCCCTGCTGGCAACGGCCCTCGAGGCTTTCATGCCGGCGGTGTTTCCCTGGAAGCTTGGCTATGCACAGATCGCATGGCCGGTGGTCGTGCAATCGGCGGATCTCTTTGGCCCGGAAGTCACCACGTTCGTTCTCTACGCCCACGCTGGAATGCTCGCGTGGCTCATCCATGCGATGTCGTGGGTCGCGGAGTCTGGTGGTCGGCATGGCTGGTCGGGGCTGGCCGTGCCACGCGCGAGCCTGTGTGCGCTGGCCGTCTGCCTCCTCAACCTCGCCTATGGCCTCGTGGCCATGGCCTCCTGGAGCGGGGAGATCGAGTCCGCACCAACGCTCACGGTCCGCCTGGTGCAGGCGAATGCGGACGACGAGGACGGGGTCGACGCCCTGCGGGCCATCACGAGGCAGGAAACCCGTGCAGCCTGTGGCACGCCAGGCCTCGTCTGCTGGCCCGAGTGCAGTGGTGGCTCCTACGACGCACGCCTCGATTCGCTCGCCGATCCCGACCGCGTCGCGGACCTGTCGCGCCCGCCCCACAAGGGCATGCGGCCGCTGGAGGCACCCGCCTGTCCGCTGCTCTTCGGCGGCAAGATCTACACGGGACACCCCGAGAAGCCGCATGCGATCTACCAGTCGGCAATTCTGATCGACGCTTCCGAGAGCATCCTCGGCTGCTACCACAAGCGGCACCTGATGCCGTTCGGTGAGTACGTGCCGGGAACCGATATCTATCCCGACCTCCGACTTCACTTCTCCATGCAGGACGAGTTCAAGGCCGGCACTGATGCCCGTGTGCTCACCTGGGATGAGGGGCCGCGGCTGGGCGTCATGCTCTGCTACGAGGACATGATCCCCGGTGCTGCCCGGTCGTTGGTCCATGAGTCGGCGAACGTGCTGGTATCACTGATCAACGGCTCGGCGTTTACGGCGCCGCTGACGCTGGCCCAGCATCGCCTGCTCTCGCAACTGCGGGCCGTCGAATGCCGCCGCAGCCTCGTGCGGTGCGCCGCCACCGGTGAAACGTGCGTGATCTCGCCGACGGGAGAGGTGATGGGGTCGCTGCCTCTCCACGCCCGAGACGCCCTCATCGCCGACGTGCCGCTCCTGGAAACGATCACGCTCGCCAGCCGTGTCGGGCCGGCGTTTCCACTCGCATGCGGCGCTGCGGCGGCGGCCCTCGCCTTCCTCAGTCGACGAGCGTTTCGTTGAGGAGTGCGCAGCCCGCGAAGGGCGGAGCCCGCAGCGAGCGTCCGGCGACGGGCACGGGCAGCCCCGAGCTTCGTGAACGCCTTGGCATCAAGTGCAACGCACATGCGCCGCATGACTGCCATCAACTGAAACGGCCGAAGTGGTAGTGGGCGGCACAGGCGCCTTCGCTCGAGACCATGGTCGCGCCCAAGGGCGTCCGCGGCGTGCACTCCTTGCCGAAGGCGGGGCACTGGTTGGGCTTGAGCGTGCCCCGCAAGACTTCACCGCTCTTGCAGAGCGGCGATTCCGCGGCCGTCACGTCGGTGACCGCGAAGCGGATCTCGGCGTCGAACTCACGATAGGCATCGGCCAGCCGCCAGCCGCTCGCCGGGATCACGCCGATCCCCCGCCAAACGCGGTCCACAGGCTCAAACACCTCCGCCAGCACCGCCTGGGCCGCCTCGTTGCCCCGCTCCGTGACGACGCGGGCGTAGGCGTTCTCCAGCTCGTGACGGCCGTGCTCGAGCTGCAGCACCGTGCGCCGGATCCCCTCCAGGAGGTCGAGCGGCTCAAATCCCGTCACCACGATTGGCACACGGAACTGCTCGGCGAGCGGCGGATACTGCCAGGTGCCCATCACGCTGCAGACGTGGCCCGCGGCGAGGAAGGCGTTTACGCGATTGCCCGGCGACCGCATGATCGCCTCGATCGCCGGCGGCACGAGCACGTGCGAGACGAGCATCGAGAAGTTTTTCAGGCCCTGCTGGCAGGCGAGTTTTACGGCCATCGCGTTGGCCGGGGCCGTCGTCTCAAAGCCGATGGCGAGGAACACGACCTCGCGGTCGGGATTGGCGTGCGCGAGCTTCACGGCGTCGAGCGGCGAGTAGACGACGCGGACGTCGCCTCCGGCCGCCTTCACGGAAAACAGGTTGTCTCGCGATCCCGGCACGCGGAGCATGTCGCCGAACGAGCAGAAGGTCACGCCCGGCTTCGCTGCGATGGCGAGCGCCCGGTCGATCGTCTCCAGCGGCGTCACGCAGACCGGGCAGCCCGGACCATGGATCAGCTCGACCTCCGGGGGGAGGAGCTGGTCCACACCGTTTCGGATGATCGAGTGAGTCTGCCCGCCGCAGACCTCCATGATCGCCCAGGGCTGCGTGGCCAACCGCTGGATCTCGGCCGCGAGTCGCTTCGCCGTGTCCGCGTCGCGGTATTCGGCGAGGTGCTTCATCTCGCCGGCTCGCCGGCGGCCTCGTCGTCGCGCAGTTCGGCCAGTCCCTCCGCCAGCAGCCCGAGTTGCTCGAAGGTCGCGAGCGTGGCCAGGGCCGAGGCCTCGTCGATCTTCGAGATCGCGAAGCCCACGTGGACGATCGTGTAGTCGCCCACGGCGATGTCGGGCAGGTAGGCGAGGCAGACGTCCTTGACGACGCCGCCGAAGTTGACCCGGCCCATCCGCGTGCCGTGCTCGTCGCGGATCGATTCGACGACTCCCGGAATGGCCAGGCACATCAGCCACCTCCTCGCTGCCAGCGCATCACGCGATTGTTACCCGTGTCGTCCACGTGCAGCCGGCCCGCGACGACGGCGAGTCCAGAAGGCGAGTAGAGCGAATCTGCTGCGGGGCCGCCGCCGCGATGACGCTCCACCGCCGCAAGCGTCGGCTGGCCCAGGCACCAGTCGGGAGGCGCGTCGCTCGTTGTGGGCACGCGATCCCAGCCGAGGATGCGATGGTGCCAGCCATCGGCGACGATGCGGTTTCCACCAGCCACGATGGTCATGACGGCTTCACCCAGACGACTCCGGCAGTCACTCGCAGCGGAAACGGCTCCAGCCGGCACTGGGGGGCCGAGAGGCATTCGCCGGTGTCGGCATCGAAGCGGAAGCCGTGCCACGGGCAGGTGATCGTGCCCGCCTCGACGTCGCACATGCCCCGCTCCAGCGGCAGGCCGACGTGGCCGCAGGCGTTGCGAAAGGCCCGAAGCTCGTCTTTCCAGCGGAGCACGAGGATCTTGGCCCCGGCTCCTTCGAACGCGATCGGTTTTTCGGCCGTGACCTCGTCGGCCTGCGGGCCAGAGCACCAGCCGCTGGTGTCGTCCGGGGTGGGCTCCGGTGTAGGGCTCACCTCGTGCATCATGTCGCCAAAGGTTGTCGGCGAGATGCGTCGCACGCCCACTGGCGGCGGCCGAGGGAGAGGTGTCGCGTCGAAGGCCTCCGCCGGTTGCGGGCCGAGTTTCGCCAGCAAGAGGTCAGCGAGCCGGTCCACCGCCTTGTCCACCGCCGGTGAAAGCCCTTGGCCGATCTCATATCGCTCCCCCTCGATGAGATAGGCCGTGACCGTCTCGGGATATTCGTCCTTGAGCAGCCAGTGGCCGAAGGCGATCGCGTGATCCCAGCGGAAGGCGTGGAGGTTGATGCCGGTGAGCGGAGGAAGATTTTCCACCTCGTGGCCCGCCACCTCGAAGATGGTGCCTGGCTTGCTGCCCGACGAGCAGGCGTCGACGAGGATCACCCGCGGCACGCCCCGCATCTGGAAGGCCACGTCCATGCCTGCGGTGCCGCCGTCGGTGCATCGCACGCCGTCGGGCAGGCCACGATCCCCCATCCGTCGCACGAGCACCGGGCCGGCGGCATCGTCACCGCGGAGCAGGTTGCCGCAGCCGATCACGAGCGCCTTCAAGGCATACCCCATTTCGCTGATGTGGCACCTCGTCAGGAACCGGATCGTCCACCGCGTGTGAGGTCATTCAGTGTATGCCTGCGAGGTTTGCTGCGGAAAGTGCCTGGCGCGAGAGCCGACCGGGAGGAAGCCGCGGGCGCGGCATGGTGGACGCTACGTCTGGTGGCGGTTCACCCCACGCCTCACGGCGCTCTGGGCTTGGACGGCGGCAGCATAAACCCGTGGACGGTTCGTACTAGACTTCACGCCCTCGGCAGCGAATCATTTCCGCAGGTCGCCTGGCGAGAAGTGCCTGCCTCTGGGTCTGTCGCTACGTTTGGGGCTTCATTGTGCACGAACTTTCGATCGCAAGCCGGGTCGTCGAACTCGTAGGTGATCAGGCCTGCGAGGCCGGAGGCGGGCGGGTGACCGCCGTCACGTTGAAAATCGGAGCGCTGTCGTGCGTGCACGAAGAAGCCCTGCGGTTCAGTTTCAACCTCGTCCGGGACGGGACACCTCTCGCCGACGCCGAACTCCGGATCGTGGCCGTACCGGTCGTGATCTGGTGCGCGGCCTGCGGACGGGAGGTCACGCTCCCCGGGATTCAGAAGTTCGAATGCCCCGAATGCGGCACTCCAAGCGGCGACATCCGGGCGGGTCGGGAACTCGATCTCGAATCGATCGAGTTGGTGGATGACGTGGCGACCACATAGAGCGTATTCTGAGCCGATCCAGTTCCTTGTTGAAGAGCGGGAACGACTCCGGCGGAACGACACACTCGAGAAGGGCTGACGCCCCGCCCGGAGAACACCAGCGTGATCGAGCCCCGGATCCTCGAGGTCCGCACCAAGATCCTGAAGAAGAACGACGAACTTGCCCGCGAGATGCGGGAACGGTTCGTGCGGGCTGGCGTGCTCGTGGTGAACATGGTGTCGAGCCCCGGCACCGGCAAGACGGCGTTCCTGAAGCAGACGCTGGCCAGGCTCGTGGCCCGCGGCGAGCCCTGCGCGGCGGTGGTGGGTGATCTCGAGACCGACAACGACGCCCGGCGGCTGGCCGAAAGCGGGGCCCCCGCCCGGCAGATCATGACCCACGGCCTCTGTCATCTCGAGGCCGACATGGTGGAGAAGCACCTCGAGGGCTGGGACCTCGCCGCGCTCCGCTACCTTTTCATCGAGAACGTCGGCAACCTCGTCTGCCCCACGAGTTGGGACCTCGGCGAGTCGGTCCGCCTCGCGCTGCTCTCGGTGACGGAGGGCGAGGACAAGCCGCTGAAGTATCCCGGCCTCTTCAATACGGCCGACGTGGCCGCGATCACGAAGATCGACCTCGCGGAGGCCTGCGAATTCGACCGCGCGAGGGCTCTGGCCAACATCGAGGCGGTGCGGCCTGGAATGCGGGTGTTCGAGGCCTCATCCAAGACAGGCGCAGGGCTCGACGAGTGGCTCGCGTATCTCGCCGAGCGGCGGCGGGCGATTGCAGGCGCCGCGAGGCCGGCAGACGGTAGGGAGTGAGCCGGCGGGGTCGCGGTCTTCAGGCGGCGTGGCGGTCGCTGGCCCCGACCGCCGACCCACCGAGAGCCAGCCGCTGGATCTGGAGGGCCAGTTCGTTGACAAGCACCTGCAACTCCCGCGCCTTCCCCTCGGCAGCCCGCTTCTCCCGGTCGAGCTCCGCGACGCGGGCCGCGACTTCGCCGGCGAGTCGGGCTTCGGCGACTGCGCGGGCCTGATTGGTGGTGGCGGCGGCTCGCGACCATTCCACGATGGCGTGCTCGGCCAGGGTCGCCATATCGCATGGCGTCGGCACGTCCGAGGCCGAATCGTCGAAGCCGGCGAGCCGTCGCATCTCGGCGTACAGCGCCATTGCCTCGGGCTGAAACGCTGCCACGATGTCTTGCCTCAGACTGCCATCATCCCGCTGGAGCAGCGGCTCCTCGAACCGCGCGGGTGGCTCGCCGACCGGCACTCCGAGGTGCTCCCGAACCTCGGCGAACACGGCGGCCGGATTCGCCGCCACCTGGGTCACTTCCTTCAAGACGCACTTCGATCGATTTGCCAGGAAGAAATTGACGATGCTGCGGTTGTAGTGGTACCAGACCCGCACGGCGAACGCCGGATGCCGGACGAAGATCGGGTCACCGCGGCGGAACAGCGAGTCGGCGACCTCCCAGGGACTGCGAAACACAAAGACGTACACCGCCTCGGGCAGCAGGCTCTGCCAGAAGTCGAGAAACAGAGTGGTTCGCGGATCCTTCCATCCCCAGGGCGTTTGAGATGCGGCTTTGCCGGCGATCACGCGTGCGGCATCGTCGCGCATGGCCGGGGGCACGAGCAGTTCGTCGGCGCAGGCGAAGCCCTCCGGCCCGACTCCGTTGGCCTCGAGCGCGCGGGCGTGGAACTCGTAGAAGTCGAGGTCTTCCCAGTGGCCGCGGTCGTTGCCTCGGGAGGCGCCCATCAGCCGGGAGCCGACGTTCACGCCGGCACCCGCGCACAGCGAGGCCAGGAGCGACGTGCCGGACCGGTGCATGCCGGTGATCACCAGCGGACGAGCTTCTTCCACGGCAGGCAGCAGTGTCGTCATGCGGCCTCCTCCTGCACGAAGGCGTTGCGGCAGTGAAGTTCGTATCCGGTCGGGCGTCTTGCGAGCGCCTGCACGTCGAACTCCGCGAACGTCCCGTGCTTCCGCAGAACGACGTCGAACGAGAGCTTGTAGGGAATCGTGTCGATGTGCTCGAGCGTCGCGACCTTGGACCAGTGCCGCGCATGCAGCGACCGCAGGAGGTCGGGCGTCGGGTTCCAGCGATGGCTCCAGGGATGCCGGTCGGTGCGGGCGTCCCAGGTGTAACGCCAGTCGGGCACGACGATCCCCACGCCGCCGCCGGGCTTCACGACGTCGAGCCAGTGCAGCATGGTGGCCACGGGATCCGGCTCGTGCTCCAGAACGTGGAGGGCGACGATGAAGTCGAGCGACGCCGGCTTGAACGGCAGGTCGCCGGCCCAGCCGCGGAGGTGCGCCAGCGACGTGAAGGAGGCCGCTCCGCCACCCATCGACCAGGTGCCTCGGTGGGCGTCGATTCCCAGGAGAGCGGAATGGACGGGACGGTCGCCGCAGCCGACGTTGAGCCCGTTGAGCCGCTCGATGGCGTATCCGGGAGGCATCGCCCGAAGCGCCGCGGTCTCCTCGGCCTCACGGACTACTGCCACCTCGTCGCCGTAGTACTGCACCATCGTGCCAGTGGCGAGCGCCACCGCCTCACGGCCCGCGAGCGACAGGTGGCGAAGCAGTTCCTGCGTGTGCGGCTCGTGAAGGTTCTCCCGCGTCACCAGTTCTCCGAGCGGGGACACGCGAGGTTGCTCCAGTGTGTTGGTCATGTCGATCGAGTCGATCATGGTGTTGGTCCCGCTCAGGCTGCCCGCGACAGGACGGGCGCCGCTGCTCCGCCGCCCACCGCCCGCAGCAGGCTGGGCATCGATCGATCCCAGCCCATGCCGTCGGCGGTCTCCCGGCCTGCGGCCCCGAGCCGCGAACGCAGGGCGGAGTCGTCGATGAGCCGGCGGACCGCCTTCCGCGCCGACGCCACATCCGTGACGATCAGGCAGTTCTCGCCGTCCACGGCGTATTCATCGAGCCCGGTCACGTCGTGCACGACCACGCCGCCGCCCGTGGCCATCATCTCCAGGGGCGGATAGCTGAAGCTCTCCACGCGGGACATCTTCAGGAGGATGTCGCAGCTGGCGTAGATCGCGGCCATGTCGCCATGGGGCACCGCCTCGAAGAAGCGGTCGCACCGCCATCCCGGCTGCGGCCGCCCGGCCGACGACACGATCCAGATCTCACAGTCGGTGCAGTCGGCGACGGCGGCGGCCGCTTCGGCCATGCCCTTGAACGGGATGACGATCGGCCCCTCCAGCAGGATCCGCAACTTTCGACCCTTCGGTTCGAGCGGCTGCACGTCGTGGAAGCGGTGCGCGTCGATCCCGTTCGGGACGTAGTCGCAGTTGTGGCCGAACTCCTGCTTCAGCCAGCGGCAGATCCAGCCAGCCATCGTCACGTACTCGATGTCGTGCCGCAGATAGGTCTCGTGCACCTGACGCTTGAACTCGGGGCTGTCATCGAACCGGCGCTCGTCCGACTGCACGAAATAGAGCTTCCGGGCCGCCGTGACGTGGTCGAGCATCCGCACCGTCGTCCAGCCGGTGGCCACCAGCGTGTCGATGCCTTCGAGGAGATAGCGGTGCGGGGTGTCGAAGGGAATGATCGGCACTTCGTTGCCGGGCCACCACGAGATGGAATCTTTGTTGTCCTGGCTGATCATGAAGACGTCGTAGCCGGCCCGCCGCAGCCGGTTGACGTGCTCGAGAATCACGGCGATGCCGCCCGAGATGCCGGTTCCGGGGATCAGGTAGGCGATCGTCGGCGTCAGGCGGGACTTGCGGCGGTAGCTGGCCTTGGCCTGCCGCTCCCAATGCCCGTCGTTGTCCTTGAAGTTGAGCTCGTTGTTGCCGGCGTGGAGCCGGAGGTGCACGAGATTCTCGGAGATCGCCCCGAAGCGGTAGCCGAAGTAGGCGAGCCGCATCCAGAGCTCGTGATCCTCCCGGTAGCGCATCTCCGGCTTGAGGCCGCCGACGTCGAGCAGCGCGTGGCGCCGCACCATGACCGTGCTCTGGCAGGGCACGCAGATCTTCTCGAGCATCCGCAGGTCGCAGGGCGGGCTCGTGACGAGCTGGCCGTCGCGGAGGTCGTCGAACCGGCGGGAGCCGTCGATCTTGGCCGTCCACGCCCCGTAGACCACGTCGTAGTTTCCGCGCTCCATTTCGCGGATCGAGATCGCCAGCCGGCCCGGAGCGGCAATGTCGTCGCTGTCGAGGAAGGCGACGTATTCCCCGCGGGCCTCCTTGATGCCGCGATTGCGGCCGCGGACGGCGGTGCCCGACTTGTCGAGATACGAATAGACGCGGATGCGGGGGTCGTCGCGGTAGGCATCGACCACCTCCATCGTCGCCGCCGGCGATCCGTCGGTGACCAGGATCAGTTCCCAGCTCGTGTACGACTGCCGCCGCACCGACTCGATCGCTTCGCGGAGCTCGTGCGTGCGGTCGTGGATCGGGATGATCACGGAGACGAGCCCGGGCTGGCACACCGCGAGCGGTGCCGCCGATTCGGGGGAGCGTGCCATCGCCGGCGTCGGCGGAGCGATCCGCAGAGGTTGTGGCCGCCGAGAGGTCGAGAGAAATGGCCGGAGAGCCTCCCGCGCGCGGGGCGGGATCCGGCTCCGGATCGACTTCTCGACGTGCTTGAGATAAAGCTTCAGGGAACTCGGCATCGAATCTACCCTTGTGTCGTCGCGCGGCGCGGCCCCTGGATTCCTGGGGGGCGGGAGTGTGCCAAACCGTCAGTGACGCGAAAAGGCGAGTTTTCACCGGTTTTTGCCGAGGTATTCAGAGGCGGCATGCCCATCGGCCGGGAGGGCGGCCCGCCGGCTGAGTAGTATCCGGGCAGCGGATTCGAGCCCCCTTCGACACCCGGCGCTTTGACACCATGCCGAATCAGCCACGACGAACGCGGTCGCGAAAGCCGGGAAAACAGCAGCTTGGGCTGGAGATGCTCGAGCAGCGAAAGCTGCTCGCCGCGCTGCCCGCGGGATTTCGGGAGGATCTCGTCGCCAGCGGGCTCTCGTATCCGACGGCCATGGCGATCGCCCCGGACGGCCGGATCTTCGTCGCTCAGAAGGGCGGCGGCATTCGCGTGATCAAGGACGGCCAACTGCTCCCGAAGTCGTCCGCCTTCGCATTCGTCGACGCCGAGACGAGCTACGAGTACGGCCTCTGCGGGATCGCGCTTGATCCCGACTTCACCACCAACGGCTACGTCTACGTCAATTACATCGCCAAGGGCTCACCGTCGCGGAATCTCATCGAGCGGTTCACCGCCAGCGGCGACGTCGCTTTGACGGGAAGTCGGACCACGATCTTCGAACTCGACAACGTCAATCCGCCCGGCCCGACGGGCAACTACCACATCGGCGGCGCGATGCAGTTTGGAGCCGACGGCCACCTGTACGTCTCCGTCGGAGACAATACGACGCCCGCGAACGCCCAGAGCCTCGGCAGCCTGCACGGCAAGATCCTGCGGATCGGAAAAGACGGCTCGATTCCGGCCGACAATCCGTTCTTCGCCACGGCCACGGGCAACAACCGCGCCATCTGGGCCTACGGCATGCGCAACGCGTTTACGTTCGCCGTCCAGCCAGGGAGCGGCAGGATGCTGATCAACGACGTCGGCCAGAACAGCTTCGAGGAGATCAACCTCGGTCGGCCGGGCGGCAACTTCGGCTGGCCCCTTGCGGAGGGCCCCACGACCGACCCACGATTCGACTCCCCGCTCTATGCCTACAGCCACCTCTCGACCGAGACGGGGGCGGCGTGCATCGCGGGCAGCACATTCTACGACCCGGCGGTCGTCGCCCTGCCGGCGTCCTATGTGGGTCGCTACTTCTTCGCCGACTTCAACAACGCCTGGATGGCCACGCTCGATCCCGCGACCGGCGAGCGCGAAATGTTTGCCACGCAGCTCACCGCCATGCCGCTCGACATCGACGTGGGGCCGGACGGCAATCTCTACTATCTGGCCTGGGGCAACGGGATGTCGGTGAGTCGCATCAGCTACACCGGCGATCTCTCGCCGGCGATCTCGGCGCCGCCGCAGAACGTGATGGCGAGCAACGGGCTGAACGCCGTCTTCAAGGTCGCGGCCACGGGGGACGGGCAGCTCTCCTACCGCTGGCAGCGGGCGGCGGCGGGCAGCGAATCGTTTGCCGACATTCCGGGGGCGACGGCGGCACGCTGCCGAGTGCCCGTCGTGGGATTCGCCGATTCCGGAAGCCGCTACCGGGTGGTCGTGTCGAATCTGCACGGCTCGGTCACCAGCCAGCCGGCCACGCTCACGGTCTTCGCCAACCAGCTTCCGACGGTGACGATCCTGAGCCCCGTCGCCGACCGGCTGTACGCCGGCGGCGAGACGCTGGCGTTCGCCGCCTCGGCGACCGATCTCGAAACCGGCGTCCTCCCGGCCGACGCCGTGCGGTGGCAGGTGGATATGCTCCACGGGGCCATCAGCCGGCCGCTCGTGCCACCAACCGTCGGAACGAGTGGCTCGTTCGTCATTCCGGACGAAACGCCCTACACCCGCACCGACGTGATTCTCCGAATCACGGTCACCGCCCGTGACCCCGTCACCAGACTCCTCGCCACATCGATGATCGATCTGCATCCGCGGACGAGCACGGTGGCGCTGCAGAGTGATCCGGTGGGGCTGATCCTCGGGCTGGGAGGCGAGCCGCAGGCGGCGCCGTTTTCGAGGACGAGCATCGTCGGCATCCGTCAGGCGATTTCCGCGCCGGCCTTTCAGGCGACGGCGGCCGGCTTCTACCGGTTCGTTGGCTGGGACCACGGCGGTCCTGCGACGCAGGCGGTGGCGGTGCCCGCCGCCGACGTCACCTACACCGGACGGTACGTCAGCTCGCCGGTCTTCGTTGAAACGTTCGACGCTGGTCAGGGAAGCCGGTTTCAGCCACGGTCTGGGAGCTGGTCGCTCGACGGCTCCGGCGGGTACGTGGGCCTCCGCGGGCAGCAGCCGGCTGACGCCGTGTCGATCTTCGCGGGCGAGACGACGCTGCCGACGAGCTACGAGATCGGGGCGACGATCGGCCTCAACGCGACGCTGGGCAATGGCTTTTTGATCTTTGACGTCGTCGCTCAGGACGACTTCAAGTACGTCGGCCTGCGGGGGGCCGCTGGCACGCTGGTTGCTGGCCGGCGGACGCCGGCCGGCTGGCAGGATGAGGTTTCGGTGTGGCATGGCCTCGACACCCGAATGGACCAGCAGCTGACGGTTCGCGTGGCGGACACGCGTGTGAAGGTCCGACTCGGCGAGCGGCAGTTCCTCGCGCACGACTTCAGCGAGTCGCTGGCAGACGGGGGAGTGGGCCTGGCCACGGGACGGGGCATCGCCCGCTTCGGCCGCTTTTTCGAGAACCTCGCTCCCGAGCCGCGTGAGGTTTTTGCGGCGGCGACGAGCGTCCGGGAAAACAGCCTCCCTGGGACGCTCGTCGGCATTTTGGGAACCCGCGGCTGGAGCTACGGCGCGACCTTCACCTATCAGCTCGTACCCGGTGCTGGCGGAGCCGACAACGCCTCGTTCGCGATCGAGGGTGACCGTCTGAGGACGGTCGGACGGTTCAACTTCGAAGCCCGCAGCAGCTACTCGATCCGGGTGCGATCGACCGAGGCCACGGGCATCATCAGCGAGCAGCCGCTCACCTTGACGATCGTCGATGATCTCAACGAACCGCTGGTGGTCGAGGAGGTGATCGGTCCCGACGGCGGCGTCTACGGCCCCGGCACGGTGCTGCCGTTCACGGTCGTGCTCTCGCGGCCGGCGTCTGTCATGGGAAAGCCGGAGCTGCCGATTCAGATTGGCGGCGTGGCCCGCGCCGCGGCCTACAGCGGCGGCGCCGGCACGCTGCGGCTGACGTTCACCTACGAGGTGCGGTCCACCGACCGCAGCGGCGACCTTGCGGTCAGGAACGCGGTGACGCTGCCGAAGAAGTCGGTCGGAGTCACGGCGGGGGGCATGCGGCTCGCCCCAGCCCTGCCGCATCCGGGCGCGGTCCTGCCGGGTGTGAAGGTCGATACCGCCAGGCCGGATACGGTGGGCATGCTCGAGGCGCCTGCGGCCGGCACCTATCGCACGGGCAGCGTGATCCGTTTCCGCGTCGCCTATTCCGAGCCGGTTCGCGTGGCTGGCGTGCCGACGATTCGCCTGTCGCTCGGCGGGGGCCGGGCACGAACGGTGGAGGCCATCTACGAAGCCGGCTCAGGCACGACGGTGCTCACGTTCGCCTATCAGGTGAAGGCGGCGGACGCGATGCGGGCAGCCAGTTGGCTTGTGATTTCCAGCGCGGTGACACTGCCCGCCGGGGCATCGATCCTCGATGCCGCCTCGAATCCGGCCCAGCTCGCACTGCGGGTGCCCGCGAGCAGCCGGATCCGCTTCGACACGTGACGCGTGCTGAGAGCCTCGATCAATCGAGATCGCACACCACGCGAAAGCCGACGTAGCAGTTGCTGTTCGCGGGGGAGATGTAGAGGCGGAACGCCGACCGGCAGTCGGCCGGATAGCCATGCCAGTTGCCTCCGCGGATCACGCGATAGGAGCGGGCCGAAGCCGGGCCCTGCGGGTCGTCCGCGGGTGACGAAGAATAGTAGTCGCGGTCATACCAGTCGCTGCACCACTCGGCGACGTTGCCGTGCATGTCGTACAGCTTCCACGGGTTCGGCTTCTTTCCGCTGACTGGCTGCGGATGGTTGCGGTCACGGAACGCCGTGTTCTCGATGAACCAGGCGTGGTCGCCGAGATGTTCCTCGTCGTTGCCGAAGGAAAACCGAGTCTTCGTTCCCGCCCGGCAGGCATACTCCCACTCGGCTTCCGTGGGCAATCGATACGATCGCTCCGCCGGCAGTCGGCCTTCTCGCCGCTCCTGAACGGTGAGCTCCTCGCAGAAGTTCACCGCTTCGTTCCAGCTGACCCACGTCACCGGAACATCGGGCCCTTCGATGACGCCCGTCGCCCCCTGCCACGGCTTCGCATCCCCCATCACTCGCTCCCACTGCCGCTGGGTCACCTCCGTCTGGCCCAGCAGGAAAGACTTCGTGATCCTGATGCGGTGAACCGGCATCTCGTAATCGTGCGACCCCATGGAGAACTCGCCCTCCGCGACCCTCACGAGCTTCATGCCGATCGAGTTTTGAACGATCTCGCACGGAGGTTGCAGATCGTCGGCGGCCGCCACACCGGCGACCACCGCGACCAGCCACAGCGACAGGATGACCGCGTAGTGCACGTCGAACCCCTGGAAACCGCCGCATAGTACCTCTGTGGCCGGCAGCCTGCCACTCCCGGCACCGTGGCCGGAGAGACATGGGCGCGGGTCCGGGGATAGCCTATCGGCCCACGACGAGTGCCCGGCCGAGCACCGCCTGGCCGAGGGAGAGGCCGCCGTCGTTGGGCGGCACGGCGTGGTGCGTGAGCACCTCGAAGCCGGCGGCATGGAGGGCATCGAGCGACCGCTCGACGAGCATGGCGTTTTGAAACACGCCACCGGTCAGGCCCACCACGTGCCCTGCGCCGCGATCGCGGAGCCGGGTGCAGGTATCCACGATCATCGTCACGGTCGCGGCGTGAAAACCGGCCGCGATGTCGGTGGCCGGTGCTGTGCTGCGCGCCGCCGTCACGATCGACGTGACCAGGTCTCGCCAGTCGATGACCAGCGGAGCATCGGGCCCGGGAGCCACGATGGCATACGGGGCGATCGCGACGCCGGGCCACGCGGCCTCTCCCGCCAGCGACTCGAGCTTCAGCGCGGCCTCGGCCTCGTAGGTGACCGATGGAGCCAGGCCGACAAGAGCGGCGACGGCGTCGAACAGCCGGCCCATGCTGGAGGTGGTCGGGCAGTTGAGGCCGCGCTCGAGTTGCTGCCGCAGCAGGATGCGATCGGCGGACGACGCGGCACTGGCCGGCGGAAGGTCGTCGTGCCAGTCAAGCCCGGCGGCGTGCAGCACGGCGAGCCCCGTTCGCCATGGGTGGCGGATCGCCGCGTCGCCCCCAGGCAGCGAAAACGGTTGCAGGTGGGCGGCGCGAGTAAACGCCCCACCGCGAGCGACGAGAAACTCACCCCCGTGGATCGTGCCGTCGCGGCCGTAGCCTGTGCCGTCGAAGCAGACGCCGATGAAGCCCGCAGGAGCCGTCGTGATGGAAAGCCCGTGCTCTGCAAGCAAGGCCGCCACGTGTGCTTCGTGGTGCTGCACTCGCACGAGCGGAATGCCGCGCGTCGCGGCGAATCGCGCCGCCCAGTCGGCCGAGAGGTAGCCCGGGTGCAGGTCGGCCACCACCGCCTCGGGGACGACGTCGAACAGGCTCAGGAGGTGCGCCGCCGTCCGGTCGAGGGCGTCGAGGGTTTCGAGGGTGGCCGCGTCGCCGACGTGCTGGCCCATGATGGCCACGTCGTCACGGGCCACGCAGATCGCCGCCTTGAGTTCGCCGCCGACCGCGAGCACGGCTGGGCCGCTGCTGGCAAGCCGGATCGGCAGGGGCGCGTAGCCGCGGGCGCGGCGGATGGGCGTCAACCCGCCGGCGATGCAGCGGACCACCGAATCGTCGCACGGCACGTGGATCGGCCGATCGTGAAGGAGAAACGCGTCGACGAGCGGCGCGAGCCGTGAGGCGGCGTCGGCGTCGGCATGGGCGATCGGCTCCTCGGCGAGGTTGCCGGAGGTCATCACCAGCGGGGGCAGGCCTTCGACGAGCAGCTGGTGGAGCGGGGTAGGCGGCAGCATCACACCCACGACGTCGAGCCCTGGGGCCACACCGGCGGCGAGTCGCGGAGTAGTTCCTGGGCGAGGCGGCTGGCTGCGGAGCAGCACCACCGGTCGCTCGCGGCTCTCGAGCAGCCGACGCTCCTGCTCGCCGACCACGGCGATGCTGCTCGCCGTGCCAACGTCGGCCACCATCACGGCCAGCGGCTTGCCCGCCCGGCCCTTGCGGTCGCGGAGCAAGGTCACGGCATCGGCATTCGTGGCGTCGCAGGCGAGATGGAAGCCGCCAACTCCCTTGATGGCGACGATCCCGCCATGGCGAATCAGATCGCGAGCTGCCTGGATGGCGGCGTCGCCTGCAAAGGCCGCGGCGTCGCCGATGGTGTCCGCCGTGGGCCGCACGACCGGGATCGGGCCATCGGCGACTGCGGCATACCACACGGTCGGCCCGCATCTCGGGCAGGCCACCGGCTCGGCGTGGAACCGGCGGTCGCCGGGATCACCATACTCCGCTGCGCACTGAGGGCACATCGCGAAGCGGTGCATCGTCGTGCGGATGCGATCGTAGGGCAGGCCCTCGATGATCGTGAACCGTGGGCCGCAGTCGGTGCAGTTCACGAACGGATAGCGGTGCCGACGGTCGTGCGGATCAGACAGTTCCGCGAGACAGGCCAGGCAGGGTGCGATGTCGGGCGGCACGTGGGCCGTCCGCTGACCTCCCCCTGCGCTTGCGAGGATCGCGAACGCTCTCGCCTCCGACTGCACCGGCACAGCGCGGCCGTCGATCCGGCCGACCGACGACAGCGGCGGGGCCGACGCGGCGAGCCCGTCGAGGAAGGCAGCCACCGCGGCTGACGGTCCCTGCACCTCGAGCACCACGCCCGCGGCGTCGTTCTCCACCCAGCCGGCGAGCCCCAGTCGCGTCGCCCGCCGCCAGACGAACGGCCTGAAGCCCACGCCCTGCACGACGCCGCTGATCCGCACGCGCTGGCGAACTATCTCGGCCATGCCTCCATGATACGGGCAGCGTGGCCGACGGCATGCCAAAGCCCCGGATCGCTCACGCACGTCGGATCAGGAAGCCCAATCGCGTAAGCGATGGGGCGGTGTCCGGGAGGGCCGCAGCCGGAGCGTTCACGCGGTTACGCTTCCTGGGGCAGAACGTCCCCCGGATCGCTCACGCACGTCGGATCAGGAAGCCCAATCGCGTAAGCGATGGGGGCCGCCCGAGGATCGCGTGTGCCTCGGCATCAGAACTGCTCGAGCCTCAGCACATCCACGGGCTCGATCCAGGCAGTCATTCGCTCCTCCGCGAATGCCGGCTCGCGGAGGGCGTCGAGGATGCGGCCTGCGACGTCGGCATGCACGATCGTCTCGAAGCGTACCAGCGGCCGCCCTGTGCCATCCGAGTCTCGGCGGCCGCCGCCATGGCATGGAACGGCCGTGTATCCGGAGGCGCCGTGATCTCGCGCCATCGCGACGAGCCGGGGCTCGCTCGCGGCCGGCCCCACCACGGTGATGCGCCGCATTGGCACGGTCACCCGTTTCCGCGTGGCGAGCGGGTGACCGGAGAGCTGGCGGTGCGCTCCCAGCCCGACGACGTCGAGCGACAGCCCGGCCTGCTGGAAGTCGAGCGCCAGGGCATGGAGCTTCTCCATGACGCTCGAATCGACCAAGTCGGTGCCGGCGAGATTGACGATCACGTTGTTGTGCTGCACGAGGCCGAGCTGCTCGATCTGGCGGCGAAACGGGATCCAGTTGCTGAATACCGCCGAGCCGCTGGCATCGATCTGCACCGTCTGGTCGTCGATCTGTGACACCTTGAGGAAGGGCTTGAAAAACGAGCCCACCGGCACGCCGTTGAGGGCGTGGATGATGAACTTCAGCGCGATGCCGATGCCCACGCCGATCAGGAGGTCGGTGGCGAGCACCCCGATGATCGTGGCCACGAAGATCAGGAGCTGCTCGGAGCCGATCTTGAAGACGTTGATGAACTCCCGCGGCGACGCGAGCCGGAAGCCGGTGTAGACCAGCATCGCGGCCAGGGCCGAGAGCGGGATCATGTGGATCAGGCCGGGGGCCAAGGCCACCGCCGCCAGCAGAAACACGCCGTGCCAGAAGTCGGCGAACCGCGTGCGGGCGCCGTTGTCGATGTTCGACTTGCTGCGGACGATCTCTGAGATCATCGGGAGGCCGCCGATCGACGCGGCGGCGACGTTCGCGACGCCCACGGCGAGCAGGTCGCGGCTCATGTCGGTCTTCCGCTGCCACGGGTCGAGGAGATCGATCGCCTTCGCCGAGAGCAACGACTCGACACTGCCCACGACGGCGAACATCACCACCCACCAGACACCCGCGACGTGCGTTTCGGGCCGGGTGAAGACCGAGAAGTCGGGCGTGGTCACCGCCGCGAGCAGGTTGCCTGGCACGTTGACCAGAAACGATTCGCCCACGGCATACTCGTGACCGGCGAAGGTGTAGTAGTGTTCGCGGGCGAGATCGAACCAGCGACCGAGCGGCACCGCGACGGCGAGCACGAGGAGCTGTGCCGGGACGAATCGCAGCCACGCGGGCCGCAGCCGGCCGCGGATCGCCGGCCAGCCGAAGAGGATCGCCAGGCTCGTCAGGCCGATCACCGTGATCGCGGGATTGAGGTGCAGAATCTTCTCGGGAAGCTCCTGCAGGATCTCGAGCGGCTCCCCCTTTGCCTTCTGGCCAAACACCACGGGAAGCTGCTTGAGGCAGATGATGAAGCCGATGGCGGCCAGCATTCCGTGGACAACCGCCGTTGGAAAAAACTCGCTGAGCGCACCGGCCCGGAGCATGCCGAAGCCGACCTGCACCATCCCCGCCACGCAGCCCACCGCGATCGCCATCCGGTAGGCGCGGAGGTCGGCCTCGGGATCGGCGCCAGCCGTGAATCCAAACGACTGCATCGCCCCGAGCACGATCACGATCATGCCGGCCGCTGGCCCCTTGATGGTGAGTTCCGAGTTGCTGATGAAACTCGTCACGATCGCACCCACGACCGCGGTGAACACGCCGGCGACGGGGGGAAAGCCGCTCGCCAGCGAGATGCCGAGGCAGAGCGGCAGGGCGATCAGGAACACCAGGAAGCCGCTCGTGGCATCGGGCTTGAGGTAGGCGGCGAATCCGGCCGCCGTGCCGCGGGGTGCTTCGCCCGGAGGCGCCGCGGCGGCTTTCAGCTCGAAACCAGTCATGGGTGTTCTCCCAGGGGAATGATCGAGGCTGGGCGGTGTCGCGAGGCGAGCAGCGACTCCGCCACCCGCTCGAGCGAGTGAACGAATGGGCCCGGCCAAAGGCCGAGACTGAAGAGAATAACCAGGAGCGAGGTGAATGCGATCCGCTCACGCGGCAGGATCGAGTGCCGCGGGGCATCCACGGTGACGGGACCGCCGAACACGCGAAACCAGCCCCGCATCACGGCGATGGCGGCGAAGACGGTCGTCAGGATCACCAGCACGCCGGCGTGGATGTGGTCGTCGAGGCTGCCCGCAATGATCAGGTCGTCGGCGACAAACGAGAGCGTTCCCGGAAAGCCGAGCGCGGCGAGCCCGAAGAGCAGGAAGAATCCCGCCAGGGCCGGGGCGTCGGCGAAGCGGCCCTGGAGCGTCTCGGTCGAGATCGTGCCCCCACGGCTCTCCAGCGCCCAGGCGACAAGCCCGATCCCCGTCAGGGCCAGGCCGCTCGACACCCACACGGCCAGCGCCCCGCAGAGTTCCGTGGGCACCGTCCCGGAGAGCCCCGCGAAGACCATCGCCGACTGGCTCATCGCGAGCATCCCGACGAGACTGCGGACATCGCGCTGCACCACCGCCAGGGCCGCGCCGTACGCGGCGGTGAGCAGGGCGGCGTTGGCCAGCACGACGAGTTCATGCGGGACACCGTCGGCATGTCCGACGAGCAGCCGTGCGGCGGTGTAGGTCGCGACCTGCGGCATCGTCACCACCAGCGCCGTGGCCAGCGAAGCCCCCGAGAACAGCGCGGGATACCAGGAGTGAAACGGGATCAGGCCCTTGCGGATCATCACCGCCAAGGCGACCAGCCAGCCCCCCGCCGCACCCGTCGTGCCGCTGCCGGCGATCCACGGAGGGTCGGCCACGAGCAGCGCGGTGCCGATCGCCATGCAGACGATGGCCACGGCCATCATGCGGCCATAGACCCGGGCGGTCGTCCGGCCACCGACGGTGCTCCGGATCGTTGTGGTCGTGGCGAAGATCGAAACGGCCCAGAGAACCGTCAGTGCGGCGGGGTGCGCCGTCGCGAGCGTCGCGAACGTGACGGCCGCACCCAGGAGCAGGCGGCGGACGCCGGCCGACGCGAAGGCCCGTCGCGGCGCGACGAGCACGATCGCCAGGTCCACCACGGCCACATAGGGAAGCAGCAGCGCGGTCAAGCCGTCGATGTGCACGAGATCGCCGCCCGCCAGCCGGTGGCCCCGGAGGATCGGTGCGCCGTCGCCCAGGTGCCACCACGCCGCCGCCGTCACGGCGGCCAGGAGCGAGGTGGTGATCGCGGCGATCGCCACGATCCGGGGGTCGATTCGCCGCTCGGTGAACCGCAGGATCACGGCGCCGACGATGGGGGCCACCACGCAGGTGGCGACGGCTGCCAGGCAGGTGGACGGGGCGATGGTCATGGCATCCCTCCGCTGGAATCGCGACGCGAGGCGTCGTCCGTGGTGCCGCCAAGGATTGCGATCCAGCGGCGTTCGACGCCGTCGGCCATCGTCAGTGCCGCGAGCAGCGGCCTGACCACGAACCGCGAGACAATCGCCTCCTCGAAGCCGCGTTCGAGAGCCAGAT
>Ga0315904_10003061_pt1 | contig 25131 bp, 16 predicted proteins | sample LakEriMetagenome_6_FD_203529 | JGI IMG/M metagenome (GOLD analysis project Ga0315904, IMG submission 203529) | Freshwater fungal communities from buoy surface, Lake Erie, Ohio, United States - Buoy 12 MA120 | ecosystem: Environmental > Aquatic > Freshwater > Lake | place: USA: Lake Erie, Ohio... | reverse complement strand
CAGCAGCCTCAATTCGGAATTGCAGCTGGACCTCATCGAGGATCGCGAACTGTATCAGGCGTTGGACTGGCTGCTGCAGCGGCAGGAAAAAATCGAGAGCCACCTGGCCGAGCGGCATCTGCAGGACGGAACACTGATCCTGTACGACGTCAGCAGCAGCTACTACACCGGCCAAAAGTCCGAGCTCGTCCAGTATGGGTACAACCGCGACGGTCGCCGGAACTTTCCACAGATCGTCTATGGCTTGATCTGTAGCGCCGACGGCTGCCCTGTGGCGATTGAAGTCTTTCCGGGCAATACCGGGGATGCCTCCACCCTGCGTGCTCAAATCGACAAATTGCGTGAACGGTTCGGTCTGCGGCAGATCATCATCGTGGGCGATCGGGGACTGATTACCAGTCGGCAGATCAACGAGATCCTGCGCGGCGAAGAGGGGCTCGACTGGGTCACCGCGCTGCGGGCCGAGAACATCAAGAAGCTCGCCTCGCAAGGCAAGATCCAGATGTCTCTGTTCGATCAACGGGGACTCGCGGAAATCGAGTCGCCCGACTATCCCGGCGAACGACTGATCGTCTGCCGCAATCCCGCCCTGGCGGCGGAGCGGCACCATCATCGCCAGGAGCTGTTGGCGGCGACTGAGAAGGAACTTCAGGCGATCGTCGTGGCCACACAGCGGGGGCAGCGCCCGCTGCGGGGTAAGGACAAGATCGCGATGCGTGTGGGGCGGGTTCTGAACCGCTTCAAGGTGGGCAAGCACTTCGTCTTGGACATTCGTGAAGACGGCTTCGCCTGGCGACGCGACGAAGACAAGATCGCGGCCGAGGCCGCGCTCGATGGGATCTACGTCATCCGCACATCGGTGAAAGCCCAAGAGATGAGCGCGGAGCGCGTCGTGGGGGCTTACAAGCAGTTGAGCCGGGTGGAGCGGGCGTTTCGCAGCCTCAAGACCGTCGACCTGAAAATCCGACCGATCTACCATTCGCTTGACGATCGGATCCGGGGTCATGTCTTTCTCTGCATGCTGTCTCATTACGTGGAATGGAACTTACGCCAGAAGCTGGCACCAATCCTGTTTGACGACCATGAACGCGAGGCCGCGGAAAGTGGCCGGGCGAGTATCGTGGCCCGGGCTCCCCGGTCCCAGGCAGCCCGTCAGAAAGATAAGACGAGGCAGACGGCCAACGGGTTGCCGGTGCACAGTTTTCAAACCCTGCTGGCGGACTTGGCCACGCTGGCGAAGAACCGGGTGCGATTGCCCGGCTCGCAGGCTGAATTCGACGTCCTGAAGCAGCCCACGCCGCTGCAGAAGCGGGTCTTCGACCAGCTGGGCCTCCAGCCCCAGCTGTAGCCAGAACCTCGCCTTCGCGTTTTCCGCAACCCGTTGCCCGGCATAGGGTTTGACTGGAAACGACCAAAGTATGGGTTAGGTGCCGACAGTGCTCGCCGAAAACTTGCATGCCAGGGGCAAGTCCCTGTGCTGAAACCGATCCACTCGGTCGGGCCGGAGATCCGAAGAGGTTGCGGTTGATTCGCTGGAGGGTCTCTCGACGCTTTGGAAGTTATCTTCGTTGGGGATACTTCGATTCAAAGTCAGCCTTGGAGAGGGGGAATGTTAGGGTAATTCCCTCCCGCTCGAACTGAGCCTTCACCGAGACACTTCGTTCCCATTCCTCTTCGCTCAACGAGCCATTTTTGTCAATGTCGAGGGCTGTGAAGGCGCGCTCGGCCGGGGGCATTGAGCCGCGGCCCGGTCCTCCCCCCCGCGAGCGGTCGCCGCCGCCCCCACCCCCGCCAGACTCGCCGCTTCCCGGTTGCCTGATAGGCTCGGAACGGGCGGGGCTTCCCCAACCCCCTCCGGCGGCCGGGGGCCCACCTGCCCCTCCCATGGCAACAGTCGAGGCTCCTGGGTTGACCGAGGGAGCGGCCGCACGGGGTTTGTCTTTGCGAAGCAATTCGGCGGCAGTCACGAAACCGTCATTGTTCAAGTCAAGCTTGTGGAATGTGGCGAAATCGGTCCGGGGCCATTCGTAGAGCCCTAACTGTCCGTCGCCATTGGTGTCTTTCGCGACATACTCCTCGGGCAGGGTGGCGGACCGCTTTCGAGTCGTTGTGGGCTTCGAGCCGGCCTCCGCTGCTAATCGAGGAGGGCCGCCGAGGGAGTTGTTGGCTGGTGCAGGTGCTGGACCGCCGGGGGCGGGAGTGCCTGACTGGGGCACTCCGGGAATCGCAGCGGGAGGTGCGGCGGTCCCCGGCGGGTCGGAGTTGGGTGGAGTGGGAGCTCTTGGAGAAGTGGGGCCAGCCCCAGGATCTCCCCCCTCGCCGTCACGGCGCCCTCGGCCTCCTCCACGAAACCGCTGCATGAACTGCTGGGTGATCTCTGTGAATTCCGCTTTAGTGATCGGTTTCGATAGGTCGCGTCCCCCGGCTTCGAACATCCGTCGCATGGGAGAGGCCTGCAGCTCTTCGGGGTCGAGTTGCTGATTGCCATTTGTATCGATGCGATTGAAGAATTCATCGGGGTTACCGCCCCCACGGCCGAATCCCTGGGCATAAACCGACTGCGACGCAAGAACCGCACAAATGGCACAAACCCAGCTTGCCCACTGCGACTTGAGCGACATGAAGAATCGTTCCGAAACTTTCGAGGAGGGTTGGTGGGGACCCAAGGTGGGGGCGGATGTCGCACGGCTTGCCCAAGCGCCAAAATTCGGCGGTTTGAGGAAACCGACAGCGACATACTAGAGTAGTACTCGGCTGAGTGTGATGGGAGCTTTGCCTCATCTGGCCAATTTCCATTCATTCGGGTTCCCAGCGTCCGGTGTGGGGCGGGCGGGGGGAGTGGGTGCAGCCGGCGGTTGTCGGCCACGTGGTTTGGGCTTTGGTCGCTTGGCTCCCAGGTCTAGTTGACATGCGTCAGTTTTCCGTGGCTTTGCGTACATTTTTCCTGGCGTGGCTGGCGGCGGGAGCATTCGTCTCGTCGGCGGAGGCGTTTTTTCAGGGCGGGCAAAGGGGCGGCTTCCGTGAAAACTGGATTTTGGAATTCCTCGCCCGAGATAACATCCGGGCTGAGTTGAAGATCAGCGACAGACAGCGGACCGATCTGGAGGAATTGAGCAAGACCTTCGAAGAGCAGCGTCAGGCGCTGCGGCAGGGCTTTCGCGGGATGACCCGTCCCGAAGAGTTCCAGGCTCGGATGGAGGAGGTCCGAAAGAAGGGTGAGGAACTGGGCAAGCAAGCCGAAGAGAAAGTTAAAGGCATTCTTGACGCTCAGCAATTCACCCGGTACCGGCAGGTCTTCCTTCAATCACTGGGCGGTCAGGCACTCGCTCGCGAAGAAATTATCACTGAGTTGAAGTTCACTGATGACCAGAAGCAAAGACTGCAGCAGGTTCAGGAAGAGTTTCGGGGAAAGCTGCAGCAGCTGGGATTCTTTGGAAACCCAGAGGAGCGTCAGAAGCTTCTCGACGAGCGTGACGCGGCCCTCAAGGGTGTCTTGACCGCGAGCCAGCAAACTGTGTGGGAGGCCAAGCTGGGGCCCAGGTTTGACGCCGAAGCGGCCCCCGGTAGTCCCACGACGGCGGGGGGCGGGCCTGGGGCTCCCGTGGCGGGAAGTGGTGATTCGGGGAACGCTCAGGCCCCGCGTCGCACCGATCGCAAGCAGGTGGTCGAGTCGGCTCCCACGGGACCAATCGTTGCTGACTTTTCGGGTAAGCCAACCGGTCCGACCGGCGGTGAGATGTCGACCGACTCTTCGGCGGGCGAGGGTGGGAGACCCGAGATGAATCCCGATGGGGTGGAAGTCCGCTTCAACTTCCGGTTCGCCCCTTGGGAAAACGTCCTGAAGCTATTTGCCGAGACAGCAGGGCTGTCGCTCGATATGAATGAGGTTCCCAGCGGCACTTTTAACTACTTCGACAGCAAGACTTACACCGTGCGGGAGGCGCTCGATGTGCTCAATGGCTATTTGCTTCGGAAGGGCTTCACCCTAGTGTACCGCGATCGGTTCCTCGTGGTGTGGAATCTGGATGAACCTCCTCCGCCCAACTTGATTCCCCAAGTGGCCCTCGAGGATCTAGGGGATCGGGGCAAAAACGAATTGATGTCGGTGATAATCCCGTTGACAGGAACCGACGCCAAGACCGCTGCGGAGGACGTGAAGGAATTGCTGGGCCCTCAAGGGAAGGTCGTGCCGCTGGCAAAGGTCAATCGGTTACTGGTCACCGACATTGGTTCCAACCTGCGCCGGGTGCATGAACTGCTCGAGGGATTGTCGAAAGTCGCCGATGCCAAGGGGAACTTCCGGCAGTTTAAGTTAAAGCATGTCTCGGCAATGGAAGCCGAGCGAACCCTGCGGGATCTGTTCGCCCTGTCACCCCGGGTCAATTCGACTCGTATGTCGTCGGGACCGCCGACGACACGCTCGCCTACTAGTCAACCACAGCCCTCGCAGCCTCAGCAGCCTGGCTGGCCCCAGATGGGCTGGGGCGGCGGTGGTTTTAATGGGTTTGGGGGCTTTGGAGGCCCACAGATGAACTTTGGTGGCGGCGGGGGCGGGGGTGAATGGTGGCGCCGTCGCGAGGGACGCGACGGGGGAGATCGTCGCGAGGGGGGAGATCGCCGTGAGGAACCCCAGCAACAGCCACAAGGCGGTCAGCCACAAGGTGCGGCGAATGTCGGGCAGCGTATTCAGCTGACGGTCGACCTCAGAACCAACAGTCTCCTTGTCACCGCCAACCCTGACGACATGGCGCTGGTTGAAAAGACCATCGAGTCGATCGACGTGCCCGAATCGCCCGAAGCAGTCGCGGGGCGTGGAGCGAATCAGCCTCAGCTCGAAGTCTATCCTCTGAACGCCGCCGATCCGCGGATGGTTGTTGACATGTTGAATGCCACGGTCCCCGGGATGGTCATGTACGAGGATCTGAAGACCCGGCGGATCAACGTGTACGCCTCTGCCGCCGACCAGGAGCAGGTTAGAGCAATCATCAAGCAACTCGATGGTGGGGCTGGAGAGTCGGTGACAGTGGTCCCATTGAAAAAACTGGAGCCGGTTGCAGCTGCTACAAGCCTGCGATCCCTCTTCGCAAAAGATGCCGCCGACGCGCCCAGTATCGAACCCGATGCAGTGGGGCGGCGGTTGATGGTCCGCGGTTCGCCGGAGCAGGTCGCTGAGGTCCGCAAGGTGTTGGAGCAATTGGGTGAAGATGGTTCGGGGGGTGAACGTCGAGAGTCGACCGGCGGACCGCTCAGGACGATCGATCTGGGCGGGCGTGATCCCGAGATCATTCTCGAGATGGTGAGCCGAATGATGGAATCGCAAGGACGGCGATTCAAAGTGCTGCGTTCGCAACCAGAGCGTGAATCGGGACCGGTCTCAGAACCTTTGAACGAAGCGCCGCAACGTGGCCGCGCGAGCTCGATGTTCGAACGTCGGACTTCCCCGCGTCCGGTGACGGAGGACGTGGAAGGGCGTACGCCGTCGCAATCCATACGCGAGCGTTCGGCACGTAGTCCAGAGTCGAACGAGACCGACGCCAATCTTGACGCTGCGACCCGAGAAACTGGGAGCCGCGGTGGAGATCGGAATGGCGTGAAGACACGAGAGATTGAGGAAGTCGGAGCGGGGGCGATTGAAGATCTGGCGCGTGAAGTCGATGAATTACTCGAGGAGCGGCCAGCAGCGGCGGAGCGGGCTGAGGCTCCGCAGGCGCAGGCGACCTCTCCGGGTACCGATGCCGAGCCCCGGAAGAAATCGAGATTCTCGGGACTTTGGGTTCGCCGGGCCTCGCAGGGTTCGACCGCTGACGAGGACAATGCGGGGGAGTCTTCGCGGAATCTAGAGACGAGTCGTCGGGAGCAGGCGGCGGAAGCGATCGACGGACCCCTTCCCGATTCTCCCCGGCGAGGGAGGGCACCGTCTGATCGGCAACTTGCGGGGCGGAACGGGGGAGCGGCGCCCAAGGGGGGCTCCGATGTCAGCGCGAGCGTGGTGGGTGGCAAGTTGCTTCTTGCAGGGAGTGACATGGAGCAACTCGACGAGGTCGAATCGATGATCGAATCGTTTGTGCAGACATCGCCCAATCAGTCGCGGTGGATCGTCTACTACTTGCGGGCGGCTGACGCGACCGAGACGGCGACCACCCTGGGTGCGTTGTTTCCGCAGGGGTCGGTCACACAGACTGCGACTCAGAATTCCGGCTTTTTTGGCAGTCTGACAGGAGGCCTTTCGTCCCTGGGGGGCAGCCTGATGGACATGACCGGAATGAACTCGCTTGGAGGGGCGGCCCAGCCGCTGCGGATTATTCCCGAACTTCGTTCAAATTCACTGTTCATCAGCGGGCCTCATGATCAAGTGCAGGCAATCATGGAGGCACTTCAGGTTCTTGATGCGGCGGAGTTGCCCGAGTCATTCAAAGATCGAGTTCCCCGGTTGATTCCATTGGAATACGCCGATGCGACCGAGGTCTACAGCATTTTGCGAGACGTCTTTCGCGAGCAGATTGACCCAACCATGGGGAACCCTTTGGCCGCAATGCAACGCGGTGGGGGGGGCTTCAACCCGCTGGCCATGATGATGGGGGGAGGTGGGGGCAACCAGCAGCAGGGCGGGCGTCGTCCGCGGGCGGTGGACCTCACACTGGGGGTTGATGAGCGGACCAATACCTTGATTGTCAATTCGGGGGAACAGCTTTACCGGCAGGTCGATGCGGTCGTTGCGGCGCTTGACGAGTCTGTGCGCGATGCGAATCCCACGGTCAAGGTCGTCGGTCTGCAGAATTCAAATACGGTAGTGGCCAGCCAGGCACTCTCCTCGTTGCTCGGGAAGGTGCGCGTTGGCTCCACCGGCGCGGTCGCGAACCGTGGCGGAACGGGGGGACGTGCTGGCGGCTTTGGTGGCGGTGGCAGCATGGGGGGAATGCCGGGCATGGGCTTCCCGGGTGGCGGCATGGGGATGGGCTTTCCTGGAGGAGGCATGGGGGGAATGCCCACGCAGATGATGATGAACCCCGGAATGGGCGGGGGCTTTGGAGGTGGTGGTGGCCGAGGTGGTTTTAGCGGCGGGGGGAACCCGTTCGGTGGCGGTGGCTTGGGCGGGGGTGGATTCGGCGGCGGTCGGGGAGGTGTGGGGGGCGGCGTGAACCCATTTGGTGGCGGAGGCATGGGGGGGGGATTCGGTGGTGGAGGCCGCCAGGGGGGCGGGGGTGGAGGTCGGGGACGCGGACAGTGAGCCTGGTGGTCACTTCCCTCCGCCGGGGGACACCCATCACAATCCTTGTCTGAAGTTCGGACAATCCTTCGAAGTAATTCCGATTTGCAGCTGCCACGTCCCCGGCCTGCTGCGACTGCGGGAATGTCTTTGCATACTCCGTCAAGATTCCGCCAGCACTGTCAAGAAACTGCAGTCATGGACATCGGTGACATCCTGCTGGCCCAAGGCGTGGTCAGTCGCGAGCAGCTCAATACGGCCCAGCACGCGGCTGGCGGTGCCAAACGCGTAGATCGTCAACTGGTCGACTCAGGACTTCTGACGGAAGATCAGGTGCTGAGGGCTTTGGGCGATGAGTTGGGAATGCGATTGGTTGACATCGACAAGGTGACCGTCGATCGCGACCTGCTGGCCAAGTTCCCCGCCCGTGAGATCTTTAAGCACACCCTGTTTCCCGTTTCGAGGCGGAATGGGAGTGTCGTGGTTGCCACCAGCGACCCGTTCGACCTGGAAGCGCTCGATGAAGTCAGCACGCTGAGCGGGTTCCGGCTCGAACCGGTGCTGGCCCGTCGAGGCGATATCGCCCGACTAATCCGTGAACAATTGGGTGTGGGGGGCGATACGCTGACTGAGATGGTCGCCCAGCGGGCAGAGGAAGATGTCGAACTGCTGGAGGGGCTGGGGGAAGCCGAGGGCGAACTGGCCGAGATGGCCCAGGCCGCATCTGTGGTCCGACTGGTTAACGAGCTGCTGATTGAGGCGTTGGCTCAAAACACCAGTGACGTGCACCTTGAGCCCCAGGAAGCCGGGCTGGTGATCCGCTTCCGAGTAGACGGTTTGCTGCGCGTGCAGCCAATCTCGCAGGAGATCAATTACTTTCAGGCCGCCATCATCAGCCGACTTAAGATCATGGCGAAGCTGAATATCGCCGAGAAACGCTTGCCTCAAGACGGCCGCATCAAGCTGCGAGTACAGGGGCGTGAGGTCGACGTGCGTATGTCGATCATCCCGATGATGCACGGCGAAGGGATCGTGCTGCGTCTGCTCGACAAGGGGCGAATGGTCTTCGACCTGAAGAACGTCGGCCTGTCCGACGTGATGTCGAACACCTTCCACGAGCTGATCAACATGCCGCACGGGATCATCCTGGTCACCGGCCCGACTGGAAGCGGTAAAACGACCACACTGTACAGTGCCTTGAATGAGATCAAGGATCCTGCGATCAAGATCATCACCGTCGAAGACCCGGTAGAGTACCAGACGCCGGGGATCAGCCAGATCCAGGTGCATTCGAAGATTGGGCTGACGTTCGCCGCAGGGCTCCGCAGCATACTGCGTCACGACCCCGATGTGATTCTGATCGGGGAAATTCGAGATGGCGAAACAGCGAACGCTGCGATCCAGGCAAGTCTAACGGGGCATCTCGTGTTCAGTACACTGCACACGAACGACGCCTCGGGGGCGTTCACCCGGTTGGTTGACATGGGCGTTGAGCCCTACCTTGTCGCGAGCACTGTCGAGGGCGTGATGGCCCAGCGTCTCGTACGGCGCCTGTGTCGGCACTGCAAGCAGCCCTTTGTTCCGACCGAGGACGATGTCCCGAATGACTTTCCACGCCCGCTGCCAGCGCAGTTGTGGCGGCCCGTCGGTTGCCGCGAATGTAGCAACTCGGGCTATCGTGGTCGTGAAGGGATCTTCGAGCTGTTGCGGACCGACGAGGGAGTCAGGCAGCTGTGTATTGAGCGGGCCAGCTCAGTGCAGGTGTTGCAGTACGGTCTGCGGAACGGATTGACCACCCTGCGGACCGATGGCTGGCGGAAGGCGCTGCTCGGCATCACCAGCATCGAAGAGGTCAACCGCATCACCAAGCCCGACTTCCTGAGCTGACCCGCACCGGAGGGGGGAAATCATGCCCGATTATCAATACTCTGCCCGCGATCTGTCGGGAAAAATCGTCAGTGGCACGCTGGCGGCCGCCTCCGAGCATGAACTGCTGTCACTTCTCGCCGGAAAGTCGCTGTTTCCGACGCAGGTGCGGCAGCAGGCGGGGCAGGCGGTTACAATCCGGATGGGGGGGCGGCGGATTTCTGGCCGCACACTCTCGGTGGTGTATGGCCAGCTCGCCGACCTGCTGCACTCGGGGGTGCCGCTCATGCGCTCGCTGGAGGTGCTGGAAGACCAGTCGTCGCAGCCTGCCTTGAAGACCGTACTGGCCGACGTGCGCCAGCAGGTGTCGGAGGGGAGCCGTTTGGCCGACGCCATGCGTCGGCATCCGAAGGCCTTCAACGAGCTGGCGGTCAGCATGGTGCGTGCCGGCGAGGAGGGGGGCTTCCTTGAGGATGTGCTCAAGCGAATCGCGCAGTTCACCGAACACAGCGAGGACATGAAGTCGCGGGTGACCGGGGCGATGGCGTATCCGGCCTTCCTGATGATCATGTGTGTGGGGGTGGTGACTTGGCTGATGGTCTATCTCGTCCCCAAGTTCGACCCCATCTTCAGTCGCCTGCGTGAACTGGGCCGGCTCCCCGGTCCGACGGTGGTGCTGCTGGGGATCAGCGGTTTTGTGCAGTCGTACGGCCTTTGGCTGCTGCTGGGACTGGCGGTCGCGGGCTGGCTGCTGCGGGGCTACCTGCGGTCGGAAGCGGGCTTGCTCGCGATCGACACCTGGCGGCTGAAGCTGAAGGGGATGGGTCCCGTGGTTCGCAATCTGGCCATATCGCGGTTCTGCCGGATGCTGGGGACCCTGTTGAAAAATGGAGTGCCCATTCTGCAGTCCCTCCGGATCGCCAAGGATGCGACGGGCAATCGAGTACTCGGACAGGCGATTTCTGCGGCCGCCGACAATGTGTCGTCGGGTAAATCGCTGGCCCGCCCGTTGGCCGCCAGTGGTCACTTTCCCCGCGAGGTTGTTGAGATGATCGCTGTGGGAGAAGAGGCAAACAACCTTGAGCAGGTGCTCATCAACGTTGCTGACAACATGGAACAGCGGACGATGCGGGATCTCGATCTCGCGGTACGCATGATTGAGCCGTTGATGTTGCTGGTAATGGGGGCGATCATTACGTTCATTATGCTGGCCCTGCTGATGCCGGTGTTCCAAGGCTCGGATGCCTTGGGGTAACTACGGCCATGGCAAGACTGGTTCGACGCCCGGCAGGGGCGGCTCAAGGCCGTGCACGATGATCATCGTGCACACTTTAATCTTCAGAGCCGCATTTCCCTCTCCACGACTTGACTGTTCCCTGTTGGGGCTGCTCGCCTGCAAATCGTCTCCATCAGTTTCGTGTGGCTAAGTGGACTAACCTGAGCCAGCGCGGCCTCCGGAGCAGTCGATCTCCGCACAACGAACACCCGAACTCACGAATCGCTAACCCTGTCCGCTCCAAGGCGGATTTGTCCCAAAACCGAGAGGAGTCCACCCCATGCAGAGACGTGCCCATCGACCCACCCGCCGTTCGTTGTCCCGCGGGGGCTTCACCTTGATGGAACTGCTGATTGTGCTGGCGATTATTGGCGTGATTGCCGCCATCGCTGTCCCGTCGTTCCTAGGCCAGCAGAAGAAGGCCAACGTCAAGGCCACGCAGGCTTCGATCCATGGTCTGGAATCGGCGCTCGACTACTTTGCGACCGATCATGACGGCGACTATCCCGCGTCGCTCGACCTTCTGATCACCAATCCGGGGAACGACCCCAAGTGGTCGGGACCATACCTGAAAGGAGGCCGACTGCCTCTCGACGCATGGGGCAACGAGTTGATGTACATGTTCCCGGCGCAGAACAACTTGGACAAGCCAGATATTTACTCGGCTGGTCCCGATCGTCAGCCCAATACGGCCGACGATGTGACCAACTGGCAGCAGATGTGATTTCCATGCTCGCACAGCGTTCCTCTCCGACTGGTGATCATCAGTCCGCTCGGTCGTTTCCGGAGCGGCTCCTGGGAGGGTTCACGCTGTTCGAAATGCTGCTGGTGCTGGTGCTGATCTCCATCACGCTGGCGTTGGCCTGGCCCGCTTTGGGCCGACTCAGCACCCGGCAACAACTGATTCAATCGGGAGAACTGGCACGCATCAGACTTCTGGCGGCCCGAGTCCATGCGATCGAGCAGGGACTACCCTATCAGTTTCGGTTTGAACCGGGCGGGCAGCGCTACTGCATATTGCCGGGCGATACTTCCGCCGATCCCGCGGTTGACTCCGGGGGAGGGACAGTTAAGCTGCCCGTCGCGTCGGGGAAACTGCCGGGTCGGGTCACTTTTGATGACCTCGAAACGGGCACAACGGGAGGGGGGATGATTCCGCAGCCTCGTTTCTCCGCGCTACCGGACGCGCGGGATCTAGCCATTGTGAGCTGGTCGCCTCCCATCGTGTTCCAGGCCGATGGGACCGGGCCCGATCAGACCATTACCCTCACCGATCCTCAAGAGTCGCGGTCGGTGGTGATCGCACTTCGGGGACTGACTGGCGGAGTCATGGTGTCGGATAAGCCATGACTCGCTCCCCCCCAGGCCAGATCCGACGTCTGATGGCCAAATCGCACTTTGGCACACTCTCCAGCGCTCGGAACTCGGGCATCAGCCTGTTCGAGGTTGTGCTGGCGCTTGTGATTCTGGTTACCTCGCTCGCCGCGATTGGACAGCTGATCTCGAGTGGTGGCCGAGGAGCGGTTAGAAGCCGACTGCTCACCCAGGCGGTCTTTCTCGCTGAGTCAAAAATGGCCGAGATGGCCTCGGGAGCCGCACCTCTCGCTTCAGGCGACAACGAGCAAATCCTGTCCGACGATCCGACCTGGGTCGCCAACATCTCGGTTTCCTCGGGACCACAGACCGATCTGTATATCGTGACTGTCGAGGTGGTGCACCAGGCCAACAGCAGTCTGGGCCGTGTCTCGTTCGACTTGACGCGCATGCTTCGCGACCCCGGCTCGCTGATTGCCGAGAGAATTGCCGAACAGGAGCGACAGGGGGCTGAAGAGGCTGAGGCTTTGCAGAGTTCGAGTGCCAGCACTCCCTCTTTGGGAATAGGCGGGGGGGCAGGCGGAGGCGGTGGGACGGCTCCGGGATCGGGAACTGGAGGTGGCCGATGAGCCGCCGCGGCTTCTCGCTGTTGGAACTGGTGGTCGCCCTCTCGCTCAGCGTGCTGCTGCTGGCGGGAATTTACGCTGGCCTTGATCTGTTCTGGCGATACTCAACCACGGGGCAGGACGAAATCGAGCGGGCGCAGATCGCCCGCGCTGTGCTCCGCCAGATCGAATCCGACCTTCGGGGAATTGTCTTTAAGCCGGGCGATCAGGCGTCGCAGTCCGCAGATCCTGCCGCAGGCGGGACAACTCCCGGACAGGCCCCCTCTGCGCCAGCGGTCACCCCGGGGACCGAGTTTGGCGGTACAAGCCAGGGCGATCCGTCGACAACGTCAGCGGCCGCCATCGGAACCGCGCAACCGACACCCGAATCGATCGCCGCAATCGCTGGGCTGGTGGGTGACTGGCAGAGCCTCAAGATGACAACCAGCAATCCTGCCCGTGGCGGCGTCTATGCCCCTCTGGGTAGTGACATGTCGGGAGTGGTTCGGACCAGCGACATGCTGACGGTGGGCTATCAGTTGGGTGACTCGGTGACTGCCGCTGCCGCTCCCACCGGATTGGGGCGTTTCGAGAACGACCGTCTGCAGTCTTCGATCGCCGAGGCACAGGGGGATGTCGGTTTTCTATCCAACAGTCTCCGGGTCGTCGCCCCCGAGGTCACCTCGCTGCAGTTCGCCTATTTCGATGGCTACAACTGGTTGACGGAGTGGGACAGTTCCTCTGTGGGCGGGCTGCCCACAGCGGTAGAAGTGATTATCGAGGTCACCACTCCACCACGTGGATCTCGCCCCGGGTTCGCCGCATCCAAGCGAGACCCCGCATCGCAAACCTTTCGTCTGGTGGTTGCCCTGCCTTTGGCCAAGGCGACCGATACGCTAGCCACTCAATAATCCGGAGGGAGACTCTCATGGCCCGACGCATCTTGCGGTGGCGGAAGGATGTTCCGAGTGGCATCCGGCCGGGCCGGCGACTCTGCTTGAGTCGACGGCGCTCCAACCGAGGCCCGGCCGAATCGCGCCGGGGCTCGGTGCTGGTGATCGTGACTATTCTGGTGGCGCTGCTGGCTCTGGGCGGGTACACCTTCGCGCAGTTCATGGTGGTGGAGACCCGGGCGGCGGCTGCGTTTGGCCGCGAGGTTCAGGCGCGGGCACTGGCCGACTCGGGGGTCGAGTTGGCTGCGGCCACGCTGCGCGATCGTACGGAACTCGACCCGCAGTCACTCTACCACGATCCTGGTTTATTCCAGGAAATGTTGCTGCGGGAGTCCAGCTCGGCTCGAGGACGGGGACGCTGTAGTGTCCTCACCGCGGTCGAAAATGGAGGGGACATGCCCGTGCGATTTGGCCTCGTCGATGAATCGTCCAAAATCAACCTGAACACATTGGTGGAGCAGGGGGGCGACGAAACCCAGCAGCGGATGCAGTTGATGTATCTGCCGGGGATGACCGAAGACCTGGTGGATGCCATTCTCGATTTCGTTGATCCCGACCAGACACCTCGGGCACTTGGTGCCGAGGACGACTACTACGCCGCCTTTGGGCTGACCGCCCGCAACGCTCCACTTGAGTCTCTCGATGAACTGCTGCTGGTCCGCGGGCTGACCGCCGATATTCTCTACGGAGAAGACGTGAACCGGAATGGGCTGCTTGACCCGAATGAGAACGATGGGGACAAATCCCCGCCATTGGACGACGGGGACGGGGTATTGTTCCCAGGGTTGGCCGCCTATTTCACGCTCTACAGTCGCGAGTTGAATGCGCAGGTCGATGGCCAGTCGCGAATCAACGCGAACATGAACGCGCTGGGCGAGCTGTACGACAAGATTGAGCCCCTGCTGGGAGTCGAGGCCGCGACGTTTTTGGTGGCCTACCGGCTGAACGGTCCGTATCAGGATCCGGCCAGCGCGACTCAGTCGGGTCAACAGGTTGCGGCCAACGGGAGTGGGGAGGGGGGAACCGGAGGGACAGGAGGCGGTTCTGGGGGTGGCGGAGGCACAGGGGGCGGGGGAGTAACTGGCAGTTCTGGGGGGGGGGCGGGCGGTGGGAGTCGCTCCACATCCAGTGGCGGCGGAGGTGGCAGCCAATCAGGAAGGGGCAGCTCAGTGCCCATCCAGTCATCACAGACGGGAGGTCTTCCCACGACAACCCCCAGTGCCGGCGCGGGTGGTGCCAAGACCATTCGCCCGTCAGGCGGGCAGGGAGCAACCACTACCGCAGCCCGACAGGTCGGGGGAGGAGGATCGGCCGGTGGGATGCAAACCGTACAACCAACCCAGTCGGGTAATGGGCAAGGAGTGACTCGGGTCTCTCCGGGTGCGGGGGCCAATGGGGCGCAGCAGGCGCTCACTTCGGCGGCGAATTCCCTCTTTTCGGCCCAAGGACAGGTGACGCGTAACGGAATCGACCTGACCGCTGGCGCAAATGCGCAACTCCAATCGCTGTATGAGCTGATTGGGTCGGAGGTGCAGGTGACCATCAACGGGTCCAGCACCATTCTGGCTAGCCCCTGGCAAGCCGACGGGGGCGCCATGAGAGGATACCTGGCACAGCTGTTTGAAGTGCTGACGGTCAATCCCGACCGTTTCATCCCGGGTCGGATCAATATCAATCAGGCCCGCCTCGAGACCCTGATGAGTATTCCCGGCATGAACGAGCAGATGGCCGCCGCAATTGTCACGCAACAGCAGTCTTTGCTGAACTCGTCCGACGGAGTCGCCGATATGGCGACCACCGGTTGGCTGTTCATGTACCAGATCGCCGATCTGCCGACGTTGGTTCAGCTCGACAAATTCATCACCACCCGCGGGGATGTCTACCGTGTACAGTCTGTTGGCTACTTTGACGAAGGGGGAGTTTCGGCGCGAGTGGAAGCGGTGATCGATGCGACGGAGCGGCCGCCGCAGATTGTCCTCCAGCGGGATCTGTCGAACCTGGGGCGGGGTTACTCGATCGAGCTCTTGTCGGGAGGCAATTGAGCCGCAGGAAGTGCCGCTCGACCATAGCCATTGGCGGTGCGGATGTCGCGAAATCCCCGTTTTTTAATAGGGGATGATTGCCTTGGGAACCGTACAACCCGCACAATTGACAGAGTCTCGAGAAGCCTATGTCTAAACCCGGTCTGGTAGATCCCCAACGGGTGGTCTGGGGGGCTGAAATGGTGACTGATACTGAGGGCGGTCCGGTGACGGGACCTTGGTGACGCCGGCTAAACGCCGGAAAGTCCTCGCCGGTTTGGTCTGGCGGGGGGACATGATACGGGAGTGACGGTGCGATGCCAGATTTGCTCGCCTTGGAATGGGACCACGATCAAGTGGCCGGAGTCGCCGCGCAGGTTGATGGAGGGCGGGCGACGGTCCGTAAGTTCTTCACACTGCCGCGCAAGTTCTCCGGAGGTGACGTCCCTCCGAACGACTGGCTGCGAGGCGAATTGAACCGCCTGGAGGTAGCGGTTCCCGCAGAGACGCTGGTCTCGATTCCTCGCGATGACGCTTTCCTTAGACGCCTCGAGCTTCCCGAAGCCCCTCCTGAGGAACTCCCAGGGATGGTTCGCTTCCAGGTGGGGGCGAAGTCCTCGGTGGCCATCGATGAGCAGTCGCTCGACTTCCTTCCGCTTCGTCGGCATGGGGACATCCCCGGGTGTGACGTGTTGGCCGCCACTGCTCCGTTGACACTGCTCGAAACGATTCGCGTGCAGGTAGTTGCGGCGGGTTCAACGCTCCGGTTTGCGGGACTCTCCCCGGCCCTTTGCGCCGAGTGGATTGCCCGCGCTGAGTCGCAGCTGACTGGTGGCCGGGAGGGAATCAGCCTGCTGGTCAGCCGCCATGGGACCCGGTTGGAAATTTCCGCTTTTCGCGCCGGCCTGTTGCTGTTCTCGCACGCGGCCCGATTGGTTGGAGACGAGGGAGGAGAGCATCAGTCAATCGTGCCTGAGGTCAGCCGGGCGCTGGTTGCGTTGCGGTCGGCGATGGCCGATGCGAAGTTCGACCGGGCCTGGATGCTGGTTCCTGCGGCCGACCAGCAAGTTTTGGGCCCGGCGCTCGAGCGCAGGCTGGGGTGTGAATGCCAGCCACTAGGATTTGCGACGGCGACCGAGTTGCAACTTCCAGCGACGCTCCCCGATGAACCGCTGCAGTCTCAGTTCGCGGGACCCCTCGCGCTCTTGCTCACGCGGGTTTCGCCCCGCGTGCCACAGATCGATTTCCTCGATCCACGGAAGACGGTGGTCAAGCCCGATAATCGGGGGAAACAGCTGAAGTGGGCCGGTGTTGGGGCTGGAGCACTGGCGGCCAGTCTACTGGTGGGGCAAACCTGGCGGCTGTGGTCGCTCGATTCTGAAATTGAGTCACTGCGACTTCGCGATTCGCAGTTGGCGGCCGAGATCAAGAAATCGAGCCCGACCGACGAGGCGGTAGTGCTGGTGCAGAAGTGGCAGGGGGACGGGATTGATTGGCTGCGGACACTCGCCGATCTTTCAGGCCGGATGCCGGCGACCGACCGGCTGTATCTCGAATCGCTGCAGTTGGTCCATACGAACAATCAGTTGCCCAAGATTGTCGCCCACGGCTACGCTCGCGAGCAGAAAGATGTCCGCGAACTGTCGAGTGGGCTGCACACGTCAGATCGCTATCGAGTGATGCCCTATCAGGCTGCTCGGTCGAACGCCGATACGTATTACCCTTGGAAAATTGACGGGCAGGAAATCCTGCTGGCCGCGCCCTCCAAAGAGACGAAGACTGCCACAGGGGCCAAGTCTCCCTCGAGAAAGGGAATTCCCAACACGGGAATCCTGCCCGAGTCCGACTCTGCTCAGGCCAATCCGGCCCAGTCAAGCACTGCTCAGTCCAGTGCCGCCGGAGACGAACAACCAACGGGAAGTCGGACCTCGGGAACGCCCCGCGTAAATCGACCCGAGCTGCAGCCAATGACCAAGACATCGTTGCAGCCATCCACAGGAAGGGAGAATTCGGCCGAGGCGTTACGGACCGAATCGGCCCCCGCTTCGACATCCGGAGCCGATGCCATCGTTCAGCCCGCAGTCGAGCAACAAGAGCCGTCTGCCACCTCCCAGCCCGCGGCTGAGGGGGATCCGACCCCGGCTGCCGCCAGACAGGTCTCCCCCCGCAGCGCTCAGGAGTAGTCTCATGAATACACGTGAAAAACTGCTGACGGGAGGGCTGGGGCTGGCTCTGGCGGCGTGGCAGGTCCCATCGCTTGTGAACAGCACTGTCTTCCAGCCGGTTGAAGATCGCCAGACCCAGATCACCGACCTGCAACAGGCGATCGAAAAGAAGGAGAACTTACGCCGCCGCCAGAGAAAGGCGGTGAAGGACCTCGCCGAGCTGGGCAAACGGAGCCTCCCTCCCGACCCAGTGATCGCCGCCAACGTGTTTCAAAACTGGCTCCAGGAGGCTGCCGATCAGGTCAAGTTGAAGAACGTCGTGGTCGAGCGCCCGGCGGCGAACAATCAGAAGAAAGGCAACACCTATTTCACGGTCAATGGCGTACTCAAAGGAGAGGGGGATCTGGGCCAGGTGACTGCCCTGATGGATGAGTTCCAAAAGTCTGGCCTGTTAGTCCGGATTACCAATTCACGCCTCGAAACGAAGCAGAAAACGGCCAACCCCATTCTTAAAGTAGAGATGCAGGTGCAGGCACTCGCGCTGCTGCAGTCTCCCAAGCGGACCACCCTGTGGGTCGGTGGCCGCGAGCCTGGGCCGTTGCCCGAGGCACAGACTGCTCCGCAAGAGGTATTTGATCAGATCGCACAGAAGAATCTGTTCGCCAGGGGTTACAACGGCCCGCCACGTCCGCCCGAGCCACCGCCCGTCCCTTCCCTAGCGCCCCCCGCCCCTCCTCCTCCTCCCCCCCCCCCGACGAACGCCGAGTTCATCTTCTTCGTTGGCTCCGTCGTTCGAAATGGCAAGCCCGACGCCTTCCTTTATGATCGGACGAGCAATCAGCAGACTGTTCTCAAGCCGGGACAGCCCTTCAAGGCCGGCGGTTTTGAGGGGACGGTTGCCAAGGTGACGGACAGGGCCGTGACCCTGCGGATTGGTGAAGAGAACTTCCGGTTGGAACTGGGGTCGAACCTTTCACAGTTGCAAAAGTTGGCGTCTGCGGTACCGATCAAGCCGGCCAACCCCGAGTCACCAGGGACCGAGCGCCCCTCCGCTCCCGAGGAACCAACGGGCGACGCAGCTGCGTCAGGCAAACCCGCCAGTGATACTCCGTCGGCGGCGGTTGAATCAGCGACAGATACTCCACCGAGCGACAAGTCAGACGCCGGTAAGCCCGCAGAAAGCAAACCTGACGCTAAGAAATTCGCAACCCAACAGCCGGTTCCAGCGACACCGGCCGACGAGAATCCGGGGCAGGAACAACCGAAAGACAAGTAGTCAATCGTCATTATGGTGGGTTGAGCTCGGATCAAGATCAACACAAAGTGACTTTGGCGTAGATCTTTTCCCGAAATGTCGCAAGCGCACGTCTCGCACAACAGATCTCCTGGGACCGAATCGCTATTCACGTAACAAAATGACGACACCCGCAAGAGCCTGCGGACAGATCGAATTCGACCCGATCTTCTTCGGTCGACTGTCCCGATGGGGAAGCCAACCCATCAGGTCAGGCCGCGCGTCGAGAGCCCTCAACGACGCTCCGCTGATTTTGACCCGCGATTCCACCAAAACTCAACCGCCCCGGAGCCCTTGCTTTCCGCGAACTCTCCGACTGCGAGATCGAGTAGTCCATCGGTGTTGAAGTCTCCCACCTCGAGTGCCGCATGGTTCGGTGAGCCGTGCTTCAGCGTGTGCCGGGTGAATTCGCGGGGCCCTGTCTGCTCCAGCCAGACCAGTGAGTCAAACGTGAGCGCAGCGTGACGGCGGGCCATGCGGCCTGGAATCATTGCGCAGGCGGCGATGTCGAGGTCACCGTCGCCATCCAGGTCCCCCGCTACCGCCCTGTGCACGCCGGGAAGATTTGCCAGTTCGTGCCGCTCGAAGGGAAACTGTCCGGTGTTCTCAAGCCACGCAACGCCATGGAACGGCTTGAGGTGAAAACTGTCGAAGGTATCACCGTTGGTGCAAAGGACATCCAGATCGCCATCGCGATCTAGATCGACCACTTGAATGCCACTGGAGCCCCACGACGGCTCACCAGCTTCGAATAAAGTCCGCCGCTCGAAACCATCCGCCCCACGGTTGATAAACGCCTCCACTACCTCATGCTCTTGGCTGATCAGCGCGATAAAATCGAGGCGTCCGTCAGCATTGAGATCGCAGGGGGCGACATGAATCGAGCCATGTCGCGAGTCGATCTCACGCGACTCGAACCGGGGGGTGCCGGATCCATCGACGATCTGTCGAAGCAGCACGATGCGTCCCGCAGTCTGCCATCCAAATTCGGCGACGATCAGATCGGTCAGCCCATCGCCGTCAAAATCACCGGGCTCGACGTCAGCGACGCGGCCCATTCCCTCAGCAACAGGCTGCGGATCGAACGCCTCGGGGCCGGTGCGCCGCAGCCAAACCACCCGACCATGGAGTCTATCCGATGGGGCGAAGGTTCCAAGGTCGGCGGCGATCAGATCGAGCTGACCGTCACGGTCAAGATCGCAGGTTGCCAAGTGAGCCGGATGGTCGAGTCTGGCGAATGGGCGCCAGCGTTCAGCCTGTTGTGGACCCAGCCACTGCCCGACTTCGCCGGACTGCATGTCGCAAGACAGCAGCGCCTGCGGTTTACCAAAATCCCAGTCAAACCAGCCCAGAAATGAGATCGCCGGTTTGGCCGCAGGATCGCGTGCTTCAAAGGCCTGCCGTTCGAAGCGGGGAGGGCTCTGGAGTTGCGTCACGGCATCCCGGGGGAGGCCGATCTGGTCGGGCGCGCGATCTCGGAAGTAGCCGGCCACTTCGATCAGCTTCGGGACGGTCAGATCGGTGCGTCCCGAGTTTGCGTAAAAGCGGTAGCCCCGACGAACCTCATCCATCCACGCCGATTTGGGAAAAGCACCGGGGTCGGGAAGGGCGTGGCAGTCGGCACAGAAGTGTCGGACCTGTTGCTCAAGTGCATCGGCGCGGGGCTGAGCGTCCGGGTCGCTTTCCGCAGTTAGTCTGTGTGCCGGGGAGGCTGGAGGTTGAGAGGGGCGACTTTTAGGAATTTGATTTTGAAGCGGTTGGGCTTGGGCCGTTGGCGGGGCCGCAGTTCGGATGCTGGACATCCAGCACATCAGCGCAAACAGGCTAAGTCCCAACGAGATTCTAGAGGGCGCGTGGATCGTCCGCATGCGGGACCGCTCTGAATGGGAATCGGAAGAATGCCACTCTGCTTCATCGTAGGCGGCAACAGCGCAATGGGCCAGTCGGGGCTCGGTGATCTGGGCGGGCAGGGACTTGTGCGAGGATAACGGTCGCGCCGAACCCATCCTTTTGGGACTCTGGCCCTGGAATCGAAAGCGGGGAGTTTCGTCCGGCGGAGCAAAGTGACCGGGACCCTTGGCCCTCCGCAGCCATTCCGGACGCCGAATTCAGAAATCCATTCCGAAGAACATCGATGTCGGCTCCAAAGTAGAGGAGATCCGTCCGTGGCGCGTGTTGGACGAATCTTGGAACGATCGCTGCCAGGGCGGGCACAGCAGCGATCCATCGGTCACTTATCCGTGAGGCAGCGGTTCGAGTCGAACATCAGCCAACTGACAGCCGCGACCACATAGGTGAAGGCAATCACCAAAAAGACCCGATTCCAGTCGGCCAAAGACGAAGCGCCCTGCAGCGCGGCGGTGGGCAGGAACCAGGCGACTGCTTTGGGAAACAGCGCCGCTCCCAGATTTCCCAGCATGTTCATGATGGAAAAGACCACAGCCAGCCATCGACCGCCCATGTGTATGCTGGCCGAGTAGGCCGCCGGTCCCGCCGCAGCTGACAGTAGATTGCCAATAGCAATTACGGCGACCGACAGTGGAGTGGCGCTGATCAGGTGCCCGATCGCCATCAGCCCGGCACAGCCCAACAGCATCAGGCTGGCAACTGCGTGCCGGGCCAGCCATGGGCGACCAGTCTGCTGAGTGAGCCAGTCGGTCAGCCAGCCTCCCAGAAACGGCCCGATCGCTGCGGCAGCAATCGGCCCGGCGGTATACCACCCCGCTCGAGAGAGGTCCAACTCTCGTGCTTCCTGCAAATAGGTCGAGAACCACGTCGCGTAGAACGCCTGAGCGGCGGCCCGGAAGAATTGCTGTGTGCAGAGACACCAGAGCGACCACGATCCGATCAATACCCAGGTCATTCTCAGGACGTGGGCCAGTTGCGAGTTAAGCGTCTGTGCCTCGGCAGGGGCGGAGACCGGCTCATGAGTACTGGATGTCATCGCTGCGGAGGCGGTTGGCGACCCGTGTGGCTGTTGCTGGGAAGATTTGAGCTGCCAGGTGATTGGCTGGCGACGGCGTGGAGGGTCGATCAGCAGAAAGGCGGCTATCCAGGGGATCCCAGGCAGTGCGCACGCTGCGACCACCCACCGCCAGCCCCATTCCATAGCTAGTTCGCCCGCCAAGCTGGTTCCAAGCAGTCCTCCAACCTGCATTCCGGTCGCCAGTAGACCGTTGGCCCGTCCATATTCCTCGGGGCGAAAGCGATCACGAATTGCCAATGTCGTACTAGTGAAGAGTCCAGCCTGAGCGGCTCCCAACAACAGGCGACTGGCTAGTAGTGTCTCAGGGGTGTGGGCTCTTGCGGCCATCAGGCTTGCCACCGCCCAGAGGCTGACCATCGCGATCAGCGACTGGCGAACTCCCCAGGCCGAGCATAACCAGCCTGCCGGGATCTGCAGGGCAGCGTATGAAAAAAAGAACGCCCCCAAGACCGTTCCCATCGCCTCTTTGTTGAGGGCAAGATCGGTCTGAATCGCCTTGGCGACGGTCCCAGGGACCTGCCGCTGGAGGTAGGCGATCGCCGCAACGACACACAAAGAGACCAGCAGCCACCAGCGTCTTTGCTCGGTCGTGGGCGGGGTTGTGGAAGCCGCCATGAGACCAACTTTCTCGTGGGTAAAATCCTGCCGGGCCTACAAGTTTTGGGGGCACGGGGGGCCTGCTCAAGGTTTCAGCTCTGGCAGCTCCGGGTGAGCATTGTAATCACCCGATTTGTATCCGAGATCGAACCAAGATGCTCGCAGTTCAGGAGATGCTCCGTCGAATGTCTCCCCCAGCTCTCCTCCCTCGATCGAGTACCGATCTGAGCGGGCCTTGATCACGAGTTCGATCTCGCGCAGCGCCTCGTGTATGGAGACTTGCCGCAATAATTCGCGGACCGTCGGCGATCGCGAGGCCCAGACTCCAGTCCAATAGCTGGCCTGCAATTGGAGCGCCCGCCGCAACCCCCGAATTTCCGCTGCAGTCAGCGTGAACTCTGAATCCTGCAGGCGATCACGCAGACCGATCCGGGTCTGCAGGTGTTGGGCAGTTAAGCACCCGACCAGATAGGCCTGTGCCAATTGTGATTTGGGCCCGAAGGGAGTTTCGAGATCATCGAAAAAACCCTGCTCCAAATACAGCTGCTCGTCATCACTGCAGTAAAAGGGTCCCGAAACCGACCGCATTCCGTGACAAGGGGAGATGGCTCGGTTCCGATAGACCAGCAGGTCGGGCGGCCGATAGCCAATCGACAATTCGGTTCCATGCCGCTCGAATTCAGCCAGAGCCTCATCGAGAAGTTTTCCTGCGGGGCCCAGGAGGGATCCCTCGCTGGTGTTTTGGGTGTGATAGGAATCCCAGCCCGAATCCGAGCGCGCCGCATCTATGATCGTCCGCAGATCGGCACCCGCCATGCGGAACACCAAAATGGGCAACCCTGCCAGCATTGCCACGAGGCACACCAAGATCCACTGCACACGTCCATACCGCCCGCGCAGTGGCGGTGGCTCTGGTGGAACAGGCTGCCTCATGACAAACGCCTTTTAGAGCTTGCGAACGCTGAATGTGTCTCCCTCTTTCAGGTCTCCCGACGCTAGTCCTTTGCGGAACCAGCGGACCCGTTGCTCCGAGGTGCCGTGAGTGAATGACTCCGGAACCACATAACCCTGGGACTGCATCTGCAACCGGTCATCGCCGATCGCCGTCGCCGCCTTCAAGCCTTCTTCAATATCGCCCGCCTCAAGCAACCCCTTATTCTTTTGAGCGTGGTGGGCCCAGACGCCGGCGAAGAAGTCGGCCTGCAGCTCCAGCCGGACTGATTGGTCGTTGTATTCTTCCTTCGAAACCCGCCCCTGCAGCTTGTGAACCTTGTCGGTGATGCCCAACAGGTGCTGTACGTGGTGGCCAATCTCGTGAGCCAGTACATACGCCTGGGCGAAGTCGCCCGGGGCGCCGAACTTCCGATGCAGTTCGTCGTAAAACGACAGGTCAATGTACACGGTCTGGTCGGCCGGGCAGTAGAACGGACCGACTGCCGCCTGCGCAGCACCACAGCCCGACCGCGTTTGGCCCGTGTACATCACCAGTTTCGGAGGTTGATACTCAGCGTTGAACGCCTTCTTGAATAGGTCCGACCACACATCCTCGGTCGCTCCCAAGACCCGCTTCACCCATTCCCCCTGGGCCTTCTCGGCGGCGGTCAGTTCCCGCTCCTGACCGGCAGCACCGCCTCCTCGCGGTCCCTTGGCCTGCTCTAGGAATGGTTGTGGATCGCGCCCCATGAACATCATGACGACGGCGAGAATCAACGCGCCCAAGCCACCTCCGGCAATCACTGGGCCCACCCGCATCCCCCGCCGATCTTCCACATTCTCACTGGCCCGTTGACCTTCCAAGCGCATCGCAGTGTTCTCTCTTCGTGAGTCTCTTCTCAATTCGTGACAGGCTGTGCAGGGCCCCGCCCCAGAAAGCCAATCGCCTGTCCCGCCTCGTTCAGCATTCTCGATTCTGTCTTTGGCGAATACAAGTGGACCTGCGGGGAAATCGCCCCGCTACTCTCCTTCTGCTTCTGCGTCGCTGGCCCTCGAATCTCGCTCGGGCGCCCGCGCCAGCTACCGCCGAACTCAGCGGCCCTGGGTGACATTCCAACGCTTCAAGAGTTCAATTTCGAACGCTGCGTCAATTCCTCCGGGAGAGAGCCGATCCGCATCCCATAGATCGACAAACACCCGACCGCGACGCAATGCCAGTCCCCGCCGCAGCACCTCCCCCAGTTGCGCCAACGTCGGGGGAACGAATTCCCCACGTGCGGCGAGTTCTTCGAGCCACCCGTTTCCCCCCCGGGTCGGGATCACCGCCACCACTCGCACACCCGCATCGAACGCGAATTCCACGCTCCGCAGGGCCCACTCCACCGCTTCGAAGGCGGGAAGATAGGGAGGCTGTAACAGCACAAAGGCCCGGGCTTCCATTCCGCCTTTTCGCAAAAACTCGACCCCCCGTCGAAAGTCCTCAGGGGTCATCTGCTTGTTCAAACGGGGCCAGACCTCGGGGTGAATGGTCTCGAGCCCCATGGCCACCTCGAGAACAGGGGGCTGGGCCGGCCATCCCGACTCTGCTAGCGATGCTCCTCCGTCTCTAGGTCCCAGCCTCTCCGTATTCGGGGCAGCGACTGGCGAGTGAGCCGTCGATGCCCCATTGGTTGTCGAGTATGCGTTCTCCATCGTCGCTTGTGAGCGCACTCCCACAGTGTGTTGGGACGGATACATTCCAAGCGGCATTCCGTCTCGCTCGACGGGGCCATCAGCAGTCTCTTGGCGCAAGAGTTCGTGTCGGCTCCTCTGGTGGTGCGACCGCATCTCGCTTGGGCCGCTCGATCGGACCCTCGCTGCTCGGCCGCTTTGGACAACTGGTCCGCGGGCCCAGGCCTCGTGGAGCAGATCGCG
>Ga0315904_10003060_pt1 | contig 25132 bp, 24 predicted proteins | sample LakEriMetagenome_6_FD_203529 | JGI IMG/M metagenome (GOLD analysis project Ga0315904, IMG submission 203529) | Freshwater fungal communities from buoy surface, Lake Erie, Ohio, United States - Buoy 12 MA120 | ecosystem: Environmental > Aquatic > Freshwater > Lake | place: USA: Lake Erie, Ohio... | reverse complement strand
ATCTTTGGCCAATTTGAGAAGTTCGAGACGGATCTCGTATGGTGTTTTGCTCATGATAACCTCCTTGTGTGTATGTGTGTAAATGCTACACGAGCAAGTTTACTTATCTAGATTTACATTGCCCAACAAAAAAGCACCCGAAGGTGCTTTTTTGATTTTCATACAATCTACGCAGTAGATTAGCTGAACGACAGGTTCGATACAGCGATCTCACCAACGTAGTCACCGGCGTTACCAAACGACGATGCAGTGTTGGTCAGTTCAATGTAACCATAACGTGTCATAAAGCTGACTACTGGTTCGAATGTTGATGGATCCAGCACAACACCAGAGCTCATCAGCGGGATGTATGGGCAGTAGAACGCTGCTGCATCTGCCTCGCTGGAACCCTTGTAACCAACGAGCACCGAGGTGCTGTCGCTAGCATAGCTGTCGCAGAACACACGCATTGCGCCATTCAGTGTACCAACAAACTTGGTGTTAGTTGGTGCTTCGAATGTGCCTTCTGTGGTACGTGCGAAAGCCGAAGTTGTTGCACTCTGTAATACTGTCAGAGATGCTGGACTTACAACTGCCCAGTTACCAGCGCCACGACGTGTACGCTGAGCAATCAGGTTAGCAACACGGTTGATCAGAACAGCTAGAGCAGCGTGTTCGTCACCAACGAATGTAGCAGTACCTGAAACGGTAGCTTGGTTATAAGTGAATTCTGTTGCTGCTAGGCTACGCAGGCTTAACAGGATTTCTTGGTCAATTTCAGCAGTGATTTCTTGAGCCAAAGCTGCCATGATTTCGGCTTCTACGTCGATACCATGCATTGCTTGTGCGTCTTGAGCTGCTTCAAAAGTCCAGCGAGCCTGTAGCTTACGTGTCTTAGCTTCAACAGCCTGCTTCAGGATCTGAACGGAAATTTGACGTCCGCCAGTACCTTCTAGCACAGCGGTATTAGCACCGGTGTAATAGTTTTGGTTAGCTGTACCAACACCTGACGAGTATGCCTGGGCGATCTTGAATGGGCTCAGTGCTTCTTCGCCAGCAACAACGCTGGTAGCAGCAGCCGATGTATCATTCAGTGCGCTTGCATAACGTACACGCAGAGTGTGGATCTGACCAACAGGACCAGTCATAGGCTGAACACCTACTAACTCGTTAGCAATAACTGTTGGCATTACACGTCGAATAACTGGCAGGATAACACGATTCAAAGAAGCGATGTTACCGTGTGCAGTTGAACCAGCGGTTGCTGTTTCAGCCAGATACTTACGTGTGTTTTCAAGCAAGACCTGCATGGTAGACCGGCGCGAGCCCTTTAGACCTTCCAACAGGGCTTCTTTGGTCTCGTTCCACCGATTTTCAAGTAGTTCTTGTGACATTGAAGTCTCCTTACAATTTATTAAAGCCCTGCAAGGCGTTTGATTTCGATCACGTTAGATTCGCGATCATCTTCAATAACAGCCCGTGCAGATTTATCACCGGTTACTGCGGAAACAGACTCATTGATCACTTTAGGCGATTTCGTGGTACGGTTTTCCAATACGGCCGGTAGGTACTTTTCGAAAGCAGTCTTCAGACGTGTAGTCTGGACGCTTTCTAACAGTTCACGCATAACTTGACGCTTTTCTTGATTTAGAGGTGTCAATAGCTCTTCCAACTGCGCCTGGCGCTCATTGGATTCGCGGATTATACGTATTTCCTGTTCTTTCTTCTTGACTGCAACCTTTGCAGATTCAGCCAAGTCGATCGCTTTTTTCAACTGCTCATTTTTATCCTGAACCAGTTGACTTAGTTTACGGATCTCAGCACTTTCGTTGAGATAGGTAGCACCAAATTCAGCAGCGTATGCTTCAAAGATACGACGGCCAAAATTGTTTTGTTTAGCGATCTGAATGTCTTCTTTGAGTTGGTTAAGCTCAGACTTAAGATGTGTGCTAACTGCCTGACTGAGTTTGTCGGAACTCTCTTTGACAAATTTTGCCTTGAGTGCTTCCAGTTTTGCACGAGCTTCGCTCATTAGACGTACCTTGGTAGCGATAACGTCTTTCTTGTCTTGTTGGAACTCTTTGATTTCGTTTCCAAGTGCTCGTACAACAAACTCTTCAAGTTTAGCAATTGCTGTGTGATGATTACGACGATCAGTACGTAGTTCGCGTAGTTCTTCAGCTAGTTTGCTAACCATGAAGTTGTCAAATTTCTCTGCGCTTTCTTTGATACGCTGTTGAAACTTGACACGATCTTCAGCTAGAGCCTGTTTTTCAGCGGCCAATGATTCGACTTCTGATTGTAGGCTTTCTGTTACCATCTTGTCTAGGGCTTCGACCATTACTGTTTTATCATGCTCGTAACGTTGTGCGAACTCTTCACGAAGTTCTGCCCTTACTTGCTCACGAGTTTCGTTCAGCTTGGCTTCCCATGCTTCTGAAATCTCCTGGCGGGTTTCTTCGTTGATGAGATCGCTGTTTAGCAATGGTTTGATAGCATCTAACATGCGATTCTCCTAGATCTTAAGATCCTTGATGAGGCGTTTTACTTCCTCTTTCACGAATCTTTGGACTTTGTGGTTACCACCGTTTTCCTTAGCCATTTCCAAGACCTTATGACCGTACTTCATATTCATGAGTCCTTCATAGATTGCCTTGGGATAGGCGTTAGGTGCGCTTGGCTGTGCCACAATGTCTACAGTGACTATTTCAAAGTCACTTACTTGTCCGTCGGCTTCGTTAACATTACCACTACCTCGACTAGACACTCCTAGCTTTACACCAGACTCCAACATGGTTTTAATCAGTTGGCCCATTGGTGTAGGCAGGATCTTTAGTTTACCAAAACCGTTAGGGCCATCCATCCACATATTGACGATGATATGGCTGACGCGGTCTAGGTTAATTTTAAGGTCATCAGGGTGATCTACTTCACCCATAACGCTGTATCCGGATTGAATTTGTTCATTGAGCGTGTTTACGGCACGCTCAATTTCCTTGACTGGATACACACGTTCGTTGGCGTTTTTAACACCACCTTGAATGCAGATACCTTTCATGTAAAGATCCTTACCTTCGCCGACACCTTCGACAACAATGCCAGCTTGATTAAAAGTAAGATGTTCTCTCAGATACATGTGGATCTGCCCTTAGATTACAGTGTACTCTTGTTGTTAACGCCTGATGCCTGGCTCAAAGTTGGCTTAGGTGCAGGGGTTAATTTCTGAGTGGATTGTGCAGGAGTGTTACCTACCTTGCCAATCTGATCTTTTACAGCATTCTTGTATGCAGCAGAGTCGTGCTTGCCGCCACCGTCTTGACCGGTTTTCACTGGACTAGATGCCATGCCTTTTTGACCGCTGTTAGCAGCTACAACAGATTTCTTGTTGATGCCGCCTTCTTCACTGGTAGTTGGCTTGGGTGCAGCTTTTAGCGAAATTGCTTCTGCAATTTCCATTTCTTCATCGTCCATTTCTTCAGCGTCCATGTCCATGTCCATGTCAGCTGCCATGTCGTCGCCGCCCATGTCGCCCATGTCATCCATGTCGCTTTCGCCGCCCATTAGGGCTTCAAATTCGGCCATGAGTTCGTCCAGTTTATCTTCTAGATCTACCACACGATCTTCTAGGTCGCCTTCGTCGGCTAGTCCTTCTTCGTCGTCGATTTCCATATCCATTTCGTCATCAGCTTCCATGGATACGCCTTCTTCTTCACTTTCGATTTCGTCGATAAGGTCGTCGCTTTGGTCGCCACCCATCATGCCTTCGGTCATTTCTTCATCGTCCTCGGCTGCTTCGGTGACTTCTTCTTCGTCGTCCTCTTCATGTTTGGCTTCGTCGAGGTCTTCCTCGGCCATTAATTCTTCATAGATGTTACGGCTTTTTTCGACTACAATCTCGTGGAAGAGTTCACGAGCTTTATCTTCTTCATCATTGATAACGTACTCAATGAGTTGTTCAAATTTGTTCATAGATATCCTCCGGGGGAAAAAACATACTTTTATTTACTATAGAGGAGAAAAGATGGCGTATTACAGGCGTTTTTTTGACTGTAATTGCAGATTTTTGGCAGTATTAGAGTGCAGGAGCTGCACTCATACCGTATTGATTTTGTACTTTTTCTAGCTTTTCTTTGAATTCAAACTTGCGTAGATCGTGCATTTTTCTAAGTTGATTGATCTGTTTCAAGGTCAGTTTGGTTTTGCGCAGGTCATGCAACTGCGGCTGCGAGTTGTCCTGCGCAACGTCTTGATAACCGTCTCGTTCTGTGTCAAACATCTCAAATATCAACATAGTTGTGTATTTATGCTCCGGGCGGTGTGCCACCAGGCTGTACCGGAGGTGCTGGAGTTCCAATTGTACCTGGAGCAGGAGCACCAGGAACAACACCAGGCAATTCGCCTGTTGGCGCGGCCAGTTCCTGCCCGGTAGTGATGTCAGTTTCCATGTCACCGGGCATGACGCCTACACTACGCAGATCTTGTCCGGCCAGTTCAGTGTCAGGCGCTGTGCCTTTTTCTTCGTTCCACAGCTCTTCGTTTTCGGCAATTTCTACGTCAGTCAAGCCCAAGAAGCGTTTCAGCAGGAATCGTTTACTTAGATAAGGCACTGCTTCTAGGCTGGTAAAACTGCCAATTCTGGCAGTGTCTAACTCGGTCTGACGATAAGCAGCAAAGTTCTGCGGTGGATTGAATTCTATGTCAAACAGTCCTGAATCAATGTTAAACCCGCGCCAACGCAGGAACATCTTGAATTCACTGTCTAATTTTTGCACAATTAAACGTTGCAAACGTTCACAGTACTGGTTGAATCTGTATTCTTGAATCAATGCATTTCCCACACGACCGTCGTTCAAGGCACGATCGCTGTCGTCTGGACCAGTGGGCAGGTAGCTGCTAGGCACACGCAGACCACGCATCATTTTGTTATTGAAATATTTTAGGTCGTCGATCTGTCCAAGATTTTCACCGCCGGGCAGTGTTTCAACCTTGCTGCCACGACCTTCAGCTGTCTGTGGGAAAAAGTAATCTTCGTTGATACTGAGTGGATTATAACTGGCGTCCATCATGTTGGTGCCACCACCAGTCACAGTTGGTATTCTACGCTGATGAATTTCGTTTTTCACACGCTCAACAAAAGCCATGGCCAAGTGGCTAGGCATGTTGCCCACATCAATATAGAACACGCGACGCTCAGGCGCACGTTGCACACGATAGATCAATATAGCATCTTCCAGCAGCTCTTTCTGCTTGAATACCTTGTAGATCATTTCCAAGATACTCTGCCCAAATGGCCAGTAAACGTCTAGCCCTTCGCTCAGGCTCAGATGCACCACGTGTTCGGCATCAATCACAGTTTCGTTCATGGCATTTTGAAAACGCCCTGTATTTGTTGGTGGTGCATTGGGCAGCGTGTAGTTGAACGGTGCCACGTAGCCTGCGCTAGGCGGATTGATCTGATAATCGCTGGTAGTTTTAGGAGCAATTGCTAGGTTTTGAAAGTTAGGATTGATGTCACGAATCACGTACTGTTCAGGACGCTTGCCTTCACTTTCGTTGACAATGACCTTGATTACTTTGGTCATGTCCACCCAGTACAGCTCAAAAGTTTCAGGATCACGTATGAAAACCTGATCGCCGTACTTGACTGTGTTTCTAAAAATTCTAAAGATACGCTCGTCTAACTTGTTGAGCTTGACCCACTGTTTTAGCTGTGTTTCCAGAATTTTGATTTCGTTATCCGTGGGTTTGTCTTTGAAATCTAGCGAAAACGGAGTAGTGTTATTTTCATTGAACTGGGTGCTAAACTCGCTGATAATGTCCAAACAGGCATTGATTTCCGAATCCATATCCATGTTTTCGTACTGATTATAACGTTCAATACGATTAGGATGTCCGCTGTAAACTTCGGGTAAACGGCTAGCATAGTTACGATAGGCCATGTTGGCATGACTGTCGGCACCACCGGTGGCTCTGGGATAACCCGGTAGGCCATCAGCACCTCTGCCCGAAATAGGACTTAAACTACCATCTGCTACTTTGAAATATTTTTTCCAGCTCATAAGTGTATTTAAGCTCAAGCCCTAGATACTTGCAGTATCTTTTCCGAAGTTTGATTCTGTCTACGCATGAGATCTATTAGATCATCCAGGCTCTGTTTGAGTCCAACCATTTCTACCGGAATCACTCGTCCGCCACTCAATGGCACTACAGCTTCTGGACCAGCTTCGCCGGCTATGCTGGGACCATCTGTGATGCCACCTTCGGCCATTTTAGGTTTGTCAAGACCGTCTTTGATGTTTTTTAATTCTTGCAGCACCTGTTCGTTGATCACTGCCAAACGTGGACCACCACCAGCGCCAGTCTGAAAGTCGCCCATGCCGCTGGCTATACGATCTGTCTGTCTGCGTATGTAATCTGTGCTCAGCACCTCCATACGGCTTAGTGGATCTTCCAAGGCAGCGCCTACATTTTTGCCCACGTTAGCTGCGGCTATGTTTTGTAGGCGTATCTCTTCGGTTATTCTAGTGTACTGTTCACGAAGTCGTTGGCTTTCAGGACTGTCCATGCCCTTGGCATCAACTCCAATGTAATTTTCTGCGCCCCACACCTTGCCCTCGGGCGTAGTCAACATCATGCGCACAAAGTCATAGAAATCACGTTTTTCACCTGGCTTCAGAGCATATCTAGGATCTGTTCCGTTCTTGGTCATTTCCTGCACAGCCATGGTCAACTTGTGAGCAATGGATCCACTTTCTATAGCCCAGCCATACTGACTAGATGGTTTAAGCCCAGGAATCAATTCCAATTGCTGTTGAATCAGATCGCCGTGCGCACGTAGCAGTTGATCTCTAGTGGGTGCCTGATAGTTGGCGTTGGTAATTTCTACAGGTATGGTACGACCATCAGGCAGTGGCACCACGGCTTCTGGTCCGGCTTCACCGGCTATGCTTATACCGTCAGTGATACCACCTTTGGCCATGGCCTGAACGTGAAAGTGTGGTGCCGTGGACTTGCTGCTAGGATTGTTGTACTCGTCAATGACCATGCGAGCACCCATGCTACCAATAAAGTTGGCAATTTCTTTGCCTTGTTCAGGAGTAGGTCTGTAGTTCAGTACAAAGTCAAAGGCGTTGCCCTGCGTGTGTTGGCTGCTAGGTGCTTTTTCTTGATGGAACTTGTCATTGAAACCAGAAAAGTAGGCAAAACCTTTTACACCTTCTTGTACACGTTTAGCCAGCTCAAGTGTTTTATTTTGTATGACCGAACCGTCGGCCTGTACATCACCTTGTTTCAGTATCAGCCCCATGTCTTTGAGCTGCTGTGTGCTGGTCTGCTTGCCTGGTCCAAGCGGTGCCGGAGGTGCACCACTGCCACGTCCGCCCATGCCCGGGCTAGGCGGGGCTGCTGGTTTGCCTTCAGCGGCCTGTTTCTGACCAGGTGAAGGAGCCATACCTAGCTTTTCGCCCAGTTTGTTCATGGTAGACGCTAGCCCTGGCGCTAGGCTTGTGACTGCACTTTCTAATCCAGCAGCAGCCTTGTCTAATAGATTACCTTCAGCACCAGCTGCATCGTCTAAGGCTTTGGCCGCAGCGTTTTGTGCTTTGGCCAGTGCCAATGCTGCCTGTGTAGCTGGCAGTACACCTTTTTGTATAAAGCTCTGTAGTGAGTCTCTAGCTGCACGTTGTTCACGTCTTAGATCTACTTGCGCTTCAACTAATGGATCTGTAGCTTTAACCTGCCCGTTGATCTGCTTTTCAGCGTCTTTGACTGCTTGATTCAAATCAGTCTGCGCTCTTACACCCAGGTTGCTAAGTTCAGCATAGTCACCAATAGCATCCATAGCACCGGCTTTGGCCAGTGGTCTAAAGTTTTCCGCTGTTTGCCCTGCTGCTTGATATACTTGTTGTAAGGCCTGAGTCGCTTGAATGTTACCTGCGGTCAACTGCGATAGTGTCTGAGTGCCTTTACCTTGAGTTGACAGATAGAATTTTTGTGCAGCTTCACTGCTGATATACCCTGCACTGGCATCTCGAAAGCCTTGTGCTAACTGCGGTGCTTGTTTGGCCAATACAGCATTGGCACGTTCTAGTTGATCGGCAGCGGCTATCTGACGTTTGTCGCCGCTGGCTCGCATTTCATCTAACTTGGCACGGAATCTTTGCTCACTGCGAGCACGATCCATTTCTGCTTCCATGTCCTTGCGCTGTATACCAGTGACCTTGGACAAGGCATCCATTTCTTTTAGATATGCAGCGGCACTTTGACTTAGCTGCTCGTTGCTCATCTTTTGAGCGCGACCAATCTGTGTCTGTAGAGCTACGTAACCAGCAATGCCTTCATTGATGTCTTTTATGCTGAAGCCCATCAATTCTAGATTGCGACCTAGCTGAGAACGTACAATACCTTTGCTGATGTCAGCTAATGCGTTACGACCTTGTCCTACTGTACCAGCAAACTGTGCTAGTGTCTTGCTGTTATTATTGATTAATTCTACAAATTGATCTAGCTCTTCGATGCCCATGCCAAACTTCTGCATGTCTCTGAATATGCCCTGCATGCCATCAGAAGCAGCAGCGCCACTGGCGGCTAGACCTTGATAACTTTTGTAAAGTGCATCACTCTGCTTCATTGCAGCTTCGGCACTCTTACTCATTAAATTGATAGCAGTAGCAGCTACTTTGGCTGCTATACCCAGACCTGGAATTAACAAAATAATCAGATTCAGAGCATCGGCCATGGCGCGAATAGATTCATTGAACACAGCCGCGCCCTGCTTGCCTTCGTACATGGCAGCAGTGTTACTGGTAATGGCCTTTTCAAAGATGTCAAATAGACGGCCACCGGCTTCCAATCGAGCCATGGCTTTTTCAACTTCCTCGCTGTGTTCTCTTAGAGCCTTGCGATTTGCTGCTATTTCTTTTGGAGTAAGTTCTGCTTCTTTCTGCAATTTAAGCAGATTGTTGGCAGTTTTGTTTGAGACCGCGCCGAGCTTTTCGTACTCCTCGCGCATCTTCTCCATTAACTCTTCGAATTCTTGTTGGGTCATTTTAGGGGTTATAAGTAGTTTACATATTTACCGAAGGCAAAATCCATGTCAGAACCATCCAAAAACCCACTTAGCGGGTATTTCCGCCAACCTGCAATCTATGTTAAATTGCCCAGTGACGGAAAATTCTATCCCACTGGCTCATTGGACATGCCGCCAAATCATGAACTACCGGTGTATCCAATGACTGCGGTAGATGAAATTACCTATCGTACACCAGATGCACTGTTTAACGGCACTGCTGTTACCAGCGTGATTCAAAGCTGTGTGCCCAACATCAAAGACGCCTGGGTCATTCCCAGCGTAGATCTTGATCTGTTACTGGTAGCTATACGTATTGCCAGTTTTGGACACAGCATGGAAATTGGTGCTGTCTGTCCAGCCTGCCAACACGAAAACGAGTACGGCGTTGATCTTAGAACCATCATCGACAAACTGCGCTGCCCAGATTACAGCGAAGCACTGGACCAAGGTGATCTAAAGATCTATTTTAGACCGTTAGACTATCGTCAGATGCAGGAAATCAGTAACTTGCAGTTTGAAGAACAACGACTGCTCAGAGCTATTCCTGATTCTGATCTTGACGAAAGAGAAAAACTACAGCGTCTTAATGATGCATTCAAGCAGCTCACCGAACTGACAATTACCAGCATGGCACGCAGTATTGCGGCTGTGGCCACACCAACAGCACAGGTAACTGAAATGGAAATGATACGCGAGTGGCTGGCCAACTGTGATCGCGAAGTGTTCAACACAGTGAGAGATTACATAGGAACCATGCGCAAAAACAGCGAACTACAGCCGTTGAATCTGCGCTGCCGCGACTGTAACCACGACTACACACAACCGTTTACTCTGGATCAAGCAAGTTTTTTCGGCAACGCCTCCTGACCAAGAACCCTGAAGAAATTGCGGTCATGATTGACGGCATGGAAAAGGAGGCCGATACAATCAGAGAAGAAATTCTAAGACTGTGTTGGCACATGCGCGGTGGTATAAACTATGAGCAGGCCATGATGTTGAGTTGGAATGAGCGCAAGGCAATCAATGCCATAGTTAAAGAAAACATGGAAACAACTAAGAAAACTGGACTACCTTATTTCTAATGAATTTTGATCAGGCAAAAGCAGATATAGTCACCTGGGTGGCGCAGTTTGTTGAACAACCAAACCCAAAGCTAGGTAACTGGCCACCGTGTCCGTATGCTCGTCGTGCAAGACTAGAAAACAAACTGGACATTAGGCCTGGCAGTGTAGATCCATATACCGACTGTAGAACTGTGGTCATGCATGAGTATGATGTTATTGCCTATGTATATGATCCAAACACCGTGACCGCGCCGGCATTTAACAGTCAGGTGGCAGCACTCAACCGAGGCTTCCTGGTACCTAGAGGACTGTTGGCCTTGGCTGATCATCCGGACTATCCCGAAGAAGTTTTGGGTGTAACCATGAATCAAGGCACCTGGGCTATATGTTTTATACAAGACTTAGAAAAATTAAATGCTCACGCTCGCATGCTGGCCGATCGTGGTTATTATAAACACTGGCCCGAAGAATATCTTGCGGAACTGTTTGATCAACGTGAGGATCCTAGAAAGTGATCTATGCTAGAATTCAACTGTCAGCCACAAACTACAACACTGACTTGACAGACTGGGCCTATATTAAAAATCCTGACATCACTGAACTCAACGAAATCTATCGTGCCTATTGTAGGCACAAAAGTTTTCCCAGTGTGATGCCAATCTTTGACAGCGAATATCGTGACCCCAGGAATGACATTATTGGCTATTACGACCACAACAACTTGGTTGCATTCAGTCTTATAAGAAGATTTGACCAGCACAACGCCGAGGCCTTGCAATTTGCATGGACTTACTCAAATCCTCGCTTGCGTCTGGGTATCAACAGTTTGAAAACCGAATGTGCCATCTACCGGCAACGAGGGTTTGAATATCTTTACCTAGATCAGGCCGACGACTACAAACGCGAAATTGACGGCTTTGAAACACTAGGTCCTTTGGAGTAAACATTATGGCAGACTTATACACAATCTGGGCCGACAAAGAAGGCGACATATCCGACATTGACTGGGTCAATAACATGCGATCATTTTTTGATCACTTGGTAGGCGAAGGCAAGATGATGAGTTATAGAATCACCCGTTGCAAAATGGGCTTTCGTAGCATTGCAGACATGCCCGAATGGATGATACTGATGGAATTCCAAGATATGGCTCAGATGGAACAGGCATTCAAACGAGTGGCACCAAAACAAGGCGAACTCGAAGAGAAACATCAAAGTTTCAATCAATTCGTTGGCGACAATATTCAACATGCACTATTTCGTGATTGGCCAGATCAGTTTTAATCACTATTCAAGATCAGCTTCGCTGATCTATTGATTCGCTCGCGCTCATCAATCATATTCATCGAGCGAAGCGAGATATCAGTTATCATCTAGATTTTTTGGTCATACTTGCCCGTTTCCGGGCAAGTAATGAGCTGTCATCATCTGAGTTCGAACAGTCATCTTGTATTAGGAGATTTGTTGCTGTAGCAACAGCGGAGGTGGTTGTGCTGTACCCCCTACTCCAGCCTTGACTCACAACGGAACGCAGTTGACCCTATACAAGCAAAGTCACACACGCTAGAGTTGCATCTGTTTCGCAGAGCTCTAATCATTTAGGCCTAAGTTAACCTTTTTCTTCGACGCCCAAGATCTGCCGGCAACGGGCCTTACCCCGGCTGGCTCAATGGGTCCACTCAAACAGTGGAGCAGAGTCTGTAGTGTTTAATTTGTGAAGTGCCTAAGTACTAGATTGGCGTAGCTAATATTACTAAGAATGCCAGGATGTTGATGATCTAAGTTAGTGTCTTGCTGTAGATTTTTGAAACTTTGATAGAGATTGATCCAATTTTCTGCTTGAATTGTGCCTAGGTGTGTGTAGTTATCATGGATGCGATCATAGAGCCTAAATATCTGTTCATCTGTTCTAGATTCTGTGTTTAATATGCTGTCTTGTGTAAATTTGGTAAGATCTTTTGGTTGCCTGTGTGTGTCTATGCGATGTGTAAAGTAATCCTGATCCCAAGGACATAGTCCGTTTACGTAATAGATCTCCGCACTGATCAGACCGGCTAATTTGGTCAGCGTGTTAATCATTGCTATGAGATCACAGATTTCATAGTGAAGATTATGCAGAGCTAGAAAACTATCAATGATGCTGTCAATCTTGTGTCTAGGCACAAGCAGTCCGGCAAGGCCCACATCATCTGTGCGATTTCTATTTTGTAAGGTTTCGTGTGTGGGCCAATCTTCGATGCCTAGTTCAAATCTATATCTAGGCATGCTAGTCCACTGCACGATGATTCTGTCTATCTGTGAACCATGTTCGGCCACGGCTGCTACTGTATTTCTAAATATATCTCTGTTACTACCGCCGCCTTGCCCGTAGTTTTTTGCCTGTAGACCCAACGCTTTGGCTACTATGTTACACCATAGATCTGGATGATTGGTGCAGGACAAGCCAGCATCATCGTGCCATCCATGTCCAGCAGTATAGCTACAGCCAGCAAACACTATCACCGGGCGCATAAATCCTTGACTTGATCAGCGTTTAGTTCAAAGAACAGGTCTAGTTCCATAATCATCCAATGACCGTTAAGTCCACTGGTGTAATTAAAGTGTCTAGTAAAAATCAATTGGCCAGTGTTAGGCTGTGCATGTACAGCAACATATTGACCTTTACGATTGAACTTCATAAAAATAATATTAAAGTCACCGTCGTCGGCCACGTCCATACACTGTGCAATCCAACTGTCTAGTATTTTTACTGTGCCGGAGAATAGTTGATGAAACGGAAAGTCTTTGTAGCTTTTACATTCGGCATTGAGTCTTGCGAAACTTTCGCCCGGCACTATGTCGCCTTTGAAACTGCGAATTTGACCTTCGTGTAACATTTCTTTGCGATGACTGTTCTTGCCGCCTACATAGGCGCCAGAGCCCGGCGCACGTATAAACTTCTCTCCATATAGCGCAGTTAGATAGTCAGCTATCTGACGTTCAAAACTGTTGCCTTTTTGTTTGCTAGGGCTGGGCATCAATGATCCTTTTCATGCCAACCAATTATAGGTATTGTTCTACGAGTGCGCTGCGACTGTCCTTTGAACTCGCTGAGAATTTTTTTAATAATGGTCAGCTCTTCTTTAACCTTGGGCTGTATGTAGCCAAGTTTACAGCTGATTTCGTGAATCTCCAATCGACGACGCATGCGTTCTTCCAAGGTCAGTGTAGGATTGTCCAGGTTTATCCAGTTACGACCGTAGACCCAGTTACGGTCACTGTCCACTAAGTGACTGAGATTCAAATCGGGATCCTGCTGAACAATACGCAGATCGGTAGTGGCCTCGGCCAATGGACTGCCAATGTCAAGACTGCCGGTGAATCCCCAGCGTACCATCCAGATAGTACCAGACAGCATGTATTTTCTGTATTTGTATAAAAACTCTATGTTCTTTTGATGATCTTCCAGAGTCTCTGTTGGATATCCAACAAACATCAATATCATGTTGGTATGACCGTACTTGGCACTCATGGCCAAGTGAAAGTCAATGTCGTCATTACTGATACCTTTGCGCATGTGCTCACGCACACGTTCACTGTAACTTTCAACACCGCAGAAAAATGTAAAGCGACCAACTTCGCCCATTAGACGCCAACTTTCTTCGGACATGTCTTTTTTGCGTCGTATAACACCTAGACCCAAGATCTTTAGACCAGTGAACTCAGGATCCGCAGCTCGATGTTCTAACAGTCTACGATTCATTCTATCCCATTGACGTATGTTACCGTTCATGGTGCTGTCGCTGATTTGAAACAGTTTGACACCCCACTTTTTGTACATCATGTACATTTCGTCGGCTACCTTGACACCGTCTCTGTAGGCAAACTTGGGCCAGCGCCAGGGCACATCACAGAAAGTGCATTTTCTAAAACAGCCACGACTGGTGTTTACATATACACCAATACCGCCGGTGGGATAGTAGATGGTAGGCGGATTGTCTTCGTAGTTGGGAAACGGGTGCTCGTCTAGATTTCTAATCTGTACGTAATCTCTGTTGTCTATTCCAGGAAAGTCATAGTTGTCAGCCAAGAATTCTTTCCAGCTATCCTCAGCGTCGCCCATGATAAAATGATCTACCAGTCCAAGATTACGCAAGTATTCGCCAAACATGCTGGTAGTTTTGACCTGCTGTCGGCCTCGGTCATCGATAAAACTTTCAGTGTCGTAAGGAGTAGTCAATCCGCTGCCGCCAACCACTGTGATTCCTTTCCAGGGCAAACGTTTGAGTGTGCGGAAAAATACCAGTGTGCTTCGTGTGCTGTAGTTGCTGAACACACTGGCTCCAATGATATCAAAATTTTCAGGTAAAATTAGATCTCTTAGAAACTTTTCAAACAGCGCACTAATTTCTTTTTCAGTCTGCACATCCTGTTCGGTCAACGCATCTGTTTTGAAAAACATATCGTAACGCCAGAAGGTTTCGGCATTAACACGCTCATACAACCACAGGTTAAAATCAAACACACGGCACTGATGTCCTTGTTGTAACGCAATTGATTTTAGTATAGCAGGACCAGCAGGTGGCCGTTCTACTTCCTGTACTGGCAATATAATCAGTGCTACATTATGTGCCATTGATCAACTCCTTGATCTCGGCCACCAGTTCAGGATACAGTTCTGGACTGCCTACAAATTTCTCCCAGCGATGTAGATCAATGTCCATGTTTTCCAAGTGCATACGACTGGTGCGCTCTATACGATACCAGTCCCAAAGATCTTTGGGAAATTCTGCAAAGATAAATTCGCCAGGAAAGTGCCAGCGTCTTAGACTGTAAATGCGTTCTGGCAGTTCGATGTGCTGACGTTTGTAGCTGGCAAAGTATCTGGGCACGTAATAACCATCATCAACGAACCAACTTTCTAACAATATGTCGTCAAATCTTACATCGTGTATTTCTATCCACATGTCTGCAACAATTTTGCCTTGGCTGTCAGTTTTAGTATGGTAGTCGCGTTTGTTGTAAAAGTCCAGGCTAAGCCGATTGGCATCTAGTTGATTGACCGAAAAGTCTAACCATTGCTGCGATCCAGTCACAGTGAAGTCACCAACATAGTGTTGATTGTGTTTACAGTATACTCTAGGCGATTCGTCGGTACTATAACCGGTCAAGCATACACTGACTTTTAGTTGGTCAACCACTGTACTGCATACTCCTTGTTTACTAGATCTCTACTGCATTTTTGCGAACACTCTACCCAGGTGTGCTCTGTGTCTTTCCAACCACAGGACAATTTTGACCATAGCTGATCTGTGGTAATCTCTTCTAGACTGCGTGTGTGTAAATTCAATCTATCTCGATATCGCTGATGAAAACTGTCTTGGTATTTTATAGTTTTGGTGCCATGAGTCAATGTTGTATACGGAAAACTGACCCAACTGCAAGGATGCAGCACACCGTCAGCACTGACATACAACCCGCGATTGCCAATTTCGCACATAGGAACTATAGGATCTTGACCTTTACTGTCAATTATATCTTGATATCTAGCTAGATTATACGCTAGATAGTCGCCGTTGTCTTGCCTACGATGACTCAATGGTTTATAGATTCTGTGATATCGATGTGTGTCACTGACAAATTCTGGCCTTGGTTCCAAAGGATCCTGTTCGGCTTGATACGCTTGACCGTATTTACTGCCAAATTTGGTACTATGTGTCAGCTGTAAACCGTCGCAGCCCTGCTCACGTGCCAAATGTTCTATCAGGTCAAGGTGATCCTGATTGAAGCTGAACACGATAGTGGCCCAATTGATAAAGGCCTGACTTTCGCGACACATTGTCTGCATGCCTTGCATGATACTGTCCCAGTCGCTGTTACGGCGATATAGGTTATTGGTTTGTTGATCGTATCCGTCGATGCTGAAGTTGACTGTGTCTCTGTCATTGAGAGTGAGAGCCAGTCGTTGCCACCATGCCAGTTTACGATAACTGCCGTTGGTTACTATGAACAGATGTACATCGGGATTGGTTTCTTTTAGATACTCCACTATGTCGTGAAACTGGCTGGCATAGATTGGATCGCCAACGTCGCCACACAATGTGATACGTTGAACTTGACTGCGTAAAAAGTTCTGCGGAAAAAGTCGTTTAACAAAATCCAAGTCTAGTTCTTTGTTGATCCAGGGTGTGTCAGGCAATTCTGTGCGCGGACAACGGGGACATTGCAGTGTACACTTGCCACTGATTTCCAAATGCCAATGATAGTACTGCCAGTTAATCATGTGCCAGTCTCCAAAAGCTGCAATCAGTATCCGCAACTGCTGCCAGTATACCTGTGGCAGCTTGTTCTGCAGTCAAACAGGGTTGATTGTAAAAATCAGGCTGGAATAGATCTGGTCGATCACGAAAACGATTGGCGTTGAAATTAGTGCGTGTAAGTCCAAGACAGACTTCTAGTATACGAGCATCAGGATAATCGCGAGCCAGTAGCTCGCCAAATGAACTCAATGCACGTTTAGTTAGACTGTAGGTTAGATCGTGTCCAGGATAGGCCTGATTGTTAGTGCTGGTAATATTTACCACACAGGCCCGTGGGTCGTTGGCCAGCAACTTTTGTACCAGCAGCATGGGTGCTAGTAAATTGCAATTTACAATATCAATGACACTGTCGGCATCGTGTTTATCAAATGGTTGTTTGCCGTTGACATCGTGTGCCGCACAGTTGATTAGACAATCAATCCCAGTAGGCATTTGATAGTTCTTGACAAACAAAGGAAAATCCAAGTCAAGTTCGGCGCGACTTGGAGCATGGTGTTGAATACCTAGACCTGTCAACAACAAGCTGATCATTTGTCCCACACCACTGCTGGCACCGGTTAAAAATATATTTTTATACGGTATCTGTATCGGTGGCATAGGATGTAAATCCGTTTTCTTTAATAACTTTTAGTATGTTATTGACGCGACCCATTAGTTCGTCTCTGTGGCTGACCAACCATACACTCTTGCGTCGATCTCTGGCTAGCTTTTTCAACAGTGCCAGGCTGTTTTCCACACCCGAACTATCCATGCCAGAATCAATCAGTTCGTCAATGAATAGTAGATTGATAGGATGATACAGGCTTTCCCAAACATCACGGAATGCCCAACTCATACTTAGAATCAATCGGTTACGTTCACCACGACTGAGATTGTCAAAGTCCAGTTCGCGACCTAGTTCGGTAATTTCTACTGTGAGATCGTTCTGGAACACTACCTGATGCGGTAAGCCAATACGATCAAGATAGTGTGTGAGCCTACTGTTAAGATAACTTAGGTTCTGATCTATGATCTTTTTACGTATAAAACTGTCTTTGTTGGTCAACAGTTTGAGCAAAAACTCCTGATGATCCTGCAATCTAGTCAACTCGTTGATTAGATCGTAGCTGATTTCGGCAATGGCTTCGGTTTCCATTTCGGCGATCTGATCAGTGTAAGGATCTACTTCGGAACGGCGTGACTCTAGATCTTTGCGCAGTGTTTCCAGGCTGTTTCTGTGATTCAATGCCTGTTCAAGATTGTCGTAGAACACACTGGGTGCGGTACCAAGCTCGCCTTGATCGTCCAGTTCATTCTGATGCTCGCTGCGCTGTGTGTCATTGGTCAGCAGTTGCAGTGCAATTTCTTGCAGATCTTTTTGCTTTTTGTCTTTGACTGCATCAAGACTGTTATCGTGTATTTCAGTGCCGCAGGCAAAACAACGATGTGACTGTATGTCTTCAATTTCTTTCTCTAGTTGTTTGCGCTGCTTGTCCAACTTGATGTCGTCTTGATTGATCTGTCTAATCCAACGATTACATTCATCTATGATGGCTTTCTTGGCATGAAACGCTTCGAGATCTCGGTGCGCTTGTATTTCTTGATCGATATCAATGTGTTCTAGGCTTTCTATGGCCTTGGTCAGTGCGTCACAATCTTCAGTTTGTTTCTTCTTCCACAGTGTTTGACGTTTTTTAATAGAGTCAATCTGTTCTTTGATACGCTGATTTGCATCCTGTGTGGCACGAATTCTAAATTCTTCTTGTGTGATTGCATCCTTGGTCTGTTTGTTTAGTTCTTTGATCTTTTCAGCACGTTCACTGAGCATGGTTATGCCCAACAACTGTTCAATGATAGCACGTTGATCATTACTTTTCAAACTCAAGAACGGCTCTGTATAAGTGTTCAAGGCCAGAATATGTTTGAACATATCGTGACTCAATCCTAGCACACGTTCTATAGCATCTTGGGTTTCTCTACTGTCACCTTGACTGTCGTCGGTGGCTTCTTGTTCGTGATTGTCTACGTAGAACTTTAGAGTGTTTGGTTTACGTCCGCGCTCGATTCGATAAGCACGACTGTCTACGTCAAACTCCAAACTGACCATCATCTGTTTGTTGTTGGTCTTGTTGATTAGATTGTCTTTGCGTATGTTGGTCAGTGCCTGGCCATAAAGTGCATAACTCAATGCATTGATAATGGTAGTCTTGCCTGTGCCGTTACGTGCGCCAGTATCGTCCCCGCCCAGGTCCAGATTTTGGCCTAGTACCAAAGTTAGGTCGTTACGTTGGAAGTCAATGCCCTGTGTGGCATTGCCCACGCTCATAAAGTTTCTTACAGTTAGTTTTTTAATCGATATCAAATCGTTTTACTCCATGTTGCTGCAATAGTGTAACAATTTCTTTGGTATTTGTAAACCAGTTAGCATAATCGTTTGCTGGTATTTCTACCTCTGTGAGCTGCCAGATGCTGTAGTTTACCACAGCCTGTGTCCATAAATCCGTGTACTCGGTTAGATCAATATTGGAACCGTTGAACAAGGCCAATTTAATATTTCTGGCCACATCTAATGGTTCAAAATATTTGGCATTAGCAGCCCACCAGGTCTGATATAGGTCGTCAAAATCAGCAACTTCGTAACCATTCAAGAAAAACCAGCTGCGCAATAATCCATAATCTTCGAAGTAGTCAAGTCCTATATTCTGGCAGTAGTGTTTGCTACGCCATGCATGTCTAAGCGGATGGTCACGCAGGTATAAAAAATACTTTTCTCGTCTGGCCCAGTCTGCATCAACAGGCCAGTCTGCGTCACCCAACGGCAATTGATCGTCTAGGCTTTGACGCATGGCTTTCACTATCAAAGTTTGTGCTATTATCGGCCAAGTGTACTCATCGTAGGTTACTCGTATAATGCTAGCGGTATTAAAATACTGTTGGAAACGTTCGCCTTCGTTGTTGATACCGTTGTCTATCAACACACAGTAGCGTTCTGGCCCGGTAAAATCAAATGCGTATTGTTCGGGATCGTGGAACCATTTGGGTGCCACTAAATCAAGACTGTGACTGTCGCCAGTGTCGCTGAGTTTGTAATTGGTGTTGTTGGGCCTGCAGAAATTTTGGCCATACACAGTGAGAATAGCATTTATGAAATGGCCAAAGCCGCCACTGGGATACCATACACAGGTAATAAGAGGATCATTAGTCAATGCTGTCTCATAGCGTTTGATATATTTTTAGCAGTAGATTGGGGTCATAGTGCTCGCTGTCAATTTTGCTGATTTGATCTGTGACAATTTGATCAACACTTTCAAATTTTATTTCTCCAGGTGCTAGATCTTCACCTACTTCAGCAGGCTTGCTAGGTATCAAAGCCATTTCTCTCAGCTTGTACTGCTGATAAAAAGTTTCTTTGATAAAATTAGCTTCTTCATAGCTGATATCGATGTCTAGTTCTACTCGCACATGCATCTTAGGGCGCAGCAATTCTGCATGATTATCAATGATATCACCCAGCTTGAGTATGCGATAGAGTGGTTGATCTGGCCATGCATGAAACTCGGGCGGTTTGCCCCATTCGAGTATCATGCAGCCGCGTTTGTCATCGCCAGCATCGGCAAAGTTGTGCGGAAAGCAGTTGCCTATGTATGTGATATTTTTCTTCTGCTGTCTTAGATGGAAGTGACCGGAAAATACTGCATCAAAGTTGCCAAAGTGATCTAGTTTGAGTTCGCCATGGTCAGGCATTTCTACCATGGCATTCATGTAGAAATGTGGCAATTCAAAGTGCCCAAACATGTATTTGGCATTCAGTTTTGGTATGCGTTTATGATCGTCACCTACTAACCAAGGGGCCACAACAACATCACCGCTGTGTAGCCAATCATTACAAATGACCACATTCGGTAAATGTTTAGCCCACTCAACACTTTGCACATCACGCTTGTCGCGATAATATAAGTCGTGATTGCCAGGAATAAAAAACACACGATCGAAGTTGTCGTTGAGATGTTCCAAAGCACGGAGACTATAGTTAAGAGTGACAATATTGATACTAGCCCGATGGTTATGCCAATCTCCAAGAAAAAACGCTGTTTCACAGCCCTGTTCCTTTGCAAGTGAAGTTGCCCATTTAACAAAATCCAAACAGTCGTCATTGTGTAACTGACTGTTTGACTTTAGACCAAAATGGATGTCAGTAAAGATAACTGCTTTATTAAATAGGTTCATGGTGTTTGTACGTTAAAGTTCTTAATGTTACACTATCTGTGGGGAACAAGTCAAGCCCATCACACCTTAGGTGATAGCCTTTCTGTCTCAATTGGTCTTGTATGTAGGCTTCGCTTACCAAACTCAACGGAGACCAGTGGTATACTCGATCGTTAACCACTGCTTCCACAATTGATTTACAAACATGATCGTGCTCTAGGAACTGCTGTTTGGACAGCATGATCTGGTGATAGTCTACCAAATCTGTTACAGGCCGCTGTGTGGACATTTTGGTAAAGGCAACTATGTTGGCCACGGTATCGGTAAAATTGTACAACAGATCCCATACACTGACTGTCAGGCATTTGTCGTGCTGCCATCGATCTGGATGATACCATTCTACCTGAGATCGCCAGCTACCAAAAAGATAATAACTCATAAACTCTCGTTTGATCCATACAGCCACTTGGTCAATATCGGCATCAAGCTCGACCGGCCACGACTGTCGTAGTGTGTGCGCCAACTCGGTCTTGGTAACATGAGTATGCCACCAGTCGGTCCAGATCTTGCTGGTATAGTTGTTGATTACCAGCAGTTCACTGTCTGAGTCAGGGTAGAGATAGATCACACTATCAGCATGCTCACAGATTTTATTCATCTGCTGACTGAGACTGTCGGTACTGTGATCTTTGGGATGTACTCTTACCAAGCCACTATTGGTATCCAACAGTTGTTTTACGGTAAGACTGATCTGGCGTGAAAACTGGTGGCTGCTACCTGTACTGGTAAATGGACTCACAATATCTTGACGGTGTGACAGTGTATCTAACACCCAGTTAAGATATGTGCCATAGCAGCCACCGCTATAGGCTATAGCAATCAGCATCAGTCACTGGGGTAGGTGATTGAAGCTGCACCTGGATCTTGATTCTTGTTGCTGTACTGTCTGGTCCAACTTGGATTCAACCCGTTCATTTCTAGTATGTCATCACGTATGTTTTGCATTTTCTTTTCAATGTTAAGAATACGTGTAAAACTGTTGGTAATAGCTGCGGTATAATATGCAAACGGATTTTGACTTTTTGATTCGTCAAATTGCAGACCAATTTGACTGAGTTGCAACAGAGCCTGCCCACGCATTTCTTCGTTGTAGGTGTAGCCACGCCAGTTTGAACGAGTTGCATAACGCTCGCACAACTTCATAAACATCTGTGCTAGATTACGTGTCATAGTACCGTGTTCTCGGCTGTAATGACCGCTTTCTAAATCGCCCTTCCAGTGACTGCGCCCTACGATAAATGGGTTTTTGTCTGCGTCAAGACGATAGTGTTCAAATGGCGGAAAGTTCACACGCACATGTGTGGAGTCCAACAACGGTTCCATGTCAACTGCTTCGTCAACTTCAACAATGTCTACGTCCAATAGATCTCCCAATTGACTCTGTTGTTTTTTGCTCTTGGCAGTTTTTTTGGGTGCTTTGGGTATGTGGTCCCAGCAGGTAATTCTAAACACTAGTTCAGTGTGTGATATGTGTTTTTCATTGACTTCTTTGCCGGTTTCTTTGGTCAGTCTGGCTGCTCGATTGCGTCTGGCCTGTGCCACAGTACGCTGGTTAATCTTGCTTAGACCGGGTAAAATGATGTCGTATTCGTGATCGGTTTTACGATCTAGATACCAGCAATAGGTGTTCTTGCTTAGGTGTATTTCTTTTAGTATGTCGCGGTTGTTTAGATAATTGGTTTTCTTTGCAGGTATGGGTTGATCCATTAATTTCTCCAGGAAGTCTATTTAGTATAGCAAGTTTTACAAGATTGTCAACCTTTTACATAAACTAGGGCTATAATTTTTTCGGTAAATACAAGATACAGGAACTAATATGACCAGCACAGTTGATGTTTACAAACGACAGGCACGTAGCTATCTTCGTAGGTACGAATCTGTAGTAGAGCAGGGCAAAAGAGCCAATCAAGAACTCATGGCCACTCAGCTTGCGTATGAACAGGCCAGGACCAAGCTGCGTCAATCTCAGGTTGGGTCTGCTGCCTATGATGCTGCGCTGGCCGAATCCAGAAGAATCAAGTCTATTGAAACAGAATTGATAGACAAAATTGGCACCTTGAACGAGGAAGCCGATAGACTACAAGCTGCCTACGAACAAGCACAGTCTGATGCTGATCGGGTAGCCAGAGGCGAAGAAGCCAACCAACCTGCAGAATCTACAGCACCTGTGGTCAATCCTGCTGCTGAACCACAGGCACAGCAAGCAGACCGCCCACTGACACCTGTTGTACCGGCACCTTCCACAGTGTCGCCCACACCGCCGGCTGATGACCCAATTGGTCAAGTAATTGATCAGAAACAAAAAGAGCGAGCAGCCGCAGCAGCGGCAGCGGCAGCAGTGGCCACCCGACCAGATACCTCTACTGCGGCAGGAGCATTAGCTGCTGCCGATCAGCGCGGTGCGAACCCTGCACCAGTTAGCAACGCGGATCCACAAAGCAGTCAAACCGCAGAACAGTTTAATGCACAGACCAATGCCAGTGTGATCAGTGCCATATCAAAAGGCCCACAAGCACCTGTTACACCAGGTTATGATGTCAAGTATGATGCCAGTCGCGGCACCTATGATGTGGTTGATCGTCAGACTAATCAGCCTGTGGCCACCGGACTCACACAAGGTGCGGCGCAAGTTAACGCCAAAATTCTCAACGATCAAGGCGCTGCTTACCAATCTCCGCCAGCACTGCCAGCGGCCACCGACATCAAACTTGCTCCAGCACCGGTGTCTGGTCCTACAGCTGGTAACATTATTGCTGCTAACCAGTTCAATCAATCAACCAATGCCAACATACTGGCCGCTATTCAAACGCCTACTAACAATCGTAACACCAGTGGAGCAGCTCCGGGTGATGGCAGTGTGGGTGTGGAAGTTGGTGCCGAGCAGGCCAGAAACCAACCAGCACTGCAAGCACAACAGAGATTTGTCAACAACGGAGATTGGCGTTTCCGTGTTAGCCTGGCAGCTGGTGCAAGTTATCTTTACAAATTGCCACAGGGCGACCGCGGCATACTTGATCCGTTGTTTACCACAGACGGTGTAATCTATCCTTATACACCGCAGGTTAACACCGTATACTCGGCCAATTATACGCCCTACGATCTCACACACAGCAACTACAAAGGTTACTGGTACAAGAATTCAAACGTGCAAGAAATACAGATTACTGGAACTTTTACAGCACAAGACACCGACGAAGCCAATTATCTATTGGCAGTGATACATTTTTATCGTAGCGTGACCAAGATGTTTTATGGACAAGACCCTCTGCGAGGATCGCCCCCACCACTGTGTTATCTTACAGGATTTGGTGAATACCAGTTTAATGGCCACCCGGTAGTGATCAGTCAGTTCCAGTACAGTCTACCCAATGATGTAGACTACATTAGAGCCTATAGCCGTAACGTGGACGGTACCAACTTTATTCTTGAACGCAAGGTTCAAAGCGTACCAAAAAATACAATCAGCAACGTGATGAACCGACTGAGAACTGCCGGCTTGCCCAAAGGCGGTTACAGAGATGTTCCACCAGCGCCGCCCACGCTGGGATTGAATTCACCAACCTATGTGCCAACCAAGATGCAAATGACCATCACCTGCTTGCCAATACAAACACGTCAGCAGGTCAGCAGTCAATTCAGTGTGCAGGAATTTGGCAACGGTAATCTACAACGAGGAGGATTCTGGTAATGGCCAGCTATGATGCAATGAGTCCTTACTATACTACTCCGTATAGTGGATTTTTTCTTGACATAATGAACAATCGTGCTTTGCCTAAGCAAGGCGACGACACTATCTTTATTATAAATCAAACCTATCAGTATCGTCCTGATCTTCTGGCATTTGATTTGTACGATGAAAGTAAACTTTGGTGGGTGTTTTATCAACGCAATCCTAATACCTTGACGGAACCTCCTTTTGATTTTGTCATAGGTAAACAGATCTATATTCCTAAACTATCTACCTTGAAATCAGTGTTAGGATTCTAACATGGCCACACAACAAGAGATAGCCTCACTTGAAGCTCGTTTGGCCCAGATTGCGGCAAGAATAAGCACTCTACAGGCCGATGCCAGTAGAATCAAAAACGAAGTTGATCGCAGTATCGCCCGAGAAGATTTCAGTCTAGCTCGCAGTCAAAGCAACACATTAGATCAAATCAATGCCGAGTTATCAGGGCTGATAACCACACAGCAACAGCTAGAACAAGAACTTCGGGCACTACGCAGTCAACCGGCCCCAACACCGGCACCCAGTGCCGGTGCTCAGGTGCAAGGCGCACAAACAGCCAAAGACGATGGCGCCAACACACAAGAACCAGAAAAACAACCGCCACAGGTATTGAATCCTGATGGCCGCATAACAAATGCACCCGTGGTTAGACCTACCAATACCACACCGCCTAGCACTCAAACCAACGACCAGAACACCAACCCCCAGCCGCCCAAGCCGTTGTCTACCACACAGGCTCCCAATG
>Ga0315904_10003059_pt1 | contig 25132 bp, 21 predicted proteins | sample LakEriMetagenome_6_FD_203529 | JGI IMG/M metagenome (GOLD analysis project Ga0315904, IMG submission 203529) | Freshwater fungal communities from buoy surface, Lake Erie, Ohio, United States - Buoy 12 MA120 | ecosystem: Environmental > Aquatic > Freshwater > Lake | place: USA: Lake Erie, Ohio... | reverse complement strand
TAATGAAAACTGGACAAACTACAAGTTATCGTACAGGTGATGATGGTGATTTGGAACGTGGTAGAAATGTTAGTTTTTTTCTTCTTGCTGAAAACAATGTTTTTGGCAACACAAATCGTTTTACCGATGAGTTAGGTGGTCAAACATACACAAAAAATATTGTGATTGATTGGTCAACATATGACGGTAGTACGGTTTTAGGATGGAGAAGGACAAGAAGTTCAAGCAATTGGGCAAGCGCAATTGATGGCGCTTTAATTGTTAGTATTGCGCCATTTACAAGTGGTTGGAGATTGCCTAATGTACAAGAATTATTTAGTATTCAAATTTTTGGAGGTTCTGGGAAATTAAATTATACTCCATTTACAACAGCTGCTGGTTTTGATTTATGGACATCTACAACAAATCCAGCTGTCACAAATCAATCATTTCATTTAAGTTCAGGTACAAGTAATTTATTTATTTCTACATCTCAATTATCAGTATTACAATACATCCCCTGCCGTACTTTCACCGTAACAGGAACAACACTTTCATAACATAAAAAAATAATACAATGGCTACATATAAATTTCCTCAGTTTCAAGTAGAAATTACTACTGACATTATGGAAGTAAATCTAAATACTATATCAGATAAAGCAGTAGATAAACTTTTGTCTGTTGATATTAAGTTAATTGCTAATGATGCTACATTTGGATTGAGAGCAGAAGATATGCCTTATGTAGATACTTGGGAAGATACAGATGTACCTAATATGGTAAATAATTGGTTAAATCAATTTGTAGTTTAATAATGGGTATTTATATTAAAGCAAGAGTAAGTGGTCCTACTTTTGATGCCGATGCGCAGGCTTTTATTACGACAGCAGGAATAACAAATGATATTCAAAAAACAGCTATTAACTTTTTAGTTGTTTATACTAAAATCATTGGAGTGTGGACTAAACTATCTGCTTTATATCCTTTTGTTGGTGGTACTGCATCAAGCCACAAATGGAACTTAAAAACTCCTTTAGATACTAATGCAGCTTTTAGACTTAACTTTGTTGGAGGTTGGACACATTCTTCTCTTGGTGTACAAGCTAATGGAACAACAGGGTATGCTGATACATTTTTTGTACCTTCAGCACATCTTACAGCTACTACGGGTATGATGGGTGTATATACAAGTACAGCAACATCTTCTCCAGGTACTGCATTTGGAGTAGTAGATAGTGTTGTTGAAGGATATGCGTTACTAATAAAATTTTCAGGGGATAACAATTGTTATTGGTCAGTTCACGATAATCTTTCACAAGGTTTATTTGCAAATAATAACTCATTAAAAGGGTTATGGTCTATTGGAGTCAATGCAGCAAATACAGCACAAAAAGTTATTTATAAAGACAGTACACTTATAACAACAATTGCAAGAAGTACAAATGCTGTTCCAACAAGTAGTATGGTTTTTTCTGCAAGAAAAGTTAGTCCGTCAACTATTACTAACTACGATAACCGACAATATAGTTTATTTTATATAGCAAATTCTAATTTAACATCTACTGAAATGGCAAACTTTTACAATGTTATACAAGCATATCAAACACTATTAAATAGACAAGCATAATAAAAATGTTGGGTGGTATCTTAGACGAAGAAGAACTAAAATACCTTACAGGTAAATATTATATAGATGGGCATATTTTTACTCCATTACGTATGACAAATGGAACTTGGATATTACCTTTGTATCAAATACATTATAACGAAAACATAGATTGCTGGTGGGTTAAATATTTAACTATAACTGAATATAAATAAACATGAAAACATTACTATTACAAGTAGATCAAACGGTTTTAACAAATCTTACAAACTATGGAGTTTTAGGCATTTTTGCTATTTTGATGATTGGCGTTATTTACTTTATGGGCAAACAGTTTTTTGTCTGGCATAAAAAAAACGAAGCAAGAATACAGGAACTTGAAAAAAGACTAGAAGAGTATCTTGTAGAAGATCGAACAAAACTAATGGAAACTGTTGCATCAAATAATCATGTCATTGAAAACAATACATCAATGATGAAAAAGCTTCTTAACCTTGTTGAAAAACTTGAAAAATAATATGTTCAACTTCCTTAAAGAAAGCACAGACTATAGTTCAATGCGCGTTACATTATTACTTGGAACGCTTTGCATTTGTCTATTGTCATTGGGTATTTTTATTTACCTAATTATTCATGCAGTTAAATGCTCTTCACTTGACTGGTCTGGTATGTCAATCTTCTTGACATCTATAGCAGCGTTTGCCGGAACCTTGTTGTATGGAAAAGTGCAACAGAAAAAAGTAGAAAAATCAAATATTGATAATCAAAACATAGAACAAAATGGCCAGAATGTTTAACTCAAATAAAGTACGTTCTTTCTTTCAAAAGAAAAAACAAATACTTGTAGATGCTTGCTGCGATACAGAAACTTGTTGTGATGCAGTAACTGGAACACCTTGTGGATTTAATATTTATTTCACAGATAAATTATATACCACTAGAACTGAAATCACAACAATTCAAGCACCATTTATAGGTTATGTATCATCTGCCCCTGGATTATTACCTATTAATTTTGAAATATATGCACAGGCATCTTCACTAGATATTAGCAATATAAATGTTACCAATGTCAATAGTGGACCTTCATTGACAACATTACCAGCAACACCATATACATTAGCAGCTAATAGTTATGGTGTTTTAGCAGGAATTGTAAATAATTCTCCAGCAGGTGGTACTTGGGTATTGGGACAATCTTATAATTACATAATTACATTCACAATTACATGTGGTGCAATTGTTCAAAATGCAACCATAAACTTAACAATTAAAGCATAATGGCACTATTCACAAAAAATCCAAACAGTTATGGTCTTATAGGTAAGAACATGAAACTATATGCAGCATGCTGCACTGATACAGATGCTTGCTGTGTACCAAAAACATCACCAAAACCAGATCCAAAAGATCCACCAAAAGATTCAAAAAGATAATGAGTAATGTCATAGACATTGCCGGATATAAAATAAATGCCCAATCAAACATTATTCTTGATGGCACTAAACCAGTCAACAAAAGATATTATCGATCTTCTTTGTTGCCTGAGAACATATCTTGCTATGATGACCACATGTGTAAGTTTCAAAACGTAGAGTTGTTTCAGCCGGTAATCTATGACCTTGACAACCCTATGCCAAAATACAATCGCGCGTGGGAAGTTTATGACAATCCAAATATTAAAAAGAAAAAACTGATACGTATTAACTTTCCAAGACACTACATGGAATGGTGGTACGAACAACGCAGAAGATGTATCGAAGGCTATACCATTGGTGGAGTTCATCTTACTGGAGCAAACTATTGGTATTTAAACTTTTGGCGCATTAAGACTAAAGAAAAAGGTGCTGGTCTTATACCGCCAAGGTTTGTTGATATGGACAAAGAGTTCTTTGATTTACTGGAACAGGCTAAATTAAATGATAAAAATCTACTTTGTCTTAAGCGACGTCAGATTGGTTTTACCGAAAAAATGGCAGCATTATGCGCTCTTGAAGCTTTGCTATATCCATCTTCGCAGACATTGATAGTAGCCGGTCTTGATGACTATGCTACTAACTGTTTTAATAAAGTTGTTATGGGTATAGATGCCTTGTCGCCATACTCACAGGAGCAATCAGGCAGAGAGTTTTTCAAACGCAAGCTAAAAGATATTCCTCAGTACGTTAAGTTTGGCTTTGAAGCAACAAGTGTACAGAAAGGATATCTGTCAGAAATATTTGCCATAACTACTAAAGATAATGCACAGGCCGCATCAGGTAAATCTCCAACCTTAGTGTTTATGGAGGAAGCTGGTATCAATCCACTTTTAAAAAGAGTGTACAATATGATACAACCCTCTATTGAAGAAAATGGAAAGCAGAACGGCCGTATAAATGTCATAGTTGGTACCGGTGGTGAAATGAGAAAAGGTGTTGCTGATTTAATGGATATGTTTTATAAGCCAGACAAGTATAATCTTTTGGCAGTACAAAACACTTATGAGCCTGGTGCAGAAAATACAAGATGTTGCCCATTCTTTCCTGCATGGTATTTTTATGTTATGGACAATGATGGCAATAGTTATAAAGAACCATCACTAGAACTTATTAAGCAGAAACGAAAGAAGATTGGTAACAACAAAAAAGATTTGCACGAAAACAAAACACAGATGCCATTGACTCCTACAGAGGCATTTAGTTCATCTGGTTTGTCACCATTTAATACTGAAAAACTAGAAAGGCAACTACAAAAGTTATTATCAGAAGAATGGGAAGAAAAGTTACAGCAGGGAAAGTTTGAAGAGATAGTAGAACATGGCAAAATAGTTGGGGTGCGCTGGATTGCGGCGCCAATGGGTATGGAAGATGCGTTAGATCATGAAGGAGATTTTATGTACCCATTTATTATAATTGAACATCCTGATAGGCCCGAATACGTAAGTTCTATTGGATATGAATACTACACTGGTTCTGGAAATATCCAAGGTTTGTATGGTGCTGGCACCGACTCTTATGATAAAGATGAAGCAAATGCATCAGACTCAGAGGGTTCATTTGTTGTGATGAAAGGATATCATTCTTCAAACAAAACATCAATGATGCCTGTTGCCAGATTAACCTGGAGGCCTGTAAAGAAAGAAAAGTTTTATAAGCAGACAGCATTGGCTTGTATGTACTATGGTGATTGTGAAAACTTGATAGAGTGGTCTAATATTGCTATCTTTGACTGGTACAAAAATAATGACTTTGACCACTTGTTAAAAGAAAGACCTGAAATAGCTTATGCTACAGTAAAGGATAGTAAAGTAAATAATAGATTTGGTGTTGACCCTAATACTAAACCAGTATGGATTGAACACTTTTCATCTTATGTAGAAGATTATGCGGACAATATATATGACCTTGTAATGGTTCAAAAACTAAGAGACTTTCGTTCTAGAGATCATAACTGCGACATTACCATATCAGTTATGTTAGCATACGAAGGTATACTAGATGACATAAAAAAAGGTTATGATAAGGTGGTAGAATCAACAAATAGTGTTATGTTTACAGGATATATGAAAAGAAACGGCAGATTACAAAGAGTATGATATACGGAGAGTTTTATCCAGTGCCCTTAGAAAGCTTACCAAAAGACGAGCAGGAAAAATATGCTAAGTCTTTAATGGACAGCTATATAGAGCAGAATCACAGGGATGGTGGACTTCAAATGAATGTACCACTTGAAAGCACTTCTGTCCGTTCTCGCATGGACAAAATAACCTATTGTCGCGCTCTTTGGAATAACGAACTTGATGATGCAAGGTTTGGTTATCTCTACAATAAGATAGACAAACAAATACATGATAGTCAATCTGGAATAGATGACATTATTACTCTTGAGATGCCTGCCCGGGTGCGTAACATTCCAATAGTAAGGCCAAAACTTCAAGCACTTATATCTGAAGAAATGTCAAGACCTGTTGTTACAAAAGTAATTGGAATGACAGATGAAATAGTTGGAAAGAAACTAGAAAATATTAAAAATGACATTTTAGATAAGCAACTACAAAAAATAAAACAGAATCAACTTATAAATGCAACTAATCAAGCTTTGATTCAGATGCAACAGCAAATGATGCAGCAGATGGCGCAAGACCCACAAGCGCAACAGATGATTATTCAGATGCAAGTTGAGTTAGAGCATTTACAAAATTTATTACAAAATGATATTGTAATAACAAACGAAGAGGTAAGAAGAATCAGAGAATATTACCAGTACTCTCATAAAGAGTTTGAAGAAAAACTTTGTTCACAAGCATTAGAAGAGTTTATTGATAGCAAAAGATTGCGACATCTAATGAACAACTTCTTTGAGGAAATGATGATTACTGGTGAGCCTATTTGGTATTGTGATTGGGAACCTGGATTAGCTGAACCCGAAGTAAGATTGATAAGACCAGAATATCTTTGGTATCAAGCAAACGAAGCGGCAAAGTATTTACACGAACTAGACTGGATAGTAGAATATAGTCCAATGTCAATAGGACAAGTTATTCAATATTACGGAGCAGACATAACAGAAGAAAACTTAGAAACACTAAGAAGCGAGTTTCCAATGTTTTCACAAGACGCGTGGTACAGAACAAATCTTACAAACTTTCCTGATGGCAGTCCATCTGGTTGGTATAGCGGTAATGATTATTTGTACTCACACCAAGTAGACACATATAAAGTTAACTGGAAAGAACAAGTTGAAGTTTATGCATTGTATTCAGAAAACAAAAACGACACACCCTACTTCTCGGAGAAGCCGCCTTTCGTTAAATTCCTCACGCCGGAAGAGTATCAAGATCTTACTTCCACAGAATCAAAAAGAAAGCGTCTTGAAAAGAAAGGACAGAAAATCCTTAAAGCATATCGTGTTGATAGATGGTCAGGTGTCCGAATAGGAACAATGACTTACATTAAAATCAAAAAACATGATTTTCAATATCGCACTCATGACAGGCTTTCAGACATTGCGCTGCCATACATAGGATTTGCTAACAACAGATTCTATAAAGCATATTCTCCGCTATGGGAAACTAAAGACATTCAGGAACTTTACAACATATTACATTACCAAGAAGAACTTCTGATTGCTCTATCTGGTGTAAAAGGTATTATCTATGATCTATCGCAAATGCCAAGCGGTATGACACCACAAGAGGTAATGTACTACATGAAGCAAGGTCTTGGTTTGATTGAAACTGTTAAGCCAAATGGTAAAGCGGTACGCACTTCATTTAATCAGTTTGCCACATACGATATGACTGTATCTCCGGCAATACAATCAATAATGATGATTAAGGAATCTCTTAATACATTAGCTGGTGAGATTACTGGAGTAACAAGACAAAAGACAGGACAGGTATTGGCATCGGACCAAGTAGGTACATCTCAAATGGCATTGGCACAATCTAATGTTGTTACCGAGTATTACTTTATGAAAACCGATGAACTTAATGAACTTTTATTTACAAGACTTTGTAATATCTTTCCATACGCATATGCAGAAGGTAAGCGCGGAATGTATGTAGTAGGCAAAGAAAGACAGGAGATACTCAACATACAAAAAGACCAGTTGAAAGGTGAGTTTAGATCTATAGTAAACTCTGGCAGCAAAGAAAGAGAAATAATGCGTACGGCAAAGCAGATGGCTCAAATGAAGTTTCAACAAGGACAGATAGGAGCATCTGATTTTCTTGATTTGCTAGATACTGATACAATGTTTGAAATGCGTAAACTATTAAAAGATGCCGAACAACGTGTGTTAGAAACCAGTCAAAAGATGCAAAGCGATTCTGTAGAGCAACAGAAACAAGCGCAAATAGAAGTAGAGCAAATGAAAATGCAGATGCAGCAACAAATAGCACAAATGTCTAGTCAAGTTGAAGGCCAACTACTGCAACTTAAAGGACAAATAGACTTGCAGAAAGAGCAAATGAAAATACAAAATGCACAAACTCAGTTACAAGTACAACAGCAAGCCGACCAACAAAAATTAGAAATAGAACAAGAAAAAATAGAAAATGAGAAACAAGTTGAGTTAGCTTATCTTAACTTTGCATATACAGAACTCGAGGTTAATGCGACGAACCAACGAGCACAGATGCTGATTAATAGAGCAAAGACAGCATTGGAAATGAAATCGTCCGCTAAAAAAGAACGTGTAAAAGACTAGAAACATGGAAAACGAAAACAACTTTGTAGACACATCGAGTGCAGATTTTGCCACTCAGTTTAAAGCTCCTGATATGGATTTTCAGGATGACTTTTATGGTGATGAAGGATTACAAGAACAAGATGATGTTCAAGAAAAATTTGATGAGTTTGATAATCCAATAGAAAATGATGATGATGATTATCAAAACAACAATAATGATAATGACTCAAATGACACTACCGGTAATCCAGTATTAGATTCTTATTTGCAATGGGCCGTAGAAAAAAACATTGATGTAAGAAATCAAAACATTGATGTAGAAAACTTTGATGCCGAAACAATGGATAAGTTGGTAGGAGAATACTACATCCAAAAGAAACTTGGTGGTGTAGACCCTCGTATAGCTGAACTATCCGAACAGGGCATAAGTCTTGATGAATATATGCAGCACAAAAACTATTTGCTTAGTATTGCCAATCAAGATCCAGTTCAACTTTATAAAGCATCAATGTATGACCATTTGCTTAAATCGGAATCACAATTAGGTTCTATTAATGTAGACCAGTATGGAAATCCAGATGAAGCAAGTATGAAATACCTTGTAAATGAGGTAGAGCGTAGAATACAAAGTATGAATCCTGATGCTATTAAGCAAAGAGGACAACAGATTCAACAATCTTACATGCAGGAAATCAATAAACTTCCTGACAACTTAATTCAGCAACAACAACAGAAATATATATCCGAACTTCAGAGGTATAATACCGAAGTCGAAGAGCTTACAAGTTTATTTAAAGATAGGCTTTCAAAAAGTGATAATCTTGTCATAGACTTCTCAGGCCAAGCCGAGAAAGATGATTTTATCAATTACATGAAACAAAATCTTGAAATACACAATTATCAAGGACAACAGGTGGTGCCCCTGTTGCACCGATTGCAAAACGACGCTGAATATTTGGCTACTACTATGAGGTTGCTGCACATGCACGATAAAGGTTATTTCACAGACTTGAAAAATATGGAGCGCAACGCTGCATTCAAAAAGTTAAGTGTTACGCCAGTATTGAGCAAAAATTCAAAACAACAATCAACGGGCGGACCTGGAAAGTATGTAGATACATCCGACCCGAATTATCTTAAAAAGTTTAAACGCTAAAAAAAATGGGACTTGAAAAGTTTGGCGTACCCGGCCGCGTTGTTGTAGGTAATCCGCGTGATTTGACTAACTTCAAGATGACGGACTACAATAACCTCCGCAATATCGCCGCAGTTCGCCCTGATGTTATTCAGGGTCTATTCAAACACTTTTCTGAAAGAACCGGTATGATTACCGAACTTCTTTATTACATGAAAAGTAACTATGACCCAACTGTAGAAAGATTTAAGCAACAGAACTTTGGCCAGCAAAAATCAGCTTGGGCAAAGAACTTCAAAATGCTTAACAATCTTGAATACGCTTGGTGTTCTCCTGCACCTTCAGGATGGGTGTATCGTATTACGACTGCTCCTGACGATGACAATGGTTTTGTTGGTCGTTACCACCGAGAGTTTTACTTTAACGTAAACAAACAACTTGGTGACAAAGATGATGTATTATTGCTTGCCGATGGTACTACACAAATCATCATTACCAAACAACCAGAAGCACAAGCTGATGGAACACTTCGCATTCGTGCAAGACTTCTTACTAAAGAAGGAGAATGGGGTCAAGCTATTCCTGCATACTTACTTGAAGTAGGTCAAGAGGTTTCTCCTCCATTGTACAACATGAAGCCTGAGGCATCTGAGCATGGTAGCAAAAGCCGTGTATCTTTTGGTGAATGGCATCGTGGTTGGATGACAACTATGCGTTGGGAATGGAACATCACAGGTCATGCTGCTCACGTAAAAACCGATAAATCTCCAATGGGTATCGTTTACACAAACGACAAAGGAGAAATCGAAAATTACTGGACAGAAACCTGGAGATACCAAATGTGGAAGAATGCTTATGAGCATATGGACAATCAGTTGTTCTGGGGTATGTCATACACCGACAATGAAGGTCGTTTCCAAAAAGATGAGCGTGGCTACCGCTACTACTCTGGTATGGGTATCTATCATCAGGCAAATCGCCGCTTGAAGCGCGAGTATGTCAAGATGAATGACTTCTCTATCCTTGATGACCTTATCAAAGGCATGTACAATGACTCAATCGAAACTGGTGTTAAGCCTGAGATTTTCCTTTGTGCTGGTCTTGAACTAAGAACTGATATTGACCGTTTGATTCGTAATGAGTTCAAAGGTTCTCCTGAGGTTCTTTACTTTGATGGCAAAGGTAACTATCAAGCTGGTGGTACTGGTAATGAAACTATGGGTATTCGTTCTAACTTCCGTTACTACGAAACTCCTGCAGGTAAAATCATTGTATCAGACTGTCCATATTTTGACCGTAAAGGTATGCCAAGCGTACGTACAAGCGAAGGTAATCGTGAGCAATCTCATCGTGGTATTTTGATTAACCTTGCTAAAATGCGTGGTGGTCAAGATGCAATGACTATGGTTACTCTACAAGGCCGTCAAAATGTTGTTGGTAAAGTACACGGTATGTCAGATCCTGGCCCCGGTGGTGCATTAACAACTACAGCTGACGTACAAGGTGAGCACATGCTTACAATGCAGGGTATTGCTTTGCACAACCCTAACTGTATGGCAGAGCTTAAACTTGCTCGCGGTCGTCGATAGTATTTATTAACTTAAAAGTGAAACAGATTATGAACAATACAATTTTTTATCCAAAACAACACGAAGAACTTTTGAGAAAGGCAGGACTTCTTGGAACTGGCTATCTTGAAGTAAGGGCGGTACAAAAGTACAAAACAGTAAATGTTAGTGAAGATGGCATTACTTTTCGTGAAGAGAAAAGACCTGAAATAGATGACATAGCAACAGGCAATACATCACCAGTTTTTGACAGTTCTGGTTTGATTGCTGGCTATTGGGCAAATGGTCTTACATCAGAAGAAAAGAGAATCATCAACGAGGAGTGTGGTGTTCCATTCTTTTACTTGAATGAACCAACAAATCCACTAACAGGAAAACCGTATCATCCCGACACAGTTCTTTCATTAAACGAAGGGCAACTTTTTAATCTTTCTAATCCACGCGATGTAGCTTATGTGCGTGTTCTTTTTGAGGTTGTATCTACAATCGGCAAAGACAAACAAGAAGCTTTAGATCATGGAGCATTCTTTTATTTCTTTTCTAAAGAAGAAGAGAAGCAAGAGAAAGAGAAAGAAATCAAAAAGAGAAAAGGTGCTGCTGCACTCATTGACAAACTTAGCAAAAAACAGAAACGTGACTGTGTAAGAATACTTATTCTTGATGGTGACTACCCTGCCGATCCTTATATCAATGAGGATATAGCTGAGGAAATCTTTGATGAGGTTGCATTCTCTATGCCTTACGAAGTGTTACGTGCTCATGATACCGAAAAGAAAGAAAACTATATTTGTGCAAAAGCATTGATACATTCAGGCCATATTGAAGCAAATAGTATTGACGGTCCATATTTTAAAAACCCAACGGTTTATGGACAAAAAACACATCTTGCTGATAGTTTTAGCGAACTGATGGTTAAAATAGATACGCATTTTGACTTGATGAAAGCTTATAGAGAACTTGAAGGTATTGTTGTTGGCGAGAACAGAATCGAAAAAGAAAGATATGTTCGTGACGCTGCATCTGTATCGTTTCTTTCCAAACATGGACTTTATGAAAAAGGAGAACAGTCTAATGTTGTAACTGCAACAAAAAAGCAAGTTCCGGCAAACTTAAAGTTTATGAACCTAAAGCAGTTGATTGACTACATGGATGGTGAAAATATTGTTCATGATTTTACAGAAAACTCAAACCTTAAGGAAGCAAAGGAATATCTGACTAACTATATTGAGAATCAATAATGGTACCAGTAGTTGAAGTATATAAGGCGGTACTTGCTGAACTAAAGCATTACAATACCACTAGTATGACACCCGATGAGTTTAACTATCACATCTGGATAGCTACGCTCGAATATGTCAAGAATAGGTATTGGGCACACGAACAGCATCAAAAACAGATAGACGATTTATCTGTCATAAAGGTTGTAACTGATGGTATTGCTGGATTTCCTGCGCCATTAGTAAATCTTGGTCCTGCTGTTGCCGGTCAGGAATATGTACAACTTCCTGCTAACTATCTTCACCTACTGGCTGTATCTGTCAAAGTAAAGTATAAAAATCAACCTTGCGAAGTTGATAATACTATATCCGGGTATATTTCTGCTACTCACTTGAAAGATGATTTTAGATTTACCATTGAAGATGACTACTACAAGAAGCCGTCTGCCGAATGGCCAAATCTATACTACGATCAAAGAGGAAACAGACTTACATTTAGATGCGGAGACAGTATAGTTCAAGATGTAAAAATTGCATATTTACGATTGCCACAGCGTATATTTTTTGATGTAACAAATCAAAACAATGTAGACTCAGAGTTTGCATGGCCTCAAACGCTAGAAATTGTAAAGCACTGTGTAATCTCTTATCTTGAAACCATTAAAGACCCAAGAGTTCAGTCAATGCTTCCGATAACTGAAAGAAATTTTTTACAAACACCCCCGCCTAACGTACCAACGTAGCGGTAAATAATTTAATAACATGCAAAGTAATGCTCAAAAACTTTGGATTCCGAATCCAAACGCAGGTACACTAGTGGATGTTGAAGCACTACAGGGGCCTGATTTTGCAAATGAAGTGCGTATTGTAGACCAAATCTCAATACTATCTACATCTGTAACACGTTGCCAAAAGGTTTGTGCATCACCATGTGAAGAAAACATCTGGACTATTGAGTTTGGTGATGTTGACTTTGGTGATTGCAATTCTTGCGGCAAATCAGTAGGATTTACTCTGTTGCTTAACAGAAATCCTGATTTTGACAATCAAACGTATTTTGAATACAACCAACGTAAACAATATGTTTACCAAGGTAATCTTTCTGGTACAGTTACAGGTATTCAGTTAGCTCAATGGTTTTACACTTACATTACAGACCTACAAAATCAAAATGATCAACACGATCAGTTTTTGGTTGAAGCATCTGTAAGTGGTAACACATTGACACTAACATTTCCATGTAGTGGACTTATTGCTTACAGTTTGATTGGTATCTATCAACTACCAAACAACAATCTTACTACTGCAGAAACTCCAGTATTTACTGAAACACAAGAAGCAGTAGAAGCTGTATTAAGTCGCGAAAAACTACTTCAGCAGTTTCCACAAGAAATCGGTCACGTATTTGGAGAAGCTCCGCGCGACCAATGGATGTGGTGCCAGACTGTTTGCGTTATTACACTGAAAGGTTGTATTGATGCTTGCAGTAGTTTCTTCGACAATCAGAATAGTGGTCACTTACATACCGGCGCAACTCCATTTGATTTGTTGCTTTATGTAGATAGTTCTGCTCCTGGTTTTGCTGATTTTATTGATGCATTGAATACATTGTTCCCTAATGCTTGTGATCTTGATGCTCTTCCAGGTTTCCAATCTGGTGTACAAGGTGACATAACTGCTGGAATTGATATTACACCTATTGTTGATAATATTGATGCAATCAATGGAACACTTATTAATGTTACCATTGGATCATTATCATTTAGTGTAACAGCTACAAGTGGAACAGACTTAGCTACACAAATCAATGGTTTGTTTGCTCCGGCAACACCAGCTACGTATTCTGCGCCAGATATAACATTTGGTGCGCCTCTATCTAGTTTTGGTTCAACAGCTGTTATAAGCATTGTATCTGATCCAGTTAACTACGTAGGAGAGTAATGACGATACTGAGCGAGACCTTGTTCTTTTCTGTCTTAGTTTCGCTTTTTACACAGGGTTTGAGTGCCGCTGCTAACAGTGGCGGCATTCTATACCCGATTAAAGCGTGGATGGAAAATATATCTAGGTCAAAAAAACTAGACAACAGAAAGATAGAAATATCTGGTTACAAGGAAAATAGAAGACGACAATACCAATCTTCAGAGTGGATTAACCCGGCATTGCAAAAGCTTGAACTATTACATCTTTACCGCAATCTCTGGCATAAGCCATTGCTAACATGTATGGTATGTATGTCTTCTTTTTATGGAACATTGATTTACTGGATTGTATATAACCAGTACCCATTATATATTTGGATTCTAGGTATTCCAATATCATCAGCAATAACTGTATTAACCCATAAACTACGAACATGAGTTTTCAAAGCCTTGAAGCAGTAACATCAAGATTGATGAATGACTTGATTGCTGTTTATGACGATACAAGATTAAACAGAAAAATGATACGCGATAAAGTACTTGTTGCAAGAGCAAATATTTTATCTAAGTATCTTCGTCAAAATCTTGGTTCTATTGCGGGTCAATACTATAATCAGTGTTGCTTTGAGGTAAATTGTGAACCTGTATGCCCGGGTGCTCCTGTAACTGTTATCAGAGGAAAGATACCAGAACTTCTAGCTCAATTAGGCAGGAGAGCATTAAAGTATCTTGGTACCGTAGATGGTAAACATCCTTTTGAATGGCGCGATGAATCAAGCACAGAGTTTGTAAGTTATGCTCAGTTTGGTTGTGATAAAAAGAATCCATATTTTGTTCTTACTGGACAAAAAGCTGATGTGTATGATTTGCCAACAGTTGATACAAAAATGCTTATGGTTAAAGGAATCTTTGCCGACCCATTTGCTTGTGGTTGTCCTGAAGATGATGTGTTTGTGCCGGCAGATCACATAGATGAAATAGAACAACAAATCAAAGTAGATTTATCGACATTCTTGATACAAAGAAGAATCGATAAAATGAACAATACAAATAGCGATAACTAATGCCAGGAATACAAAAAAACTTAAAGTACAATGACTTGTACGTTGAAGCACAAAAAAACTATGTGACTGTAGATCCGTTTGGTAAAAGGTATATCATTTATCAAGGCATGCAGTTTAAGTTTGATTCATACGAAGACATAGAAGTTGGATGCGGTTGCGGTGGAGTTCCAAAAGAAGTTCTTAGGCATTACAACATTAATGCATTTGCTACTTGCGAAGAAGGAAAATACTTATGGCCTACTGCAAAAGGTTCTTTTTTAATGCTTGTAGTAACGTCAAAACATTTTATAGAAACTGATTCTTTAAAATATCCACCTGTAAAAAGTGCATACGAAGACGAAACATCAGGAAAGGATGTAGATTTATTTACACCACCATGGAAAAGATCAATACCGAGAGAGGGGGGACTGTGGTATACAGACCCTTGGGAATCACAAAAAGGAAGTTAATAAAAAGGAAAAGAGCCTATAGAAATCATGGAACAAACTATTTTATAAGAAAGAAAAGATATAGGTTAAACAGAAAGATTGACAACTTTGATAACATAAACTATAGGATATTCTTTGACGAAAACAACTGGGATTACGACGAAAAAAGAAACCTACATAGAGCAGTGCGCATTGGAAAGTTAGGTAGGTTTATGAAGCGAAAATGGCTGCCAGATACAGATACACAGCCAAAAGGAATGTTTGAAAGAAAGAAGAAAAAGTTTGTAATGTACTTGGCTGATTTGTTGATAAAGTTGCTGATTGATGACATGATAGAAACTGGTAACAAGATTACATTTGCGGCAACCAAAACAAATAATCGTACACTTGAAGGATATTTTAAAATAGGAGTATTTAAAGATAAAGGTATTTTTACTAACTTTGAGAATCTTATTCTTTCAATAGTTCCAGGAACGATAGAGCGCATTTCAGATTATTATCCATTAGTGATATTAGAAAACGAACTAAAAAGAAAGCTAAAGAACGCGTACATTCTTAAAAAAAGAGAATATGAAAGTATTGACATACAGGAACGTATTGCAGCGCATAACAGACTTAGCGGACTTTATAGACGTGTCGTCAAATCTCCCAAGAATTAAGAGATTGATTTACAAGTGTGCAATAGATTCCAGAGCTGCAATATCAATGATTACAAAAACTGCTGTACCGGTGCATATAACAAATGGCATTGGCGAACTTCCGTGCGATCTACTTAGATTATTACGAGCGTATGGAGATAATAGCCATGGCGCCAGAACTGGTGATGCAATGGAATCGACAAGACTAAAATCATTCGGCCGTTACGATAAAACAAACACACATATCAAACCATCCTGGATTAGAGAGGGTACTATTTACATTGATTATTATGCTGTACCAACAGTAGAAGTAATGGATGAAAATGGACAGAGTTGCCAAGAGATACAAGTAGCTCCAAGCCAGTTAGATTATTGTGCGTATGAGGTGATAAGAATACTTGCTCGAGATGAACTTGTTAGAGGTAAGATGCGACCTGATGTATATGGATTATTTGAAGAGGAAGCTGCTAATCATTTTCAAGTAGCAATAGGCGACACAAGACAATTAAGTATTGATGATATGGAAAGCACAGCATGGATGCTGCGTAATGCTCAGTTTTTTAATTTAAGATAAAATGGCACAGCCCACAGTAAACAGATTTTATAAGGGCCTAAATTCTGATGTAAGCCTTACCGATAGAGCACAAGATATGTATCTTGATGGTCATAACATAAGACTTGCCAGAAGAGAAGAAGGTACTTTGTGGGCCGCAAATATAAGAGGTAACGAAGAAACATTTCAACTAAAAGAAAATTACATTCCAATAGGGTCTGTTGAGTTTGATGGATTCCTTTTTATCTTTTCGGTTAATCCTGATATAAATACAAGTGAAATAGGTTCGTACCCATCACCAGATCCAATAACAAATGAAATAACAAGAGATTACAGACCTCTTAGAAACTATACTCCACAAATATACATACCAGATATTAATGATGAATGTTTGGTTTCTACTATTAGTGATCTTGGAGATTTTAGAACACCGTTGTTAGGTTTTAGATGCGATAGGCCATTAAGAATAGAAGCACGTTTAGATTTTGATGGTTCTGTTAATCTTTATTGGACAGATGACAATTTACCATGGCGTGTAATAAACAATGGATTTGTATTAAAAACTGGTTTGCCAAATAATAGGTATATTACTGCTGGCATGATACAATCTGGCTATATAAATGGTATTAATGAAAACTCTAATCATCCTACTGTAGATTTTCAAACATACGGATCCGGTAGTCTTAAGATTGGCAATTATTTTTTCTTTGTTAGATATACAGACCTAAGTTATTTATCAACATCATTTCTTGGTCAATCAGGACCTATACCATTATTTGTAAGTAATAATGCTGGTGCTGCAGTAGTAACATCTAGTGGAGAATCAGACGATTTGTCTAACAAATCAGTAAACTTAATTATACAAAATTTAGATGCAAACATACCATTTTTTGAAATAGGTTACATTCGTTATTTTGGTCAAGACATATTTGAATGTTTTCTTATCGACAAAAGGTTTAGCATAAATGGTTCTACATTTGCAGGAGCAACAATAACAGGTAATGAACCATTGATAGCATTAACTATAGATGAGTTAGTTGTTTATAAGCCAAGTGATGCACTTTACTGCAAAGATATAGCACAAGCATTTAATACTTTTTATTTAGCAAATACTAGAGGTCCTATTTTAGACCATCCAGATTTGCGCAGGTTTATGTGTTCGCTTACATTATCTGAAAATTATACCAATAATGGCCCTGCTGATGAAATACGTACAGACCAAAATGGAAATCCATATTCTACAGATGGAAATGAAACAGAAGAAAAAGTAGGTTATTTTTCTGGAGAAACGTATTGCTTTGCTTGTATACCGGTATTTAAAGGTGGATTTACAGGTCTTCCATATCCAATGACAGGATATGATAACTATACTAATCTAATGGCTAATAGCAATCAGAGTGGTATATTTAGATTTAGAAGATATTTTGATGCGCCGGCATACGATGGCACAAATACTTTTATAAAAGGTATCAATGTAAATACTATTGGCGCTGCAACTATATATGGATCATCTCAATGGTTGCAAGAAAATTTAATAGGTGTTTATGTTGCAAGAGCAGAACGTAAACCAAATTTATTGTTTCAAGGAATAAGTCTTCGTTGTTACAATGGCAACATGGCATCTAAAATAACAGACTTAAATTATAATTTCAAAAAATATAAAGAAGACGGTAGCACAGTTTCTAATATATCAAATCTTTCAAACAATATTGAGTATTATACTTCAGATAGATTAGTTCCTCTTTTTGAACCTGCAACATATTTTTTCCAAAATCAAGTAGGTGGCGTTGATGATTTTTATAAATGGTTTCATTATACATACGCAGCAGATATAAGAGATAGAAATGATTTTGTAGATCCAAATAGTTTAGGTATATTTTCTACTGATTATTATATTGGTAGAGAAGTTGTTCCAGATAATTCTTATATAGAATTATTAGCTACAACATCATATCAAAATCATTGGAACAGAGAATCAACTTCATTAAATCCATTTCCTATTAACAATGCATCTGCTATAGGAAACTGGAAACAAAATATAACAGATCCAGGATTACTTATATCACCATTTGCTGATTATTTATATATAGGTTTAGGAGTAAATGCTGGTTTAATGCAGACATTTGTTGGGTATAATCAAAACGGATTAACATTACAAAGTCCTATTGGATTTAATGCAAATACACTGAATATTACAGGATGGACTGCAGTTCCAAATACAAGATTTGTTTCAAGATTTGATGAAGGTAAAAAAGCAAGTCAAGATGGTATGTATTTTTACGAAAGAGCAATACAAACATTTCCTGGTAGATTGCATCTTGAAATAAGTCTTCCTATTGCTTTACCTGACTATGTAGCAATAACTAATGCACCAACTTATAGTCCTACATTTTATCCTATTGGAGATTTTAATCATTTTATTGGAGATGACTGGAATAGAGGAATAGTAAACACATATATCTCTAATCCAAATACTGTAAATTATACTGATTTTTATGATTTTAAAAATACAGTATTTAGTCCAATTGGTTTGTTTCAAAATATAACAGATTTTCTTTCAACGCCACAACATACATATTATAGAGGAGATTGCGTTGTTTCTAGAACTTATATAAAAATTATAAATGCAAGTAATGAAAACATAGGTCAATACTTTTATGATGTTCTTGCAAATGTTGAAGCTATTGGTACTGCCGTAGTTCAAAATACAAATGCAGAAGAAGCTGCAGAAGATTTTCAAAGAGGTTATGGTCACTGGGTTAGTATAGTAACTGAAAACAAATACAACCCTAGTTATAGATATGAATTAGGTCGTAATTATTTTTATCCAAAAACTAATCCATTAAATCCCGGCATTGACTTTTCTTGGTTATATGATAGTCCTGAAAGCTTCTTTTTCAATAAAGGAATGTCAGAATATCTTGGTCCAAGACAAAGTGTAGGTATAGATTTACTTCAACCATTAAGCGATAACAAGTTTCCAACTAGAATAAGGCCAAGTATTAAACATATTTTTGGTGCGCTTCGAGATGGATATAGGCAGTTTATTCCTGCAGATGCAAAAGACTTTGATTATGAAGCTGGAGAAATACAAGCAATAGTTTATATGTTTGACTACTTGTATTCTTTTCAAAATAGAGGTATTAACTTACATCCAATCAATGAACGCGTAACACAAGAAGGTACTGCCGGTAGCACTGCTATTCTTGGCCAGTCAACAGGTTTAACCGAGTTTAGGCAAGTGATACAAAAAGGATATGGCACACAACATAGATTTGGCGTAATAAAAACACCACAGGCAATATATTGTATTGACTGGAACAAACGATCAATCATGCGTATTGTTGGTGGACAAGTAGAGCAACTTGATATTAAAAAAGGAGTACAATCTTGGTTTAGAAGAATAGTAGCATTAGGTAGCACTGGATATAGTGATGCGCTTGAAATATTGCCAAATGAACACACATGCGGATTAGGCATTCATGGTGTATATAATCGCAAATACAAAGACATTGTTTGGACATTAAAACTTGGAGTAGAAACAAAGACTATAGTATTTTCTGAAGAAATGGATACTTTTCTTGGCACCCATGGTTATAAGCCAAACATGTACGCGCAAGTAGAAGAAGACCTTTATAGTTTCATAGACAACAAGGCATGGCTTCATGATGTAAATACAAAGTATGATAATTATTACGGACAACAAGATGTTTGGAAAATAAAAGTATCTGTATCTGAAGGTGCTGAAATAACAAAGCATTATGACAATATTATTATTAGTAGTAATAATAGAGTATTTAGCGCGATAAAGTTTGAAACGCAACATCAAGTAGCAGAGCAGAGACCTTTCCAGCCTACTACAGAGTTTTGGTATGCGCCGACATATAGAGAAAATGAATGGCGATTACCAATACGCAGAGCAGATAATATCAAGGAGCCAGAACTAAATATTTACGATGACTTTGGATTTGATAAAACACCTATGCGCGGTCGCTATCTTATTGTAGAACTAGAATACGATGGCAACAAAGAACTTTGGGTACGAGAACTAATGACATTTTATAACATTTCATTTACTTAAAACATGCCTCCATTTATTACACATAACGGACAAACTGGATATTTTCAAAATGGTGTATTTACGCCTATGTCAAGACAACAATATGACATGCAATTTGGATATAATCCATTTATGGCAGCGCAACAAACAGCTTTAGGTCAACTGTCTACGCAACAAAATGCAATACAACAAGGTACTATACAGCCACCAATGGCTGGACCATTAAGTAATGAGCAAAAAATATCTATTAAACAAGGTGATGCAACAACAACAGATGTAGTTAATAATCCAATTGCACAAAACAATCAATCTGTAAATAATGCCTCTGTAAATAATAATCCATTTATACAGCCAATGCAAAATTTTGGAGGTATTATGGCAGGACAAATGTACAAGTTTAATAATCCTAATTTTACATCACAAAGTCAAATACAGCAAAAAGTAAATAACATCAGTCAACCAGCACCCGAATCAGAGTTACTACAATCTGCTGCGGATGCCGCACAAAATGTAACAACAAACGCAATACAAAATACACCTTCTGGAGTTTTATCTAATGCTTCAAATAATGCAGTTACATCAAATGCTGCAACTGTAACAGATCCTATATTACAAAATATGGGAAAAGGACCAGGTGAATTTTTTCAAGACCAAATGCAAAATGCCAATAATGCTGCAGCAAATGCAACTAAAGCCACTGCAACTAAAGCCACAAGTGACGGTCTTGATGGATTAGGATTTTCTGGTAAATGGAATTTTAGTCCAAGTCAAGCATTTAATAATAGTAAAGATTTTTTTGCTAGTGAGGCAGGACAAGCTACATCTGCTGGTATTGGTGCCGGTCTTGGAATTGCAACAAGTCTTGCTGCAAAAAATGCATCTGTTTATGATCCGCGTGTAGGAATGTCAAAACCTAATGCATGGGGAACTATTGCAAGCGATAGTACAGTAACACAAATAGGATTAAACCCTGCTCTTATGGCAGCAACAGGAGGATTATCTGCTGTAGCTGGATTGACTATTGATGCTATTAAAAATAGTATTAAATATGTAAAACAAAAAGATAAATATGAAAATAAAAAGCTTGCAGTTGATACTATGCAGCAACTTGACGATGCAAGAGAAAATATGAAGCCTGACTATACCGGTTATGCTAGAAATGGAACACAGGTTAATCCATATTTAAAAGCGCAATATGGTACAGCAATAATCGATGGGAAAAAAATGGATATTGATAGTGATGAATACAGAAGACTATACAATTCTGGAAATCTTATGAGAGTTGATGAAGGAGGAATGCCTACAATGACTACTAAAGAAGTGGTTATTACAGAACAAATGCCTGAAGAAACTAGAAAACAAAGAGAAATACAAAAAGAAAGAGATGCGCAAGGGTTAAATTATAACTTTGGTACTGGTTCTCAAAATCCTTATATGAGTCAATTGCAAAGTACTGTACCTACTGGAATGAACTATACAGTCCCTAGTGTTCCACCTTTTCAACCAATATTTAATCCTGAAGACGATTTATTAAATATTTATAGAGGTAAGTCATTTGGTTCTATGCCGTTTCCGTATAACAATAGTGCTGGTATAGGTATGGGTTATAATGACGCTGGAAATAATGCATGGATGTCAACAGGACTTGGGTCTATAGAAGATCCTACAACTATATTAGGGCACTTAGATTATAGATATGGAAAAGATGTGTATGAACAAAATCTAAAAAATAACGATATCCCAACATTATATTTTTTTGAAAAAGATTTAAGCAAAGAAAAACAATTTATAGATAATGTTTTAGGTTCTGCAGATAAATATTATGATTCAAGAAAAGAACTATTAGAACTAGGAGATGATTTAGAAAGAGAAGCTAGATATATAAATGACGTATTACTACCACAAGGATATTCATATAATGTTGTTGATGATCAACCTGGCAACAAACTTATTAGAAGTCTTACTCCAGATAAAGATAGGTTTATGGGTTCTGTCACATTAACTCCAGAAATGTATAAAGCGTTACTTGAAACTCCAAATCAAACAGAAGCAAAGCGTAGATTAATGCAAATGGCCAAAATACCACAAGACGTAGATATGGATAAACTATTTATTCACATGAATCTTAGTAGGCCTAAAAACTTATCAGCTTACTTAAAAGCAAAGACTGTAAATCCAGAGTCTGTAAAAGGTTGGCACAATGAAAGACCTGGCAATAAATATGATAAAAATGGAAATCTTATTAAACCAACCGTAAAAACATATAAACAAGGTGGTGTAGTAAATCCATATTTAATGGCGCAATATGGTACTAGTGCTTATATACCAGGAACAGATTATAATGTAACACAATCTAAACCACCTTTTAAAAAAAAAGATTCTGATTTAGAAAATGCAATGTCATCGTTTAATAATATGACTACTAATGATGGACTTGATGAAAAAGGTAACTATATTTATTATGACAATCCAAGTGGAAAAGGAAGCCTTGACTCTGATTTAGTTTTTGGATTGGCAGAACTAACAGGTATACCTTCATTGTACAGAGTAGCAAAAGATCCAGTAGGGCATTTACAATCTGGATTGCGACTAATGCATAAACAACCAGGAACAGGATTACCTATATACAGCACTCCAGAAGATGTATCAAAATCATTAGATATAGTTGGTGCTGCAAGTACAGTTATGCCGTTTGCAAAACCAGTTGCAAGTGGAGTAAATCAAGCAGCAAAAACAACAGGTAAATTTTTAACAACACAAACTCCTTTAAAAAATACATACAAAATAAATCCATTTGCATTAAAAGAAGATGATGTTGAAATCTTACAAAGATGGCAATTTGATAATGCAAATAATAAATATCATATTATGGATTGGAGTTTTTCTGGTGGAGATTTACCTAAAAAATATGAAGGAAAATTTTATTCATCTAATTTTGATAATCAAAGAAAAGAATATGTACCTATTGGAGTTCCAAGTTATATGATGATACGTCCAGGTTCAGGACAAATACAAACAGCTGTTGTAAAAAAAGGAACAGCAAATATACCAAAAGAAGTATTAGATAATGTATCTAATATAAATTTTCCAAATGTAGAAAGGTTATTACCAGAAGGTATACCATATACTATAACTAGAGTAGAAAATAATCCAATGGATATATTTAATACTAAACCTTTTAGTCTTGAAGAAACAAGAAAATTATTAAAAAAAGCTCAAAAAATATCAGATGCATCAATACCTAAACCAAACTGGTTAACAGGTTATGGGAAAAAATAAAACTAATAAATACTTAAAAGTATAATCATGAATCCATATCTAAACAAGAAAGCCATTGTAAGCAAAAGAGGACAATGGGATTATCCAGGACAAGATACTATTGTTCCTACTCCTGACGGAAGCATAACTATGCAAGGAGTAAACTATCCTGTGTATGGACAAGATGAAACTGGTTACGGGCAAATGATGTACCCTAATAAAGAATATAAGTTTCCTGGTAAAATGGTTTATGAAAAACCTATGATGGCAGTTGGCGGTATTACTAATGCAAATCCTGTAAATCCAATCACTCCTACTGAAGCAGAAAAAAGAGCAAAGATGCTTCAAATATATAATGAAGAACTACAAAAAGCAAAAAATAAAGTTAGTAGTGAAGCTTTTAGAAATAAGTTTGCTTATGAAGGTAAAATGTCAGGATGGAATGAAAGTGAAATAGAACAAGAAAGAAATAATAGAATTGCAAACTATGAAAACATAGATTATCAATACGATAATTTTAATGATGTATTTACAGAGCAGCCTGGAGCAAGAGGTTTAATAGAACCTGATTTACAGTATTCTAAAATGGCAAAAATTATTGATCTAAACGATCCATCAAAAGGTTATGCATTATCATTAGAAAAACAAAACAAAACTAAAGCTGGCATTAATCCTAGTTTATTGCAATTTGAAAACATTGCAAGGTCTGCTATACAACATGAAATAGGTGGTCATATTGGTGATGTTGCTTCTCCTAACGATAAAAGCTCTTTAGAATATTATGGTGATAATGAAGGTACACCTATTTATGCACCAGTGTGGAATCATACACCTTTTGCTTTACAAACAATAAAAGAAAATACTGTACCACATCCTTATTATTCTATGCCAACTGAAGTAAAGGCAGGCAAAAGACAAGTAGAAAACTTACTTGAAAATGCTCCTATAGACAAAGTAAACTTTGGCAAAACGTGGAAATATGGAGACGATGTTAGTTTAGAACATTTTAAATACATTTTAAATCCTCAACAATATAGCGATAATCCAAATGAGTTTAAAAATGAAGAATCTGACATGATGCTTAAATCTATTTACGGAGAAGATAGAGTCAAAAAAGGAAGAGATTTTACAGAAGATGAAATAAACGAAGGATATAAGAAGTTTAAAAATTTAATGATTCTTGCACAAAATCAAAAATCTATGTCAAACAATAACACAAATCCATACGGTATTACAGCAAGAAATGGCTCTATGATTAAACGTGCCGATGGTTCGTACTCCCAGCGTGGATTGTGGGATAACATTAGAGCAAACAAAGGTTCTGGAAAAAAGCCAACAGAACAAATGCTTGAACAAGAAAAGAAAATCAAACAGCAGGAAATGGGAGAAGGTGGATATGTTGTTAGAAAAACTGACGAACGTAAAGGTAAGACACATGTTGTTACAGGACCCGATGGAACCAAAAAATATTTTGGCGACCCTAACATGGGAGAACGCGGTGATTCAAAGTTAGGTAAAGAAGCGTTTTATT
>Ga0315904_10003057_pt1 | contig 25134 bp, 17 predicted proteins | sample LakEriMetagenome_6_FD_203529 | JGI IMG/M metagenome (GOLD analysis project Ga0315904, IMG submission 203529) | Freshwater fungal communities from buoy surface, Lake Erie, Ohio, United States - Buoy 12 MA120 | ecosystem: Environmental > Aquatic > Freshwater > Lake | place: USA: Lake Erie, Ohio... | reverse complement strand
TGGTGCTGCCCTACCGGGATATAACCTTCGGTTACGGCCCAAACAATCAATTCGGCGGTATTGGCCACTCCGGTTTTGGCCAGTAAGTTTTTGCGGTGGGTATCGATGGTGGTAGTACTGACGAAAACAGCATCCGCGATTTCTTTGGTTGTGAGGCCTCGGGCGAGCATCTGAAGGATTTCGGTTTCACGCGGTGTAATGCGCGTGCCTTCTTGTTCTTCTTTCAGAAGATTGACCGCGGCTTTGGAAGAGATATACTTTTCCCCATTCATAACTGTATGAATAGCATCGCGCATCTCTTGTAATCCCGATTCTTTGAGCAAATAGCCTTGAACACCTGTTTCCTTTGCCTGTTTCACCCAGGCTGCCGATGCATGCATGGTCAGTAAAATGATCCGCACCTTGGGGTGTTTTTCGCGGATAATCTTCGCCAGCTCAAGCCCGTTCATATCGGGCATACTGATATCGCTGATCACCAGATCGGGTGTATCAAACGGCATCCGATCCAGCAGTTGTTGCGCCGAGGTAAAGATTCCGCGTACTTCCATATCTGGTTCCTGTTGCAGCAAAGCAGTCAGCCCGGCATTCATCATACCATGGTCGTCTGCGAGGAATATTTCTATGGGTTTCATGGCCATATTGTCATCAAACTTAACTTGAATTGCACAACGGAACAGACTTCAGGGACATACACCCTGCAGAAAAAACCGATGGCCGGAGCAAGTCGCTTGAGCGCATACCGAACTGCAGAGCGGCTTGTATGGTTCGAACCACTCAGGATGGCGTTGACCCGGCAGGATGCCATCCATGAATTGGAACTTCCGCTTCAAAGTACATGCCTTTCCCAGGTCTGCTTTCCAGTATGTAGGTTCCGTGGATTTTCTGCAATCTCGCCTTGATGTTCCGGTATCCAATACCGGGTGTTTTGTCAATGGAACCCGGATCAAAACCTCTCCCATCGTCTTCATAACCCAGAATAATTTTATCGTCGCGTGTTAGCAATTGCAAATCAATGCGCGTTGCCTTGGCGTATTTGATGCTATTGCTCAGCAGCTCACCTGCAATCCGGTAAAGATTCATTTGGGTTTCCGGATGGATATCCGGAGGCACGCTGAAGGCATGGAATTGCACCGTCAGGTTATTGCCGGCAGACACCGCATCTGCCAGTTGATGCAAAGCGGTTGTAATACCGAAGTTTACGACGCTGCTTCCATAAAGATCGTGACTGATCCTGCGCACCTCATCAGCCGCTTCGTCGAGCATGCGTGCAACCTGATGGTAACTCTGTTGATTACTTTCCTCCAACTTCTGGAGCCCTTCCTGCAAGGTAGAGAAGTTCAATTTGGCGACAGAAAGAATATGCCCAAGCCGATCGTGTAATTCCTGCGCGATTCTGCCTCTTTCTTCATCCTGTCCTGAGAGTGCTGCATTTACGGCATCAAGTTCATGGTCTTGCATCATTTTTTCAATCGCTGCATCTTTCATCATGATTTCATTTTCAACAAGGCGTTGCTTGTTGCGGGTATTAACAAAATAGAGCCAGAATATAAGGCTTACCAGAAAAGTCAGGACTCCCGCAGCAGCCAGCATATAGCCGCGTTCCTTGTTCTCTTCCTGCAGCAAACGGTTCTGTTCCTGCCGGGCCTGAAGCTGGTATGCTGCTTCAAGTTGTGCCATCTCGTTGGCGGCGTTAGTCAGGTAATACTTCTTTTCTGCATCCAGGTAATCCAGTAACTGTTCAACAAGAGCAGAATCGCATTGTGTTCTGAGTTCCAACAACAGCATATTGTGTTGCATGGACAGGCTATCCAAAAGTACACCTGCGCCGGAATGATAGAAAGGTAAGGCCTTTGCCATGGCCTCTCTGGCCTCTGGAAACTTACCTTTATCCATATACATGCGCGACATGTTCATCCATAGCGTCATAGCAGAGGTGGGATCTTCGATTTCGTTGTGCCAACGCACGGATTCCTTGCACCAATAAACAGCGGAATCAAAAGATCCTGTTTCATCGTGAATACTGCCGAGACTTTTGGTACAGGTTGCCAATGCCTCCGGATCTCCCCATATTTCGGCCAATGCCATATTGGCATGAAACAATCGTTTTGCTTCCTGCCAATTTCCCTTATCACGTTCCAATACTGCCCGTTGTTGCATGACGCGCAGCATGTAGGTTGTATCCTTCAATTCTCTCAGCAGCATGAGTGCCGAATCAGCTGCTATCGCGGATTCTTTGAATAAACCGGCTGCCTGGTATACTTCTCCTAAATTGGATAAAGAGAATGCAATACTCCGCTTATCGCCCAACTTACGCTTGATTTCCAAGGCTTTTCTGATCATATATTGCGCGCTGTCCAACTGGCCGTAGTGCGTATAATACAGACCGAGATAGCCCATGGCATGAGCCTCGCCGGCCAGGTATCCGGCAGCTTTAGCCTCCTGAAGTGCACGCCAGGCGTATGTTTTACACCCTGCAGCGTCAACCAATAGCAGATCATACGCAGTATCGTTAAGCGAGTCGATTAGCGCATGTTGTTCGATTGATTTCGCACCTTCCTGTTTGCATTGGGTTATAAACAGACCCGCCAACAGAAACAGATACACCAGGCGGTGCCTGTGTTTCACGACCACAAATCGACCGGAATGAACCGGGCTTACACTCGATTTAACTTTTTTGGGCATATCGCTTTGTTGTATTGGATGTTCTTACCTCTGTTACCGTTGAACTGCTGACAAGCGGTCAAGGCTACCTGGCCAGGGAACTCAACTGTAAGCACATCTTCATCGGGGTAAAGAACAGCGCCTTCAACCTGACTCAGCGGGCATAGCGCAGAAGCGTGATTCGGCTTGAAGCTGCTCAGTGGAATATCCATGTGCGCTCCCGGCCCGGTGGCCAAAGTAACGCTTACATTCCGTACGAGTATTCCATCGTCTGTTATAGAAAAGGCAACCGGATGGTTGATGTCCGTGCTGTTCACCCGGTGCAGGAAATGCATGTTGGGCTGGCTGCCCGTCATGAACAAAGAAATGCACGAATCGTCAGCATCGGCATTGGCTTGCTCCGGCCTTTCGTTCGGAATTTTATTCTCATTTTTCATATCGCATTATTTATTAAGGATCTACTTACAGAGTTAGGTCGGGTTAAGAAATTTAGCATTCAGCGCCCTACCATGTTGCAATAAAACACTTAATTTCATAGTATCCATATCTGTGAAATAACTCAATAGGTCTGTTCCATCAAAAACGCGCATGGTCAAGGCCCCGTAGAATGGCATAGCCTCATTCGGGAAACCTGAACCGATGGCATCCTGGCAGTATTTCTCAACTTTTCCTGCAGGGTAAATGCCGACGCTGCATGGCCAAATCCGGACTACCGGATTGCAGCGTTTTTTTATTCAAACCAATTGTATAAACCGGATACAGTTTGGTTCCCTTTCCAGACGTGTTCACCCATTGTGATGGCAGTAATGAATCATTCATCCGGCCTGCTGAGGGCTGGCTAAGCCGTATCATTATTTATACAGATACCCGGATCCACTTGCTGGCTTCTATGGGTGATGAATTCCCAAAAGATCGCGGATTCCAATCTCACCTTATGGCATTTTCCAACCGGGCAAGATGTAACCTTCAGTTACGGCCCAGACAATCAGTCCGGCGGTGTTGGTTGCACCGGTTTTAGACAGCAGGTTACGCCGATGCGATTCGATGGTATTGGTTGACAGCATCAATGTATCGGCTATATCCCTGGTTGTGGCACCTCGGGCCAGCAGTACCAGAACATCCTTCTCGCGGGGCGTAAGCGTAATTTTCGATTCAACGGGATCAAGCAAAGAGGCGGCAGCCCTGGGCGAAATATACCGACCACCGCTGGCTACTGTTTCAAGCGCATCAATCACATCTGCCACCCTGGAATCTTTGAGCAGATAACCCTGTGCACCGGCTTGCATTGCCGGTCTGACAACATCGGCTGTGATATGCATGGTCAAAAATACAAACTTCAATGAAGGATAGCGCTTGGCAACTTCTCTTGCCAGTTCAATGCCATTGACGCCTGGCATGCTGATATCGCTGATAATGATTTCCGGGCGTTCAAATTTCAGTACTTCAAGCAGTCGTTGCCCATCGGTAAACGTGCGATCGATACGAAAACGCGAGCCTGCTTCAAGGGCTTGCCGCAACCCATCGCTCATCAATTGATGATCATCGACCATGAAAACAGATAAAAGTTCCACTTGGGCACAAAGAGAATGGACAACCGGGGATATAAACCTCCCTATTTTCTGGGATATTCAAGTCGGAATTGTGTCAAGCAATGGAAAGTCTGCGAAAGCATCCGATCGGACGGCATCAAAAAAAAACAGGGACTAATTCGCATTAGCCCCTGCTCATTGCAATGCACGACATAAAAACTGTTCGCCAGTCCAAACAAACCGGGGCAATAGCCTACATCAACCCGCGCATTGGACACAGGCAAAATAGCCGTATACAAAAGCGGCATACCTCACGGTTTTCCGTGATTTTCCCTCCTGAATAAAAAAAACTTAAGCGGCGTCTATACCCATTTCATCTTCGGTGTTCTTCTCCATCCGAAGGTTTTCTATGATGAACTCCTGCCGCTCCTGGGTGTTCTTGCCCATGTAATAAGTCAGAATCTTCTCTATGCTGGCATCGCGCAAGAGCACGGGTTCGAGTCGCATATCGGCACCGATGAACAGCCCGAACTCCTCGGGCGAAATTTCACCCAAGCCTTTGAATCGCGTGATTTCAGGTTTGCCGCCGAGTTTGCGTATGGCTGTATTCTTTTCGTCTTGGTTATAACAGTAAATGGTCTCCTTGCGGTTGCGGACCCGAAAAAGCGGTGTCTGCAGGATGAATAAGTGACCGTTGCGCACAAGATCCGGGAAAAACTGGAGGAAGAACGTCATCATCAGCAGGCGGATGTGCATCCCATCGACGTCGGCATCGGTGGCAATCACAATGCGGTTATAGCGCAGGTTGTCGATGCTTTCTTCAATGTCGAGCGCATGCTGCAACAAGTTGAATTCTTCGTTTTCATACACCACCTTTTTCTTCAACCCGTAGCAGTTCAAGGGCTTTCCGCGCAGCGAAAAAACGGCTTGGGTTTCAACGTGCCGGCTCTTGGTGATGCTGCCGCTTGCGCTATCGCCTTCCGTGATGAACAAAGTAGTTTCCTGGCGCAGTTCTTTACCGGAGTCGGTGTAATGTACGCGGCAATCGCGCAGTTTCTTGTTGTGAACGGCCGCTTTTTTTGCGCGCTCACGGGCCAGTTTCTGCACCCCGGCCATGTCTTTGCGCTCGCGTTCGTTCTGCATAATCTTCTTCAGCAGCGCATCGGCTGTTGCAGGGTTCTTGTGCAAGAAATCGTCGACCGCCTTTTTGACAAAATCAAGTATGGCGCTCTTCACGCTCGGACCGTTCGGGCCCATATCGGCACTGCCGAGTTTGGTTTTGGTCTGGCTTTCGAATACCGGTTCCTGTACCCGGATGCTCACTGCGGCGACAATGCTGCCCCGGATATCCGTCGCATCAAAGTCTTTCTTGTAGAATTCGCGGATGGTCTTGATGAAGGCTTCGCGAAAACCTGCCAGGTGTGTGCCGCCCTGCGTAGTGTACTGACCGTTTACGAAGGAATAATAGTCTTCGCCGTATGCATTGGAGTGCGAGAAAGCGATTTCCACATCGGTGCCTTTGGCATGGACAATCGGGTAAAGCAATTCATCGCCGTGGGTCTTGTGTTCGAGCAAATCAAGCAGACCGCGTTTGGAAACGAACTCCTGCCCGTTGTAGCGGATACTGAGGCCGGCGTTGAGATAGGTGTAATTCCTGATTTGCTCTTCCAGGTATTCGGGTATGAACCGGTAATTACGGAATATGGTTTCATCCGGCTCAAAGCTGATGAGCGTACCATTCGGTTCTTTGGTATCGGCTTCCGGATGGTCGTTCACCAATTCGCCGCGGCTGAATTCGGCCACCTTTGTACGGCCTTCGCGCACACTTTTCACTGTGAAGCTGTGGCTGAGTGCATTCACCGCCTTCGTTCCGACCCCGTTCAATCCAACCGATTTCTGAAAGGCCTTGCTGTCGTACTTACCGCCGGTATTGATTTTACTCACACAATCGATCACTTTGCCCAAGGGAATACCGCGACCGAAATCGCGAACGGTTACTTTATGGTCTTCGATGCGGATATCAATTTTCTTTCCATGGCCCATCACGTGTTCGTCGATGCTGTTATCGACGATTTCTTTTACCAGTACGTAGATACCATCATCGGCGCTGGTGCCGTCGCCAAGTTTACCGATGTACATACCCGGGCGGAGTCGGATATGTTCCTTCCAGTCAAGACTTCTGATCTCGTCTTCGGTATATTTTACGGTATCGGCCATGAAACAAAACTAAAATCCGTTGTAAGAACCCGGGCAAATGAGTTTTGCACAGGAATACAAAACTTCGGCTTGGCAAGATTCGCCGGTCATCCTGCCCATTTGCCGGGATTCAGAATTCCGTTTGGGTCAAAAACCTGTTTAATCCCCCTCATTAGCCTGAGATGCACGTCATGAAAAACGATATCCAGGTAAGGCGCCTGTACCAGACCAATTCCATGTTCACCGCTGATGGTTCCGCCCAGGCGCTTGCAGACTGCAAAAATTTCCCTGATGGCTTTGGGAACTTCTTCGTTCCAGTCCTTTTCAGTCAAAGCGTCGCGGAGAATGTTGACGTGCAGGTTGCCATCACCCGCATGGCCATAGCAAACGGTCCTGAACCCATAGGCCGCTCCGATGTCTTTCACGGCAGCCATCAGGTCGGGTAAAGCCGCCCTTGGTACAACGGTATCTTCCTCTTTGTATATGCTCTCCCCTTTCACCGCTTCGCCGATGCTGCGCCGCACTTTCCACCATTGCTCCGCCAAAGCGGCAGTATCTGCCATCATCACATCCAATGAGCCTGCTTCTTCCAATACCGGTAATAATTGCTCTGCCTGCGAGATCAGCAATGACCGGTCATCCCCGTCGAGTTCGAGCATCAGATAGGTGTCGGCATTTTCCAGTAACGGGAACGAAGTCTTGGTTGCGCGCATGGAAATTACCACCCCAGAGCGCTCCATAAGCTCTAAAGCCGCCGGCACAATGCCACTTAACAGAACATGATTCACCGCTTTGCAAGCCGATACCGGATCGGGAAATGGTGCAAGCATGAGCAACTTTTCTGTTGGCAGGGCGATAAGTCTGAAAACAATTTTGGTAACGATTCCGAGTGTGCCTTCACTCCCGACCATGAGCTGGGTCAGGTTGTAACCGGTGCTGTTCTTCACGGTATTGGCGCCTGTCCAAATCAGCTCCCCGCTTGGCAATGCCACCTGCAAATTGAGCACATAGTCGCGGGTAGTGCCATATTTGACGGCGCGTGGACCGCCGCTGCTGTGGGCTATGTTTCCTCCGAGAAAACATGAACCGCGACTGGCAGGGTCTGGCGGATAATACAACCCTTCAGCTTCAACAGCATTTCTGAATACTTCATTGATTACCCCGGGTTCAACACAAGCCTGGAAATTTTCTTTGTCGATGGAAATAATACGGTTAAGCCCGGAGCTGGCCAGCACAACCCCACCGCGAACGGGCAATGCACCACCGCTGAGACCTGTTCCGGCGCCTCGGGCTGTTACGGGGATGCTGTGTTGATTACAGTACCCCAGGATGGCTGCTACCTGTTCGGCAGTCGAAGGAACAACGACAGCAGCGGGCATAAAGACCAGATCTTCGGTATAATCTCGTCCGGCTTGCTCACATTGCTCCGGGGTTGTAAGAACAGCGTTGACTCCGCAAATCGCTTGCAATGCTGTTGTATCTGACACATCCGGCTGCTTCAGCTCTCTTCCCATGCTTGCAAAGTAACCAATTCGCAAGGAAGGAAATGGTGAACTGAATTTCCGCGGCCACTTGCTTTTCGAAAAGCACCCCCTTTAAACCTTTATTTCGCAGGAGAATGAGAATTTCGGTAATCCTACCGTACCTCAACGCCGCGCCCTGGCTACAAGAGTGCCTGCAAAGTCTTCAACTGCAGGTATACCAGGATATTGAATTTCTGCTGATCAATGATCATTCTACGGATGAGTCAGAATCGATTGTTCGGACATTCGCCGACCACGACCCCAGGTTTGTCTTGCTCCGGAACCCCGGCCGCGGATTGGTGGCTGCCAATGCGCACGGGCTTTCCATGTCTACAGGACAACTGATTTCGCGCATGGATGCCGACGACATCATGGCGCCCAACAAAATACAGGCCCTTGCACAAGCCTTGCTGCTTAAAGGCCCCGGGCATATCGCCACCGGTTATGTGCGTTTTTTCCCGGATGAAAATACCGGTATTGGAACGCGATTCTACCAAGATTGGTTGAATGCACGATGCGATGCAAACGACCATTGGGAATGGATCTGGCGTGAATGCGTAATACCGAGCCCCTGTTGGATGGCGTGGAAAAGTGACTTGCTTGCGGTAAATGCATTCGATGCACCCATTTATCCGGATGATTACGAGTTGGCATTCCGGTTCTTTCATGCCGGATTGAAAGTGCTACCGGTTCGAGATGTATTGCACCATTGGCGGCAACATGCTTCGAGGATGAGTCGAAAACACGGAGGTTTCAGCGCAGAAGCCTTTACAGAGTTAAAATGGGAATGGTTCAAATGTCGGTTTGCTGCAACGGAAGCACCCTTGTATATCCTTGGACATGGAAAGAAAGCGCAGTTCCTTGCCACAATCCTGTATAAGGAAAATTATTCCTTTTCCAGGATCATGGACTGGAACAAAGTCAGTCGCCGTTATACAGATATTCCGGTAAAGGATAACCCCGACTCGATTGTCATTTCAACCCTTTCCAGTATAGATGATTATGGTTTGGTCTACGAGCAGCTGGACAAATCAGGTTGGACGATGCACAAAGACATCCTTCGATGGTGTTGATAAAGCCGGTTCAGACCTCTATTTTTGTTTTTAAGAATTTCTTACATGGGGGAACTTTACAAAAAAAGTGTCTTAACGGGCATACTCTACGGACTTTTTACCGCGTGGCTTTCGGCACAGACTGAAGGGCTTACATCGGTAAGCAGACTCCGGTCAGGAGACATACAATGGCAATCAGGCGCCGGGCAACCTGTTATCGAACCTGCCAACGTGCGCAGGCAACTTGGCATTGCGGTATTTGGTAGTGTTCCCGATGCCGGTTTGCGGGAAGATTTGCGTCAGGCGGGTGTCAGATTGCTGGAGTTTGTACCCGACTGGTCGTGGTACATTGCTATCGAAGGGGCATTTGACCCCAAGAACTGGGAATCGCGCGGGCTCATAGCGGCATCACAACTAAAGCCGGAATGGAAAGCCGAAGGGAATTGGTGGCAAAATGGAACTGTCCCCGAATGGAGTAGAGATATAGCACAACCGGCGAATGCTGTTATTCAGGCGTATTATCCGAAAGGCTGGGATCCTGCCAATTGTCGTGAAATCCTGCAACAAAACGGCATCCAAATCAGAACGCATTACCCAACCTTTCAATACTTTGAAATTTCCGTCAACCGGGCATTCATAGCAAAACTGTTTGAATTACCCTGTTTTCACTGGTTTGAACCGCTCCCTCCCCCGGCGGAAGGCCACAATATGCCAGGCCGAATCAACCACCGCTCCTTAGCGCTGAATATGCCTGGTCCGGGCGGGCGTGATTTGTGGGGTAAAGGAATCATTATTGGCGAATGGGACGGTGCAGGTATAGGTGCCCATGCTGATTACAACGATCGCATGGTGAACCGGCAAAAATTCGTGGCAGGTGCCAATGGCAACCACGCGACACATGTTTGTGGTACCATCACCGGCGGAGGCATCATCGACCCGTTTGCGCAGGGAATGGCTCCCAAAGCAAGAATTTACGGTTGGGATTTCGCCGGAAACATCGCTGCTGAAATGGACACGGCCAGCTGGCGCGACAGCATCGTGATGACCAATAACTCCTATGGCTACAGTTCTGATCCATGTGCGACAAGAGGAACCTACGATGGCATCAGCCGCAATCTGGATATCCTGGTCACCATGTATCCTTACCTAAGCCATCAGTTCAGCTCCGGCAACTCACGCACGAACAATTGTGCACCAGGTGGATACAGAACTATCAATGGCGGTTACCAGGCTGCAAAGAACAACATAACCGTCGGAGCGCTCACCTGGAACGACGGTAACAGCAGCTTCCACAGCTATGGCCCTATGCGCGACGGCCGCATGAAGCCCGAGATCTGTGGCGTAGGCGTAAATGTTTATTCAACACTTCCCAACAACACCTACGCAGGTGGCTGGAATGGCACTTCCATGTCTTGCCCCGGAGTAACCGGTACGATCGCACAACTGTACGAGCGTTTTCGTCAATTAAACAGCAACCGCAATCCGCTGGCGCATACCGTCAAGGCGATTGTTTGCAATACGGGCGATGATTTGGGGAATACCGGACCAGACTACGCCTTCGGTTTCGGAAGAATCAATGCACTTACAGCCTTGCAAGTGCTGGAGCGAAAATGGTACAAGGTGGATAGCGTGGGCAATGCAGGCACCTGGACCGACACCATTCGTTTCGGCGCCGGAACCGGACTGTTCAAGGTGATGTTGACCTGGGATGATGTGCCGGCAGCGGTGAGCGCCTCGCCCTCTCTGGTCAACGATCTCGACCTGGAGTTGGTAGACAGCTTCGGGAATGTGTTCAGACCCTGGACGCTCGACCCATCCTGCCATACCTGCGGTGCCACCCGAAAGCGCGACAGCCTCAATAACGCAGAACAGTTTTTCATTGTTAATCCCACTTCAGGACGCTGGGTGGTGCGTGTGAAAGGAACGCGCGTAACCGGAGCAAAAGAGGTTTTTACCGTTTCATGGTTGCCGGTGAGCAACTTCATCCGCGTAACTTATCCCAACGGCCACGAATCTTTCATCCCGCCCAGCAGCACCGCAGTAGCACAGACCATTACCTGGGATGCCTATGGAACAACTTCCACCTTCACATTGGAATACAGCGCCGACAGCGGTGCCACCTGGAACACCATCACCACAGGCCTGGCCAATACCAATCGCTTTTTTACATGGGGCAATGCGCCTGCTGGTCTGAATACAAAGAAGGCGCTTGTTCGTGTGCGCAATGGCAGCCTGAGCGATAAGAGCGATACTACCTTCACCATATACCGGCGTGCGGCTCAACCCCAGGCTGTTGTATGCGATAAGCAAGTGCATTTATTCTGGGCGCGCACACCCGGAGCGAAGGCTTACCGCGTTTTGCGCAGTATCAACAGTCTCATGGAACCGATCGCCGTCACGAGCGATACTTTCTTCACCGTCACCGGGCTTACCAACGGCCAGGCCTATTGGTTTTCACTGGAAGCAGTAGGCGCCAACAACGAAATCGGTCCGCGATGCAACGGAGTTTCGTTTACCCCTTCTGCCACTCCCATTCCGGTTTCAGTAGCTACAGACCCGCTGGGGAAAACCATTTGTGAAGGCAACCAGCTTCTGCTTCTGAGCAGAGCCAACGGTAGTGCACCCCAAACCCGCCAATGGCAATTCAGCAGCGACAGCGGAAAAACCTGGCAGAATGTTCCGGGGCAGATAAGCGATACGTTGCGCATACCCAACTTCAACTGGAATCAGCGCGGATACCAGTACAGAAATCAATTCAGCAATATCTGCCGCAGCAGGGCCTTTACTGCGCCGGCACGCATCAATGTCGATACCCCTATGGTTTTCCTGAACAAGGTCAGAGATAGCCTGCTTTGTGAAGGTGATTCAATCGCATGGAACATCCAGGTGAATTCAGTGACGCCGCCAAAACTGCGTTGGCAACGTTCCACCAACAACGGACTCAGTTGGACAGATCTGGCCGGTGATACCCTGAACCGCCTGACACGGCGTGATGTACAATACACCGAACACCGTGACCATTTCCGTTTACTGGCCAGCAACTTCTGTGAAACAGACAAAGCATCTGACACAGCCATACTCTTTGTACGTCCTCCCCTGGTTGTCAACGCAGGTCGCGACACCTTGATCTGTTATGGAAACAGCCTCAATCTCAATGCCTTGGGCAGTGGTGGCGATACTGTGGCGTATCAATTTCAATGGCAGGGCTTTCCAGCCGGTAAAACAAACCAAGTAAGCCCTACCACCCGCACTGTTTATCGCATTGCACTCGATGATGCCTGCACGCATTACGATGCATTCGACAGTATCGTAGTGAATGTCCGCGCGCCATTGGCACTTTCCGCCGGCCGTGACACCACAATTTGCCAGGGAAGAAACACGCGCCTCAGTGCCACCTTGAACGGTGGAGATGCCAGCGGTTATTCCTATCGGTGGATGCCGGGTAACCTGAGCACATCAAGTATTCTCGTGAGTCCGGGAAGCACCACGGTTTACACCGTCACTGCATGGGACAAATGCACACCCGATACCTTCAATCTTAACCTCAATGTCCAGGTTCGTCCTGCACTGAACCTCAATATCAGCCGCGACACAACCATCTGCCTGGGCCGTTCGGTACAACTCAATACCATCGCTTCCGGAGGTTTGAATACTGCTTACACTGTCAGATGGAATCAAAGTCTGGGAACCGGCAGCAATAAAACGGTAACGCCTCCTGCACGCACTGTTTACAGGGCCATTCTTTCGGATGGATGCAGTGTGACGGAAGACACTGCCTTGGTTACAGTTGACGTGCGACCCGGCCTCACCTTGCGGCTTAGCCGCGACACTACCATTTGCCTGGGCCGCCCGGCAGCCATTCAGACTTTCGCCAGCGGCGGTCTGGCTTCCGGTCGGGTGATAAAATGGAATCAAGGTTTGTCTGACGGATTCCTGCAGATTGTAAGTCCAAATACCAACACCACTTACCGGGCCGTTCTTTCGGATGGCTGCTCCGTGCGCAACGACACCCAGCAGGTTGTTGTTCGGGTTTACGATCCCTTGTCTGTGAACACCAACAATGACACCACATTGTGTTACGGCAATCCGATCCGGCTACTGACACAGTCAACCGGAGGAAACGGAACCTATACCCACCGTTGGGAAAACAGTGCCAGTCCGGTTCCGGCACTTGGAACAGGTAGTTTTCTCGACCTGAGTCCCGCTTCCACCATTCGGGTGCGGGTTGTCTTGCAGGATGGATGCACGGTTAAACCGGATACCGCCTACACCTTCATACGCGTTTTACCGAATCTCAACCTGCGTACCAGTCCCGATACAGCCATCTGTGCAGGCCAGCCGGCAAGGCTGCGCGCACGGACCAGCGGCGGCAATGGCCGATACGCGTACACCTGGACAGATCTCAGCACCGGGAACCCGGTCAGCAGCGATTCCAATGTAGTTGTTAGTCCTGTCGGGAATACCATGTACCGCGTTCAGGTGGGCGATGCTTGCACCAATAACCAGCCGACAGGCAATGTGCAGGTGAATGTTGTGCCCATGCCGGTGGCCGGTCTTATTGCGCCAGATACCGTTTCGTGCGACCCTGGGCTTTTCAGCCTGCGCAATAACAGCAGTGCCGCAGTGCGCTATCTCCTCGACAAACGTAGCTACAGCGGCATGGACACCACACTGCGCCTTGCAGCAGGAACGCGCGACATCGCCCTTTACTCTTACAATAGCCTCGGCTGCGCAGATACAGCAGGCATTCGATTTGTCATTCATCCCACACCAAAGGCAGGCTTCACTTACACTCCTCTTGCTCCCTTCGAAGGGCAAACGGTTCAGTTTATTGATCAAAGCAGCGGCGCGAATAGTTGGCAATGGCAATTGCCACATGGTGTATTCAATGGCCCGACCATTACTGATTGGACTACCCTCGATTCGGGTGTTTGGACTCTGCAGCAGATTGTGCGCAACAGCGAAGGTTGTGCCGACACTGCCCGCGGTATCATCCGTGTTGGTATAGGTTATTACCTCTGGGTACCGAGTGCCTTCACGCCCAATGGCGACGGATTCAACGATGTGTGGAAGCCGGAGGTGCGCGGCGCCCGCAAATACCGCGTTCAGGTGTTCAACCGCTGGGGACAGGAAGTTTTCTCGAGCGACGACCCTTCGAAAGGCTGGGCACCGGAAAATCCGCAGGAAGGTGTGTATGCCTATACCATCACCCTGATCAATGCATTCGAACAACGGAGAACGGAAAGAGGGAATATAACCTTGCTGAGGTAATGCACCGCGATTCCTGATTTACAGTCTGCAAGAGAAGATGCAGTAAATAGCAACATACCGGCAGACAGCTCTGCCCGAGCTGAATAGCTGAACGCTGTCAGGCTGCACATTTTGAATCCGGGATTTCCCTGTCATTGTTAAAACAGCATCCCGTCTCAACATACATCAACCCAAACCCAACTCTTTCAGCTGAGCTGCATCCAGGTTGGAAGGTGCATCGATCATCACATCGCGGCCGGCATTGTTTTTCGGGAAAGCGATGAAGTCGCGGATGGATTCTGATCCACCGAACAAACTGCACAAACGGTCAAATCCGAAGGCAATGCCACCGTGTGGCGGCGCACCGTATTCGAAGGCATCGAGCAGGAATCCGAAGCGGTATTGCGCTTCTTCCTGTGTAAAGCCCAACAGTTTGAACATGCGCTGCTGCAGGGCACGGTCGTGGATACGTATGGACCCGCCGCCGATTTCAACCCCGTTGAGCACAAAATCGTAGGCATTGGCCCGCACAGCCCCGGGATCGCTTTCCATCTTGTCCAGGTCTTGGGGCAAGGGCGAGGTGAAAGGATGGTGCATGGCGTGCCAGCGACCGGCTTCGGGATCGTGTTCAAGCAAGGGGAAATCAACCACCCACAAGGGTTTGAAATTAAAAGGATCGCGCAGTCCGAGACGATTTCCCATCTCCAGGCGCAGGTCGTTCATCTGGCGTCGTGTGGCGTGCAAATCTCCACCCAACACCAGTATCAGGTCGCCGGCTTCGGCACCACAGGCAGTGGCCCATTGTTGGAGGTCATCCTGATTGTAAAACTTATCTACCGAAGAACGCAAGGTACCATCGGCTTCGACGCGGCACCAGATCAAACCTTTGGCCCCTGTCTGAGGGCGTTTAACAAAGTCCGTGAGTTCGTCGAGTTGCTTGCGGGTATAGGATGCAGCGCCTTTGGCATTGATGGCCAGCACTGTCTCAGCCTGGTCGAACACCGGGAAACCTTTCCCTTTGGCAGCTGCTGTGATATCGCAGAACTGCATATCGAAACGCAGATCGGGTTTATCGCAACCGTAGAGGCGCATGGCGTCGTCATACTGCATACGGGGCACTTCAGGTAATTCGCGCTGCAACACTTCGCGGAACAGGTATTTCACCATTCCTTCAAAAATCTGCAACACGTCTTCCCGCTCCACGAAGCTCATTTCACAGTCTATCTGGGTGAATTCAGGCTGACGGTCTGCGCGCAGGTCTTCATCGCGGAAACACTTGACAATCTGGAAATAGCGGTCGAATCCGCTTACCATCAGCAGCTGTTTAAAAGTTTGTGGACTTTGTGGCAGGGCATACCATTGGCCTTCATTCAGCCTGCTGGGCACGACGAAATCGCGGGCACCTTCCGGCGTACTTTTAATCAATACCGGCGTTTCCACTTCCATGAAATGCTGGCCGCTCAGGTAATTGCGCACAGCCTGGGCGGTGCGGTGACGGAGTTCCATGTTGCGGCGCACCGGATTGCGGCGCAGGTCGAGGTAGCGGTATTGCATGCGCAACTCGTCTCCCCCATCGGTTTCATCTTCAATGGTGAACGGCGGTGTCTTGGCTGCGTTGAGCACTTCCAGTTTATCGACGATGATTTCGATTTCACCGGTCGGAATTTGCAGGTTCTTGCTTTCGCGTTCACGCACCAAACCGCTCACTTTCACCACGAATTCTCGTCCGAGCTTGGCAGCTTCTTCCATCAAATTGGCGTTAACTGCTTCGTTGAAAGACAATTGGGTGATGCCATACCGATCGCGCAAATCCACAAAAACCAGTCCGCCCATTTTGCGGTTACGGGCAACCCAACCGGCCAGGGTTACGTGTTTGCCGGCGTCTGTCAGTCTCAGTTCTCCACAGGTATGCGATCGGTGCATGATGTTGCGAAATTAGGGGATGCGCCCGCCTCTTCCCTCAAAAAAACAATGTCTTGTTGTGTTGCTGCGGTTGAATCTTAGAATGCGAATTGCGCGGGCCCCTTGCATTCGGCTTGCCAATGCATCATCCTCCTTAACTTTGCCGGCATTGAAACCCCTCCTGTCACTCATCGTTGCCGCTGCAGAAGACGGCGCCATTGGTCGGGATAACCGCATGCTCTGGCATTTGCCGGCCGATTTCCGCTGGTTCAAGGAGAAGACCCTGGGCCATCCGGTTATCATGGGTCGCAAAACGATGGAAAGTCTGGGCAAAGCCTTACCGGGTCGTCGGAACCTGGTCATCACCCGCGGCAACGCCGAAATCATGCCGGGTTTCGAGGCATTTTCGTCGCTCGAAGCGGCCATAGCCTCCGCAGCAGAAACGGAAACAGAAGAAATCTTCATCATCGGAGGAGGGGAAGTGTACCGGCAATCCATTCCGCTTGCCAACCGAATTTACTACACCCGTGTGCATGCGCGTTTCCCCGATGCTTCCGCCCATTTTTATCTGCCCGGCGAACCCTGGGAGTCTGTCTGGTCGATGTTGCATCCGCGCGATGAAAAACATGCCTTCGACTTCAGCTTCGAGATATGGGAACCGAAAGCGAACCCCTGAAACCTGACTCCGGTATCCGTCTTTACGGCCGCAGCACCGAAAGCGGAAGGCTCATGCCCGTCGTCCTGCTCGCTGTAGCGGTCGGCATGCAGGTGATGTTCTGGCTTTTTGCGGCAGGCGCACCCATCTGGCTGGTGCTTCCCGCATTGCTGGCCACCATGTTTGCGGTGATGGCTCCCTTCTTGCGCCATGTGAACCTCAGCCTGGAGGCAGACGGTGTTCAGGTGGATATGCGCCCGATGTTCCGCATCGGCAACTGGCCCGCCACCAAATCGTTCCGGCTGCTCTGGGATGAAATCGGCCATTATGAAATTGGCAGCGATATGAACAGGGCACTGACAGAAAAGCGATTCCTGATCGTCCAGTTGCGCAAAGGCGGGAAGCGCATCCGCATCACCGAAAACGAAAACGACCGGGACGCCTTTACACGCTTCAGCGAGGCCCTGGAAACGCGCATCGGCAACTGGAATAACATGCATGGCGCAAATGCAGATGGACAAGCGGAGCAAGGAAGCACCTTCAGGCCGATCCGGAAAAAGCCTGGATTTTATACCGGCTTTTTCGGCAAAGCCCTGAGCTTGTTCTTCTTGTTTTTGACGGCTGCAGTTGGAACCCTCATGATTACAGAAGGTCTCGGCTCCGGGGGAAGTTGGTTCCGCTTGCTTTTCATCCTTGTTCCCGGAACGGCGTATATGTTTTATCGCTCCTTCATCAAAAAAGACCCTTGATCAAAAAGACAATCTTCACCTTAACATTCGGTGCGCTGAGCCAGGCTTTTGCCCAAAGTCCGGTTGATACGATAGCACTCGATCCGGCCAAGGTTCAGGCACTCACCTTTCGCGGCAGCCTGGAAGACCAGGGCCGGAATATCACCTACCTGGAAGCCAAGGAGTTGCGCATGTTGCCTGTTATACAATGGGACGATATACTGCGCTTCGTCCCGGGAATGGAAGTGCAGGCCAGGGGCGGCTTTGGCAGTCAGGCAGACCTCACCCTGCGCGGCAGCACCTTTCAGCAGGTCTTGGTTTTGGTGGATGGTGTGCGCATCAACGACCCGCTCACCGGGCATTTCAATGGCAACATTCCGGTAATACCGGCTGAAATCGATCATCTGGAAATCATCAAAGGTCCGGCTGCGCTGAACTACGGGCCCGAAGCCGTCGGTGGCGTGATTCATGTGATCACCCGCGCCTACGCCGGCAAGGCCCATTTACCCGGCGCGCGCGTAAGTGGCAACTTCACCATAGGAGAATGGAACTACCTGGGGATGCAGCTGCATGCCAGCGGAACATCCAAAAACCTGCGCCATGTGCTTGGTACGGCTTTTATGCACAACAGTTCACCGGGGCAATTGCTGAGTGGAGACAGCCTGCGCGGCGATTTCAGCAACAGCCTTACTGCCCTCTCCTATTCCGGGCGCTGGGGCAGGAAAGTGCACGTACATGCCCGTCTGAGTGGTTCGCTGTACGACTTCAACGCCCGCTTTTTCTATACGCGGAGCACGGCAGACCGCAGCCGCGAATGGATAAGGCGCATCCAAGGGCAGCAAAGCATCAAGATCAATCACAACCAACGGCATTTCAGTGAATTCAACCTGGCCGTACAACGCACCACCGATTCCTTCCTGTTCAATCCAGCCTTCGTGGGCAACTTCCATACGCTTTGGCTGTGGCAGTTCCAGGGCAGGCATATCGTGAACAGCGAAAACGGCCGCTGGAACTGGCACAGCGGTTTTCAGTACATCGGCCGCGACATTACCAGCAGCGACCGGGGCGTGCATCAGGAACAAGAAGCCGCTGTATGGACGCAATTGTATTGGAAAGCAGACGCCATTCCGCTCCGGGCCAACGGAGGCCTGCGTTTTACCCGCGATGCCCTGGGCGATGTACATTTAACCCCACAAGTTCACGTGGTTTACAAAGCGGGTTCGGCCGGAACACTGCGGGCCGGGTTCTCGCGCAGCTTCCGGAATCCCGATTTCACCGAGCGCTATGTTTCCACCGGACTTCCGGGGGTCTTATCATCTGGACGCAACCTGGGCAATCCGAACCTGCAGCCCGAATTCGCCCTGAATTACGAGCTCGGTGCCGACTTCCGCGCCGGCAGGGGCTGGCGCATCAGCACCACCTTGTTCATGCGCGAGAGCGAAAACCTGATCGACTTCCTCTATATACAGGGCCGTTTCATTCCGCCTTCCCCCAAAATCGATACCGGTCGTTTCTATTTCTTCGCGCAGAACCTGACTCCGCTGAGTACGCGCGGAGCTGAAATAGACATCCGCTGGAATGGTAAAATCACGTCTGATCTGAGCGGCTTTTTCATGGCCGGGCTCACTGCATTGGAATTCAGCAGTGCCGGCGGCAACCAAGGCATATCAAAATATGTGGCGTCTAACGCCGGTTTCCTGGCCAATGCCCAGCTCGGTCTGCAATACAAGAAGTTTATGCTGGGTTGGAATGGATTGTACAAAGAGCGGAGTTCTGAAACAGCGCAGGCTATCAACAAAGAACTGGTGTCCAACTATTTGCTAATGAATGCCTTGGCGGAATGGGAATACCCGGATTTGCCTTTGCGGTTTCGACTGCAATGCCAAAATATGGGCAATGTGCGCTATTCAGACATCATGGGAGCTGAAATGCCTCGCCGCTGGTGGATGATCGGCTTGCATTTCAAATTCTGAACATCCTGAACATCCAAAACAAAAGGCCTACCTGATTGACAGATAGGCCTTTCGGTTCAGTGTGTTTCAAACTCAGTTCCCTACCAGCTTGGCGCGCAGGTATTCGCGGTTCATGCGGGCAATATTACTCAGGCTGATTTCCTTGGGGCATTCAGCACTGCAAGCCCCGGTATTGGTGCAGGCGCCAAAGCCTTCATTGTCCATCTGGTCTACCATGGCCACAACACGCTTTTCGCGTTCTGCCTGGCCCTGAGGCAAGAGAGCCAACTGGCTCACCTTGGCGCTTACGAAGAGCATGGCGCTGCTGTTCTTGCAGGCGGCCACACAGGCTCCGCAACCGATGCAGGTAGCAGCGGCAAAGGCTTCGTCGGCAACATCCTTGGGAATGAGGATGGAGTTTGCATCCACCGCATTGCCTGTATTCACCGAAACAAAACCGCCGGCAGCGATAATGCGATCGAATGCACCACGGTCAACCGACAAGTCTTTGATGACAGGAAACGATTGTGCTTTCCAGGGTTCAACCACCACGGTATCGCCATCCTTGAAACTGCGCATGTGCAACTGACAGGTAGTGACACCTTGCTTCGGACCGTGCGGACGGCCGTTGATAAACATGCTGCACATACCGCAGATGCCTTCGCGGCAATCGTGGTCAAAAGCCACAGGATCCTTGCCGTCTTCGATGAGCTGTTCGTTGAGCACATCGAACATCTCCAGAAACGACATGTCGGGATTGGCCTTAACGGCGTATTCTTCAAAACGGCCGGCATCCGATGCATTCTTCTGACGCCAAACCTTCAGATTGATTTTCATTTCTTGGTTTGCCATAACGTTTCTGTTTTACTTATAGCTGCGTTGTGCGATTTTGATGTTTTCGTATTCCAGGGCTTCCTTGTGCAGTTCCCAGTTGTTGCCGGGCTTGTACTCCCAGGCAGATACATAGCGGTATCCGTCATCGTCGCGGAGTGCTTCGCCTTCCTCTGTTTGGTATTCCTCACGGAAATGACCGCCGCAGCTTTCATTGCGCTGCAGGGCGTCGATGCACATGAGTTCGCCGAGTTCGAGGAAGTCTGCCACACGGCCGGCCTTGTCGAGTTCGGGGTTGAATTCAAACTGACTGCCAGGTACGCGCACATTCTTGTAGAAGTCTTCGCGGAGGGCACGGATTTGTTCAATTGCTTGCTTGAGGCCCGCTTCATTGCGCGCCATGCCACATTTGTCCCACATGATCAGACCCAGCTCGCGGTGATAGCTTTCCACCGTGCGCTTGCCGTTGATGGAAAGGAACTGGTTGAGACGGTCTTGCGCTTCCTTTTCGGCTTTTACAAAGGCTTCGTGATCGGTACTTATTGACTTGGTATGGATATCCTTGCTCAGGTATGAACCGATGGTGTAAGGGATCACGAAATAACCGTCGGCCAGGCCTTGCATCAGTGCAGATGCACCGAGGCGGTTGGCGCCGTGGTCGGAGAAGTTGGCTTCGCCGAGGGCGTAAAGACCGGGAACGGTGGTCATAAGTTCGTAGTCAACCCAAAGACCGCCCATGGTGTAGTGCACAGCGGGATAGATGCGCATCGGCACTTCGTAGGGATCTTCATCGGTGATCTGCTTGTACATGTCAAACAGGTTACCGTATTTCTCCTTTACTACTTCCTTACCGAGCCGCACGAGGGTTGCTTCATCGGGGTTTTCGATGTTGAGCCTGCTGGCTTCTGCCCTGCCGTACTTGTTCATCAGGTTGGAGCGGAAGTCGAGGTAGACCGCCATTTTGCTCGGGCCTACGCCATAACCTGCATCGCAGCGTTCTTTGGCTGCACGGCTGGCAATATCGCGGGGCACGAGGTTACCGAAAGCCGGATAGCGGCGTTCCAGGTAGTAATCGCGCTCATCTTCCGGAATATCGTTTGGATGGCGGTTGTCGTCTTTTTTCTTCGGAACCCATATGCGGCCGTCGTTGCGCAGCGATTCGCTCATCAGGGTGAGCTTGCTTTGGTAATGACCGGAAACCGGAATACAAGTAGGGTGGATCTGCGTGAAGCATGGATTGCCGAAATAGGCGCCGCTGCGGTGAGCTTTCCAGGCTGCCGTTACGTTAGAACCCATGGCGTTCGTGCTCAGGTAGAACACGTTGCCGTAGCCACCGGTACAAAGCAGAACAGCGTGACCGAAGTAGCGCTCCAGTTTGCCTGTAACCAAGTTACGGGCAATAATGCCGCGGGCTTTGCCTTCGATGGTGACCACTTCGAGCATTTCGTGGCGTGAGTACATTTTCACGTTGCCGAGACCAACCTGACGCTCGAGGGCGCTGTAGGCACCGAGCAGCAGCTGCTGACCGGTCTGACCGGCGGCGTAAAATGTGCGCTGCACCTGTGTTCCGCCAAAAGAGCGGTTGCTCAGGGTTCCGCCATATTCACGGGCAAAGGGAACGCCTTGTGCCACGCATTGGTCGATGATATTCGTGCTCACTTCGGCCAGGCGATATACGTTGGCTTCGCGGGCGCGGTAGTCACCGCCTTTGATGGTATCGTAAAACAGACGGTACACGCTGTCGCCGTCGTTCTGGTAGTTCTTTGCTGCGTTGATGCCACCCTGCGCGGCAATACTGTGCGCGCGGCGGGGTGAATCCTGGAAGCAAAAAGCTTTCACTTTGTAACCCAGTTCAGCCAATGTGGCCGCGGCGCTGGCACCGGCCAGGCCGGTTCCCACCACGATGATTTCCATATTGCGCTTGTTTGCCGGGTTTACCAGCGGCACCGTGCTGCGGTAACCGGTCCACTTCTCGGCCAGCGGGCCTTGTGGAATCTTGGAATCGAGTTGTTGACTCATGCGATTGCGCTGCTAGTTATTTCATCAGGAAGTAAACGTACAGGGGAATAAGGGCGAAGCCGGCCGGAATCAGTACTGCATAACCGTAACCGAGGCTGCGGATAATCGGATTCCAGCGGGAGTGGTTGATGCCGAGCGACTGAAACGCGCTGGCAAAACCGTGCCACAAGTGCAAAGCGATCATCACCATGGCAAGCAAATAGAAGGCAACCAACAACGGCTGCTCAAATGCTTCCACCGTTTCCTTGTAAAGGTCTTTGGTGATGAACACTTCTTTGTTGTCAACCGAGCCCATGCGGATATGACCGCTTGCTTCTGCACCGCTGATCGGAGCGGAAGTGGTCCTGTCGTCCACAACACTGGTTTCATATCGGGTCCACGGAATCTCACCGAACTTGTATTCCCACCAAAAGTCACCCATGTGGGTCACAATGAAAACCAGGATGACTGTGCCGAGCACGGCCATGTTCCGGCTGGTCCAGTGGCTGTTCGCCGCTCCATTATACTTACCGTAGCTGCCGCCCCGCGCCTTGCGGTTGGTGTAAGCCAGGTAGAAGCCTTTCACTGCGTGCAGCAGAATAAAGGCATATAAGAGGTACGAGGTGGTCTTGATCAGCGGATTGGTGGTCATGAACCAGGCGTATTTGTTGAATGCATAGCCGTCGTCGGCTTTCAACAACTGCAGGTTGCCAATCAGGTGAATAAGAAGGAAAAGGATGAGGAAAAGCCCTGTAAGAGCCATCACTACCTTGCGGCCGATTGAGGATGTGAAAAGGAATTGCAGTACCTTCATGGAGCGATAATGCTTAGGGTCGCAAATCTAACAATGCGGCCCGCATTTGGTTACCCGGGTTTTCCCCAGTCTGCTTTATTTAGAAAGATTTTAAACTAACGTTCGTTAGTCGCGCTGCAGCAGCTTCTGCATGTACTTGCCGAGGATGTCGAATTCGAGGTTAACCACAGATCCAGGCTGGAGAGATGACAGATTCGTGAATTCCCCGGTGTATGGAATGATGACCACAGAGAAGCCATCAGCCCGGCTGTCGACCACCGTAAGGCTCACACCATTCACGGCCACACTGCCTTTGGGAACGGTAATTCCGGCCTGCGGTTCATGTGCGATTTGCAATTCCCAGCTTCCGTTGCGGTCGTTGACTGATGAAATTGTTCCGGTGGCATCAACATGTCCTTGTACAATATGCCCGTCAAGTCTTCCGTCGGCACGCAGACAGCGCTCCAGGTTCACGATGCTACCCGCTTTCCAGTCGCCCAAATTGCTGCGTTGCAAGGTTTCAGCAACGGCGGTCACTTCGTGCACGTTGCCGTTTACCGACGTGACCGTAAGGCAGACTCCGTTGTGGCTCACACTTTGGTCAATTTTTAATTCCGGACCCAAGGAAGAGCGGATAGCGACTATCAGGTTGCTTTCTGAAGCCCTGACAGATTCCACTTCGCCCGTGCATTCGACTATACCGGTAAACATGGTGCAAAAATGCAGCTTTCAGCTTTAGTCTTTCAGGCCTTGGCGTTTGGCGCTGCGTGTTTAACGGTGCGCATCTGGATGATATCCACCAAAAAGGAGAATGCCATAGCGAAATAGATATAGCCTTTGGGAATCTCGAAACTGAACCCTTCGGCCAACAGCGATACCCCGATCATCATCAGGAAACAAAGGGCGAGGATTTTGAAGGAAGGATGCTTGCGGATGAAATCGCTGATCGGCTTCGAAGCAACCAGCATAATCAACACGGTTACAATCACCGCTGTGTACATAACCCAAAGCTCATTGACCATTCCAACGGCGGTAATGATCGAATCTACCGAGAATACCAGGTCGAGGATAATGACTTCTGTGAGCATCTTCCGGAAGCTCGCCTTTCCTTTAACGACCGGGGCGTTGCCCGAGGCCACTTCCGATTTGTGGTAAATCTCCTTGGTACTCTTATATATAAGGAACAGGCCCCCGAGGATGAGGATGATTCCCTTTCCTGAAAAGTCTTGCCCGGCAAGGGTAAACAAGGTGGTATCCAGCTTCAGGATCCAGGAGATAACGGCAAGCAGCATCAGGCGCATGACCATAGCCAGCCCGATTCCCCAGAAACGCAGGCGGTTGCGTTGTTCGTCGGGCAATTTGTCGGCCAGAATGGATATAAAAATGATGTTGTCGATGCCGAGAATTACTTCCAGGACAATCAGGGAAATCAAGGGTACAAGGATCTCAGTCATTGTGTGTAGTTAACATTGGTGCCGCAAAATAGATTGGAAGAGCGGCAAACACAAACGGAAGCCCTGTATGAACCTGCCGTTTGAACCCAAATCATGCATTAGAAAAATATCCGGGCTCGGAATCAAGAGAGAGCCGGAAATGAACTAGCGTTATTGGTTTCTCATTAGAAGTATGTTGTCTTTCGTTTGGGAAGTGTCTGTTCCGAAAGCTGTCGTGATGAGTGATTTACCCCATAATGAAATTCTGATTCGCCGGGGTTAGATGGGGGAAGGCAAGAAAGAAGTGGGGAAAGCTTACTTGTTTTGACTATAAAGAAATAATAAAACGTTTATAAGCGTGTAATTTCGGGCCAGATTAGGCGCAAGCTGTCCATAGAGCTTTGCAGGGCTTGATTTTTCGCCTAAATTGCAGCCGCATTTTAACTTTTTTTAGATTATGGACTATTTAACTTTTATTCAAACATACAACACCGAAGAAAGCTGCATCCTTTTGTGGAAGAACTTGAGAGATAAGCACGGTGTATTCTGTAACCGCTGTGGCAGTAGTGAACATCTCTGGCTCCCTTCAAAGTTGAGATACCGATGTAGACAATGCCAGTCTGAGACCTCC